>ENA-UPSB01001606-UPSB01001606.1-bioreactor-metagenome-genome-assembly--contig:-NODE-1606-length-25690-cov-5.907119_pt1 | contig 25690 bp, 24 predicted proteins | sample MGYA00238182_ERZ773286 | MGnify/ENA primary metagenome ERZ773286 (study PRJEB29026, sample SAMN07631240) | bioreactor metagenome | isolation source: Switchgrass digestor | place: USA: Dartmouth... | reverse complement strand
AGACTTGGGATATTGTTACGGACGACTTCGGTGATTTCTGGTTCAAAGACCTCCCAGTCGGAACTTTTGACCTGACTATTTCCGCTCCGGGCTATGAACCCAAAACCTTTAAAGGTCTCAAAACCTCCCAATGCATTAATCTGGGCGATATACCCATGGATAAAAAACAATAAACGAAGTTTTTGCTAAAACGCTTAAGCACTAAAAAAGATGTCTTAATTAAGCGCTGGCCCCCAATCGTTAGATTTTAGGTCTAACTATTGGGGGCCAGTTAAACTTTATTACTTCTTCCTCAACCGGAGCAAAAATGAATAATCATTAGCTCCAGCAGAAAATGTGGGTTGCCTCCGCTGCTTTTTAAAGCAATATCCGTTTTTAAACAGTCCTCCATCACCCTGACAAGTCTTACGGGAGTAAAATTGGCTGCCTGGCGGTAAATTTTCTTGCCTTCATAAGGGGACCGTATTCCGCAAACCTCCATAAACCTTTCCACCGGCTCCCCTTTTTTGCGCATGATAGTAGCAGCCAAAAGAAGGCGAACCTGACGGACGATCATGGTAAATACTTTCAGGTAAGGCTCTTGATTTAGCACCGCTCTAAGCTGACGCAAAGCATCCGCCGCCTTATTGGCGGCAATGGCATCAATCATGCTGAAAATTGTGTTTTCAGCCATGGGAACACATACTTGCCGGATATCGTCTTGACTGATATTTTGTCTATCTCCGGTATAAACGGCAAGCTTATCAAGTTCCTGGCACAATATGCCCGATTGGTGCCCGGACCATTCTACAAAGAATTTTGCTGTTGCCGGATTTATATTTTTTCCCCTAAGCTTTGCCTGCTGTTGCACCCAATTTTGCCATTCACTAAGGCTTTTAGGATAATTGAATTCGTAAATTCCGCCGATTCCGGTGATTTCCTTGTACAGTTTTGATCCACGATTTATTCTTTCCGCAATCAGGACCAAACAAGTGGAAGGATTAGGATTACGGCAATAAGCAAGCAGACTGTCGTCCTCTTTAAGCTCATTAAAATCCAAATCATCAACCACAACCAGTTTGCGGGAAAAAAAACAACAAGTATTGGCTGCTTCCGTTATGGCCGAAAGATCCGTTTCTTTGGCAGAAAACATTTCTATCTGGCTTCCGGAAGGATCTTCCCGGAGAAAAAATCCCTTTAAATATTGCAAAGCCTCGATAATGGAATAACGGTCATCGCCGTACCAGAGATAGATCGGCGCTATAAAACCGTCACTAATACTTTTTTTCATCGCTTCCAGGGACATATTATCACCATAAAGATTTTATCATATCCCGTTGAAATAAAAAATTATGGCGGTGTTATCGAAGGAATAAAAAAATCGGGACAGACCTTGCGGTCGCCCCTTGGAAAAAAGTCCCCCCCACAAGGTGAAGGGGAAAGAAAGAGGAGGAGAAAAGAGATGTTCATTTGGTATTATTTCCATGCCCTTCCTCAATTTATACATATTTTTATAAAATTTTTTATTTTTTATTAAACTTTTTCCGGTTCCCCGTATTCTATTCCTCTGGTATCTACGGTCATTTTTTTAATTCTTTGCTCTACTAACGGCCTGTCTTGAAAGTCGGTTTTCGTGTTGACAATTTTATCTACCTTGTCCATTCCTTCAAAAACTTTGCCAAAAGCGGCATATTCTCCGTCAAGGTGAGGAGCGTTAGCTACCATGATAAAAAATTGAGAACCAGCCGAATCATACACCGGCGTACGAGCCATGGATAATACTCCCCGGGTATGTTTTAAATCATTGGGAAATCCATTGCTGGCAAACTCACCTTTAATACAATACCCAGGCCCTCCGATTCCGGTCCCTTGCGGATCCCCGCCCTGGATCATAAAGCCGGGAATTACCCTATGGAATATTAATCCGTCATAAAAGCCTTTTTGAATAAGAGAAATAAAGTTTTTTACCGTATTGGGAGCTATCTCCGGATATAATTCCGCTTTGATCAAATCACCGTTTTCCATTTCAATCGTTACAATTGGATTTTCCATTTTTATAATCTCCTTTTATTTTAATCTGATTTGTAAATTATACCATTCAAGGATACCGGAAAGCAAATTGCCGGATAAACTGCCGATAGCCGGTTCCATTTCCATATCTCTGCCCGTAATAATTTCATACCCCCGTTGGTTTATTATCAGTTGGATTGTGCCCTGAAGGTCGGTTCTATATACAGGCACACCCCGCTCCTGCCAATAAGCCAAAACTTCCGGCGCGGGATGACCGAAACTGTTGGAACCAACCGAGATAAATACGGCACGTGGGGACATCTGATCAAACCAGTGAGGATCAAGAGATCCTTTGCTGCCGTGATGGGGGATTTTAAGAAAATCCGCATCCCAGGATTCGCCCCTGTTAAAAAGTTCCTCCATTTCTTCCCTATCCATATCGCCGGTCAATAGAATTCGATAGCCCAGGTAATCCAACAGCAAAACGAGGGAATGAGTATTGCCTGTAATTTCCTTGCTTACGTCTATGGGAGCGAGTACTTTTATTTTCAAACCGGAAGCAAAATCAAGAGAATCCCCGGCTTTTAGCCTGATCAGCTTTTCCTTGCTATAGAGAATGGAAGGAGGAATATTCCCTTTCCAAATATCCAGATCCGATTCCGCTCTTACCTCAGGAATAGTTACGGTTTTAACCGGAATATTGGTTAAAAGGTAGCGGGCACCTCCCGCATGGTCCCCGTCCTCATGAGTAAGCAATAACATATCAAGGGAGTCTATCCTTTTCTCCATCAGATAAGGGAAAACGATTTTTTCTCCGGCATCAAACTTTTCGGTCCTCGGTCCACTGTCAACCATAAGCCTTTCATTCTTGCTCCGGATTAGAATACAATCACCTTGCCCCACATCGAGAAAAGTAATAATTAGGCGGTCTTGGGAACCGGAAAAGGCCAATAAAAAAACGGCAATAATAAAAATAGAAACTGAAGCCAGGACAAGACCATTTTTCCTTTTACCGGCAAGGTAATAGATCTTGGCTAATTTATATAGTTTGCGTAATTGTACTTGAAAAATAAATATAACTCTGTCCCTGCCGAAGAGCATTATTGCTATAGTCCCATACCATAATACCCAGAACCAACCACCTGGATTTAAAACCCAAAAATAGGCAAGAGGAAAAGAAGCCGCCAATCCTAAAAGGGCGTCTGTACCCCGGAGCAACCAAAAAGCCGCTTGGAAAAACAAAAGATGCATGACGGGAACCCAAATCAATAAGCAACCTATAAGACCGAGCTGTAAAACTGCGCCAAAAACAAAAAGAACAAAAACATTGGTTACAAACCCGGCCAAAGATAGTTGATGGAAAACGTCCACCAGAATAGGCAGGGATGCCAGCTGGGCACCGAAAGTTACCGCTACCGCGGACTTTAGCACCCGGGGCAAAGAAGCTAAAGCCCGCATGCTTTCCAAATGCGGCGCGAGAACAATTATGCCCCAAGTGGCGGCAAAGGAGAGCAAAAAACTTATATCCCTTAAATATAGGGGATTGTAAATATACATAAGCAGGGCCGTCAATACCAGCCAGCGCAAGGAAGATATTTCGCCCGACCCCAAAAGCCTGCCGCCAAGAACCGCCGCTCCTAAAATGGTCGCTCTTAAAACCGGAGGGTTACCTTGGCATAAAGCTGCGTATAGCAGGATAAACATCAGGGTGGCCAAAATTCTCCCGCGCGGAGGCATAAAAAAGAATAGGGTCCAGGCCAAGACCAATACGAAACCCACATTGGCACCTGAAGCGGCAAATATGTGCATAACTCCTGTGGCCCTGTACATTGCCAAGGTTTCAGGGGAAATATGAGAAGAGTCTCCAAATAGGATCCCCTCCAAGACTCCTGCCCGGGCCGGCCAATTCTCTGCTAAAACCCTGCCAACCTTATGCCTGATCCTCCAAGCCAAATCAGGTTCTCCTTTGGCTACCACCAATACCTTTTCTCCGGTGGTAACCGTTCCCTTCAAACCCCTTACGGCATTATATATGGAATAATTAAACTCCCCTGCCGTTCCGGGAGCTTCGGGCTGTTCCAATTTGCCGTTAAACCTGATCCGGTCGTTCTGCCGAACACTTTCCCAGCCTTCAGGCCAAGCCCCGTTTTTGTCAGAGTAAACTCGCAAAGAGTACTTGTGCTTATTGTCCAGGACCAGGATTCCTCTTCCGACCGTCCCATCCAACCTCCAAGCACTAAGCCGTCCTTCCAAACAAATATTGTCTATTTTCATAGGAAGGGCAACGGCTTTTTCCGCGCTCATCCCATAAAAAAAACCAACTATAAAACTTAAGGCCAATATCAGGAAGTAGGGTTTATAAAACCTGCCGAAAAACTGTTTGGGTTGCCAAAAAAAGTACAATCCCGCCCACAACAGAATGGCAACAACCAAAGCCAAAACCCTGGTTTCCCGCGGGCAATATAAACAAACCGCTCCCCCGATAATTACGGCTGAAGCCAGACAGGTTACCTTATCTTTCATGTTCAACCGCTTCCACACCGGAACTAATAGCCAACGGTTATATAGTCAGCCATTTTTTCATAGGTTTTAGGTCCTATGCCGGATACATTCTGAATTTCCTCCGGACTGGAAAACAAACCATTTTGTTCCCGGTAATCAATAATTCTTTGCGCCAAAGCAGGACCAATGCCGGGAATAGTATCCAGTTCAGCCAAACCGGCACTGTTAATATTGACTTTGCCCGGCGGATTCCCCGACTTTACGGCGCTTTGCTTGGCCTGGCCTCCGTTGGAAAGGGCAGCCGGATTGGATTCCTGCTCGCTTTGCTCAACTATGTACGGCACCACTATTTTTTGCCCGTCTTTAAGTTTTTGGGCAGGATTCAACACCTCGCGGTCGGCATTGGTGGAAAGAACCGCTAACTTAAGCACATCATCAAGCCTGGAATCAAGAGGCAAACGATAAAGGCCCGGGTTGTCAACCGCCCCCGTAATATAGACTACGATTTCCCTATTGCCTGAGATCAGTTCCATATCGTCCGGGGACTTAACAGGCAACAAGAATTTTACGGCGGCAACGGCCAAAAGGATTCCCAAAATCCCCAACCACACCAATTTCAACTTCCTGTCCAAACAAAATCTCCCCTCCGCGCTTATCCATAATTTGTTATTATTCTCCATTTTATTCCATTTTCTTTTCCTCGTAAAGACCAAAGGAAATCTCCACAAGTCTGCGGCAAGGGGAGAAAAACCCATAAAAAAAGATCGTTGCAACTGCTTTCTTAAAACAGTCTAAGCAACAATCCCTTCTTTGCAACTGCTCCCATCTGATAATAGGTCAATGTTTCCTATTTTGTTTTTATCTTCAAGGAAAATGCGATAATAAGCAGAGAAATTAAGGCCAAAAAGGTAAATGATACAGAAAAATTGTAGATCAAGCATGAAACCTAATATAGATGGACCTATTGTCGTGCCCAAGTTGGAAGCAATTCCCTCTTTTTTGTATTAATCCGGGCGATTGGAGTATTCGGACAAATTTAACAACAAAAGGAGATGCCTTCAAGTTGGAAAACATCTCCTTATGCAAAAACTTACCCCAATTCGCAATGAGCGGTTTATTTCACAACAATATTGACCAATTTACCCGGTACGGTAACTACTTTTACAATTTTACGCCCTTGTATATGCTGCTGGACTTTGTTCGAGGCCAAAACCAGTTTTTCTAAATCTTCATTGCTTATTTCCGCAGGAACTTGCACTTTGTCCCGCAATTTGCCGTTTACTTGAAGAATAATGGTAATTTCTTCTTGCTGCAGGGTTTTTTCATCGGCTGAAGGCCAGGCCTGAGCATGAATACTATCTTTATGGCCGATTTCACTCCATAATTCCTCGGTGATATGGGGAGCAAAAGGAGCCAGCAGTTTAAGAACCGTTTCTATCCCTTCCCGGGCTACAGCCAAATTAACATTCGGTTGTTCCTTATAAAGATATAGGGCGTTAACCAGTTCCATGATGGAGCTGATGGCAGTATTGAAGTTAAATCGGGTTTCAATGTCATTCGTAACTTTCTTAATAGTATAATGGGTCTGGTAACGCATTTTTTTAGCCGCCTGATCCAATTGACCAAAGGGATCATTTTTATTTATGGTTTCATCATTCTGCAATACGTCCGCATACTGGGCAACCAAGCGCCAAACCCGGTTCAGGAAACGGAAACAACCTTCCACCCCTTGATCGCTCCATTCCAAATCCCGTTCCGGCGGGGCGGCAAACAAAATGAACAAACGGGCTGTATCGGCGCCATACTTGCTGATTATTTCTTCCGGACTGACCACATTGCCTTTGGATTTGGACATTTTGGCCCCATCCATACAAACCATGCCCTGGGTTAGAAGATTCTCAAAAGGTTCGTCGAATTTTAAGTAGCCAAAATCTCTTAATGCTTTGGTAAAAAAGCGGGAATAAAGCAAATGCAAAATTGCGTGTTCCACGCCGCCTACATATTGGTCCACGTTCATCCATTCCGCCACCCGGTCCGGAGAAAAGGCTTGATTGCTGTTGTGAGGGTCGCAATAGCGCAAATAATACCAGGATGAACATATAAAGGTATCCATGGTATCGGTCTCCCTCTTGGCCGCTTTGCCGCATACGGGACAAACGGTATTGACAAAACTGGCTGAGGTGGCCAGAGGGTTTTCACCGGGTTTAAACACAACATCATCGGGCAGGCGCACCGGCAATTGCTCTTCCGGAACCGGAACTATGCCACAGTCTTCACAATAAATAATCGGAATAGGAGCACCCCAATAGCGCTGGCGGGAAATAAGCCAGTCTCTGAGCCTGTAATTAACTTTTCTTTCTCCTAATTTCCTGTTTTCCAATTCATCCGCCATCCGATGCCAGGCCTCGCTATTGGTTAGGCCGTCAAAACTGCCGGAATTAACCATTATACCGTCATCAATATAAGCTTGCTCCATAGGCTTATCCTTATCTGCCGGGGACATTTGCGGATCGAGGATAACCCGGATAATTGGCAGTTGATACTTATGGGCAAACTCAAAATCCCTTTCATCGTGGGCCGGCACGCCCATTACGGCTCCGGTGCCGTATTCATAAAGCACATAATTGGCAATCCAGATTGGAACCCGTTTGCCGCTTAAAGGATTAATGCAATAGCGGCCAATAAACATTCCTTCTTTTTCCGCTTCAGCCGAAGTCCTGGCAATTTCATTCATGCCTTGCATCTTTTCCTGAAAAGCGCGGACATCCCTTTCGTATTCCGTACCTTTCACCAGTTTGTTTACCAATGGATGTTCGGGAGCCAAAACCACATAGCTGACCCCAAAGATCGTATCTACCCTGGTAGTAAAAACTTTAATCGATTCTCCGCTGTCTTCAACCTTAAAGACGGCTTCCACTCCCTCAGAACGGCCAATCCAATTGCGTTGCATGGTTTTAACTTTTTCCGGCCAGCCTGTGAGTTTTTCCAAGTCATTTAACAACTGCTCGGAGTAGTCGGTAATCTTTAAAAACCATTGCTCCAGATCCTTTTTTACCACCATAGTGTCGCAACGTTCACAAGCGCCGTTTATAACCTGTTCATTGGCCAAAACCGTAGCACAGGAGGGGCACCAGTTGACAGCCGCTTTCTTTTTATAAGCCAAACCATGTTTATAAAACTGAAGGAACAGCCACTGGGTCCAACGGTAATAATCAGGGTGACAAGTGGCCACTTCCCTGTCCCAATCATAGGAAATTCCCATTTGCTGGAGTTGTTTTTTCATATTCTCAATATTTTTCCATGTCCATTCAGCAGGGGGAGTCTGATTTTTGATCGCCGCATTTTCAGCTGGCAAGCCAAAGGCATCCCAGCCAATAGGGTGAAGAACATTATAGCCCTGCATTCTTTTAAACCGAGCTATGACATCAACAATGGAATAATTGCGAACATGCCCCATATGCAAATTGCCTGAAGGATAAGGAAACATTGCCAGAGCGTAAAACTTCTTTTTCCCGGAACCTTCTTCGGTTTTACCGGCTTTGCTTTCCTGCCATTTTTTTTGCCATTTGGGTTCGATTTCTTGAAAAAGATATCTTTCCTGCACTTTTTGTAACCTCCTATTTAGGGGACTAATTTTACCTCAGTTGCTGATATCCAAAAAGCAGGGACAAGAGAACCATCCCTTGTCCCCCGTTTTTGAACTTAAGCTTTTTCCCGGTTAAAGGATGACTTCCTCGGCATCTCCCCAGAGTCTCTCTAAACTGTAAAATTCTCTGGTCTCAGGAGTCATGATATGGATAACCAAATCTCCGCAATCAAATAAAACCCAAGTTGCTTCAGGAAGGCCCTCAATTCTTAATATATTAATCCCAAGTTCGGGCAATTTTTCGATCAGATAATCCGTTATTGCCTTGGTCTGAGTTGTTGTATTCCCGGTGGCAATAATAAAATAGTCGGTAACTGTAGATATGCCTTGGAGATTAAGGACTGAGATTTTTGTACCCTTCTTGTCTTCAATCAAATCCACGACTTTACTTAACTGGCTATGGGCAATAACCAAACTTGAAGCCCCCTTTATTCACTCAATCTATTTTTTAAATCATTGTATGTAAGCAAGGTTAAGGGATGAATCCCTTGATTACTTTTTTTCAGGTACTGCACGGTATGCTCCAAACAAGCCAAAGTTCCTTTGTTAAGGTCATAATACAACTTCCGACGCAACTTGTCTACTCCTGGAAAGTCCCTGCCCGGTTCTGTTAAATCCGCACTATAAATCAGCATTTCCAGAGGGGACATATTGGGCCTGCCCAAAGTATGATTGGCCACGGCATTAAGAATATCCCTGTTTTTTATTTGGTATTCATTTTCCAATTGATAAGCCGCTAAACGCCCATGAATAACTTGAGGATTATCCAGATCTTCAGAATAATAAATTAAATTCCATTCCTTTGCTTTAACCACCTGATCTTCAAGAGAAAACTGTTTAGCCATATCATGGGTTAAAGCGGCCAAGCAAGCAGCTTCCTGATCAAGGCCAAATCTGCGAGCCAATTCCCTTGCCCAAACTTCAACTCCGATAGTATGTTTAAATCTTTCATATGGCAATTTCTCAGCAACCAGTGCCCGGAAAAAACTTGCGTTATAATTCATTATTAATCCCTTAATCCCTTCCTCTTATCTACATTTTACCCAAAAAAAAGAGCATTAAAAAGTATTAATAAGGAATACGGTACTTTGCAGTACCGTATTCCCGGGGGTCCAAGTCGACAGTATAAGATAAACCAGAAATCCTTAACACCAGGTTAATAACAATGGTATCAATAGGTCACAATTTATCTTAACAATTCCCCATCCCGATTATACCGGCTGGCGGGGTCTTGCTTCATTTACCGTCAAGGCACGCCCTTTGAATTCGCTGCCGTTTAACTCAGCAGCTAAACGTTCGGCATCTTCCGTTTCGACTTCCACGAAGCCAAAACCTCTTGAGCGGCCGGTTTCGCGGTCGGTAATTATTCTGCTACCGACAACGGTGCCGTACTGGGAGAAAAACTCGGCTAATTCCTCCGAAGAAGTGCTCCAGGGAAGATTGCCTACATACAGGGTTTTGGTCATTAGATTCACCTCGGAAATATTTTGTTTATAGTATAAACAGATTCTACTATAGTATACCTAGAGGCAAGAGTCAACAATTTTTCGGCAATATTCAAAAATAGATGTTTATTACTCAAGGGCTCAGGATTTTTCTATTATTTTTTTGTTTTTTTATTGGCAGCTTATTTAAACATTAACATAAAGTTTATTATCTTCTATTAATTTTATGACCTCATCCGGCAGGAGGTATCGGACAGATTTATTATTCCCTATTCTGGACCTGATATAGGATGAAGAAATAGCCAGAGCAGGAATTTCCAGTTGATATAGCCTGTTTTTGCTAATTGGAAATTTGGAATAAATTTCGGCCAAATGTTTTTGACTCTCATACCCCGGTCTGGAAGCACTTATTACTTTGGCCAGTTTAAAAATTTCTTCAGGTTGACGCCAAGCCAAAATATCCATCATGGCATCGGTTCCCGTAATAAAAAAAAGGTCCTGTTTAGGAAAAAATCTATGCAATTCCCTTAAAGTGTCAATTGTATAGCTTGGACCTTTTCGATTTATTTCTATCCTGGATGCTTTAAAATATTCGTTATTTTTTATGGAGATTTCCACCATTTTAAAACGCAATTCGGCATCTGTTATTTTTAATTTTTTTTTGTGAGGAGGTTCACCGGCCGGAATAAAAAGAACATAATCCAGCCCCAATTCCACCCTTGCCGTTTCAGCCGCCACTAGATGCCCATAATGGATGGGGTCAAAAGTGCCTCCCATTATTCCAAGGCGCTTAGCGCTGCTCAGTGTTTTTTTTATACTGGTCTCCATTTTATCTCCCACTCTCAAGGCAATTCTATTTTCGGTTGGTCTGACGAAGCCCTATAGAGCAAAAAATTACGCCCAATCACCTGTACCAATTCAGCTTGGGTCCTGCGGGCAATCTCCTCGGCTATATTTTGCTGATCATTGGCGCAGTTTTGCAGCACCCTGCCTTTGATCAATTCCCTGGCTTCCAGGGCGTCATTTGCTTGACGGATAACGTTTTCCGTAACTTCTTCTTTGCCAATTAATAAAATGGGTTCCAACTCATTGCCCAAAGAACGCAAGAATCTCTTTTGTTTTCCGGTAAGCATGTTTAACCTCCTTCAGACCATTCCATTTCCAAATTCCCAATTATTACCTTATCTCCTTCTTTTATGCCCTTCTCTCTCAAGGCATCATCCACACCCATTACTTTAAGTATATTTTGAAAACGAGCCAAGCCGTCCTCAGTATCCAAAAAGGCCATGGCCGCATGTTTTTCCACTTCTCGTCCTTTAATAATATAAACGCCGTTTTCCCGGCTGATGGAAAAACGTTCTTTCTCCCGGACCTGCACTACTCTGTGTTCGTCAGGATTGGCCGAGAATACAATGGGCGGCAATTGAGGCAGAATCTGAATAATCCTGTGCAACAGTTCCCTTATACCTTGGCCCGTTACAGCAGAAATCGGGAATATTTCATATTTATCTTGAATTAACTCTTTAAAGCGCTTTAAATTTTGCTCAGCGTTATGCAGGTCCATCTTGTTGGGCACTATGATCATCGGCCTCTCGGCTAAAGTCGGGCTGTATTGTTTTAACTCCCGGTTAATAACTTGGAAATCCTCCCAAGGATCCCGTCCTTCCGAACCGGAAATATCTATAACATGAAGCAGCAACCGGGTACGCTCTATATGCCTTAGGAATTCATGCCCCAATCCGGCGCCGGCATGGGCGCCTTCAATAATCCCCGGAATGTCCGCCATTACAAAGCTTTCATCTTCAACTTTAACCACACCAAGATTAGGCACCAGGGTTGTAAAATGATAATTGGCTATTTTGGGCCGGGCAGCCGATACTTTGGATATTAAAGTAGACTTGCCCACATTGGGGAAGCCCACCAATCCCACATCGGCCAATAGTTTAAGTTCCAGGAGCAGCCAGCGTTCTTCCCCAGGTTCCCCCTTTTCAGCCACCGTGGGAGCTTTATTGGTATTGCTGACAAAGCGGGCATTACCCCGTCCCCCACGGCCACCCCGAGCAATAACTACTTGTTGACCATGCTTAACCAAATCGGCCAGTATTTCTCCGGTATCCGCATCTTTTACCAATGTCCCGACCGGTAGCTTTAAGATTAAATCCTCGGCACTTTTGCCGTGCATATTCTTTCCTTGTCCGTGTTCCCCTCGATCAGCTTTATAATGCTTGCGATAACGATAATCCACCAAAGTTCTTAAGCCTTCGTCCGCTTCCAAGATGATATTTCCGCCTCGACCACCGTCTCCGCCGTTAGGTCCGCCATAAGGGACATATTTCTCCCTGCGGAAAGACACCGCTCCCGAACCACCATCACCGGCCTTAACATATATTTTTGCGCGATCATAAAACATAATCGATGTCCCCTATTCAGCAGATTCTAATTTTAAAATATTCCTTATGTTGTATATATCTTTTTACAAAGAAGCTTATCCTCCTGCCAAACTCGAAATTCACAGCCAAATCCGTGCGGCAAAGCAGTTAATTCCACTTCGGCTAAAAGCTCTGAATGATCGATTTCCTCCGGCAACGAATTCAAGCATTCTTTAGTGTAACCATAGAATTGCTCTGCATATTCTTCCTGCCAATTATTCTGCCAGTATTCATCCTCCCTCATTTCTTGGGGAATATCAATAGACATGTTGACTCCTTTCATGCGTAGACGGAAAAAGAGCCCGAGCAAAATGGCAATCAAAGTCTTTTGGCTGATTTTATAAATTAGCTGCTGCGGGACCAGCTCGGTAATTGTTTGATCCAAATAATCCAAGGCCTTTTCCGGCATGTTAAGTTGAATGTAGCCTTTAATTACCTGGAAATAATTTAGGAAATCATGACGCTGCAATTGAAAATAATCTATCTGCTCATAGAGCAATTTTTTGTCCAAATTATCCATAATCGCCTCCTCCATACAAAAATACCCCCGGGCAACCCCAAGGGTAGTATATTAGCGAACTATTGGGCTTGAGAAACTATTTTCTCGGGATAAACACTGACTTGCTTGCGGTATTTATCCTTACGTTCAAACTTCACATAACCGTCAATGAGAGCAAATAATGTATCATCTTTGCCCAAACCGCAATTTTTACCAGGATGGAATTTAGTTCCGCGTTGTCTTACCAAGATATTGCCGGCCAGCACATATTGACCGTCGGCACGTTTTACTCCCAAACGTTTCGCCTGGCTGTCCCTACCGTTTCTGGTACTGCCCATGCCTTTTTTGTGAGCCATGAAGTTCACCTCCTTGGGCCAAATAAAATATCTTAAGCTTTGATTGTTTCCACAGACAATTCAGTGTAAGGCTGGCGATGTCCTTTTTTAACTCGAACATGCTTTTTGGGCTTGTAACGGAAGGCGATAACTTTGTCGGCTTTACCGTGGGCTACAACCTTGACCGTCACAGATGCCCCTTCGACAAACGGTGTACCAACCGTAATATTTCCGTCTTTGTTCAACAACAATACTTTGTCAATATCCAAAGTTTGTCCTTCGGCAGCATCGATTTTTTCCACTCTTATACGATCGCCTTCTTGAACTTTGTACTGTTTGCCTCCAGTTTCAATAACTGCGTACATTGTTTGCACCTCCTCAACCCAGACTCGCCTCCTTAGGTCGGTTAAACAACCCGTTATTACCCAATTCGAGCGGTTGTGGTAAAGAGCAACCACGATAAATTATTCTAACATTATTATTAACCATAGTCAATTACTTTCAAAAGCTTTGGAATCCCAAATCCAACCTTTGCCTTCACATTCCCGACAGGGAACCGTATAGCGGGCGGCCAAGGTCTGACCTTCTTTTTTTCGGGTTATTTCCACCAAACCCAGTTTTGTCGGTCCAAAAACTTTTGCTTTTGTTTTTTCTTTGGCCAGGGTTTGATTTAAACAGTCCAATAGAATTTCCCAATCATTCTCCCTTTCCATATCGATAAAATCGATAATAATAATGCCGCTGAGATTTCTAAGCCTTATCTGGCGCCCGATTTCCAGGGCTGCTTCCAAATTAATGGACAAAATCGTATCCTCTACAACCTTGTGGCCGGTAAATTTTCCGGAATTAACATCGATGACAGTCAGTGCTTCAGTCGGTTCAATTACCAAATAAGCTCCGCTGGCTAGAGTAACTCTGGCTTGCAAAGCGTTCTTGATCTCTTGATTGACCTGATAATAATCAAACAGTGAACCTTTAAAATTGGTCCATATTTTGCCCGCTGCCGCCGAACCCACTTTTTTGAGGTTTTCCCTCAAGAATTGAGCCAAATCACCGTTATCAACTATAATCTCGTCAACGGAATCATCAATAATATCGCGCAAAAGGCGAATAACCGGATCATTCCCGTTGTAAAGCATACCTTTATTGATCCGGTCTTTTCTTTCTTCTATTTGCTTTTGCAATACACAAAGTCTCTGAATATCCTCTTCGATTTCTTTCTCCTCAACTTCGGCAGCCAAAGTCCTGATAATTATTCCTGCATGATCAGGTTTCAATTTTTTGGCCAGTTTCAACAGGTATTGCCTTTTTTCTTTATCTACGATTCTCCTCGATATCCCAAGATATTCGCTTTTACCGGGGAGTAAAACCGTAAAACGTCCGGACAAAGTAAGATTGGTCGTTACCCTGGCCCCTTTATTGCCTACCGAGTCTCTTATTACCTGGACAACAATATCCTGGCCCTCACGCAAAAAGTTTTCAATAGTAGGAATTATCTTGGACAAAATGTTTTCGTCTTGAAATTGTTCAGACATGACCACATCTCCGACGTATAGAAAGGCATTCTTTCCTAGGCCAATATCCACAAAGGCAGCCTGCATGCCAGGCACGACACTCATTACTTTACCCTTGAAAATACTGCCGGCCAGGCGGGACTCCCTTGCCCCATCGTCCAATATTTCCATGAGTTTACCTTGCTCCAGGATTGCCGCCCTTATTTGATTGTTCCGGGTAGTAATAATAATTTGTTTCATGAGGATTCAAGAGGCTCCTTAAGTTGTCCTTTTTGATCGGCTATATAAAGGCCCTCGCGGATGATTTCAATTTTATCCTGTTCTATGTTTAAACCTTCCAGCGAAGCAATACTGGCCAAAAGCTCTTCAGGCCTTACCGAACCTTGGTTTCCGGTGACAATATCCATGCGCAGCACAATTCTGTTATTAATACAGCATTCTTGTAATACCTCAATGCTTTGTACCAAGGCCCGGATATTGCGCTCACTTTTTTTCCCTTTATGCCATCTGGTTACAATAACCTCATCTCTGGCCAGCCATCTTGCACAGGCTTCGGCTACTTCTCGGCCTTCCAATTCCGGTGTCCCATGAAGAAACACCTTATATCTGGCCAGGTTGATTACCGCCATCAATGCTTTGCTCCCTTCGGGACGGACAGCCGCTCCTTTTATCTTAATGCCTTCCGGCAGTTGCTCTTGCAATTTTTTCACCATCTCGGCCAGTAACTCTTCTTGGTTTGAACCTTGAACCTCTTGGACATCAATATCCACATATTCCCGCTCCCCTTCTACCCCCACCGCCAAGGGGGGACCGAAAGAAATTTTAGGATGGGGGGTGAATCCTTCCGAATAATAAATTTTAATTTGAGCCCGGCGCAAAGCTCTATCGAAAACCCGAGCCAAATCGAGATGGGCGATATATTTGGCTTGATTTTGCTTACTGTAAGCCAATCTTATTTTCAAGACAGCCATCCTTTCGTTTTACAGTTCATATTTAACCCCTTATCCTTATCGTTATTTCCTTAAGCGTTATTTCCTTAAGTGTAATTGCCTTAGTTATTATGGGTATTTATTTGGTATGAATTCTTTGCTGCTGAATAGAATTAAAACAATGGGAAACAGCCTTTGTCCAAACTCGGGGAGAGGTTATACAGCTTACGGAAACCATTGTCCGCTCCGGAGATTATACGGCACCCATCTATCTTAACCAAGCCCAAACCCTTATCAGTATCAGCCTGGAACAAAGCAACCGATGGATCCAATTTCTCTTTGAAATTCTGAACATAAGCCCGGCCCTGAAAAAAATGCTGTTGCCGTTTCCGTTATTCGGCATATCATTCGCGAATCGGAATACTTCTGCGGCATTGCCCAAACAATTTGTGCCAGTTAGGATTTCGGTGCAAACTCCGTAAATTTTACGGGCTTGGCCACTTCAGGACACACCCCGCAGCGGGCGCATTTACGGCGACAATCCGGCGTTACGCTGCAGTTTAAAGCCTTTTTGTATTCTTGAAGCAAAAACTCTTTGCTTACACCGGGGCTTAAATGATCCCAGGGAAGAATTTCATCCAATGCGTATTGGCGATTGGCATAAAAATGGGGATCCAAACCGGTTTGAACAAACCCCTGCTGCCAAATATCAAAGCGGAAATGCTCGCTCCAACTGTCAAATTTACAGCCTGCCTCAACAACCCATTCCAAGAGATCCGCCATTTTACGGTCACCCCTGGCTAAAACTGCCTCCAAAAAACTGGCGTTAACATCATGATAAATGAACTTGATATGTTTGTCCTTAAGCTTTTTCTTTAAGTATTCCTGCTTTGCCCTCAATACTTCCATGGAATCCTGGGGCATCCATTGCAAAGGCGTAAAAGCTTTGGGCACGAAAGAACTGGCCGATACTGTCACCTTGGCCCCCCGGCGTCCAACTTTCTTGGCTTCCTCCAAAACTTGATGGGCTTGTTTGGCAATGCCGTCAAGATCTTCAAAAGTCTCGGTGGGCAGCCCAATCATATAATAAAGTTTTATACTGCTCCAGCCGGCCTTGAATGCCGCCTGCACCGTTCTCAACAGGTCCTCGTCGGTAACTCCTTTGTTTATAACGTCCCTTAAACGTTGAGTCCCGGCCTCGGGGGCAAAAGTTAGACCGCTTTTTTTAACTTTCTGGACCTGCTCGGCTATGTTTACATCAAAAGAGTCCAAACGCAAGGAAGGTAAAGAAACGCTAACGCCTCTCTCTTGCATTTTGGCCATCAGTTCCTCTAAAACCCCGTTGAGACAAGTATAATCGCTGGTAGAAAGAGAAACCAGGGAAATCTCTTCATAACCGGTAGCATTGATTGCTTTTTCCGCTTGTTCCAGCAAAACTTCAGGCGACCGTTCCCTTAACGGCCGGTAAAGCATTCCTGCCTGGCAAAAACGACAGCCTCTGGTACAACCTCTCATTACTTCCAGCATAACCCTGTCATGTACGGTCTCCATATAAGGCACAATCACTTTTTCCGGGAAATAAGCGGAACTGAAGTCCTGCACCACCGCTTTGGTAATAAGCCTGGGGACCTCTTCTTTACTAATCACTTGCTTGACCGTTCCGTCGGGTTGGTATTCAACATCGTAAAATTGCGGAATGTAAACCCCCCGCAGCTTGCTAAGGTCCAAAAGAATTTCTTTTTTTGTTTTGCCGGCTTCCTTGCCCTTTTGGATAACTCTTAACATAGCCGGGAATTGTTCTTCACCTTCACCCAGCAAAACGCAATCCAAAAACGGCGCCAAGGGTTCCGGGTTATAAGCACAAGGGCCTCCGGCTAGAATAAGCGGGTACTCTTTTCCCTGAAGAGCGGCGGCTTCCCTGTCCCGCGCCCTCAAAGGAATACCGCTCAACTTTAAAATGTTTAAAATATTGGTATAGCTTAGCTCATATTGAAGAGTAAAGGCCACCACATCAAAGTCCTGCAAAGGATGAAAAGATTCCAGGGAATAAAGCGGTATCCCTTGCTCTTTCATTTTTTCTTCCATATCCGGCCAAGGGGAAAAAACCCTTTCGCACAAAAACTCATCATAAGAATTTACCAAACCGTAGAGGATTCTCAAGGCGAGATTGGACATCCCTATTTCATAAACATCCGGAAAAGCAAAAGCTATCCGCACCCGGGCTTTTCCCCAATCTTTCCGGATCACATTCCATTCCCCGCCCAAGTATCTTCCGGGCTTGGTCACCTGAGGGAGGATACGGTTTATTTTTTGGCGCACCTCTTCGCAGCCGGTGCTCATTAAATTATCACTCATGTCTTATTATTCTTCCCTTCGGGAAAACTTTGAGAATACATTATAGCACAAACTGTTCACTCAGGGCAAAAATGATAAAGGCAACGCCTCATTCCTATTTCAGCAAAAATTCCACTTAATCCTTCTTTGTTTTACTTGTTTTTAGTTGATTACTATTAATTTTTATTGTATAATTTGGGTCAAATGTAATTGTTTCCTGTTTAGGAGGGATTCCGGTGTCTTCGGATCAAGAGTTAATTACAGCCCAGGCGTTGGCCAAGGAATTAAATCTTTCGGTTGAAACAATCTGGAAATATACCCGGGAGAAAAAAATTCCCTATATCGAGCTGGGCAACAAACAATACCGTTATATTCTTAAAGATGTGGTCAGGGCATTAAGCGGTTTAAAAATTAAAGAAAAACCCGGTACTTATGTTTATCAAACAGAACCAATAAAAGAATTTACTTATCAGGAATATTTGCGTCTCCCGGAGGAGCCCGGCTACCATTATGAAGTTCTGGAAGGGACCCTGGTTAAAGAACCCTGCCCCAATGTCAACCACCAGCGGGTCTCCAGGAAACTTCAGCGTATACTTGAAGATTACTTTTGGAAACATGACCCGGAAGGCGAAATATTTAATGCGCCTCTGGACATAACGTTAAATGAAACCACCGTTGTTCAGCCGGACTTATTTTATATATCCGGCAAGCAAAAGGACATAATTAAAGAAACCCGGATTGACGGAACGCCGGAGCTTGTAGTGGAAATAATGTCTTCTCCCGGTAGCCGCAAGGATCGTCTGCAAAAATTGCAAATTTACCTAAAGGCCGGAGTCAAACATTACTGGCTCGTGAACTCCGACGAAAGGACAATGGAATGCTTCGCCCTGCGCGATGGAGTTTACGCCCTGGTGGCTGCCGGAATGGATGAAGATACTATCCAGCACCCCGATTTTACAAACCTGTCTATATCCCTAAAAAACTTATGGTAGACTGAATCAAGCCTTTATTGTCCATAATATGGGTAGCCATATTATAAGACAAAAGGGGTTTTAGATGACAGACCATAGGTACAATTCTTTCCATGGGCTTAGCATGCTGCTTATTTGTGCCCTGGCCTTACTCTTGTCCGCTCCAATGCTCACTAAAGGCATGTTTATAGCCTATGACATCCATAATCATATGTGTAGACTGGCAGGTACCGTTTTAGCCCTGCTGGACAAACAATTTCCGCCGCTTATCGGCCCCAATCTGGCCAATGGTTTCGGCTATTCCTGGAATATTTTTTACCCGCCGTTATCCACCTTTATACCGGCTTTTTTCAAAATATTTCTGCCCACCCTTACCGGTGCCATGAAGCTTTTTATCTATCTTACCCTGGCAGCCTCCGGCATAACCATGTACCATCTTGCCTATCGTTTGCTCGCTGCCAGGAATACGGCTTTACTGGCGGCAATAATCTATATGACAGCACCTTACCATCTCCAGGACATTTACAGCAGGGGAGCCCTGGCCGAAGCTCTGGCTTTTGTATTTATCCCGCTACTTTTCCACGGCCTGGTGGATCTTTTTTATTATGAGGGGCAAAAAGATTATTATCTGACCTTGGGAGCCGCCGGCTTGCTGCTCTCCCACAATCTCAGCTCCTTGCTGGCCGCGCTGGCTGCTCTCATTTATATCCTGGCCCATATCAAACTTTTGTCAAAAGCCAAAATCCGAAATTCTTTAATTGTTAACGGCTTATTTACGGCAGCCATTTCTTTGTTTTTTCTCATCCCGTTGCTGGAACATCGCCTCTGGGGCAACTACCAGGTTTTTGTCCCTAACATGATGGGTTCTTTGGAAACAATGGCTGCCCGTAGTCTTTATCCCCAGGAATTATTGTTTACAAAATTCGAACAAAAAACCAATTTTGCTTTAGGCCTGCAGTTAATCATACCTCTCTGTTTACTGCCTTTCACTCTGAAAAGAATTGCCGCCGATAAGAATTTGTTGCTCTTCCTGCTTTTAGGCTTAGCAGCCATTTTTATGACCACACGCGCCTTTCCCTGGCTGCATATGCCTGCGGTCTTTTCCTACATCCAGTTTCCTTGGCGCTTTCTGCTCCTGGCTGTTTTTTTCTTAAGCATTCCCTGCGCCCATATTTTGGCCCTAATCTACGACCGCCTGGATTTAAAGCATATCGTGCCCCTGCTCATGCTTATTCTTATTTATATATTCCCCATTTTGACCGACCAAATCGTTATCGACAAAAACATAGGCAACCAATTCTATACCCGCCTGGACATCATTACGGCCAAAAGCTATAAAACAAACGGCTGTGCCACTTTTGAATACTTGCCGGTTAAAGCCTATAACAATATCCCTTACCTCGCGGACAGGACTCAACAAATCATTGTCAAGAGCGGTGCAGCCCATATTACTAACGAAATAAAACATAATACCAATTTATCCTTTTATATATCTTCCCCCGCTGGTGCCGTTATTGAACTCCCCTATATCTACTACCTGGGTTACGATTTAAAGCTGATTACCGAAAAAGAACACCAAAAACTTAAGACCATTGAATCGGACAAAGGAATGGTCGCAGCCGTTATTCCCGCCGGAACCGAAGGCCTTGTAACCGTCACCTATAGCGGTACTTTTGCCACCAGGCTTTCCTATCTCCTGTCTTTCCTCTCCCTGCTGAGCTTTATCTCCTGGGTCTTATGGAAAGAAAAGTTTAGACCAAATCGCTGACTTTGACTTGAAGTCCTCTGTCCAGCATACCCTGGACAATTTCCGTTTCACTTAAGGTATGCTCCAACTTATCCTTGGCTCCGAGAACGTTGACCAAAGTATAATGATCAGTAGTAAATTCATTGATGACTTGGCTTAAAGGTGTATCTTTGCTTACAGTCAAACAGCGGCTGGGCATAAGCCCCCGGCTTAACAGCCTTTCTTTCTTACGGCAAAGCTGCTTGAGGAAAACAAGGCGGGCATTGTTCAGTTCCTTGTTGGCACCGAACCAAAAGAACACCCCGAGCACAATAAAAAGAACCGGTTCCGGCAATACAAATTGAAAGGCCTGAAGAAAAAAGCCGCCGACTACAAAAATTCCCCCCAGCACTTTGCCCGCTGCAGCCAAAAATTTTGTAGTTTTGACAAAACCAAAAGTTCCGGACATAATGGCCCTCACGATTCTCCCCCCGTCAAGGGGCAGGACGGGTATTAAATTAAAGCAAGCCAGCCAAAAATTGATCTTGGCCAGTTCCAGCCCCAAAGGATCTGGGATTATCCCTTGCCAACGCAGGTACTGGAAGATAATAAAGAGCAAAAAATTAAAGGCCGGGCCCGCAAAAGCTATTAAGCTTTCGTCAACTTTCCTGCCTTCAAAGCCATCCTCGAAGACAGCGGTCCCCCCGTAAGGATAAAGCTCGATACTTCTCAGCCTAACCCCAAACCCTTTGGCCACCAGAACATGAATTATTTCATGGAGGATTACCAAGCCGAAAACAAGAAGAGCTCTTGTCAAGAGCCCGCCGAGTGCACATAAAAGCAATAAAGCGATAAAGGTGGGATGAATTCTTATTTTTATACCCTTTAGCTGCATCCCTCTCACCCTACTTTGGAAGGTTGTTATCGGTTTGTATTAGATAATTTAACGGATTGACCGCTTTCCCGTTAAATCTTAGCTCAAAATAAAGCCATGGCTTTTGCCGCGCGGAACTTAAACCCACAGTACCGATTTTCATCGCTTGAAAGACCGGATCACCTGTTTTAACGTTCACCTCGCCCAGATTGGCAATTATTCCTTCCCAACCGTCGCCAAAACTCAGCCGAACCATGTTTCCCAAATTCGCATGCTCCACCACGTCCAAAACAATCCCTTCTCTGGGGCAAAGAACGGGCGTCCCTAAATTGCTTTCGATTTCAATGCCGTCGCTTGCACCACCGTTAAAACTTTTGCCCTTAAATCCCACCCTGACCGTCCCGGCCACCGGGGGATAAAAGAGTTCCTCAACCGGGGCATTGACAGCCATGCTCTCACTGCCCGTTATGCCGATTACCTCTTTGGCCATGGTATTAAGTGAACTGTATAAATTGCCGCTTTCCATGCCCATTTTATAAAAAGCGTATACGGTCTGGGAAAAAAAATCATCCCCCCTGGAACTGAATACTACGCTGAGCAACAGGAGCGCGGACAGGACAATCCGTTTTTGGCTGCCGGTCCATTTATCAATAAAACTTTTCTCCTCTTCCGCAAAATAATACCTGCGACTCCGTTTATCATCCTCAAAGGATTTATACCTTTTGGAGCGCCCAATTTCTTGAGCGGCTCTCTCCCATTCCCAATCATCCCATCTTTGAAGCGGATCCATTGGCGCACCACCTTAAAAGGAATTGCTTTCCGTCAGAAGAAAACATAAGAAACGGCATTAGTAGACAACCCTCTATAAAAAATATGAACGGGACAATAAAAAAAGAACACCTTTTAAATTAGGTGTTCGAGTTAAAACATGGGCCGGTCCCCTCTCAGCCCGACGCTGATTACCAATCCCACGGCCATCATGTTAGCCCACATCGAGCTTCCGCCGGAAGTAATAAAGGGTAGAGGAATACCTGTAACCGGCATAATGCCCGAAGCCATACCCACATTGACAAAGATATGGAAAACCAGCATAGAAGCTACGCCGGCTGTAATCAACATACCGTAACTGTCTCTGGCCCTCATTCCTATGGCAATAATGCGCAAGATAAAGATGCAGAACACAAACAAAAGAATTGAAGTACCGATGAAGCCAAACTCTTCCCCCACCACCGAAAAAATAAAATCCGTATGGTGCTCGGGCAAGAAATTGTATTGCCCCTGCGTACCCTGCATATAACCTTTGCCCCAGAGCCCCCCGGAGCCAATGGCCCAAATGGATTGAATTACATGGTAAGCATCATCAGAGGCACTCCTTTCCGGGTCAATAAAAACCAGCAGCCGGTCCAACTGGTAATCTTTAATCGGTAAAGGTAAGCCTTCCAAATAACTTAAAGGCCAAGGCAAATTTGTCGAGATATGAAAAAATATAGCCAATATCGCTAAACCCAATGCCCCGACAATTATGGCTCCGAATTTTAAAGGATGGGCGCCGGCCACAAACATCATGCCGATGAAAATAGCCCCGAAAACCAAAGCCGATCCCAAATCCGGCTGAAGAAAAATAAGCAGGGTAGGCGGCAAAACAAAAAGAAACGGGGGAATAAAGTTTTTGACCTTATTTAGTTTACCTTTGCGGTCAGATAAAAACTTGGCCAGGGTTACAATGGTAAATATCTTGGCAAATTCCGAAGGCTGGATCCCGATAGACGAAGTAATCATAATCCAGCGCTGGGCGCCTTTAGCTGAAGAACCAAAGAAAAAGACGAGAAGCAACAACAGGATTGTCAGTCCGTAAATCCACCATTGAAATTTCTGCCAATGCTCATAGTCAATGGCGGCAATAAAGATGGCAATCCCTAAACCGGTTATTATCCACACGGTCTGGTTTTTTACATAATGATAAGGGTCGGAAGGTATCACGTTATGAGAAGCCGTACTTAAGATAAATAAACTGGCTCCCAATAGAAAAGCCAGAGTCAACAGCATGGGCCAATCAAGCCCCACAATAGATTTTCTACGATTTCTTATTGACATTATCTTTTTCTCCGGGCCTTTTTGATAAAAACTTTTTTTAAATTATAGCATAGGCCCGTTGCGGCCTGCAACTAAGATGTTTTTTTGGTCCTCTCCAAGTAATCCCTCCTTATTTTTTTAATAGGAATGCTTGTTTTTAATTCAACCACCCTATCGGACTGGTTCAATACTACTTCCAGTTTATCCGCATCGGCAACCACATATCTGGTTATTACGCTGTAAAGGTCTTCCTTTAGCTTATTCATAAAATAGGGGGACATTTTAGCCCGATCATGAACCAGAACCAGACGCAGCCTTTCCCTGGCGTGAATTCGGCTGTTAGGAGCGGCTTTGCCCAGCACACGATTTAAACAATCTATCAACATTATTTAACTCCTCCCCCGCATCCTATTAACATAAGCCCATGAATTTTCTCAATCTGCCCATGAAGCCGTAAGATTCTTCCAGATGCATCAGGGGAACCTCTTCACCTCTAATTCTCCTGGCAATTCTGCGATAAGCTTCCCCGGCCGGGGAAACCAGATTCATCACTGCGGGCTCTCCCCTGTTCGTGGAGACAATAATTCTGTCATCTTCCTGGACCACGCCTAATAGTTCTACGGCAAGTATATCCACTATATCCTCAATATCCATCATATCACCTTGTCTAACCATGCGCGGGCGAAGCCTGTTGATTATGAGTTTGGGGTTGCGTAGATCCGAGCTTTCCAAAAGACCGATCACTCTATCAGCATCCCGGACTGCACTTACCTCCGGTGTTGTCACCACAATAGCTTTTTCAGCTCCGGCAATGGCATTATAAAAACCCTGTTCAATTCCAGCCGGACAATCAATAATTACATAATCATAATCATCTTTCATTTCCTTACAGAGATATTCCATATCTTCCGGTGATATGGCCGTCTTATCCTTGGTCTGAGCCGCCGGTAGTAAATATAAGCTTTCAAACCTTTTATCTCTGATAAGAGCTTGTTTAAGGCGGCAATTCCCGTTAACCACATCGACAATATCATAGACTATCCTGTTTTCCAAACCCATAACTACATCAAGGTTACGCAATCCGATATCGGTATCTATCAAAACGACCCTTAATCCTTCCGAGGCTAATGCAGTCCCGATATTTGCCGTAGTGGTTGTTTTACCAACGCCGCCTTTACCTGAAGTAACTACAATAATTTCGCCCATACCCAAGCCTACCTTTCACTAAACTTTATGCCTTAGTGTTCCTTGCTTTTTTAAATAAAATAATTAAAAGAGCCATTATAAAAAATGTTCTGGAAATTTATTCTACAGTAACCTTATATTTCCTTTAGTAACAAAGGAAAAACCGAGGTCCAAATTCCTCGGTTTTTCAAACAATTAGGTTTCTTACCAGCCAAAATAATATTTAAATACAGCTTTAGCGACATATCCTGCCGTTTCACTTCCATGTCCGCCATATTCGACAACACCGGCAAAAGCTATCTGGGGATCATCATAGGGAGCAAAGGCCACATACATACCATTATATTTGTCCCCTTTTTCCGTATTTTTTGAACCCAACTGGGCTGTTCCGGTTTTCCCCCCGCCGCTGTATTTCGGCATATCGGCAAACAGCCAGGCGGCGGTACCTTCTCCCTTGGTTACCCCTGCCATGGCCTTTTTGACAATAGCCAATGTTTCCGGGGAAACGCTGACTTTATGCTTGAGCTCGGGCTCTTTTTGAAGCACCACTTCACCGCTGATTGGGTCGAGAATTTTATCGACAATATAAGGCTTGTAATTGTTACCGCCGTTGACAATGGTAGCCACGTAATTGGCCAGTTGAATCAGAGTGTAAGAGTTGTAGCCCTGGCCGATGGAATTATTAAAACTGTCAAACAGAATCCAGTCAACATAGTATTTCACCTTTTCCTGATAAGAAGCTTCAGCCTGGGCAATTTCCTGTTTTTTTTGGGCCAGGAGTTTGTCTTTTTGGCTGTTATCCGTGACGGCAGCCAACAGTTCGGCATATTTATCTTCAATGGCTTTAAGCTCATTTTGAAACTGTTTTTCATAAATCGGACCGAAATATTCTTTTTTCCACTGAGGTGAAGGTGCCGTACCGGTAGCTTCACCTGGTATATCGATGCCGGTGGGAACCCCCAGGCCAAATTCATTGGCGATCTTTTTAATCAGTTCCGGTTGCTTATCGAATACTCTCCGCCCAATAGCCTGGAAATAGATATTGGAAGATTTGGCCAAACCACGATAAAGATTAACATAACCGAAGTTATTGCCGCCCCACTCGCCAATACCGATACCTCCCAAGGTAGCTAAAGAATCGTAAAAGGTTTCTTCGGGAGTAACCAGATTTGCTTCCAAAGCAGCCATGGCCGTAACCATTTTAAAAGTTGAACCCGGCGGGTACAAGCCGCTTATGGC
>ENA-UPSB01001599-UPSB01001599.1-bioreactor-metagenome-genome-assembly--contig:-NODE-1599-length-25793-cov-4.885073_pt1 | contig 25793 bp, 19 predicted proteins | sample MGYA00238182_ERZ773286 | MGnify/ENA primary metagenome ERZ773286 (study PRJEB29026, sample SAMN07631240) | bioreactor metagenome | isolation source: Switchgrass digestor | place: USA: Dartmouth... | reverse complement strand
GACGCAGGCCGGTCTGGTGCTCGGCGCCCGGCTGTTCGGTTACGAAGGGCGGATTCTGGGCATCAGCGTCGACGAGCCGGCCGGCGAGCTGCAGAAGCGCGTGGCTGATCTGGCTGCCGAAGCAGGCGATCTGCTGGGTGAGCAGGTGAAGTTCTCGCCGGATGAAGTGCTGGTGAACGACAGCTACCGCGGCGCCGGCTACGGGATCGCCGGTGAGGCTGAGCAGGAAGCCGTTCGCCTGTTTGCCCGCTGCGAGGGCCTGCTGCTGGATCCCGTATACACCGGGCGCGCCGCGGCCGGGCTGATCGACCTGGTGCGCCGTGGAACCTTCCGCCCGGGCGAGCAGGTGCTCTTCTGGCACACCGGCGGTACCCCGGCCATCTTCGCCGACGCGTATCGCGAGCTGTTTGAGTGAGGGTGCGCTGTTGGGGCACTTTTCCCCCATTCTTATAAGAAAAAACGCCGCACAGTCCCTTTTGAACATCCCCTGAAGCATTGGCCTGCAGCACAGGGATCTGGGGACGTGCCACCTGCAGGCACTCAGAGCGGCACGCTTCGCATGATCAGTCGAAGAGTGCCTGCAGGCAGCGGGTAGGGCTGCGCTTGAGAAAGCGTATCCGGTGCCTGGGTTTGAACCCTGTATGGAGCTGTCCAGGGGCCTGACAATGCCGTGCCCGCTGGCCCAGCCATAAAAACCACAGAACGAGCACGTATGCTTGTGAACCGGGAATCTCACATCCATCTTTGAACCACTGAAGCGCTGAATGGACTGAAGCACTGAACCCCCGAGTGTTTCAGCATTTCATTTCCTTCAGCAGTTCAATCGCCTCCCCGATCCTGATATTTCTCAATGATTCTGATGTGAATAAGCACCGGTTGGTCAGCAGGATCGTGGCAGAATTGATATCTGTTAAGGCCCACGAATTCAATCCGCCTTTTCCTGACATTATTGATGATGTTTACCCCACTAACGTGATGTGGGATTATAATTTCATGTGCTGCGCCCCCGGCCAGCCCGGTGCGAACCGCCCCGCCCAGGGTGGTTCCACTGAACCCGTATCCTGGACATAGAACTGAATGGTAGACAACAACACAAAAAGCGCCGCCAGACCGGCAGCTGTTAACCGTAAGTACGACGGCGTCCTGACGGTTCTGGCGCTGCTCACGATCCTCCTGGCCGGGTGGATTGGACTGCGGCGTCAATCAAAGGGCCAGCCCGAATACCTCCAGCAGCTTCTCCCCCAGGCAACTCGATTTGAAGAGACCTCCGACCAGCGCTACAAAGCCTACCAGGGCTTTGAGCTCATCGGCTACGCCACCCTGGGCCGTTCTATCGGCTACGGTGGACCGGTCCAGGTGGCCGTCGCGGTCGATCCCCAGGGGAAGATCCTGAATGTCGTGGTCGTGGCTGAACACGAGACCCGCGAATATTTCGACCTGGTCCAGATGGCTGGTTTCATGGACCGGCTGGTGGGGAAGTCGTACAGCGACGAACTGATGGTGGGTAAGGACATCGACGGGGTCACCAGCGCGACCCTGACCTCGCGCGCCATCGCCAACGCCACCCGCCTCGCCGCCCGGCAGATCGCCGAAAACGAATTTGGCGATGCCGTGGCGGAAGAGCAGAACCCCCAGATCCAGTTCGGCCTGCCCGAAATCTCGCTGCTGGCCCTGTACGGGATCGGCTTTGTAGGCCACCGCAAGAATTTCAAATACACCCGCCAGGCGCGCTGGATCTCGATGCTCCTGGGTCTGGGCATCCTCGGCTTCCTGCTCAACATGCCCCTGAGCATCGCGGTGATCAACAAGTTCCTGCTTGGTTACTGGCCGCAGTGGCAGACCAACCTGTACTGGTACATGCTGCTGGGCGGGGTGCTGATCGTCATCCTGCTGGACAGTAAGAACCCTTACTGCGACTGGTTCTGCCCCTTCGGGGCGGCGCAGGAATGCCTGGGCGCGCTGGGTAAGGCGAAGAACCACACCCCCACACGCTACCGCACGCTGCTCACCTGGGCGCCGCGCTTCCTGGCCTGGCTGGCGGTCATCCTGGCCCTGATCTACCGCAACCCGGCGATCTCCAGCTATGAGGTGTTCGGGACTTTGTTTGCCTTTGTGGGATCGGGGTTCCAGTTCGTCCTGTTGAGCCTGGTCCTGATCGCTTCGTTATTTATCCGGCGGCCGTGGTGCCGCTATCTCTGCCCGGTGCGGCCGGTGACCGAACTGCTCCGCCAGATCCGGCAGTGGGTGATGCAATTATGGAAAACGGTGACGCGCAAAAATCAAACAAATGGGATATCGTGACCCTGCTGCTGGTCACTGCCGGAGTTGTGTTGGTGCTGCTGCATCTGCTGTATGGGCTGCGTACCGAGAGCGCCGCGGCGGTTTCGACACAGGAGGTGCAGAACATCGTGCTGCTGGCGGGCAGCGGTCTGTTGAGGTGGCGAGATGGGCGCTGGTGAGATGAAGGCGAAAAACGACACGCGCAAACGGTCGATCACCCGGCGCGATGTATTGAAAATCGTCGCCGCCGCGGGCGCCTCGGGCTTTGCCCTGCACGCCCTGCAGCTCGACCCGCGCCTGCGCTATTCCGAGACGCGCCTGTTGATGGGCACCCTAGTGAACATCACCCTGCTGGGCCTCAACCAGGCGGACGCGCGCGAAGCCGCAAGCCGCTCCCTGGACAAAATGCAGGCCCTCGAGAGCGTGTTCAGCCGCTTCAAGCCCGACAGCCAGGTCTCGGTCCTCAACCGTGACGGGGCGCTGCCGGCCGCCGATGCGCACCTGATTGAGCTGTTCGCCATCGCTCGCAGGATCAGCGAGCTGACGGACGGCGCCTACGATATTACCGTCAAACCGCTGTACGACCTGTACGCCCGGCGCGCCGCTCAGTCGGCACTGCCCGGCGAGCAGGAGATCGCGGAGGTCATGCAGAAGGTCGGTTATGAGAAGATTCAGATCGATGGACAGCGGGTGAGCTTCGCAGTGCCGGGCATGGCCGTCACCCTGGACAGCATCGCCAAGGGGTATATTGTGGACGCCGGCATTGACGTGCTTCGGGCGCTGGGGTACACCGATGTGTTCCTGGAGGCCGGGGGCGACCTCATGGCGGCTGGTCAGCGTGAGGACCGGCAGGACTGGTCCATCGGCATCCGGGCGCCGCGGTTCAATGAAGGCGGTCTGCAGGCACGCATGGGCGTGACCAACCGCGCCGTGGCCACCTCGGGGGATTATTTCCAGCCCTTCAGCGCCGATTACTCACAGCACCACATCCTGAACCCGCGCACCGGGCGCTCTGCGCCCGATCTGGCCAGCGCGACGGTCACCGCCGAGACGGTCACCTGGGCGGACGGGCTGGCGACGGCCCTCATGGCCCTGGGGATGGAGCAGGCGCGCACCCTGGTGGAATCGCTGGCCGGGGTGGAGGCGTACCTGGTGGGCAAGGACCTGAACGTCTGGGCCTCGTCGGGCTTTCCCCTGAAAGGGTGATCAGCAGGTTCGCGCGGTAGAGGTTGATTACAGAAATGCGCCTGTGATGGAAGGATCACGGGCGCTTTTTATTTACGGGAGGTGGGGGACGCAGATGGGCACGGATGTTTCGGAGGGCGCGGATGAATAAATATTCCCCTGGGAAGCGGGGGGGAGAAATAATCCCTTTGAACCGCTGAAGCACTGAATGGGACTGAAACGCTGATAGCTGGTTCTTCAGCGCTTCAGCGAAGATCAGCGCCTCAGTGGTTCAAGCATTTAACGCGCCGAAGCGTTGAATCTTGGTTTGTGTATGGACACCAATGGATGCGGAGCGCCCAGGTTTTATGCTCCCACGCTCCCGCGTGGGAGCGAGATCATAAAAAAGCCCGGCACAGGCCGGGCTTCGTGTAGTTCAACTCAGGACCTCAGGCGGCAGTACCCGCCGGTCCTCCTCCGGGCAGTCTAGATGGGCTCGGCCACCCAGAACGTCAGACCCCAGTTCGACAGACCACGGTTCTGCAGGCAGGTCTGGAACGTGACGTGGTGATCCCCGGCATAATAGCGTTTGAATACCTGCGAGGTGGTGAGCTGTTCGCCGGTCTCCAGGTCGATGTAATCGCTTTTGGAACTGGAAGGGACCAGCTTCTGGTAGGCATGCCGGGCCACGATGCGGTACATCCTCAGGGTGCCGTCTCCATAGACGATCACCACCTCCTGCCCGATCTCCAGATTGTAAAACTCCATCCCCGAAAGGTAATTGTGCGCCAGCAGGCCGGTGACGCCGCGCTGGGCAGCGCTTCTGAACTGGGTGATCACACCCATCTCGCGCGAGACGAAACCGGGCTCGCCTTCCGGCTGTTCGATCACCGGCAGGGCCAGCACGCCTTCCACATACACGCCGCGCACCACGTCCGGGGTCCCATCGGCGACCTGGGCGATAAAACTGCGCAGCTCGGCTGAAAGGATCCGGGCAGGGGAGGGTTCCACCTCGGCGCGGCGCAGGGAGGGCAGCAGATTGTAATCCGTGACGGGCAGCGCCGGAGCGCTGTCAGCCTGGTAATCGGTTTCGAACGATTGAGCGGGGGACGCCCACTGGCGGGCGAGTGCGGATGGGTTTCCCAGTCCGGAAGGGGTAATGAATTGGGCCAGAAATAGGGTGAACGCGATGAGCAGTGCAGCGATGAACTTTTTCAGACGAGACAGCGGCATTCAGGAACTCCAGAGGATGTGATGATGGCCAGGCGTGCGGCAGTGCAGCCCTGAGGCATCAGGCTTCCCCGGCGAGGGTGCCTGGCCGTGCCGGTATACAGGCGCGTAGAAACTACCTTCGTCTACAGGCCCATCCGGTCCGGCAGAGGCCGGTATTTCAGTTCAGATGTGAGTCTTGCGGCTCAAGGGTGCAGTTATTGTAAAACTCCGGGGCAGGATAGTCAACCAACGACTTGCTTAGCCCGGCGTAGAGGAGTCGTAGGGGATGCGTAGGTTAAGCGTTTGTTAAGGGTATAAATTTGGGCGTGGATTTTTACCACCTTCTTGGGTTAGATAATTTCCTGTAAAGGCACGGCGTTGCGTCGAAGACCGTCATTCTTCTCCGGGCAACGGTCAAGGAAGCTCGTCAGCTGCTCATTGCGCGCCGTGCCCATTGACTGGTGGGGCACGGGATCCCTTGAACGTACCTAAAAGCCTGCATGAAAAACCAGTTATGGTAAGCGATTTCGAAAGGTGGCCGGAAGGTTGACACAGAAGATCCCTGAGTATTCACCGCTAATTCTTTCCTTTCAGCGGCCCGGGAGGTTTACAAAATAAGTTAAATTTGATAAAATGTAAACCGAAGGGCAGTCACGAACGAAGGAGGGAAGATGACCATCGGGCAGCGCATCAGGTTGGCCCGCAGGGCAAACCAAATGAGCCAGCGCGCCCTGGCAGAAGCAGCGGGGATCAGCGCGATGGCGATTTCAAAATATGAGCGCGGCAGTGATATACCCAGCTCCTCTGTACTGCTGCAGCTGGCCCGTTCCCTGGAAGTGCCGGTGGAATACTTTTTCCGTCCTCTGCAGCAGAACGTGGAAGTGCGGGCATTCCGGAAACACGTTTCTCTGGGGGTAAAAGAGCAGGACGCGATTCAGGCCCGCATCCAGGAATGGCTGGAACGCTATTTTGAGCTTGAGGATCTGTTGCACATCCAGGGCTCTCCAGAGGTGCTGCCGGAAATTCCCGTTGGTTCTTTCGATGAAGTCGAATCCGCTGCCGAAGAGCTCCGCCGGCGCTGGAATCTGGGGATGGATGCAATTGAGAACCTGACCTGGCTGATAGAGGATCGCGGACTCAAAATCGGAGTGGTCGACGGCTTCGATGATTTTGACGCCTGCACCTTTAAAGCCAGGGAGCAGCCGGTAATTGTCACCCGGGCGCAAATCCCCGGCGACCGGCAGCGTTTCAATATTGCCCATGAAATGGGGCATCTTGTTTTAAAAATCTCTGGTGCCCTGAAAGAGGAAAAAGCAGCTCACCGGTTTGCAGGCGCTTTCCTGGTCCCGGCGAGCACTGCGCGCCATGAACTGGGGCAAAAACGGAGCAGCCTTGAACTCCACGAACTGGCTTTACTCAAACAGAAATATGGATTGAGTATGCAGGCCTGGATATACCGGGCTCAAGATTTAGAAATCATCTCGGAATCTACTGCCCGGAATTATTTTCGGTTTTTCCGGCAGCAAGGCTGGCACCGGCAGGAGCCGGGTGCGCAGATTCCAGAAGAACGGCCGCAGCGGCTGAAACTGCTGGTGTATCGAGCCCTTGCAGAAGATCTCATTTCTCGTTCACGTGCTCAGGAACTTCTGGGCGAGCCTTTGAACGGATGGGTGACCGGAGAACCCCATCACGATGTCTTCGCAGCCCCTTCTGGTCACAGATACGAACATCTGGATTGATGTATACAACGGAAATCTCCTTTTAGAGACCTTCCGCTTGCCCTACCGGTTTCTCATCCCAGATTTATCAATACCGGAATTTGTCTGCCTCTCATGGCATGAATTAGAACTACTGGGCCTCAACCCTTATGTGTTGGGGCCTTCGCTTATTCAGCAGTTGTACGACTTTCGTTATCAATACAGAAATTTATCTATGAGGGATTTGGCTGCATTCATTCTCGCCAGAGACCTGAATGCTGTACTGTTGACCGGTGACCGCAGGTTGAGAGCATTAGCTGAAGCTCATGGCGTGGAAGTTCATGGCGTTCTTTGGATTCTGGACCAGCTGATTCATCGCCAGATTCTCGAACCAGGTGCTGCCTGCGAAAGGCTGGAGCGTATATGTGCAATGGGTGCAAGGCTTCCGGTTGGTGAGTGTGAACGAAGGCTCATCCGGTGGCGGTCCAGTGTTTAAGAGGGCTCGGATTCATCCATAAAGGATTCAACGAATGGGAACACAAAAGGGCAGGTCTCAGACCTGCCCCTTCGATAATTACCAAAGACAAATGAGTTCCCCCCGCCGTACCCCCTCAATCCCCAAACGACGGGCGCGAGGCGGGGACGTCCTGCCGCTGCAGGCGGCGCAGCAGCCGCTCCAGCCGCATCCGGAAATAAATGCGGTACGACAGGCCGCGGATCTCGATCCCGGCCTGCTGGGCGGCCTCCACATCGGCCGGGGTGCGGCCGAACACCTGGCGCTGGTACTCGGCGACCAGGGTCTGCACCGCTTCACGCGCGGACGGGATGATGCTCACCAGCGCTCTGGCCCGCTCGTAGGGCGTATCCTTCGGTTCCGGCTGCCTGCCCAGGCGCGTCAGGGCGTGGTTGATCTCCTGGTAGGCCCGGGTGAGTGGGGGCATGGAAGCCTGCAGCGCCCATCTGCGGATGAAGTCGGGCGGGCGCAGGCCGGCGCGCCGCATCGTCCGCTCGATGGCGATGGGAATGCGCAGCACATTGATCTGCGGCGGGCGGCGGTTGGTGGAGAGCTCAGCCCAGCGCTGCAGGAATTTAGGCACGCGCATTCCTGCACGCTCCAGCGCTTTCACGAACAGCACCGGCAGGGGAGGCAGGTTGAAGACCAGCCGGGCAGCCCACCAGACCAGCAGCGCCGCAATCAGCGCGATGCCTAAATAAGAGCCTGAGCGGACCACCTGTGCAGCCGCGGCCTGTGTGGGAGTGAAGCGCACGTTGTTGGGCGCCGGTTCTCCCTGGGTCAGCTCTTCCAGGCGGCGCAGACGCTCCGCTTCGAAGTCCTCGCGCATCGGAGAGGCTTCGCGGGCAGCCGCCTCCGCCTCGGCCTCGGTCTCGGGGCGCACGATCGTCGGCTGCGACGCCGTGGGCTCAAACTCTACCCAGCCCAGGTTGGGGAAGTAGACCTCCGGCCAGGCGTGTGAATCGCGCTGGCGCACAATGTAGCTGCCGTCGTCATCGCGCTCCCCCTGCGCGTAGCCGACGGCCCAGCGGGCCGGTATGCCCAGCGAGCGCAGCATCACGATCTCGGCCGAAGCGTAGTAATTGCAGAAGCCTTGCTTGAGGTCGAACAGGAACCAGTCAACCAGGTCCCGTCCCTCGGGCAGGGCAGGCACGGTCTCACTGTAAGCGTAGTTTTCGCGCAGGTAGTTGGTGATCGCCACCACCTTGTCGTACGGGTTGTCCAGCCCCGCGGTGATCTCTTCCGCCAGGCGGCGGGTGCGCTCGGTCACCGTGGGCGGGAGCTGCAGGTAGCGCTCTTTCACCCAGTCGGGGTAATCGGTGCCCGCATGGCGCAGCTGGGCGACCGAAGCCTGCGTCATCGCAGCCTGCACTTCGTAGACCTCACCCTGGCGGAGCTGTGAGCCGGCGACGATCGAGATGATCTCGATCGTGCCGTCGGGATTCAACTGCATTTCCATGCTCGCCGGGCGGCTGACCCACAGTGGTTCGGCGGGGGAGAAGAGGGTGGTCAGCGGTGCAGCGGCGACGAATTTGATCGACCCGTTCCAGCGCGCAGCCTGATTGCGCAGGCGCAGCAGGTCCCGGTCGGGGCGGAAGGATTCGCGCCGGTTGTTGTTGCTCTCCCAGCCGGTCCCCGTGTAGGTATCGTACACCCGGGCGCGCCAGTAGAAGCGGGTGCCGCGCGGCGTGCTGGCGGGCGGCACTGCCGTGAATACGTGGCTGTCGGTCAGCCGGTTGCCGCGGCCGAGGGCCAGCGAATCGCCGTAATAGTCGCTGACGATCCCCACGGTGGACTTCAGGGAAGCAAACGCGTGGTCGAACTGGTCTTTGGTCTCATTCCACAGCTGGCGCACCGGCTGCCAGGCCCGCTCGGCCGCCGGGATGCCGCTGGCGACAGCCGGCACCGTCCAGGAAAGCAGCACGATCACCCCTGCCACCAGCAGGGTGAAGCGGATGAAGTCCAGGCTCAGGTGCGGCGGCAGGGCTGTGCGGCTCTGCTGCCAGCGGTTGTGCTGGTGCAGATAGGCGGTGCGGGCGATCAGCACCAGGGCGAAGAACAGGAAGATGGCCAGATACCAGGCACGCCGGGCAATAGCCGGGTCGAAGGAGTGGATGACGAAGAGCGTCAGGCCGGCTGGAAGCAGCGCCTTCCAGCCGTTGCCGTAGCGCACCAGCGTGTAGCCGGCATGCACGCTCAACAGCCAGAACAGGGCGCTCATGATCACCACGAAGAGCAGCGAATCGTAGATCGCCTCACGGAAGAAGAGCTGGTATATGATGACGCCCAGGCGGCCGGCAATGCTGGCCATGCGTTCGGGCCAGGCGATCCCCGGGCCCAGCGTCAGGCCCACCAGCCAGCCAGTGGTGAACAGCCCGTAGGCCAGGGCGAACAACCCCGCGATGCGCGGGGAAAAACGGCTGTAGCCCAGCGCCAGTCCGGCGGCCAGGCCCAGCAGAGTCAGAGTCTGTATAATTCTGAGTTCTTCGGTCCAGTTGGTGACGACCAGCCTTGTGGCGGCTGTCATGAGGGCAACGAAGAGCAGGGCGGCTGCTGGTACGTCCCACCAGCGGTCAGGTCTTGAGGAGTTCATCGGGTTCCCCACAATTCTACTGAGTCTCTATTATTAACCTACCCTTATACTTCGAATCGGGTTCAGTTTATCTTAATTTCTGCCCTGCGGCAGCCCTGGCGAGTTAAAGGAGGGTGAGAAAAAGCTGCAGGCGGGCGTCTTATGAAACCGTTATGAATTAAGCATTTTCCCATTATCCATTAAGACATTTCTGAGATTTAATGCACAAATGGCTAAATAAATGCTTAGAATTCGTAACTTATGGTACAATTCACCCCGGCTTGGACCCAACGATGTGAAAATACAGGTCTGAAGTCGCCTGTTGAATAACCAAATCCAGACCTGGATGGATGGTCCGGTTAGAAGGAGAAGTTATGCTAGGTGATGAATGGTTGTACATCGGGATTTTCCTGGTCCTGGCACCGGTATTCCCTGCGCTCGCCTTACTCGTACCCAGGATCATCGCTCCGAAAAAGCCCAACCCTATTAAACTACAAACTTACGAGTGCGGTGTAGAGACCGTTGGGGAAACCTGGGTTCAGTTCAAGATCCAGTACTACATTTTTGCGCTTATTTTCCTGGTCTTCGACGTTGAAGTCATTTTCCTTTATCCCTGGGCAGTGGCTTTTGACCTGCTTCCGCTGTTCGCAGTGGTCGAAGGTATCATCTTCATTTTAATTCTGGTTGGCGGGTTATATTACGCCTGGCGTAAGGGCGCTCTTGAATGGGCATAGGGATGGAAAACGCCAGTAATAACCAGGGCTGAGGGGACTGTACCTTCAGCCTTTTAATGTCAGCACCATTCAGAATGCAACAGGGATAAACCCCGGAACGGAAAGGAACAGCACCTCTTGAACAAGTTCCGTACCGGTATACATCACTTCGACGGCAGTCCGCCCGGACGGGCCTGACTTCGTCGCGAGAAAGCGATGCAGGGGTTTCTCCGGACCTGAGAGCGTTTTTATCCAGTAATTTTTCTTTTTTTACAGCCTGTATCGAGGAGTGTTCGAATGGCAGATCCAATTAATGCGATTGCAGAATGGCTGCAGAACCTTCTAACGGGATGGGGCATGGCCCCGGGGCTGGCGCTGGTCATCCGCTTTGCCCTGGGGGTGATCGTGATCGCCACGGTCATGCTCGTCCTGGATATCTTCCTGGTCTGGCTCGAGCGCAAAGTGGTCGCCCGTTTTCAGGTGCGTCTGGGCCCCAACCGCCTGGGCCGCTACGGCCTGCTCCAGCCCTTCGCAGATGTGCTGAAACTTTTGATTAAGGAAGACACCACCCCGCTCGGCGCAGATAAATTCCTCTACAACCTGGCGCCCATCATCGCCCTGGCCACGGTCCTGCTGCTGTGGGGTGTGATCCCCTACGCCCCCACGATCGTTGGCGCCGACATCAATGTGGGCGTGCTGTACATTGTGGCGGTGGGTGCGATCGGCACCCTGGGCATCATTATCGCCGGCTGGTCTTCCAATAATAAGTACGCCCTGCTGGGCGCCTTCCGTGCCGTGGCGCTGATGATCTCTTACGAGGTCCCCATGGTGCTGGCGCTGCTGATCCCGGTGATGCTGGCCGACACGATGGGCATTAATGCCATCGTCGCTTCGCAGAATGTCTGGTTTATCTTTGTCGCACCGGTGGCAGCGCTCATTTTCCTGATCTCTGCCATTGCGGAACTCGGACGGGCTCCTTTTGATATGACGGAAGCGGAATCGGAGCTGGTGGCCGGCTATGTCACCGAATATTCGGGCATGAAGTTCGGCCTGTTCTACGCCGGCGAGCTGCTGCACGCGCTGACGATGGGCGCCCTGTTCGCCACCCTGTTCCTGGGCGGCTGGCGCGGCCCCTTCGTCGAACAGATCCCCATTCTGGGCGCCGTTTACCTGCTGGTGAAGGCCCTCTTCATGTACTGGGTGATCATGTGGGTGCGCTATACGCTGCCCCGTGTCCGCATTGACCATATGCTCAGCCTGAACTGGAAGTTCTTCACACCGCTGGCCCTGGTGGTGTTGATCGTAACCGCACTCCTCGACCGCATTCTGGAAGGCGCCGGGGCTTCGACCCTGGTTTACACGCTGGTGATGCTGGGCGCGAACCTGCTGGTCGGCTGGATCACCCTGACCCTGCTGCGCAGCTACGCTCGCAGGGAGCGGGTGAAGGTTGCCGAACCCCGCCCGGTTGCTGTTCCGCCGGAGCCCACCGGCCCTGCCGGCGGCCCGGTCAGCGCGGCTCCTTCCGTTACCCCTTCTACACCGAACAACTGATCTCGGAGAGCGCCCATGACTCCTGTGCAACTTGTTTTCATTCTCGTCGCGGCGACCACGCTGGGGGCCGCGCTGATGGTGGTCATCACACGCAACCTGATCCACGCCGCGCTGTGGCTGGTCCTCTCGCTGTTTGGGATCGCTGTGATGTATGTGCTGCTCAGCGCACCGTTCCTGGCCGTGGCGCAGGTGGTGATTTATATCGGCGCCATCGCCATTCTGATGATCTTCGCCATTATGCTCACCCGGCGTTCAACTTCGGAGGAGGGTCCTGCCCTGAACGCCAACTGGGGCTGGGGCGCCCTTTTGGGCGTTGTTACCCTTGGCGGGCTGGTTTGGGTTCTTTCGAGCTGGCCCGGTTTTTTTGCCGCCCCCGCACCCTTCCCCGAGGGGACCGACCCGCTGCTGACCCTGGGCCAGGCGCTGGTTTCTCCCAACGGGTACGTGCTGCCTTTTGAACTGGCTTCGGTCCTGCTGCTGGCCGCTCTGATCGGGGCGATCGTCGTCGCCTGGGATCGCCGGTAGGCGGTATCTGGAGGTTTGCAATGATCCCTCTTTCATGGTTCCTGATCTTCTCTGCTGCCCTGTTTTCGATCGGGCTGTTTGGTGTGCTCTCACGCAAGAACGCCGTGGCCATATTGATGGGCATTGAACTGATGCTCAACTCGATCAACATCAACCTGGTCGCTTTCTGGCGCTATCAGACCCCCGCCCAGATCGCCGGCCAGGTTTTTGCGGTGATCGTATTTGCCGTCGCAGCCGCCGAAGTTGCCGTGGGCCTGGCGATCTTTATCTCCGTTTACCGCCGCCGCCGCACCGTATCGGCTGACGAGATCGACCTTCTGAAATGGTAGAGGTGGAGACCCTTATGGCGACTGAAACTATCATCTGGCTTATACCCCTCCCACCGCTTCTGGCATTTTTCCTGATCGTGCTGTTCACCAACCGCAGCAAGGCGCTCAGCCACACGATCGCTATCCTGGCCGCGGCGCTTTCCTGGCTGGGGAGCATGGTGGTCTTCTTCCGGGCCCTGCAGGTGGAGAACCTGGGAGCGAATCCGATTACCCACGCCATCCGCTGGCTTCCGGTTGGGGAGGGCTGGTTCGAGATCGGCGTGCAGATTGACCCGCTCTCGGCTGTGACCCTGTTCTTCGTGGGCTGGACGGTTCTGATGATCTTCGTGTACAGCGTGGGCTACCACAACTTCGGCCAGCCGGCCGGCGATCACGACCGCAAAGGCCTGCCCCCGCATGGAGCCACGGTGACGGACGCTCACGGCCACGCCCACAAGGTGCCCTCCGTCGAGCCCATGTACTCGCGCTTCTTCGCATTTATCGGTCTGTTCGCCTTCGGCATGTTCACCCTGGTGGTCTCCGACAACCTGCTGACCCTGTTTGCAGGCTGGGAGATCATGGGGCTGTGCTCTTATCTTTTGATCGGTTTCTGGTATGCCAAACCCTCGGCTCGCGATGCGGCCGTCAAGGCCTTCCTGACCACCCGCGTCGGCGATGTGTTCATGCTGCTGGGCATTGCTTACCTGTATTCGCAGACCGGCACGCTCAACTACCGCCAGATCTTCTTCAATGAAGAGGTGCTGCTGGGCCTGGCGCAGACGCCCACCGGCTTCCTGGGGCTCTCGGCTGCCGGGCTGATCGGGCTGCTTCTCTTCATCGGCATCGTGGGCAAGTCGGCGCAGTTCCCGCTGCATATCTGGCTCCCCGACGCCATGGAAGGCCCCACCCCGGTCTCGGCGATGATCCATGCCGCCACGATGGTTTCGGCCGGCGTTTACCTGGGCATCCGCATGTTCCCACTGGTCACCGCCGGCTGGGAGCACGGCGACCCGCTGAACACCACCATGGTGATCATGACGGTGATCGGCGCCTTCACGGCGCTGTTCGCCGCCGTCATCGCCGTGGCGCAGAACGACATCAAACGCGTGCTGGCCTACTCCACCATCTCGCAGCTCGGCTACATGGTGGCGGCCCTGGGCATCGGCGCCTACACGGCGGCGGTCTTCCATCTGGTAACCCACGCCTTCTTCAAGGCGCTGCTCTTCCTGGGCTCCGGCTCGGTGATCCACGGGATGGAGCACGGCGTGCTGCACACCGGCGAGCACATCGACCCGCAGGATATGTACAACATGGGCGGGCTGCGCAAAAAGATGCCCGTCACTTTCTGGACGTTCCTGATCGGCGGCTTCGCCCTCTCGGGCTTCCCGCTCGTCACCGCCGGCTTCTGGTCCAAGGATGAAATCCTGGCCGAGGCCTTCGGGACCGGGCAGATCGTCGTCTTCCTGGTGCTGGCCGTCTCCGCGCTGCTGACCGCCTTCTACACCATGCGCCAGATCACCCTGACCTTCCTGGGCGAGCCGCGCACTCAGGCCGCCGAGCACGCTCACGAGACGCCCTGGACGATGACCGTGCCGCTGGTGGTGCTCTCTGTCTTCGCCGTCGGCGCCGGCTGGGTGGGCATTCCCGAGCACTTCCCGGTGATCGGCGGGCTGCTGCCGCCCTGGTTCCAGGAGTTCGTCGGGCACACCCTGCCGCATCCGCCCGAGCACCTGGACTTCAACATCGTCCCCCTGCTGACCTCGCTGGTGGTCGCCCTGGGCGGGCTCTTCCTGGGCTGGACGATTTACAAAGACACGCACGCCGGCGCAGAGGACCCGCTGAAGCGGACTCTCGGCTCGCTGCACACTGCCATGCAGAACCGCTTCTATGTCGATGAGCTCTACCGCGCCGTGTTCTACCGCCCGGCTGGCTGGATTGCCGACGTCTTCACCGTGCGCTGGCTGGACCTGGGCCTGATCGACGGGATCCTGCACGCGGCTGCTCAAATCTCCACCACAATCGGCAGCGCGCTGCGCAACTACTTCGACCGCCCGGTCATCAACGGCGGCGCCGACCTCCTGGCCGAAAGCATCAAGCGCCTGGGTGTGGTCTTCCGCCCAATCCAGACCGGACGCGTCCAGCAGTACATGATCCTGGCCCTGGTCAGCATTGCGACCTTCAGCGCCCTGTTCTACTACCTGCTGGTCTTCGCTCGATAAGCCCGCCGACCCTCGAGGAGCGAACCGATGGACTTTATCTTCAATCATCTACTCACACTGATCCTGTTCACCCCTGTGCTGGGGGCGGTGATTCTGCTGTTCCTGCCGAAAGAGCAGGTCAACCTGATCCGCTGGACCGCGCTCATCCTGAGCTTCATCCCCCTGGCGCTTACCCTGGTGCTGTGGTTCAACTTCGACCCGAACCTGCCCGGCTTCCAGTTTGAGGAACAAGCCGTGTGGTACGAAGCGATCAACTCCTCGTACCACCTGGGCGTGGACGGCATCTCGCTCACCATGGTCCTGCTCACCACCCTGCTCACCCCCCTGGCTATCCTGGCCTCCTTCTCGGTGGGGGACCGGGTCAAGTCGTACATGATCCTGTTCTTCCTGCTCGAGCTGGGCATGCTGGGTGTGTTCGTGGTGCTCGACCTGCTGCTGTTCTTCGTCTTCTGGGAGTTCGGTCTGGTCCCGATGTACTTCCTGATCAACCAGTGGGGCTCCGAAAAAGGCGAGCGCACGTTATGGGGCGGGCGCAAGATGTCTGCCCGGGGGTACGCCTCCTTTAAGTTCATGATCTACACCATGGCGGGCTCGCTGGGCCTGCTGCTGGCGATCCAGATGATCGGCGTGGTGGCCGGGACCTTCGACCTGGTCGAGCTGTTCCGCATCTGGCCCTCCGTAGACGGTACCTTCTTCGGGGTGCCCTTCACCACGGTGAAGACGATCGCCTTCTGGGCGTTTGTGATCGCCTTCGCGATCAAGGTGCCGGTGTGGCCCTTCCACACCTGGCTGCCCGATGCCCACACCGAAGCACCCACCGCCGGCTCAATGCTGCTGGCCGGGGTGCTGCTCAAGCTGGGCGCTTACGGCTTCCTGCGCCTGGTGCTGCCGCTCTACCCGGCCGAATCACAGCAGTACGCCGGCGCGCTGGCGGTGCTGGCCGTGCTGGCCATCATCTTCGGCGCCCTGGCTTCATGGTCGCAGAACGACTTCAAGCGCCTGGTGGCTTACTCTTCGGTGAACCACATGGGCTTTGTGGTGCTCGGCATCGCCGCGGCGGCTGCTGCGATCGGCACGGAGAACGCTGCCATTGCCCTGGACGGCGCCATCCTGCAGATGTTCAACCACGGGGTTTCCGCGGCCGGGATGTTCTTCCTGGTGGGTGTGATCTACGAACGCACGCACACGCGCGACCTGAACGAATACGGCGGCCTGTTCCCCCTGGTCCCGGTCTACGGCGGCATCCTGATCTTCACCTCAATGGCCTCGCTGGGCCTGCCCGGGCTGAACGGATTTATCTCTGAGTTCCTGGTGATCCGCGGTTCCTGGCCCGTGTTCAGCGTGCTCACCGCCCTGGGGATGATCGGTCTGTTCTTCACCGGCGCCTATATCCTCAAGGGCATCCGCCAGGTGCTGCACGGGCCGCTGAACGAGCGCTGGGTGGGGCATCTGCCCGAAATCAACGCCCGCGAGATCTTCGTCATCGTTCCGCTCATGGTGCTGATGCTGTGGATTGGCGTCTGGCCGGCCTCGTTCCTGTATGTCATCAACCAGGCCGTGGTGATGTTCTTCTAAGAGGTGGCACATGCAATTTCCTGTACTGAGCGTCATCGTCTTTACTCCCCTCGTGGCAGCGGTTATCATGCTGCTGATCCCTGCCGATCGCAAGACGGAAGTTCGTGTGACGGCTCTGGCCGCGGCCACATTTGCTCTCTTCCTTTCGATCTGGGTTTATTTCAATTACGACGTCAACGCCGGCGGATACCAGTTCCTGGAGCGCTATGAATGGCTGCCGCCGCTGGGGATCTCGCTGTTCTTAGGCGTGGACGGGGTCAGCGCCCCGCTGGTGCTGCTCACCGGCATCGTCATGTTCACCGGTGTGCTGATCTCGTGGAAGATCGACGACCGGCCGCGCGAGTTCTTCGCCTTCCTGTTCATCCTGGCGAGCGGCGTGTTCGGTGTGTTCGCTGCGCTCGACCTGTTCATGCTGTTCTTCTTCTACGAGATCGCCGTCTTCCCCATGTACCTGCTGATTGCCATCTGGGGCTGGAAGGAGACGCGCGAATACGCGGCCATGAAGCTGACGCTGTACCTGTTCGTCGGCTCCATGATCGCTCTGGTCGGCGCGCTGGCCATGTACTTCACCTCGGGCCTGGGCACCTTCGATATGCTCGCCCTGGAGTCCGTCAACTTCTCGCCGGAGTTCCAGCGCTTCTGGTTCCCCTTCGTGTTCTTCGGCTTCGCCGTGCTGGGCGGCATCTTCCCCTTCCACAACTGGAGCCCCGACGGCCACGTGGCCGCTCCTACCGCCGTGTCGATGTTCCACGCCGGCGTGCTGATGAAGGTGGGCGCCTTTGCCGCCCTGCGGGTGGCGATCATGCTGCTCCCCGAGGGGGCCCAGGCGCACATGTGGTGGATCATCCTGCTGGCCCTGGTGAACGTGGTCTACGGCGCTTTCATCGCCATGATCCAGACCGACTTCAAATACGTCATCGGCTTCTCCTCGGTCTCGCACATGGGTCTGGTGATGCTGGGCTTTGCCTCGCTCACGCCGCAGGGCATCCTGGGCGCCAGCGTGCAGATGTTCTCGCACGGGGTGATGACGGCCCTCTTCTTTGCCGTTGTCGGCATGGTGTACGACCAGGCGCACACGCGCGAGATCAACAACCTGGGCGGCTTCCGCTTCGCCATGCCCATGGTGGCCCTGGCCTTTATCGTCGGCGGCCTGGTTTCGATGGGTATGCCCGGCTTCTCCGGCTTTGTCGCCGAGTTCCCCATCTTTATGGGGCTGTGGAATTCTTATCCGTGGATCGCCATCGTGGCAGCGATATCTATCGTTATCACCGCTTCGTATATCATCCGCATCGTGGGTAAGGTGTTCTTCGGCGCCATGCCGGCCCAGTTCGCTGGCCACATCCAGGATGTCACCGTGCTCGATAAGGTCGCCCTGGTGCTGCTCTCCGGGGTGCTCATCCTGGTCGGCGTTTACCCGTCTGTGATGGTCCCGATGGTGCAGTCGGGCGTCAATTACATCCTGCGCCTGTTAGGAGGTGCATAAGTGTTCCCCGGCGTGATCGAACTACCTATGATCCTGGCAATACTGCCGGAAATTCTGCTGGTCGTCCTGGGAGCTGTGGTGCTGCTGGTCGACCTGGCTCTGCCCGCTGAGCGCAAGACCAACCTGGGCTGGGTGACGGCCGTCGGACTGGTGCTGATCATGGTGGTCAGCCTGCTGGCCGGCCTGCCGGGTGTACAGCCCCAGACCCTGTGGGGCGGCATGGTGCGCCACGACTGGCTGGGCTTCGTCTTCAAGATGATGTTCCTCATCGCAGCCGCCATCACGGCGCTCTTCGCCATGGACCTCCCCCAGGCGGGGCGCAGAGGCGAGTTTTACCTCCTGATGATCGCCTCCACCATCGGCATGTGTGTGATGGCCTCCGCTTCGGACATCATCCTGCTCTACCTGGGCATCGAGACCACCTCCATCCCGCTGTACGTGCTGGCCGGCTTCCTCGTGCGCGATGACAAGTCGACCGAGGCGGGCTTCAAGTACCTGCTGTTCGGCGCGCTGACCTCCACGGTGATGCTCTACGGCTTCAGCCTGCTCTACGGCTTCACCGGCCTGACCAACCTGTACGACCTGGCGGTGCGCCTGAGCGAGATGTTCTTCTCCGGGCAGATGACGGTCAGCCTGACCGGCGCGCTGCTGCTGGTGCTGGTGGGCTTTGGCTTCAAGATCTCGGTGGTGCCCTTCCACTTCTGGGCGCCCGACGTGTACGAGGGCGCGCCCACCCCGATTTCTGGATTCCTGTCCACGGCTTCCAAGGCGGCCGGCTTCGCCGTGCTGCTGCGTGTGATGCTGGTCGCTTTCCCGGCCATGTCCGCGCAGTGGGGTGCCATCCTGGCGTCGCTGTCGGTGGCGACCATGACGCTCGGCAACCTGCTGGCGCTCACGCAGCGCAACATCAAGCGCCTGCTGGCTTACTCGTCGATCGCCCACGCCGGCTACGCCCTGATCGGTCTGGTCTCGCTCGGCGGCGGGCTGGGCGTCACCAGCGTGATCGCCTACCTGATCGCGTACCTGATCACCAACCTGGCCGCATTCGGCGTGGTCTCCGCCGTGGGGCGCGTGACCGGCTCCGACGAGATCGCCTCTTACGCCGGGCTGAGCCGCCGGTCGCCGGGGCTGGCGCTGGCAATGCTGGTGGCCTTCCTCTCCCTGGCCGGTATGCCCCCGCTGGGCGGGTTTGTGGTCAAGGTCTTCGTGTTCGCTTCGGCCATCAACGCCAACCTGATCTGGCTGGCGGTGATCGGCGCGATCAACTCGATCATCGGCCTGTACTACTACCTGACCGTGCTCAAGGTGGTCTACCTGTACCGCTCCGATGACGATGACAAGCCGCTGCCGGTGACGCGCTCGTACGCCCTCGGGCTGGGCATCCTGGTGCTGGGCGTCATCCTGATCGGTACGGTTTTCGTGCCCTGGTTCAACTGGGCGACGACCGCCGCCTCGGCCATGTTCTAATGCTTAGAAGCACAGGTAGAGAAGGAGATCTGCCTCTGGTATTGATTGACTTCTCTCCTGTGCTTGTGATACAATTCCCGATCGATGAACCGGACGCCCAACCTGCCTGATAAAGAAAGAACGAAAGCTTTTCAATATACGGTTGCAGCAGTTGCAGGACAGGTTGGCTGTCTCACACTGGTCATTGTGCTGGCCGCTCTCTTTGGGGGATTGTGGCTCGACGACCTATTCAATACGGACAGGGCATACTTCACGGTGGGTTTAATGGTGGCCAGCGTACCGGTAACGATCGTAGCAATGCTCTGGGTCGTAAAAAAGGCGACCTCCAGAATTAGAACTCAAAGTAATACGAACTCAAATCAATCTCAGGAGGAGACCACACGTGGAGAATAAAAGCAGGTGGCGCTGGGGTGTTAACCGCTGGATTGTTCTGGCGTTGATCATTCTGAACTTTATTGCGGCCCGCTGGTATGCGCCTGTGCTGCCGCACATTGCCCTGCCGGTCGAACCGGTGTTCAACATCGGTAATTTCGCCTTCTCGAACACGATGATCGCCATGCTGATCGCCGATGTGATCATCCTGCTGATCGCTTACTCGGTCAACCGCGCGGCGAACAGCGGCAGCCTGGTTCCCTCGGGTTTCTCAGGCGCGATCGAAGCCATTCTGGAAGCGATCTACAACCTGACCGAGTCTACCGCCGGCAAGTGGACACGCACGATCTTCCCCTTCTTTGCTACGATTACCCTTTACGTCCTGATCGTCAACTGGATGGAGCTTCTCCCCGGCGTGGACAGCTTCGGGTGGATCCACGAAACCCACGGTGAGGGCGGCCACGCTATCGCAATGACCCCGCTGGGCGTGCCTACCATCACCCCCGAAGAGGGCAATTACGCGCTGGTCCCGTGGATCCGCGTGCTTTCGACGGACCTGAACTTCACCGTCGCCCTGGCCCTGATCTCGGTGATCAGCACCCAGATCATCGGCCTGCGGGCGCTCGGCGTGAGCTATCTTTCCAAGTTCTTCAACGTTGGCGGACTGTTCACCCGCCCGGTGTTCGGCGTGATCGACTTCGGTGTGGGGCTCCTCGAACTGGTGTCAGAGATCTCCAAGATCCTGTCGTTCTCCTTCCGTCTATTTGGGAATATCTTCGCTGGGTCCGTGCTGCTTTTCGTCATCGGTACCCTGCTCCCCGTTTTTGCGCAGTCCGCGTTCCTGATCATGGAGTTCTTCGTCGGTCTGATCCAGGCCCTGGTATTCGGCATGCTGACCATGGTCTTTATGGCTCAGGCAGCGATGGGCCACGGCGGCCACCACGACGAAGAAGCGAGCGAAGCACACGAGGAATTACCTGTCGACCATCCTCAGGTGGCCTGATGGGTGGAGCCAGCAGGGCATATTCGTTTGATTTTCGGGCGGTTTTCGCCCGGTTAAACCAAAACCAATACCCGGAAGAGGCGGTTTAACGAGACGAAAATACCGCCTGGAAACAGAACAAGGAGGCTAGATTAAGCACTATGGATGTTGAAGCAGCACGACTCATCGGAGCAGGATTGGCTATGATCGGCACATTTGGTGTCGGCCTGGGCATCGGTGTACTGGTCAACGGTGCCGTGCAGGGTATTGCCCGCAACCCCGACGCCAGTGATAGCATCCAGATCAACATGATCCTTGGTATTGCGTTTGCTGAAGCCGTAGCCATTTACTCCCTTGTGGTTGCTCTCCTGATCCTGTTCGTTGGTTAGCGCTCAACCAAGTGAGGAGAAAGGAGGACTGCATTGGAAGCACTGGGTCTTAATTTAGGGTATTTACTCGTACAAATCTTCAACTTCCTGATCGTACTGGTGGTTTTGAGAGCCTGGGCGTATGAACCGATCATGCGCATGCTCGACCGCCGCCGGCAGACGATCGCTCAGGGCCTGGAAGACGCCCGGATTGCAGCCGAAGCGCGCGCAAACGCCGAACAGGAAGCCCAGAAGATTCTGGCCGATGCACAGGCTGCAGCGAACCAGAAGGTGCGCGAAGCCACCGAGCGGGCCGAAGCTGCCGGTAAGGAACTGCTGGCGCAGGCGGAAGCCGACGCTGCCAGGGTGCGCGAGGCGGCTGTACAGGATGCGGAGCAGGAGCGCGAGCGAGTGCTGGGTGACCTGCGCGGGCAGGTCGGTGCACTGGCGATGGCTGCCGCACGCCGCCTGATCGGCGACGCCCTCGACGAGCAGGGCTCACACCGGCTGATTGAAGAATTCTTCTCTGGTGTGCGCTCCGGTCAGGTCCCGCTGCTGGCAGGCGTCGACCTGAAAGGCGAAGCTGCAGAAGTGACCAGCGCACTGCCCCTGACCGATTCGGAAAAGGATGTCGTACGGCGGGATATTCTCTCTCGCATGGGCGACCAGACCTCGATCACCTTCCGCGTGGATCCTGCGATCCTGGGCGGCCTGATTATCCGGGTTGGAGACCGCGTGATCGACGGTTCGGTGGCCGGTCAGCTGGAGAATATGCGCCAGAGTCTGGTGTAGGATCAGTTTTCATCCATATCAAGAATTGTGCATGGCGCTCAGGGGCGTGCTTCCTGAGCGTCTTTGCATACCCTCGCCGTGATCAGCCTGAGCGGCAGTGCACGGCGGGAGAACACTTAAGGAGCTGCTTGTGACTGACACGAATCTCGATGCCCGTCCGGCAGCGGCTGCACTTTCCACGCTGCTGCCCGCAGTCCCCGGGGTGATCCGCTCCCCGGAGGGTGACCCGCAGGTGTCAGGGCTTGCCCTGGATTCGCGCCAGGTGCAGAAGGGGGATATCTTCGTGGCCCTGACGGGCGGCAGCACCGACGGCCACAACTATATCCCCGATGCTGTGCGGCGCGGGGCCGCTGCTGTGGTGGGCACACGCCCCGGTGTGGATGCGGGCGTTCCTTATGTACAGGTGGAAGACACGCGCCTGGCGATGGCCTATCTGGCCGCCGCGCTGCACGACTTCCCGGCCCGCCGGCTGACGGTGATCGGCGTCACCGGCACCGATGGCAAGACTACCACCTCCAACCTGATCTTCGAAGTGCTGCGCGCCGCCGGCCTGCAGGTGGGCATGATCTCCACCGTCAACGCCATCATCGGCGAGCAGACGCTCGACACCGGCTTTCACGTCACCACACCCGAAGCGCCCGATGTGCAGCGCTATCTGTGGTTGATGGTCAACGCCGGGATGACGCATGTGGTGCTGGAGGCCACCTCCCACGGGCTGGCGCAGAAGCGCGTGGCTGCCTGCGACATCGACCTGGCCGTGGTGACCAACATCACCCACGAACACCTGGACTATCACGGCAGCTACGAAGGCTACCGCGATGCCAAGGCGGAGCTGTTCCGCGATGTGCTGCGCTCGCAGCCCAAACCCGGCGTGCCGCGCGGCGTGGTGCTCAACCGCGACGACATCGCCTTCGATTTCCTGAACGAGCTGACCGCCGCGGCCCCCGATAAGGGGATCCGCCGCGTGGTTTACGGGCTGGACGCGAACGCAGAGATCTACGCCCGCGATGTCCGCTCGGGGAAGGACGGGATCCACTTCACCGCGCTGGGCCCGGGCTTTGAAATCCCGGTGCACTGCCGGCTGGAGGGGCTGTACAACGTCTCCAACTGCCTGGCAGCCATCGGCGCCGGGCTGGCCCTGGGGGTGCCGGTTGAAGCGGCGCAGCGGGGCATCGCCAGCCTGGCGGGCGTGCCCGGCCGTATGGAGCGCCTGGATCTGGGCCAGCCTTTCACGGCCATCGTCGACTTTGCCCACACCCCCTACGCGCTGGAGAACGCCCTGAAGACGGCGCGTGTGATGGCCGGAGAGCACGGCGGCCGTGTGATCGCCGTGTTCGGCTCGGCCGGCCTGCGCGACCGCATCAAGCGCCGCATGATGGCCGAGACCTCCGCCCGTCTGGCGGATATTTCGGTGCTCACGGCGGAGGACCCGCGCACCGAATCGCTCGCCGCCATCCTCGAAGAAATGGCGCGCGGCGCGCAGAGCCAGGGCGGGGTAGAAGGGGAGACCTTCTTCCGCGTGCCCGACCGCCGCGAGGCCATCCGCTTCGCCGTGCGTTGCGCCCGCCCGGGCGACATCGTGATTGCCTGCGGGAAGGGGCACGAGCAGTCGATGTGCTTTGGCGAGACGGAGTACCTGTGGGACGACCGCACCGCCATGCGCGCTGCGCTGGCGGAACTGCTGGGCGTTCCCGGCCCGGAAATGCCCTATTTACCCGACCCCAATTGAGGCGCGCTGCTGAAAGAAAAAGCGCCGGACCTGTGCAGGTTCCGGCGCTTTTGAATTAATTCAAAGGCTGCGGTCAGTCCGCCCCGGCCCCTTTTTCGGATGGGACCGCCTGGCCGGACGGTTTGGCCTGAGCGGCGGGGGCGCGCAGGTAGACGAACCAGTACACCGCCGCGACCAGCAGGGCGCCGCCGATCACGTTTCCGATGGTCACCGGCAGCAGGTTGTTGATAAAGAAGGTGCCCCAGTTCAGGCCGGCGTAATCGGCTGGGGTCCGCCCGATCACCTGCCAGAACTCCGGGCTGGCGAAGTCTTTCACCATGATGCCGTAGGGGATGAAGTACATGTTGGCGATGCTGTGCTCGAAGCCGGCAGCCACAAAGGCGGTGATGGGGAAGATGATGGCGGCGATCTTGTCCAGCGTGCTGCGGGCGCTGTACGTCATCCACACCGCCAGGCACACCAGCGCGTTGCACAGGATGCCGAGGGCGATGGCCTGCAGAAAGCCCAGTCCTACCTTGCTGCTGGCGATGTTCAGGGCGGTGAGCCCGATGGCCCCGCTGCCGAACTCGTACTGCTTGCCGGTGAACACCAGCAGGGCGGTGCCCAGCGAACCGACGAAGTTGCCCAGGTACACGATGCTCCAGTTGCGCAGCAGAGCCCCGGTGGTGACCTTGCCGTTGGCCCATGCCATGACGATCAGGTTGTTGCCGGTGAACAGTTCTGCACCGCTGACGACGACCAGGATCAGCCCCAGGCAGAAGACCATCCCGCCCAGCAGGCGGGTGACCCCGTAGGGCAGCCCGGTGGTGAAGGCCGCGGCGCCTTCCGCTGTCTTCACGGTGATCCCGCCTGAAAAAACGGTGGTGGCGAACACGGCGCCCAGGGCGATGAACGCCCCGGCCAGCACCGCCAGGATGAACATGGTGACACCGTTCATTCCCGCTTTCTTGACACCGATCACTTCCGCTTTGCGTGCCATCTCGGCAGGCATCAAGGCATCGATATTGACTTCTGCAGCCATTCAGGTTACTCCAATTTGGTCGACAGGATATTGTGAAATTCGGTACAAATTAACTTTACCCGGATTTACGGGCCTTCGCAATGGATGAAAATCATGTATCGAGGTGACAGAGGTCAACCCTACCCCTTCCGGATTCCCTCCACGAACACCCACACCAGGCTCAGCACAGCGCCGGCCAGCAGTACCTGCCAGAACGGGCTGGCCGACGACAGGTAGAGCTGCACGCTGCCCAGCAGCAGGGCGGCGAAGATGATGCCCACCGCCACCTGGCGGATGGCGCGCTCCATCTGGCGCACCTCGCGGGTGACCTCGGGGGCGCGCACGGCCACCTCGCCGCGCTCGATCTGCTCCAGCACATGGTCCACGCGGCGCGGCGCCGCCACCAGCACGCGCGCCAGGTCGCCCAGCTCTCTGAGCACATTTTCCGCCGCCGGGCGCGCCTCCTCGGCGATCAGCTTGCGCGCAAAGGGCGCCAGGTGGTCCCAGACGTTGAACTGCGGGTCCAAGCCGGTGCAGATGCCGGCCAGGATGCCCACCGCCCGGCCCATGAAGATCAGGTTGTGCGGGAGCTGAAAGGGCAGGTTGTAGAGCAGCTGGCGGAACTCGAGCACCAGCGCGCGCACCTCCTGCGGGCTGATGGAGGTCAGCTCGGTCATCGTTTTGCCCCAGTAGCGCTGGAATACCTCCTCCGTGGCGCGGGTGATCAGCCCGGTATCCGCCTCCGGCAGCAAAATGCCCAGCGTCTGGTAAGAGCGCACCACCCGGGCGGCGTCCTGGGTGCCCACACCGATCAGCATCTCGCGCAGGCCGGCTTTTACGTTGGGCGGCACTCGTCCGGTCATGCCGAAGTCCACAAAGGTCAGCTCCCAGCCCTCCGTCTCTACGGGTGCATCCTCGCCCAGCGGGTGGACGAACAGGTTCCCGGGGTGCGGGTCGGCGTGGAAGAACCCGTCCTCAAAGATCTGCTGCAGATAGGTGTTCAGCAGCCGGGCAGCGACCGCCGCCCGGTCGATGCCCGCGGCGGTGATGCCCTCGTAATCGTTGATCTTGATCGCCCACACGTTCTCCAGGGTGAGCACCCTTTTCGTGGTGTGCGTCCAGTACACCACCGGGACGCGCACGCCCGGGTCGCCGGCGAAATTGGCCTGAAAGGTCTCAGCATTGCCCCCTTCGGCCAGGTAATCGATCTCCTGGTACAGGATCTGGGAGAACTCCTCCAGCAGGGCGGGGACATCCGCCCGCCGGCGGA
>ENA-UPSB01001593-UPSB01001593.1-bioreactor-metagenome-genome-assembly--contig:-NODE-1593-length-25825-cov-5.855064_pt1 | contig 25825 bp, 23 predicted proteins | sample MGYA00238182_ERZ773286 | MGnify/ENA primary metagenome ERZ773286 (study PRJEB29026, sample SAMN07631240) | bioreactor metagenome | isolation source: Switchgrass digestor | place: USA: Dartmouth... | reverse complement strand
CAAGTTTTTTGGTACAATTGCCTTAGACTTTTACCAGGGAAAACAAGCTGGATGATTTAAATACCGTCCCATTACAGGAGATGTATATATGATAGTTTTAAGCTGCAGCAATATATCGCTGTCTTTTGGAACAAAAAAAATACTGGAAAATGTTTCGTTCAATCTTCAGGAATCGGAAAAGATCGGTGTTGTCGGTGTTAATGGTGCCGGTAAATCTACTCTTTTCAAGGTTATTGCAGGAATGCTGCAACCGGACAGCGGAGACGTATTTGTTGCAAAAGCAAGAAAAATAGGTTTTTTGGAGCAAAACTCGGGACTTGACTCTTCTAAAACTATATGGGATGAAGTAATGTCTTCGTTCTCAAACCTCATGGAAATGGAAGCCCGCATAAAGGAACTGGAAGAATCCATCAGCGCAGAAAAGGATGAGAATCGCCTCAAGTTTCTTTTGAAGGAGTATTCCGCCCTTACCGAGAATTACTCCAACTCCGGTGGGTATGAGTATAGCAGCAGGGTTAAAGGCATACTTAAGGGCCTGGGATTTACCGAAGAACAGTTTTCTTTGAAAATACAGGCTCTGAGCGGGGGACAGAAAACAAGGATGGCCCTTGCAAAATTGCTGCTGGAACAGCCTGACATTCTGCTGCTGTATGAGCCTACAAATCACCTGGATATTGAAGCTCTGGAATGGCTGGAGAACTTTTTGAAGAGTTACAAGAGCAGCGTAATGGTTATTTCCCATGACAGGTATTTTTTGGATGCTGTTACCAGCAAGACCATTGAGATAGAAAACTGCGGATGCAAGGTATACAATGGAAACTATACTCAGTATATGCGCCAGAAAGCTATAGACAGGGAAATAGAGCAAAAGCATTATGAGCTTCAGCAAAAGGAAATAGCACGCCTGGAAGCTTTTATTGAACAGCAGAGAAGATGGAACCGGGAAAGGAACATAAGAGCTGCGGAAAGCAGGCAAAAAGCCATTGACAGGATGCAGAAGATAGAAAGGCCGAAAGACCTTCCCGGCAAAATAAAAGTAAAGCTGCACGCAGGTGCAGCCAGCGGGAATGATGTTCTTTTTGTAGAAAATTTAAGCAAGGAGTATCCTGGAAAACCCCTCTTCCGGAATGTAAGCTTCAAAATCCGCAAGAATGAAAATGTTTTTCTTCTGGGACCCAATGGCTGCGGGAAATCCACTTTGCTCAAAATACTGACAGGCAGGCTGAAGCAGGACTCGGGGGATTTTGGGTACGGATATAATGTACAAGTGGCTTATTACGATCAGGAACTGAAAGATCTGGATGAAAACAATACGGTACTGGAAGAAGTATGGAATGAAAATGATGAATTAACCCAGACGGAAATCCGGAATACCCTGGCATCTTTCCTTTTTACCGGCGAGGATGTCTTCAAGCCGATTTCAGTTCTAAGCGGAGGGGAAAGGAGCAGGGTTGCCCTTGCCAAGCTTATGTTGTCCAAGGCAAATCTGCTGATACTGGACGAACCCACAAACCACCTGGATATTAATTCCAGGGAGGTGCTGGAGGATGCGCTTCAGAAATTTGAAGGCACAATACTGGCAGTGTCCCATGACCGGTATTTTATCAATAAACTTTCAACACGCATCCTGGAGTTTAACGGCACTTCCCTGTTTGATTTTCCCGGGAACTATACCAGCTTTCTGGAATACAAGGCGAAGGTCAGGGGTTCGCAAAATGAATCGGCAGAGCCTAAAATTTCCGTTTCCAAACAGGAACATATAGCCAGCAAAGAGGAAAGGGCCTATCAGAGAAAGCTGGAGAAGAGGCTGAGAGAAACCGAGCAGGCGATAAACGATGCAGAAAAACGCCTTGATGAAATCGCTTCAGAAATGCTTCTGGAAGAAGTATGCACAGATCATGTAAAGCTGATGGAACTTCATGAAGAAAAAAGCCTTCTGGAGCAAAAACTTGAGGAACTCTACCCTCTCTGGGAGAAGCTCGCCTCCGAAAAGGAAGCTGTAACACCCGACACCTGAGTTCTATACTTTAATAATATGATTTTATTGCCCTCATGTTATGGACAGGTAGATCGCAAAAGCATCAAAATTTGCCCTTTTCAATATAGTGACATCCATATTGTATTTATAATGCAAAATGATGTAAAATAATTAAATGAATAACTGCAAAGGAGTGTTTAACTTGAGAATACTTTCCGGAATTCAGCCGTCGGGCTCTCTCCATATAGGCAATTATTTCGCCATGATAAAGAGAATGATCGAATATCAGGAAAACCATGAGCTGCTGTGTTTTATAGCCAACTACCATGCTTTGACGACGGTATATGATGCGGCTACACTGAGAAAAAGGACTGTCGATGCTGCTTTGGATTTTCTCGCTTTAGGTCTGAATCCTGACAAAGCAATTTTCTGGGTGCAGTCCGACACACCTGACGTACAGGAATTAACCTGGCTGTTATCCAATGTAACAGGTGTGGGTTTACTGGAACGGGCCCATTCATATAAAGATAAAATTGCAAAAGGCATATCTCCCAACCATGGATTATTTGCATATCCTGTTCTCATGGCTGCCGACATACTATTATACGGTTCCGACAAGGTACCGGTGGGAAGGGATCAGAAGCAGCATGTGGAAATAGCACGGGACATAGCGTTGCGCTTTAACAGCACTTACGGTGAGACCTTTGTTGTGCCTGAAGCGGATATTGAGAGTTCAATAGCCACAATTCCAGGCACTGACGGACAAAAAATGTCCAAATCCTACGGAAACACCATAGATATCTTTGCTGACGAAAAAAAGCTTCGCCAATCGGTGATGTCAATAAAAACGGATTCCACACCGGTGGAAGAACCCAAACCCACTGATGGCAATCCCCTGTTTGAGATTTACTGCCTCTTTCTTGATGATGCCGGCAAAGCTGAACTCAGGCAGAGGTTTGAAACTCCGGGTCTCAGGTACGGTGATGTAAAGAAAGAGCTTTTCGGAGTTATCTGGGATTATTTCTCAGAAGCCAGGAACAATAGAAAAAGATATGAAGCCGACATCCAATATGTTTATGACGTCCTGAAGAAAGGCGCCCAAAAGGCCAGAGAGATTTCGGCATACTATCTCGACAAGGCAAGGCACAATGTAGGCCTGGATTACAAATTCATATAGTTTGGTTTTAATTAAGTTAATTGTGATTGTTATTCAGAAAAGATTCAAACCCCATAGCAATCAATGGCTATTAGCTGAATTTACTCCTGAATCATACGCAGAAATAAAGCTTTTATAAAAAAGTTGGAGTGGTAAAAACTGCTCCAACTTTTTTAATAGAAATAGAATCTCTGATAGAATTAAATCACCAAATAACACTCAAAAGGATTCAATGACAAAACCAAAGTTGTAAAATATCACTTCCCTAGGAAAACGGGAAGTGATTTTCTAAAATAACGCCATTTTTGAATTACATATTCATAAATTGGCACCCTCTATGTGTTTCCATGGGATTGCTTTTCTGCAAAATAGTAATCAATCCCGGTTTTAATCGCCAGGGCCAGTTTGTTCTGATGTTCTTCGGTTGCCAGCAGTTTTTCTTCCTCCGGATTTGACAAGAATCCGCATTCCAGAATTGCCGTGGGAGTTTTCAAGTCCCTCAGGATGATAATGGGTGTTTCATTGGGCTTACCTCTTACCAAAGCATTTCTGTTATTATTGGGATCCACAATTTCCTTTACCGCCTTTTGCAGGCACAGCGCCAGCTTTTGGCTGTCGGGAGAATTGTGGGGATAGAATGCCTGAGCTCCCCGTTGACTGGTATCTTTAACAAAACTATTCAGATGTATACTCACAACAATGTCAGCTCCGGATTCATCCATGATCTTTTTTCTTCTGAGCAGATCCTCTTTCCTTTTGGGAGTGTACCCCGGGGTTCCTTCCGGATATTCCAGCTTATCTTCCGTTCTTGTCATTATAACCTTATAGCCGTCCTTTTCCAGCAACTCTTTTGCCTTAAAAGCAATATTAAGATTTATGTCCTTTTCTTTCACTCCGTTTGGGCTCACCATTCCCGGATCTTCTCCCCCATGGCCGGGATCCAGTATGACGACTCTCTGCACGCTGTTCTCATTTGCGGTAGTTGCTGCATCAGAGTTACCGATATTAAGGCTGTATATGGCTATTAACAATAGAAAAATAAGCGTTATCAAAGCTACATTTCTTTTCCTGAGAATAATTATCATATAACCCCATCCCTGATTATCAATTTACTATAAAGATATTCAGGAACAGGTTGGGCATATTCATAAAAGTTAAAAACCTAAAAGATCACATTCATATCATCCACAATGCCACCCAGACGCTTGACGGCAGCTTTAATCTCAAGATAAGTCTGTCTGTCCAGCCTGCCGATGTTCTTTTCTGCATAACCTTTTAAAAGAGGTATGGCACGGCCATCGCCATAATCGCCTACACATATCGCACCCAGCACCTTATCCTCCATCTTGAGGAAGGTACTTTTGATGCAGCGGTAGATTCTATCGTTCCTGTTGCTTCTGCCTATCTTAACCAGGGCAGTGAGCAAATACTCATGTACATAATCTATATTGTCTGTCCGGTCCAATTCCTCTATCAGTTTGTCGGTACAGGGCTCTCCTATGCTTATCAGTGCATCGGTTATTTCTTCCACCAAGGCCTCCTTGTCTTCATCCAGAGTCTTTATCAGTTCCACAAGGAAATCTGATGCGTCTGAGACTTTCCGCCTGCCCAGGATGCTGACAGCCGCCCTGGATATGCAAATACTCTCTTCGCTTTCCATCATATCCCTGTCAGAAGCCAGGTTGTATAGTTTGTCCACAGCGCTGCTGCCATAGGACATAAGCTTATCCACAAGGATTTCAGGTATTCCGAAATCGCATTCTCTGGCTCCAATCCTTATGTGCTCCACCACATCGTCAATGCAGGACAGCTCATTAAAATACTCCTTTGGAGTGAGACCTTTCAGGCTCTCCATAGGAGTTTTTTCCCATTTGCCGATCTCCTCATCCAGGTATTTAGCTACATCGGATTCACTCAGTTTCATCGGATCCTTGCCGCCGATCTCATTAAAAGCCCGATCATAGCTTTTCTCTATTGCACGGTTGTAACTTTCAAAAACCAATTCAGGGTACGTCAAAACAATTACCTCCATCCAGAATCAAAAACACAATGATTCAAAACAAGACACTGTAACATCAAGAAAAACAGATTTGAACCTGTTTATCCGGATGTGAATACAACGCTTCCTCATCTGCAAATTTCACTCAATGGGATTATCTCCTTACAGGCGCTTTTTTATCAGTTTTCCCGGTATCCTTGCCTTTAGGTTTTCTGAGACTTGGAAAATTGAACCCATAGTATCCTGCCATATATGACAGCATTGATATTACAGGTACCACAAGGGTAGCCACCAAATAAGCTGCAAATGAACTTCCTCCAAGCTTTGCTATGAAATAAACCGGTCCGAGCAGTCCATTGTATATAATCCTCTTGAGAGTGTTATAAAACTCAACCTCAAAAGAAATATGGGGATATACCAATGTCAGTATGATAAAGGGTAAAAAGCCGATAAGCCCGAATATCAAACCTTTCAACGGGTGTGGTTTAAGATTGTACTGAGGCCTTTTTTCCTTGATTGCCAGCTGTTTCATGTCTGCGTATATTATTGATGCCATTATTACAAAAATCACCGCGGAATATATCACTCTGTATTCAATAAACGTGACAATGAAAACGCCAAAAATAACCAATGAAATTGCATAGTCAGAGAGCACCTTCAAAGAATTCTTCAGTAAGTTCTTCATATCCCATTACTTCCTTTTTCTCAACTTTTATGCCGTAGTTAAAATAAAGCCTGTTAGAGAAAATTATATATCAAAATCATCATTTTGAAAAGCCAAAGGGGCGAAAAGCTCGATAAATTAATTTACCAGTAATTAATCAGGCTTTTTTATGATATAATAACTTAGTATGCAGAAAGGATGATTTACAGTGGCTGAGTTTTGTACATGCGGATCACTTATTATAGGCGGGAAATGCACAAACAAGCGTTGCAAATACAAACCGGAAAGCCAAGCGGCTGGCAGTTCTTCAAAGAAGGCAAAAAATGCCGCAAGTGTAACAAAAACTGCAAGAAGCAGTTCTTCCCGAAGAGCTTCAAAGTGCATTACTTATAATTTGTATGATCTGAAAGAAAAAGAAGAAAGTGTCGACTGACATTTTCTTCTTTTATTTTGCTTATAATACATAAAACATGAGCTTCAATTCCTGGATCTTCTCACGTACTCTATAATGCCCCTGGCTGCTATCGCTCCCTGGCCCACAGCCACAGCTACCTGCTTGAAACCTCCGGTACAATCACCGGCGGCAAAAACTCCTTTTATGTTCGTACCCTGTTTTTCATCCACCACAATAGCATTGTTTTGCGTGATAATGCCGAGTTTTTGCGCAAAATCCACACTGGAAGCAGAACCGTACGCAACAAACAGTCCGTCGATCTTTTGCCTCGTTCCGTCTTTAAAGTGAATTTCCTGCAGAAACTCTTCCCCGGACAACTTCAGGATCGGACGGGTGTTTATTTTAAATCTTCCGGCTTTATCCGCCAATTCTCCCGGGATATCCAGGTCAGCACCGTTTGTAAACAGAGTTATATCCTTTGTAAATGCTTCCAGCTCCATTGCCTCATGAACTGCATAGGCACCGTTTCCTATCACCCCTACGGCCATGTCCCTATAGAAGAAACCATCACAGGTGGTGCAATAACTTATCCCTTTTCCCTCAAAATCTTTCAATCCGTCAATGGCGATTTTTCTATGCGGCTGCCCTGTAGCAATGAGTACTGCCCGGGAGTAGTATTCATCCTTTGCCGTGGACACTTTGAAGTACTTTTCATCATAGGAATATGTAATACCGATGACTTCTTCATTCAATATCTTCACTCCCAGTCTCTGTGCCTGCCTCTCTCCTATTTTCAAAAGCTTCTTACCGCTGATTGGCTCCTCCAGGCCATAATAATTTTCAATTTCAGCCGCCTTATCCAGAGAGCTTCCATCCCTGCCTATAATCAATGTTTTAATGTTTGCCCTCTGGGTGTACAAGGCTGCCGAAATTCCGGCAGGCCCTTTCCCTATAATAATTACATCATTAAGTTTCAATTCTTTCACCTCTTAAGTATTATAACAAGAGTATTATATGAAACGTAAGGGTAATGTTCAAACTTTTTATCTGATGTATTTAATGTGATGCTAAAAGAGAGACAGAACTTATGCAAGTTCATTGTACGGATTTGCCTGGCATTAAAATGTATGAATGATAGCATTATTCCTTCCTGCTTTTCCGTCACCATGCCCCGTGACGGACAATATAAAGGAAAAACCGCTTAATATCATGGCAATGTACAGCATTGTCCTGTTCCCTGAAACCTGGCATGTACCCGGGGGCAGCTTGCTTCCTGAAATATAAATCTCCGTCAGGGCATATGTTCCTGTTACTGCCCCCGCCATAAACAATCCATTGCTCAGGTACGGGCCTTTGCAGTCAGTTCCTCTGTATGTTCAGAAACCTGTCAATTGCTGCCTGGTCGAAACCGACAATTATATTACCGTTTATATCAATCACAGGAACGCCTCTTTGACCGGATTTCTGAATCATTTCCAATGCCGCCTCTCTGTTTCGGGATACATCAATATCGTCAAACCTGACATTCTTTGACTCCAGGTATCTCTTTGCCACGGTACACCATGGGCATGTAGGTGTGGAATAAACCTTAACTGTCATATTATCTACACTCCTCTTTTAATCTTATTGTTATTAATTATATACCCCCTATGGGTATATGTAAACAAAAATTTTCAGCCTACATGATAAAATTCTTGAATCTGCTCATTTACATGAAAGCGGAACAGCAAACATCCCTTGAAATCATTTGAACACAAACCGGTAATTTGCTTGTATTGCCCTGCAGCAGCACTTTCACGGCGGGCAAATTAAAATTTATTGACATTTCTGTAATTTTTGATATTATATACCCACACAGGGTATATAAATATCATGGCAAACATATATTTATATAGTTTATCTTGTTAGGGGGGGTTTTACTGGACTTGGCTTCCTATTTGCTCACTTTTACCGAGGGGATTCTTACATTTATATCCCCATGCATTTTGCCCATGCTTCCAATTTATTTTTCATATCTGGCAGGAACTTCAGGAGATGGTAAGGTACCGGATGCCCCCGGCAGAAATACGCTTCTGACAAACTCCATCGGATTCGTGCTGGGTTTCACATTGGTCTTCGTTGCCCTTGGTGCAACTGTTACTGCCCTGGGACATTTCCTGGTAAGTAACCGGGACCTTTTGCAGAAGATCAGCGGACTTATCATGATTGTATTCGGACTGAACTTTATGGGGATATTAAATCTGAAGTTTTTAAATAAGGAAAAAAGACTGGATTTCAGCTTCGAAAAGCTGCGCTTTTTCAGCTCCGTTATATTCGGCATGGTTTTTGGTTTCGGCTGGACCCCCTGCCTGGGTACTTTTCTGGGTTCTGCCCTTGCCCTCGCCGGCAGTTCAAAGACAATTTCCCAGGGAATGGTTTTGCTTTTGCTTTATTCCGTAGGTCTCGGCGTACCGTTCATACTGACTTCGGTTTTATTTGAAAAAGCAAAAAATGCTTTCAGTCAGTTCCAAAAACACAGCCGGAAAATAAGCATCGCGTCCGGTATATTGCTGATTATTGCAGGCATTATGGTTTTCACTGACACTTTGAAATACATAAGCTTTCAATGAGCAAAACTCATCGAAACCGAAATGTTGGCTGCAAATCAAGCTGCACTGCTTTAAAGAGTATGATGGTCAGAAGATGGTAAACATTAAGCTGCAAAGACAAGGAGGTTATCAATGGGTAAAAAATCAGGTGTATTTGTTTTGGGCATTGTGATATGCACGCTTTTGGCAGGGGCATATGCTTTTTATGTCAAGAATAAAGATATAGCCTTTGCCGTACCACCACAGCAGACGGAAACCGGAGAGGCTAATAGCCCGGGTACAGCCAGTTCCGACTACCAGGCATCCGACTCCCGGGTAACTGATAATTCTGACGTCGGCAATGATTCTGACGCCGATAGAGACGATTCCGGGTCAGAAAGCCCGGATAACGCATCGGATGAAAATAAAGTAATGGCACCGGACTTCGGTCTGAAAAATCTGGACGGTGAGACTGTAAAGCTTTCCGATTACAGGGGAAAGATAGTCATCCTCAACTTCTGGGCTACCTGGTGCTATTGGTGCAAGGTTGAAATGCCCGACTTCAATGAACTTAATGAGGAACTGGAAAAAGAAGATGAAGCAGTCATCCTGGCTGTTAACGTTGAAGAATCCAAAGACACCGTTGTCGAATACCTGACATCGGAAAACATCAATCTCAAAGTCCTCCTGGACGAGGACGGTGCTGTAGCCAGGACCTATGGCGTAACAGGACTTCCCAACACATTCATAATTAACAAGGACGGTAGCGTATATGGTTACATTCCTGGAGCCACAGACAGGGATGCACTGGAAAAAGTCATAGATAAGGTAAAAAAAGGAGAACCGGTTCGATAATGCATCTTCCGGGAAAGCTTTTGAATATGATCATATTCCTGAAACCGGATATTTCAACAACTGTCCGGCTTGAAAGATGAAAACTTTTTTTACATGCTTTTAAAAATCTCATCATTCCGTATATTTCATAAAGCTTTTCATTGTTTTGGTAAGCTCACTGAGGGCTTTTTCCTTGTCTTCCGAAGAAACGATGTTCTCAATGCAATCCATTGAATGTTTTTCCAGTATGAGCATTCCTACCTTGTTTATGGCAGCACGTACCGCTGCCACCTGCGTCAATATATCAACACAGTATTTTTCTTCCTCAATCATTCTCTGTATGCCCTTTACCTGTCCCTCAATGCGCTTAAGCCGTTTCAGTATATCTTCTTTTGATTCCCTTCTGCCTATTTCATTCTTTTCCATCACCATTCTCCTGCTTCCCATTATAGATTACATAAGTATTATATAACACTTGCATCTTAATTGAAATAGAATACAATCATCGATGCACATGCCTCAAACCTGCGATACTTGATATTGTGAAGTTAATCAATTCTTTCCCTTTTTGACATTTTTCTTTTTATCCTGTTCTTTTGCGGGCGGAGGGTGATATCATTGACTGCAAGGTTATCCCCGCTGCCAAGCACATACTCCACCGCATCAGCTATCTGCTCTGCCGTCAAGGCCGCGTCTGCCTCATCCTCACAAGTAAAATCAAGGTTATCATAAAAGCCGGTTTTTGTCATGTCAGGATGGATGGTTGTAACCTTTACCCCATATTTCCTTACCTCTTCAAACAAACTGTTGAAAAAATGGGTCAGCCCGGCTTTTGTAGCTGCATAGGCGCAGCCATGGGTGCTTATCTTTTTTGCCGTCACGGAGGAAATGGAGATGATTGTCCCCCGGCTCTTCTTGAGCGTTCGCAGCAGCAGCCGGCAAAGTATTAACGGTGCTTCCAGGTTGGTGCGCACCATCGCCTGTATACCTTTAACCCATATCTGCTCATGGGGGCCAAAATACCCCACCCCCGCATTATTGACCAACAGATGGATTTCCGGCTCCTTTTTTTCAATGTCTCCGATAACTTTTTCCAGTTTCCCCGTATCCTGCACATCACATACTATGGGAATGAAATTCTCATGGTAAAAATCTGTGGACTCAAAGGAACGGGCCAAGCCATATACCTTATAATCCAAAGCAACAAGCCTTTTTGCAATTTCCAGTCCTATTCCCCTGGATGCTCCGGTCAAAACAGCAACTTTCATAAAGCAAATATCTTCTCCTTGCTTATATAATCACTTAAAATGTCCATATGTTCCCTTTGTATCCTTTCCCTTTCAGACAAGGGGTAGGATAAGACTCCTTTGTCCATGCAGTAATCCTCCGCATATAGCAGGGATCTGCTGCGGATCTTTTCTATCCTTTTGAAAAAATCCCCGGACATGCGGAAAAAACCATATCCGATATCCATGATGCCCCCGGGATCAATTTGAGCAAAAACATGGCGATAAAAAGGTTCATAGACATGGTCGATTTCAGGGTCTATAAATATGGGATCAAAGCAGAGCCTGACCTTAAAGCCCCGGGCTATGGCCGTATTCACCGCCTTAATCCTGGCCTGAAGCTTCGGGGTATGCCTCTCATACTTCTCTATGACCTCATCCGGAGTTAGGGTAAAAGCAATGATGATATTCTCCAGTGGCTCATGTTCCCTATAAAAAGATTGATTGGCACTCTTTGTACGGATTTCCACCAGCAGGCCCTGGTTCTGTCTGAAAAAGCCATAAAAATAGTCCAGGTATGGCACAATGCTGTGAAACGCAATCAGATCCGTATCATAGGAAACGGCCAAAAAAGCTTGCTTTTCAGGCAGCACTTCCTTCATGGCTTTCTGAAAATCTTCCACATTTACAAAAGCCACTATGTTTGCCGATGGGTACATGCCCTGAAGATAACAGTATTCACAGTCGAAAACACAGTTCAGCAGAAAAGATGTGTAATAAAAGTTTGGGTGCCCGAAATTCTGACAAACCTCAGGCCCCTCATAAAGAAACTGTCTTTCCTTAACAGCCAGGATCAGGGATTGATTCTGCTTTTGAACGGCAAAATGCTGCCCCGGACGGTTGAATACATCCTTGTAGTGCCTGATGGCAATTACCGGGCAATCTGCATACCTTTCCAAAAGCTGACGGGTGATCGGGTATTCCAGCGCTCTCTCTTCGACATATATCGTACTAAACATTCCGTTATTTGACTTTTTGCTTGATTTGCTCAAGTATTTTCTTCCCTTCAACTTTAGACTCAACCTTTATGTCCATAAAAGGTCCAAGAATGCTCAAAGGTTCTTTTCCTCTCAGCTTTGCATATTTCATTTCCTTTAAAAGCATTTGCTTCATCGCTTCCGTAAATTTCATCCTCTCTGAGAAAGCCTCCGCTTCTCCCCTTTCCTCTACAGAAAGGGATGAACCACCATAGCTTTCATTCAGTTGTTTCAGTTCACTGATTATTTTCTCCACCTGCGGCACCTGTTCTCTCACAAACCCTTTCAGTTTCTCTTTATCCAGGTTTTGCGGTTCCAGGTAGTCGGAAACGATCTTCAGTATGGCTACATTATGAGAGTAAACAAACTTTTTGGCAGCCTCCATTATGCCTGATGATTCCATGTCACAGTAGAAATCATTGTTTTCCCCTGCATCTTCCCTCTGCACCGGTTTGGAATAACACCGTATGCTCTCTTTCGGCAGGTCCTGTCCAAAGAAAACATCCGGGTAATAATCCTTTCCTGTATCCATGTCGGTAATCTTGTTTATTGCCAGCATGGTTCCCGGAGGATGACGGTTGCTCCCGGCACCGCAAAAACCTATATTCACCAGGATGTCCTCTTGTTTCGATCCATAAACGGAATGCAGGTATGCAGATGCCATGGCGCTTTTTACTTTTCCCACACCGCTGACGATCAGAGCGATATCAGAATTCCTGAATACTGGAAACTCATGGATCGCCATATCCTTTTTTAGTCTGAAATACTCTATGATGGGAGAGGCTTCCACCATAAGGGCTGTCACAAACAAAACCATTTAAGGCCTATCCACCAACTTTCATTTTTATGCTGCAAAACCTGGAAGAACCTATTTGCCCCACAGGGCAAGGCCTGCCCCATGTCCATACAGTTGGAGCCCTGCCGAAGTGCGAGCATATTCAAACCGTTTCACATATTGAATTGTAACAGATTATATTACGGTAATCAATCAGACTGAGAACTGTAACGAAAGGTGCTTCCCTGTTAACTTATGGTTTAAGTACGACTAATTGAAAGGATGACAGGTTGTTGCATAAGGCATTGGTACAAACGAGCAGGAGGCGGGCGGTATTTACCTGCCTCCTGCTCGTTTTGCAAGTTTATAGCCTGGATTCTGCTTTATTTTATTTCCTTTCCACTATTCTGAAAGTATGAATCTCAAAGGGGGCGGTTTTCACTTCAACCATGCCCGGGATACCGCTGTAGATTTCCCCATCTTCTTCCGGCAGGACACAACTGGAGTAAATGCCCATGCCACCGGCAAGCTTGATTGTCATTACCCCGGATTTGCCCCTGTTTTCCTGCAGCCTTAGAATGTATCCATTGCCGTCATTGGCATTCTTAAAGGTGAGGATATTGGCATTTTCTATGTCCTGCTCCAGCAAACGGTACTCTTCTTCAGCCCCTTTCAGCAGAAACAATGGCGTTGAGTATTCTTCTGCCCTTTTTGGCATGTCGCTTACGTTCCACGCTCCAAGGTAAGGATATATCCTGAACCTGAATGTGAAATCGCCTCCTATCCACTGGGGAAAATTGGTTGCCCACTGGTTGTTGAAAGCATTCCAGTAAAGTACGGGCTTCCTGGGTTTATAGTCCTTGGAATAAATATATATCCGGTTTTCCCCTATGGAAAGCAGGGGCGTGTCTTTCGGGAAGAATGCTATGCTGTGGTTGCCATCCGATACATTCACCCATCTGTCACAGCAATATAAGGATGTGTTGGCCCCATACTGTATATCCTTCTCCGGATCTATCACAGCTCCCATCTTCTGTATGGCATATCGGGGCACCTGTGCGTTCAGCGGGAAAACAAAATGCCCTGATTCCACAAAAGGTGTCTCCACCTTTCCTTTGATGCTGTATTCTATATCGACATAGTCGGAATATCTTCCCATTTCAACCTTCATCCTTACTTCCGGCGCATTACCGTACTTTTCCACGCTTTCCTCAGGCATCCTCCAGGTAACTTCTACCGTTCCGGAATCGTGGAAGTTGCCTATCTCCACGCGGGCATCCTCAGCCCGGTAGGTTTTATCCTCCACCCATGGATAGCCCGGCCGCCCGTTATCATAAATGAACCAATCCTCCAGATCATACGCAAAATCTTTCAGATACTGGATGACACGCTTCTTGCCGTGTATATCATAGGTGTATCCGCCAAAGCCTTCACCGGGTGCAACCCATTCCTTCCGGTTGACTTTATCATAAAAGCTGCTTATGCGACCGGTATCCCCATCTATGACTACCGATATCTTCGAATTTTCAAGTATGGCTCCGCCGTTGCCGTTGCCGGTAGCCACGGGGTTCTCATCTTTTTCCGCGGTTCTTCTTTCAATCCGGTACTGCCTGCAACCGACAGGCGGCAGGTTTTCCAACCGGGCTATATACCGGCCGTGTCTTTCAAATACCCGGAAAGCATTTCCTTCACGATCCACAAGCGCCTCTCCCTCTGCAGCCAGGCCTGTGACGTCAACTTCCCCGTTCCTATGCCATGGCAACAAGTTATACACTGTAAAATGCTCACCTTTTTCCTCCTGGAGTTCATTTATTATGCCTGATACTGCATCTTCGGCATTTTTTACATATTGGGACTTTTCCTGCCAGGATTGTTCAAGCCTTTTATACTGGGGAGTTTTTTTGTCCTCCAGGAACAGCTTTTTTTCGTACATCCTCTTTTTCTTTTGGTGCATATCTCCTATGGTTATCTTTGTGTCAAGACCCCAGGTGTGCTCGTCAAACAGTATCATGTTCTCATAAGCCCTGTCGATAAGTTCCTTGACACCATCACTTATACAGCAACTCCCCGATATTCCTTTTATGGCAAGGATCCCCTCCGCATTCAGTGCCGTCTTTCTGAGGGACCGTATCCGGGAGACTTCATCCGGATAGGTTCCAATCCCATGGATCCAGGAATCCGCCAAATCCGTTTCAATTACCGGCAACTGCGGTTTGCATGCAATAAAAGCATCGGCAAAATCATCCAGTGTCCCTATTACCACCCTCACTCCGGGCATTTTTTCCCCGGCGGTCGATATAATATCGCGGATGACATCCTCAGAATGGGGACCCATATTATCGTCAGTATTCATGAGTGCAAGCCAGACAGGGTAATCCCAGTCGTCCGGAGGCACAATCTCAGTACCGTATCCACCTTTCGAATAAAAGGTTATCACTCCGTTCCCGTCCGGGCCTTTCCAGAAAAAGCACCTGGGAACTTCCGGGGGATTGGCGCATGAGTTGCAACCCAGATGCAGAAATCTGATCCCTGCCTTTGCCAGCAACGAAGGAAGCATTCTGGTATGACCGGGTACATCGGTCATTTTTGCTGTCATATAATTTTTGTCAAATTCCCTGTTTAATCTCCTGCTGATCTCCAGGCTGCGAATAAACTCTTCGGTCCCGGCAAATTCGGTATGGGTGGTAAAAGGCAGTGCATGCCATGCCAGCCTGCCCTCCCGTGCCAAATCCATCGCCTGCCTTCTCATTTCCGTGTCAGGAGTTTCCAGCGATTTTTTCAGCGGCCATGATGACATTGTCCAAACATACCGATGATTTTCAGCGTTGGATGAGGTTGCCTTGCAGGTTTCCAACACGCTTTTCAGCATGCCTTTCTGATATGAGTCAATTACTTCACTGGCAAGCCCTGTAAACCCTATATCAAAATGTGTTTTAAAGACTACATAAATTGTTTCTGTTTTACCCATGTTCAGCATCCTTTCAGTTGTTAGAATATAAAAAACACAACAAGCATAAAATTAAGCACGGATTATTCAGTCATGACTGCGGCATGTTGTGTTGTTTCATCAATGCGTGGCATCTCCGTGATTTTTTATATACACTGGATTGGAAATCATGACAGGCATGCAGGGAAAGCCTTCCTCGTACCGCCTGTGAACTTCCGCCCTGTAAAACATGGCATTTCCGACTGACCTTTCCACGACAACCTGCTGCTTGTCAGAACTGCATGTTATGCTTTCTTCCCGGTTATTTGAGATAATCTTGATGATATCGCCTTTCCTGAGCCTGGAAAAGGTAAAGCTTATTTTCAGGTTCGGTTTGTATTCCACAGCCTGTCCCATGATTTTTCCGTCACATTCTATAAAAACCCCGGGACCGTCCGGATGGCAGGTGACATATCCATTCCCCTCCAGTATGGCGGCGTAGATATCCGAAGGAGCCCTTGACATGGCATAAAGGCATGTAGTAGGCATACCTATTGCTCTGCCCGGCTCAAACCTGTGAAAATCACTGCCGCCCACAACCGGGATTCTTTTTCCTGCGCAAAGCTGATCATGCCACCATCTGATACAATCAACTTCTGCTTTTTTCATCGGACCGTTCCAGATTTCTATGCAATCGTATTCCACATTTTCAAGGCCCCACCTAAAGGCACAGTTAGGGCAGAAAGGGTGATTAATTGAAATTATGGCCCCTTTCCGGCGGGCGGATTTTATCAATTCGCGGGTTTCTTCCAGGCTATTTGTGTAATAGTCCCCGTCGTATGGCTCCCTTACTCCCAGCATGTTCACATGCCCCTTGTAGTGCGTCCATTCCACCCCGGGCATAACGGTTATGTCGGCATCGCTCTTCAGCAACCTGTTATGAAAATAATTGTTGTGATCGGTTATAAATATAAACTGCAAGCCTGTTTTCTTGGCCAAATCCGTGATCTCATCCACAGAAAGTATGCCGTCGGAACCCAGGGAGTGCATATGAAGATCGCCTTTCAGCAAAGTCCTCTCCTTATGGGTGAAAGTAAATTCATACTCCACCGTCACCCCTTCATCCATGACCTTGTAGGCCCCCACAATAACCGCCCAACGGCCCTTTTTAATCTCTGTTTCGGCATATCCCAGGCTGGAGTTGTATTCAGTTATCCAGACATGATTCCTGTCTGAACCGGAAGCTCCAATGAACCGCCCGTCAGAATTCTTCAGCGCCAGATCAATTATATTCTTTTCGATGCACTCTGTTTCTCCGTCTTTCACAGTCTCCACATGCCTTGGATAGGAATACCTTACATCTATCCTGGATACGTTTTCCGGTACATCAAAGGGTAGTTCAAAATATTGCCCCTCCCTTTTCTTGTCAATGAAAAGCTGAACTTTCCGTTTTGTCTGCATACTGACCTCCACACAAGGTTTAGTTGAATCATCCAGTTTGTTGTGCTAAACGGTTTGAAACAACAATATGGTAATTTTAAAGACAGTCAGCCCCACTGTTCCCTAAAACTCGGAACGCGCCCCTGGAAAATGCCGGCACAACCAGTCAAACCATTTACTCCTTGCTTGCGCCCAGCGTCATTCCCGAGAGCAGAAATCTCTGGGCAAATACATATATCAATATAAGCGGAATGGTGGCAATTACTATGGCAGCCATCACGGCATTGTCCGGAGCAGGCGGTGCCCCCGATACAGAAGACTTATTGATAATCATGCTCTTCAGCACCAGGGGAAGAGTAAACAGGCTCTGATCGGTTACCAGTGTTGTCGGAATCATTATGGAATTCCATTTGCCTACAAATTCAAGAAAGAAAATGGTTGCCAGTCCGGGAACGGACAATGGAAGATAAATAGTGCTGAAGATTCTCAACTCGCTGGCCCCGTCAATCCTTGCCGATTCTGCAAGGGATTCGGGCACTGACAGGAAGTAGTTCCTCATTAGCAAAATGCAAAATCCTGAAACAAGACCATTTATGATAAGGCCCGTATATGAGTTAAGCAGATGAAGCTGCTTGTTTACCTGATATATGGAGATAAGGGTTAGATCCCCCGGAATCATCATGGTAAGCAAAATGAACGAAGTTATGGCTTTCCGGAAAGGAAGCTCCCTCTGGACCAGAATATATCCTGCCAGGGAAGAAATAATCACCTGTATTATCGTAGAAGTAAAGGAAACGAACAAGGAGTTCAGAAAAGGCCTTCCCAGCTTTGTAATCCTAAACACATACTCATATCCCTCAAGGCTGAATTTGGTCCACCAAAGCTTGAGGCCTGCCTGACTCGCATCCAGTGCGGTAGACGTAGATATGACAAAAACATTGATCATGGGTATTACCATTATTACAAAAACAAAAGTCAGGAATATATAGTTTATAATCCTCTGGGGAAGCGCTAAATCATTATTGAGACTACGGTTTCTAAACATTTTGACCTCCGGAACCGATTTTTTAACTGTATGTTTCATCATACCTGGTTATTTTTCGTACAAAAGTTGAAAGCAAAAAGGTGGCAATAAGCACAATCGTAGCTGCTGCAGTGGCCAGGCCGACTTTGAAGTTCACTATGCCGTCATTATATATAAGATACAGAAGATTTCTGACTTTATCATAAATCAATGAATTACCCATGACAAAAATCTGATCAAAATTTCTCAGGATGCTCATGGAACCCAGCACAACTATGACTTTCATGGTGGAAACCAGGTTTGGAATGGTTATATATACGATTTGCTTTAACCTGGAAGCGCCGTCTATCCTTGCTGACTCATAAATGGATTGGTTGATGCTGACTATTGCAGCAATAAACAGGACTGCAAAATATCCCGCTCCTTTCCATGCGCCGGTGAGCACCATTATAGTCCTCGCATACTTGGGTTCGGACATGAAAACAATGGGGGATGTTCCCTCTCCCAAAATAATCTGCCGTAAGGCATTCACCATCCCCGACGGCGAGAGTATGGTTATCCACATACCTCCTACTATCGCCCATGACAACAGGTTGGGCAGATAGGTGACCGATTGGATGGTGGATTTAATAAACCTGCTCTTTATCTCGTTCAGAGCCAGGGCTATCAGAAGCCCAAAAACAAACTGAACAATAAAAGTGAGAACGCCTACTATGATTGTGTTTTCCAAAGCGTTCATATATAAGGGGTTTGCCAGGACTTCCTTGTAGTTGGCAAAACCCACAAACCTGGGGGTACCTATGAGCTTTGACTCCCTGAAGCTGTTGATGATTCCGAGAATCAAAGGGTAATAGGAAAACATTATGAAATAGAGTGCTATTGGAAAGAGCATGGCATAAATAAGTTTATATTTTTTAACCTGCTTCCATAACTTTCTTGCGGTCATCCTCTAACCTCGCTTTCAGCAAATATAGGCAGAACTGCTGAGACAACGGATTTGATTAGCACTAAGGCTGGAAGCCGTCAGTCATAGGCTTCCAGCCTGCAAGCAGACTACGGGTTTTTGAGTATGGTTCTGGGCCTGTAAAAGCTCCCTATTTGTCAGTCACTTTCCTGCTTATCAGCTCTTCTCTCATGGATGCCAGGCCTTCTAATGCAGAAACCTCACCTTTCATTATCTGGACACCCCATTTTCCTACGATCTCCTTGTAATCTGCCTCATTGGCTATGGGCAGCTCTATGGAAGCATATTTCCCATAAGACATGGCCTCTTCAAAGCCGGGATTGTACCCTATCGGATGCTTGAAAGTTTCAAGTATCGGAACCGGGGCTCCATGGTCACAAGCATGGGCTTTGCCTATCTCTGTCAGCACATACTTGCCGTTCTCAATATTGTAGTCGTATCCTTCAATACCCACTGAAAGGAGTTCTCCCCCTTCCTGGGTTGCAAAGAACTCAAGGATCTTCTTTGCCCCTTCGGGGTTTGGTGCATTAGCCGGGATAACCCAAAGGCTGGCGCTTCCTTTTGTCAGCATGTAGCTGCCGTCGGGAGTTTTGGTTCCAGGGAGGGAAACAATCTCATACTGATCCGGGCCGATGTTTTCTGCCAAGGCATTGGCATTGTGCAGTCCAATCCATGCAGCCCAGTCCACGGTCACACTGGTGAGCTGGGATGAAGCACCCATCTTTGCCCTCAAGTCTTTTGTCTTGTCCACAGCGGAAGCAGGATCTATGAGGCCTTCCCTATAGAGCTTTGCAAACCACTCCCATACAGGAGCCGCTGCATCGGTTGAGAAAGGCACATATTTCTTTCCGTCACTGTCAATCACAACGCCGCTCTTGAGACCCAAGGATGCAAACCACGGTTGAAGATCATAAACTTCACTAACCACTGCATTAAAGGGATAGTAATTGTCCTTGGTTATAGTTTCTTTAAGCTTCTTGAACACATTATAGTACCCGTCCAGTGTTGGAACAATCTGCTTGTAGTCAACCTGTGCACTTTGCAGATGAACCTTGTTCAACCCCACTACCCTGTGTACTTCCTTTTTGTTGAATCCGGCGTAAATCTTTCCGTCCACTTCAATATCTTTCAGCTCTTGCGGGTTAATCAATGTAGGATCGGAGAAAATCTTTGAAGATTTCATAAAATCGGTGAGATCCAGAAGGGCTCCCTGCTCTACCAGATTCAGATATTCTTTCATGTTGACGTAAATAAGATCATATTTTTCTCCGCCCTGCAGCTTCTGCATAACTACATTTGAATAATCTGATGCAGGCTTTTCCATGGTAACGTTCATGCCCGTGGCTTTGCCCAAGGCTTCTGCAAACAGCTTCATCTCTTCCTCGTCCTTGCCCCCGGTGACACTGGTCAGAATCCTGATGTCCCCACCTACTTCAGTTGTTTCATCAGCTTTGGGTGTTTCATCGGTCTTTGGAGTATCCTGGGCAGTTTGTTTGGACTGGTTTGTGCCGGAGGTGGAGCCTGAAGAGGCAGAATCTTTTTTTGCACAACCTGCAAACATGGTCAGACTTAACGCCAGAATAAGAAAGATGGATAGTACCTTTTTCATTTAACAGACCTCCCTTTATTTACATTTTGCCTTGTCTCTTTTTCTTTCCAGTGACTAGCTTAAGCTGTAAAAATCAGGTGGATGTTCCGTCAGAAAAGGTTAACCCGGGTTAGCACATAGATGTTGCATAACCATTGCATATAATAACCAATGGCCATTAAATTATAATATTATATTACCATATAACATATATATGATCAACTATAATTTTATTTGCTTTTTAATCATGAATTTCCTTTATAGGGAAATATTGCTTTCACTTATATGGCTTTATTATGTTTTTTCGGTAAAATAAAACTAAAGATTGTGCAATAAAATTATATTTTTATTATATGTATTATAATAATTATATTAAATATACTTGGTAATATCAGATAAACCAACATGAAAACAGATAGTATAAGCTGAATACGTTTAACGGATATGGAACAAATGGTTATTATCTTTAAAATACCCAGTTCCTGTACATCAATATAAAACAAAGCCTATACCCTGCCTTGCATTGCAAAGTAAGATATAGGCTGGCTTTTGTTTTGTTGCTGATAATCTGTCGGCAAAATTATGATAATTTTGCTTCCGCTTCGTCATGAAAAATAAATTGAAAGTCAAAAGCCGAACGATTTATACATATTTTCTCTCCTATTACCTATTCTTTTATCAGCATTGTTTAATTCATCTAAAATCTTTTGCGCCGAATAAATTGACTTATTTCCATTGAAAACATAAGCTATAGCTGAAGCCACAAAAAAATACGGCAGATAGTCATATCCAAATATCTCTCCCCCTATAAAAACAGGAGCAAGAACTGTATTGGTGGCGCTGCCGAACACAGCAGCATAACCAAGGGCTGATGCAAATTCAACCGGCAATCCCAAAATCGGAGAGGCAACGGCTCCCAGAGTTGCACCTATGGAAAAAAGCGGTACTAACTCACCACCCTGAAAACCGGCGCTCATAGTTAAAATTGTAAGTAAAAATTTAAGTAACCAATCGTATGCGTTTATCCTTTCACCCTGAAAGGATGCTTCTATCAAATTTGATCCGGAACCGGCATACCTGCCTTTATGTAAAAGCAGGAGTAAAGCACTTAATATACAGCCCATAATAAAAATCCTCAAAACCGGATTGCTGATACGTTCACTGAAAAACTTCTTGGACAAGTTTATGGTATAAGCAAACAGGCCCCCGATAATGCCGAAAAGAATGCCCAGCATGGCAACTTTCAAAAACAGATATATATTGAAATCCAATGAGCAGTTCAAGTTCACGCCGAATTTTTCAAGACCCAGGGCGTGGGAAGTATAGCTCGACACAAAGGACGAAATTATGCAGGGAAACAAGGCACAGTATTCAACTTTGCCGGCAATAAAAACTTCCATGGCGAAGAAGGTAGCAGCTATGGGTGTCTGGAACAGCCCTGCAAATCCTGCGGACATACCGGTTATGAGCAGAGTTTTGGAACCGTTTTTGACCCTAAGCCATTTTCCCAGGGAATGGGCAACAGTTCCACCTATTTGAACGGCTACACCTTCACGCCCGGCACTGCCTCCAAACAAATGGGTCAGCCATGTGCTGACCATGGCCAACGGTACCAATCTCTTTGGAATGGTGTCCTCTTCTTCAAATTCCACGGAAAAAACAAGCGACATTCCCTTAATGCAGTTCCTGCCTATTTTGGAATAGGCAAATGCTATGAGCACTCCGGCCAAAGGAAGGAACGGTATTAGCTGAAAAACATGATTATTTCTTATGTTGGTCACTTCCGACAAAACCTTACCGAAAAGAGTATCAATTGCTCCAACTATAATTCCTATGGCGACTGCCATAAAGCCCAGGAAAAATAAATCCTTGTAACAGTAAAATGTCTTTTTAAGAGTCAGCATTTTTTATTATCCCTTTCCATTGCAAAATTAAAAAGCCAATAACTCCGTTATTAAACAGAAGTTATCAGCTATAAAAGCATTTCAGGTTAAACCAAGGGAGAACCTCATTCCCTTTCATTGATTATAGTAAATGGCGGAATCAAAATCAATATATGCAAATCCCCTTCATTTGGCTGGGGCCGGTGCATATGGCATATCATGCACCGGTTCACACTTTCTCCTGATTTTTCGTCCCGGTAGACCTGCCGACTTTAAATATCCCCGGAATCTTGTAATTGGTGATTTCCACATTGCTTTTTCCGCTCAGCATTGCATCAATAAGTTCCATGGCTTTTTCAGCTATAGCAAGTTCGTCCTGCTTGACATGGGTGAAATAGAACCCTGTGGAAGCACTGCTGTCCTCATCAAAGCTGCATACGGCAATATCTTCAGGGATTTTCATCCCCAGGTTTTTGCATGCTGCATATATGTCAGGGAGAAATCCGCTCTCCAGGCATACCAGAGAATCAATTTCGGGATGCTCCCTTAAATAATTGGAAATATGCTTTATATTTTTTTCCTCTATTATCTTTCCGGTTACCTGTATTGAGTCCACTTTTAGTTGAACAACGCATTCATCGAAAACCGGCAGTGAATTGGCTGCCAGTCCGTCATAAAACCCTTTTTTCCGCTCCTTTATGGAGCTTATCCCGTCGTTTTGCGATGTGACGAGCCCTATTCTCCTGTATCCCCTGCCGACCAGGAAATCCACCAGAATTCTTGAGCACTGTTCATTGTTGGTGCAGACCGATGGTACAGGTATGCCTTCCAGGCTTTTATCTATCAGCACCACCGGGAATTTATCCACTACCAGCTTGAGAATTTTGGTATTGTAATGGCTTCCGTGGGAAGGCATTATGATCAGCCCGCATACGCCAAGAGACAGCAAAAAATCTATCTCTTCCGTCTCTCTTTCCTGATCTGTATAGGAAAAACGTATACACAGCCGATAACCTTTTTCCATGGCTATCCTGTCCATATGATACATCATGTCCAGGCCGAAAGGTGTCGAGACATGCTCCAGTACCACTCCGATAATGGGCCTGCGTTCACAGGTCAACGAAAGTTGTTGTTCTTTTGAGGCCGTATTGCTTCCCTGATCCGCCACAAAAGTTCCCTTTCCCGGAACCCTCTTCACCAGCCCCTCTTCCGTAAGCATCCCCAGAGCCGTCTTTACGGTTATAGTGCTGATACCATATTTGGACGCCAGCTGCTTCTCAGAACTGATTTTTGTACCTGGAGCCAGTATTCCGCTTTCAATGTCTTTTTTCAATTCTTCATAAACCTTTTGGTATAAAAAACCTGAACCTTTCATATTGCACCGTTCCTACAATAATTATCATGAAATCAAATCCATAAAACTGGTTGCAATTGGTTTGAACTCAGCCAGATAAATGGATGATTGCTGTCCCCCATGACAACACCAATGCACCCATCACCGGATGAATTCATTAAAACATGTGGTATTGCTGCATCTCCATTGCAAATTAATCAAAAAGTACGGCAAAATGAAAATTCATATATTTATGATTATATCACATCACGTCCGGAATAAGACATTTTTTTGACAGTTTCTGCGACAATATCGATAAAACTTACGGTGTCCATTCAGTTATATTGGAAGATAAGTAATAAAATATCCTCCTGCAACCAGGCTGAAGAAATTTGCCAATATCACGTATAAAGCAGTAATCGCGGCTTTTTTCTCTCTTACGGCCAGCAGGAAGGCGATCATTTCAAATATGAGAACAAATATTTCTGCAAATACCAGGGCAATTATTATTAAATAAGAAGAAACGGGGTTGGCAGTGTTAATTAATATGTTTAAAGCCCCCTGGCTGATCAGGTTGATGACAAAAAAGGCAATCCATGACTTCTTTTCCCTATACCTGAACAATATGAAAACACCGGCCTCTATCAAAAGGGTGAAGATCAGCCTGAAAGACACCAGAAGAACAGTCCTTGAGGTTGATTTTCCCCGGGTCAGTGTTCTGTTTTTCATATTCAGAGTATATGTATTATGGTATTTTTTCAAAGGCTTGTCATCCATCTTTATCTCAAAGGTGGTATCTCCGGTGGTAATCCTTAATGTGTAGTCACCGTCAGCCGTTAAATCCCGGGAATAGAAAACATAATAGCTTTCAAAAGCTTTTACGGTCCTTCTTGCCTTTGAAAAATTGCCGCCTGATCCTATGCTTATTTCAAAATCTTTTTCGGCACCCGGGACAATAATCACAATTGACGGAGGTTCTGCCGAATTGGCATGGCATGCGGGAGCCATGGATGAAAGCAGGATCAACCCCAGGAGCAAAACCGCAAAAAGGGTTTTCTTTAAAAATGACATTTTACACCTCCTGATACCATTTTCAGTCAATTATATGCTATTGTACAATAATTATCAACTACTAACAATGTTGATAATATTAGATATTATTTGATATTATTAGACAATAAAAGACAAGTTTTTACTTGATTTGTCAGCTTTTATGTATTATAATTCACTCATATATTTTCATAATAACTTCTGGCTGATTAGTAAGGCCGGAAATAAAGATGGACCAAAAGCTGTATCAGGAAATTTGCAAGAGATTTATAACAACCAGATCTGTTTTTCATGGATTATACAAGCGCTGGTTCTTTTTTTATAAGTGAAACTATGCCTGTATAATCCGAATCCATACCATTATGAAAGTGAGGGATATCGATGAAAAGTATCAAGACAAAAATTCTGCTATTCTTCATACCACTGATAATAGCAATATCTCTAGGACTGGGCGCAATTACGTACAGAAAATCAGCAGAAGTAATTAGGCAAAAATCGGAAAGTTCTCTTGTGAACATCGCCTTTCAGGGAGCCAAGGTAATCGAAAGTCGCATAAACGACACTCTCAACAGCCTTGAGGTTCTAGCCCTGATGCCCGAGGTATACGACATGTCCATTCCCATGGAGCAGAAAATGGCATTCCTGAGCAAAGAGGTAGAGCGCAAAGGTTACATAAGAATGGGCATAGCTGATACCAACGGTATTATGCAGGCAACCAACAACACCACCACCACTGATATCAGCGACAGGGTTCACTTCACCAAACCGATAAAGGGTGAAAGGGCTGTTTCCGATCCGATCGTCAGCAAACAAGACGGTTCTGTAATATTGGAGTCCCCATTAAAGATGAAAACGGTCAGATAGCGGGAGTATTGGTGGCTGTAAGAGACGGTACTGCCTTAAGCAGCATAGTAAACGATATCACATTCGGCGAATCCGGAATGGCAACCCTGATCAACAAGTCTGGCGTCACCATAGCCCACCAGT
>ENA-UPSB01001591-UPSB01001591.1-bioreactor-metagenome-genome-assembly--contig:-NODE-1591-length-25831-cov-4.714036_pt1 | contig 25831 bp, 18 predicted proteins | sample MGYA00238182_ERZ773286 | MGnify/ENA primary metagenome ERZ773286 (study PRJEB29026, sample SAMN07631240) | bioreactor metagenome | isolation source: Switchgrass digestor | place: USA: Dartmouth... | reverse complement strand
AACCTCACTGCGTATGCCTGTCGGAAGGGGTTTGCCCTTTTTCATTTCAAACAGCGCCCGTGGCCTTAAGGTATTCTCCTCGTTGCGGGCCCTTTCTGAAATGTCCAGTGCTGCGCGGCGAGAGAAAACAAGCGCCTCAAGCAGTGAATTGCTGGCTAAGCGGTTGTTGCCGTGAACGCCGGTGCGTGAACATTCCCCAACAGCATAAAGCCTGCCGACAGAGGTGCGGGAATAGGTATCGACGTCAATGCCGCCCATCAGGTAGTGCTGGCAGGGGAATACAGGTATCCTGTCCTTTGTTATGTCAATGCCCTCGGCAAGACATTTTGAATAGATACTGGGGAAGCGCTTCTTCACGAATTCCGGGTCCTGCGCGGTAATATCGAGGTAAAAGTCCTCGCTGCCTGTTCTCTTTGATTCTTCCATAATGCAGCGGGAGACAACGTTCCTCGGGGCAAGCTCCCCTCGCTCATCGTATGACGGCATAAACCGCTCCCCGCGGCAATTGAGCAGATAAGCCCCTTCTCCGCGGACTGACTCCGAGATAAGGAACCGTTCGCGTTCTTCCCGCGCCGCAAAGGCGGTGGGGTGGAACTGGATAAGGCTGAGGCCGCTTACCTTAGCGCCAAGCCTATGAGCCAAAACAATGCCATCGCCTGTCGCAATTTTTGAATTCGTAGTGTATTTGTAAACACGCCCAATGCCGCCGGTTGCAAGAATAGCATACCGGGAGCAGACATTTAATAAACCGCCGCCTTTCAGAATACCAAAACAGAAGCCGCCGTCTATCTTGTCCATTTTCATTATGGCCGCGTCTTCCATGACGGTGATATTATTTTTATTCTTTACATGGGCGGCGAGCTTTTGAACCACTTCAAGTCCGGTTGTGTCCTTGTGATGGACGATGCGGTTTATCGAATGCCCACCCTCCAGCGTCATGTGAAGACGGCCGAGGGAATCGCGGTCGAAATCAACGCCCAGTTCAATTAACCTTTGAACGTTCTGCGGCCCTTCATCGACAAGGACCTCAACAGCTTCAAGTTTGTTTTTATAGCCTCCGGCAATCAATGTGTCGCGGATATGCTTTTCGCGGCTGTCATTATCCCGGTCGAGAACGGCAGCTATCCCGCCTTGGGCGAGGGCGCTGTTACTCAGTTCGAGTTCACGTTTTGAAACAATAAGAACGGAAAGCGACGGGTCAACATTCAAAGCGGCGTAAAGGCCCGACACTCCTGTGCCTGCTATAACGACATCATAAGTCGGCACTGTTGTATTGTTATTTAGCATTGTTATTGCACCTTCAAATTAGTAATGCCATTCGAGAATATTTATCATTATTATTCTATCACAAAATATTGCATACTTTATAGTTTATAGGCAAAGATATTGTCAAAACGCTGTAATAACGGTAAAATATATATTATAATGTCGCAGAGTCTAAAAATTTTTGAGCATTTTTATGGCTTATTAGAGAAAAAGAGCTGTCCTGCAGCGGCTTGCGCCATTGTAAGACAGCTCATCTATTATAAGCGGGTGGGCTTCCACGGCGAGAAATGCGCCGGTAATTCTGAGGGCAGGCCGCTGGACCTACCGCCGGCGCGCCACACCTGCGGATTTTTCCACCCTGATATATTTTATGCTGTTGACAGGCTTGTGGCACAGAATTTGGCAGGCCGCTAAAATCATAATAAAATTTATTGACCTTTTTTACCTATTGGTTTAAAATTGAAGAGGCAGAATCTAATAAAAAAGTAGGATTTTTATGAAAATTAAAATTTCTCCGTCTATTCTATCTGCTAATTTTGCCTGTCTTGGAAACGAGTGCAGGCGTGTTTGCAGCGGCGGAGCCGACCTTGTCCATGTTGATGTTATGGACGGATGCTTTGTCCCGAACATAACCATCGGCGCGCCGGTTGTCCGTTCTATAAAGCCTTATTCAAACATCCCGCTCGACGTTCATCTTATGATTGACAGGCCAGAACGATATATTGATGATTTTATCGACAGTGGTGCTGATATAATAACAGTTCATTTTGAAGCAACTGACAAGCTTGACTGGATTATAGATAGGATTCATGCTAAGGGCGTTAAGGCTTCGGTCTCAGTAAAGCCGAACACGAATGTTGACGTCCTTTACCCATACCTTGAAAAGCTCGATATGGTGCTCATAATGACAGTCGAACCTGGTTTTGGCGGTCAAAAGTTGATTGAGCACACAATTCCTAAGATATCGGAATTGAGAATAAATGCGTGTCCCTTGGCCTTGAAACCGACATAGAGGTGGACGGCGGTATAACCCCGCATAATATCTCGCGCATTTCTAAAGCCGGAGCAAATGTTTTTGTCGCGGGCAGCGCCGTTTTTAAGGCTGAGAGCATAGCCGATGCAATCTCGCAGCTCAGGGCGGGCGCCGAGAGCGGCAGGATATAAAAAAATGCCCCTCTTCTGGGGGCATAAAAAGTAATTAATAATGAAAATAGCGAATAAAGTTTTCTATTGCGCGGGTTTTGATGATTACTGTGCCATGTTCTTCTAACATAGCCTCATAAACAGATGAGCAGTTTTCAGCGCTTCCGTATTCCGAAAGGGCCGCCAGAAGTGCGGCAAGCCTGTCGCGGTCAAGCCCTAATATAACCGGCGAGAAAATAAGGTAGTACTTATTATTGAAGCAATAAAGGGCGCTGCTCTGTATCGGCAAATCAGGAAAATCCGCAAAATGGCCGATTGCACTTATCGCGTCCTCAAGGCTTTCGCAGCTAAAGACGTAACTGCCTTTTCTCCGGAAGCTGTTTGAATTTATGTGCTGCTCCATCGCTTCACAATGTGACTTTGTGATATAGATAACACACCCGCTGTTTTTGCCTGGAAGTACTTCCAGCAGGAGCTTGCAGCGCTGTGTGCTGAAGCCGTTTTTTTGCGCTTCGGAAAGGATCTCTTTCAAAAGGCGCCTTGTTCCAGGGCTTTCTTTGCTTATCGAGTAATAGTCAAGGTCATATTTGTCAAGGTCCTTGGGGTCTAGCTGGATGCGCAGCCTGTCTGGGCCTACTTTTTGAATGTTCATTCCGTGCCTCCTTATGAAAGCTTTGTGGAGTAAAATCTGTTTGTCCGTCCATATTTTTATACAACTGTCTAAGACTGTGCCGCTTATGCTGACAGTACGGCCATTAAACATAACTTTAAAAACCGTGCTGTAATATATCCATTAGGTTTATCATAAGACCGGCAAAAATATATCCGCTATTACATTATAATGAATCCAGCGGCAAAAGTCACTGTGCTACTTTTGGAAGTAAAGTCGATAAATCCATATTATTGTCGTCTGGAAGGCTGTCCTTTGCAGCCAAAATTTAAGGTATCTGGGATGTACGAAGTGACCGGGCGGGAACTTTCGTTGGTCTGTCCGGTCACTGCGAAATAAATGGGGGTTTTTATAATGCTGAAAAGGCCGAGAGGCGGTCTGTGGTTCGAACTAAATAAAACTACGGCAGCAGAGCGCCCGATTGCGGAGCTTAAAGCTCCTGCAAGGGTATATCTTCCTCTTAAACAGTGCAAAGGTGAGACACCTTCGCTACTGGTTGGGAGGGGCAGCCGTGTTTTAAAGGGCCAGCCGATAGCAGATGGGTCGCACGGCCTTTCATGCAGTTTACATTCGCCGGTCTCAGGCACTGTCGAATCAATTGTAGAATATAATCATCCTGTCGGCGGGAAATCCATGATGGCGGTTATTAGCAACGACGGGCGTGATATGCCCTATAAGGCGGTGCAAAGCCGTACAGACAGCGCCGAGGGGATAATAGCAAGGGTAAAATCTGCCGGCATTGTATCGTCGAATGATTTCAGCAAGCCATATTGGGAAAAGCTCCGCCGTTTTAGGGAGCGTAAGGTCAATACGGTCATTATAAACGCGGTCGAAGTCGAGCCTTATATCTGCAGTTCGCAGAAAATTATGGACGAGCTGCCGGACGTAACAGTGGCTGGGCTTGAGCTGATTATGAAATGCGTCGGCGCAAAAAAAGCTGTGCTCGCAGTAAGCGATGATATCCCCGAAGAGGTCTCGCGGGGCATGGTGGAAGCCGCACATCTTATCGACATTGAACTGACAATCGCGCACATTCCCCCAAAATATCCTAACGGCGATGAGCAGTTCCTGATGAGGGCGCTTTTTGCCCATGAGATTGAAGCCCAGATGAAAAAAGGCGGCAAACGGCCGGAGGTGTGCTTTGTTTATCCGCAGGACTGCGTAAATGTTCAAAGGGCAGTAAATGACGGCGTGCCGCAGATTACACGCATTATTACGGTTGCTGGGGACGCGGTAACCAATCCCCAGAACATTGAGGTGCCAATCGGCACTAAAATTTCCGATATTTTGAACTACTGCGGGCTGAGTTTTGACCCTGACAGGGTGGTGCTGGGAAGCCCAATGCGCGGGGTAGCGATACAAAGCCTTGATGTGCCGATTACAAAATCGGTGGGGGCGGTCCTTGCGCTTAAAGCCGCGCAGAGAAGAAATACAAAATCCATATGTATCAACTGCGGCAAATGCGTCAGCGTCTGTCCGCAGGGACTTCTGCCCAATTATATTGCGATGCGGGCCGTAAAAGCTGATTTCGAGGCATTAAAGGGGCTTAATATAGACGAGTGCATTGAATGCGGCTCATGCGCATACATCTGCCCCGGCAGGATGCCTATTGTCGAACTTATAAAAAATATTAAAAAAGCCGCGATTTGAGGCTTCGGCCGCATCCGGCGTAAGATACGGAGGAACTGGCTTTTGAGACTGTTTGCAGCATCGTCGCCGCACATCAGGCATGGTGACGATATCAAAGTTACAATGGGTGACACGATACTGCCGCTTCTGTTTTTGCTTATTGTTGCGATATATTATACCGGGCTGCGTGCGCTGACTCTCACCGCTGTTTCGGTATTGAGCTGTATTATTTTTGAGTATCTTTACAGGCGCATACTTGGCAAGAAGCGCAGTATAGGTGATATGTCGGCAGTTGTTACAGGCATGATAATCGCTTTCTGCATGCCTGTGACCGCTCCCATCTGGTTTCCCATAATCGGCGCGTTTTTTGCCATAGTTGTTGTAAAGCAGCTTTTCGGCGGGCTCGGCAACAACATTTTTAATCCTGCAGCGGCGGCAATCTGCCTTCTCACCGTAACATGGCCAGGAACCATGTCCACATTCCCGCAGGCGACTGCAAAGTTTTCGCCTTTTGCCACCCCTGTCGAGTTTGAAACCGGTGTTCCGGTGCTTACAGCGCTTAAAAACGGCACACTGCCTGATAACAGGCCCTTTGAAATGCTCATCGGATACACTCCCGGCAACTTCGGCACATCCGCCATACTTGTAATAATTATCGCCGGGCTGGTTTTGCTTTACAGGCGCATTATCAGTTGGAAAATACCGCTTGCTTATCTTGGGACAGTGGCAGTTTTGGCGCTCCTGTTTCCGAGATGCCCGTCCGGCAGGCTGGATTCCGTTGTTTTTGAACTGACATCCGGCTCCCTTGCGTTTGTGGCGGTTTTCATGGCAACCGACCCGGTTACAAGCCCTGTAACGACACTTGGGCGTTTGCTTTACGGATTCTTCTTAGGGCTGATTACCGTATTCATCCGCTATTTCGGCATATATCCAGAGGGCGCGTTTTTCGCGCTGCTGATTATGAATCCGTTTGTGCTGGCCCTTGACCGGCTTGGCTGGAAGCTGAAATCAAAAGGAGGCAGGATTGCATATGAGCAAGAATAAAAAGAAGGCAGCCTCAAATAAAAAGGCTGCGCCTGCCGCACGTAAAAAAGAAAAAAATGCTAAAATGACTGCCGCTCCGGCGATGAAAGAGACAAACAAGGCCGCGGCCGTTCCTGCCAAAGGAAAGGCGGCTCAAGTGGCTGCCGCTCCAACGAACGAACAAAAGGCAGCTAAAACGGCGGTTGAGCCGGCGGAAGAAAAAGCAGTCAAAGCGGCTGCTGCAACTGAGGATGTCAAGGTTCAGGAAGCGTCTGCGCCGGCAAATCCAAATTCAGCCCAAACGGAAAAAGAGAATACTGAACGTGCTGGCTTTAAACTGGCTGGGAATAAATTTTTCGCGTCAATAAAAAACTTCAATTTCAAGAGGCATAAAGCACCGAAACCCGAAAAGGCGGAGAAGGCTGAAAAGCAGGAGACAGGTGCACCTGCCGAGCTTAATAAAGCAAAAAAGGCTGAAAATGCGCCAGCCGAAGAACTGGAGAAAGAAAACCAGCTTTTGAATCTAAAAAAGCGGCTGCTTGATTTAAACCCGGTATTTATAAAGATTGTTGCGGCCGTGCCGCTGCTCGGCGCGGCGGTATCGTTAAAAAACGGTATTTTACTGTCATGCGTTATGATATTGACTGTGGTATTATTGAATCTTTTGCTGATACCTATTTACAGGTTCATACCAAACCGGTACCGTCCGGCCGTTTCATTTTTGGCGGCGGGCGTCGTGATAACCCCGCTGTATGCAATCGCACACTACTTTTCACCGTCGATTGCCTCAAACTGCAGCATATACCTGCCGCTTATTGCCGTTTCCGCCCTTGCATTATGTGAAAAACAGCATTTCGGCAAAAAGTATGTCGTTCCCAAAACGGCGCTTGACGCTTTCTTCAACGGACTTGGTTTTGCCTTTGCCGCGATAATCATCTCGGTACTGCGTGAGATTATCGCAAATGGAACCCTTTATGACAGGCCCCTGCCTTATATTTCGGAGGCAAAATTCAAATTAGCGGCGTATCCTGCCGGTGCTTTCATACTTCTTGCAGTGTTTGCCGCGCTTTTTAGAAAGATATTTAATTACAATGAGGGCAAGGGGGACGATATGTTATGAATCCGACACAGTTCGCTGCTATAGCCGTTTCAGCAATTTTTGTCCAGAACCTGGTCATTGTATATATGTTGTGCGAAGGCAGCTTCTTCAAAGCGCTCAAAACTCCTGCTTCAATGACCCTTTTCGGAGGCTGCATTACCGTCGCGACGACATTATCGTCGGTATTCGCCTGGCTTATCAACAGTTTTCTGTTAAGGCCGAATTCGCTTGCATGGCTGTCGCCGATTGTGTTTATAATTATTATAGCGGCGCTTGAAGCCTTGGCGGAACTTATCGTCTCAAAGTTTTTGCCTGAAAAATCGAATTCACTGCACAAGCTTTTTACCGCTTCAGCGTTCAACTGCGCGGTTTTAGGCCTTGTTTTTCTGAATATTGAAGTCAATATGAGGGGATTTTTTGGCGCAGCATTCTATGGATTTTGTGCGGGATTAGGATACCTGCTCGCGATGTTTATTATCAAAAATGCCCTCGAACGCATAAGCTTCAGCTCGCCCCCGACTGTGTTTAAGGGGCTGCCGATTGCTCTGATAACAACCGGCATAATATCCCTTGGGTTTATGGGATTTGCAGGTATTTCAATATCATAGCAGATGCAAATGCAGCATAGTATTATACAAAAGACTGGCATGTAGTTAGATGACAAAATTTCGGAGGAAAGTTTAAATGCGAAGAACGAGGAGAAGAAGTCATTATAGTAGAATTTTCAGGTCGCGCAGGCGGCGTGGGCCGGGAGCATTAAAAGTAGTTGTAACCATAATACTTCTTGCAGCCTTAATTTTTGTAGGTTATAGTATTTCAGACCCGCTCATACAACTTTTCTCCGGTAATTTTAAGCCCGCGCCTGCATCGTCGTCTGAATCATCAAGCTCAGCGGCAAAGCCGACATCATCTTCATCTTCATCAGAGACAAGCTCTTCTACAGAAGTAAATACGGCGGCAATTCGCGGAGCGTATTTGCCTAAGAGTTATCTTTCAAATACAGCCGAGCTTAATGAATTTATCGCGCAGGCAAAAAGTGCGGGTATTAATCTTGCTGTTATTGACCTTAAGGCTGAGGACGGCATAGTAAATTACGCTTCAAAGGTAAGCGAAGCTAAAAATACTGTTGCCAGCGGGGCGCCGGACGCTTCTGCCGCGGCAAAGGCACTGTCTGATGCCGGAATTACCCCAGCGGCGCGTATTTGTGCATTTGAAGACCCGGTCGCGCCTAAAGTTTTGCGCGGTACTGGTGTTATGTACTATAAAAACCATAGCATGAACTGGATTGACCCTTCAGGCAACCGCTGGCTGAACCCGAATTCACCTCAGGCACAGCAATATATTACATCCCTCGCGACTGAAGCTGTGTCTTTGGGCTACAAGCAGATATTTATTGATGCGGTTACATTCCCAACAAAGGGCAATCCGGACAAGACTGGTTATTTCGGTGAAATGACTTCAAAGGAGCAGGTCATTTCAAACTATCTTGCAACGCTCAAACAGCAGGTCAATGCCGCCGGCGGCAAGCTGACAGTAATAACAACAGGCGCTGCGGCTGTCGGTCAGGCAAAGCAGAACATAGGATGGTCACAGAACATATTCGCACTTTCTGGCGATTATATAAGCCCGAATTTCTGCCCGTCACTGCTGGATCCCGGTATTCAGGTAGGCGCGGCGGCAATTAAGAATCCTGATTTGACGCCCGGCGATACTGTTAATACGCTGGCACAGTACATTAAAGAAAATAACAATTCAAGGCTTTCCACAACAGTGCCTATAATCCAGGCCTATACTAACACAAAAACTAAAAACGGGACTTATAAACAATATACCGCCGACGATATCAGGGCGGAAATAACCGCTTTGAACAATGCGGGCATACAAAGCTATATCCTGTATAATCCGAAGGGCGTTTATGACTTTAGTTCATTGAAATGATAACCGAAAATTATGTAAAGTGGCCGGCTTTAGCCGGCCACTATTTGTTGTTTTTATAGTATCTCTGTTGGAAAATATACAAAATAGGCTGCTTAATTACACGTGAATATATGAAAACATATAAAAAGGGAAAAAATTGAAATAGCTTAGTGACATTGTACTTTTAATTATGTTATAATAAAAATAGTTAATTTAAGTGGATTATATGTTGACATCTAAAGCGGTTAACTTTATCCACACCTTGTTGCTATGCCGCGGCACGGCCGTACACACTCTTGACCCCTAACAGGGGTGTGTATGCCGCGGCGTAGAGACATGGTATACCATATTATTTACTGCTTGATTTTTTATATATCATATGGTATAATACCGGAGTGTTCCGAGATATAATTTGCGGGTGTAATTCAGTGGTAGAATACCAGCTTCCCAAGCTGGCTATGTGGGTTCGATTCCCATCACCCGCTCCAGGGGATACGTCTATGGCTTTTTATGCTGTAGACGTTTTATTTTTTCAGTTTGCAAATTTGAAACTTGATTCTTGATTAATTAACCATTATAACTTATACTAAAAACGGGGTATTAAATTTTAACAGCTTTGATTACCTCTAATAGGATAAAAATATATTCAGAAGCCGTATAAGCTCCTAATAGCCATAAGCAAAAATTTTGCCTTTTTATTTACATGTGAAAAGCGCAGCATATTTTTGGAGGTAGTAGAATTGTCCGCTGAAAAAGAAACTTTGATTGAATGCTGGGCTATAATAATAATGCTTGGCATTGCCGCATATATGTTTATTCGCAGCCATAAGAAGGTTTGGGCGGGCAGTGTACTGCCGCTTTTGATTGTTCCGGCTGTAAATATAATCTATTCGCCGATAAGCAGAAAGGTAATGGAAGTAAGCAAAGAAGCGGCGATTTCCGCAAGAATCATCATTTACCTTATTTCGTTTGCTGTCGTATGTGTATGGGTTGTGCTTTGGGGCGGAAAGTTACCAACCGGAAAAACCAAATATATCTATATCTGCGTAAGTATCTTATTTACATTCATACTCCTGCTGATTTTCCTACGGAATCTTGTACTAAGGCCGTTGTTTTAGAATATATAAAACCGGATTGATATCCGGTTTTATTTTTTGTTCATAAATCCAAAAATGCAATATTTCGACGTCATTATTGCAAAAAGTATTATTATCAGCTTGATTTTTAAAATCTGTTCACATATAATAAAAATACGTTTTTCAATTTTTTAGCCAATTACTTGTAATTAGTTTTGGCTAAAAGACCCACGCATACGTCGGGAACGGAAATGTATTCAGGAGAAAGAAAAAAATGGAGGAGAACAAATGGAAAAGCTGTTTAAGCTAAAACAGTACGGCACAAATGTCCGCACAGAAGTATTAGCGGGAATTACGACATTCTTTACTATGGCATACATCATTTTTGTCAACCCGAGTATACTGCAAAATGCGGGAACTCAAGACAACCCGTTTAATCCGCAGGGTATTTTCGTTGCGACAATCATAGCATCAGTTGTGGGTACGCTTGTTATGGCGTTTTTTGCAAACGTACCATATGCTCTGGCCCCAGGTATGGGACTTAATGCGTTCTTTACCTATACTGTATGTGGTGTTATGGGATTCACCTGGCAGGAAGGCCTTGCAATGGTGCTCATCTGCGGTATCGTAAATATTATAATTACAGTAACTGGTCTTCGCAAACTCATAATCCGAGCCATGCCGCCTATCTTACAAAGTGCTGTCGGTGGTGGTATCGGATTATTTGTTGCCTATATAGGTATTAAAGACGCCGGACTTCTGAAATTTACTTCCGATCCCGGCAAATATGCACTGCTTCCTTCAAAAACGGTTATTGCTGACGCTTCAGCAGTACCGGCTCTTGTAAACTTCTCAAATCCCTCCGTTCAGCTTGCACTTATCGGAGTTGCAATTATTCTCATACTGATGGCTCTCAAAGTTAAAGGTTCAATACTCATCGGTATCATTTCGACTACGATTCTCTGCATGATCGAGATTGCCTGCGGCGTTGATCCGCATATATTCTTCCCGTCGCTTGGAGAGAATATTAAAACAGCGTCTGACTTCTTTGGAACTATCTCGATTTCTCCTGCAGCAATCGGCAAATCAATTGCCTCTGTTCAAGACACAGCATTCAAGATGGATTTTGTTGGGCTTTTTGAAAACCACAACAAAGTCTTGCTTGCTCTTACAGCTATTATAGGATTTGTTCTTACGGATATATTTGACGCTCTGGGAACATTCATCGGAACTGGCCGCCGTACGGGCATTTTCGATGCAGAAGATGAAAAACTTCTTATGACAAGCAAAGGCGTAAAATCCCGCCTTGACCGTGCCCTTTTTGCTGACCTGAGCGCAACAATTACAGGTGCTTTTGTTGGTACTTCCAACACAACAACATTCGTTGAAAGCTCAGCCGGTATCGCTGAAGGCGGACGTACAGGACTTACATCAGTCGTTACCGCGATTCTCTTCGCTATCTGCCTCGTATTTTCACCGGTAATCAGCATCGTTCCGAGTGCGGCTACTGCTCCGGCACTGATTGTTGTTGGTATCCTCATGATTTCTGCTATATCTGATATCGACTGGAACAACTTCGAGGATGCTGCCGTTGCATTTATCACAGTTGCTTTCATGCCGTTCGCTTACAGCATTACAACCGGTATTTCCCTCGGTTTTATTACTTATATCCTGATTAAAATTGTTAAGGGTAAGGCTAAAGAGGTTCACCCGATTATGTATGGCGCCGGGGTCCTGTTCATAATCAACTTTATTTCACTTGCGATCAACAAACTGTAACATCAGGTTTCAAAGCTGTTCCCCAAACGGGGAACAGCTTTTTTTGTTGCATAAACCACACCTAAGGCATATGAGCAGGCAAACACTATGAGAGGATCCATTAATAGATGGCGGCAGAACCAATCGTTAAAATTGTAATTTCATATATGAGAATAAATATTTCATTGATATATGAACGACAGAAGATAAAAAGTAATAGAATCTAAGGAAGCTTTGAACCGATAGGTAAGAGAGGGGTAAGCCCGACTGCTGCATAACACAAGGGCCGAAATTAAAGTGTATATATACGTCGGATGGATATTAACAGAGTGAAGCCATCTTTTGCGGACAGCGGGTATCGAACTATTCGCCGCAGTTGCGCAATATTATAATACAAAACAGCCGCCGGTTTTCTGGCGGCTGTTTTGATATTGGGTGAGGTAGTTCTTTGTATAGTGAATAGCTTAATTGTTGTATAGAAGTGAAATATAAAGGCCTGATTTTCGGACAACGTAATACATATTTTTCAGCCGTTAAATTATATTATTTTTGTAGTTTTTACTCTACAAAATTACATTTATTTGGAGTCCAAATTTGACTAATGATAGGAAATATGTAGAAATAAGGGCATAAAGGAGATTTTAATGGTTATGGCGGTGTATTATGTCTAACTATTTAAAACTGTTTAATATAATTGATTTTATGCGGTATAAAAAATCGGCCCGCGGAATTTCCGCGGGCCGACACTATAATTTTTAATATTAAGTTTAAAATTATGTGACAGGTTTCTTTTTCTTTTCGCAGTTAAATACGATTCCTCTTGTGCCATCGAGGATAACGGTGGTACCGCTCTTAAGAATCTTGGTTGCGTTCTTGGCGCCGACAATGACTGGGAGGTCAAGTGTCAAACCAACAACGGCAGCGTGTGATGCTGAGCCGTCAGCTTCCGCTATGATGCCCGAGCACTTTTTGATGATAGGCATAATATTGTTTGAAGTCTGCGGAATAACGAGGATGTCGCCATCGTTAAAATTTTTCAGGGCTTCCTCTTCAGTTTTGCAGACGCAGAGGTTGCCGCAGACTGTTGAATGAACAATACCATGGCCGGAGACAAGAGCATCGCCGACAATCTGGACCTTAAGAAGGTTGGTTGTGCCGGAGACGCCGAGCGGAATACCGGCTGTTATAACAATCAAATCCCCATCATGGAGAAGGCCCTTGGCGACGGCACTGTTGACAGCATGCTCAAACAGAGCGTCAGTATTTTGCATCTCTTTTGTCATTACAGGAACAACGCCCCATGACATATTGAGCTGACGATAAACCTGTTCGTCAGGGGTACAGCCGATAATCGGGCAGGCGGGGCGAAACTTTGAGATAAAGCGGGCGGTCTGTCCAGACTTTGTTACAGTCAGGATTGCAGCTGCGCCGAGGTCATGGGCAGTTGTGCAGGTTGCGTGTGAAATAGCGTTGGTGACGCTCGGATTTTCCTCGGGCTGGCGCTGTGCCAATCTCTTTACATAATCTATGTTGGCTTCAGTACGCTCCGCGATACGGGACATCGTCTTTACTGCCTCGACAGGATGTTTGCCGGCAGCGGTTTCGCCTGAAAGCATGATTGCACTTGTACCGTCGTAAATAGCGTTGGCCACGTCTGTAACCTCGGCTCTGGTTGGGCGCGGATTTACAGTCATTGAGTCAAGCATCTGAGTAGCTGTGATAACAAGCTTGCCGGCATTGTATGCCTTTTTTATAAGCATTTTCTGCAGACGCGGGATCTCTTCAAAGGGAATCTCAACGCCCATATCGCCGCGGGCGACCATAATGCCGTCGGCAACTTTTAGTATTGAGTCTATGTTATCTACGCCTTCGGAATTTTCTATTTTAGCAATAATGCGGATACTGCTTCCGCCGTTTTCTTCGAGAATCTTTCTGATTTCAATGATATCGGAAGCCGTCCTTGTAAATGACGCCGCGATAAAATCAAAGCCATTCTCTATTCCGAACAAAAGGTCGTTTTTGTCCTTCTCACTGAGGAACGGGAGCGAAAGGTGGGCGCCGGGAATGTTTACGCCTTTGTTGTTGGAAACTTTTCCGCCGTTGAGCACTTTGCAGATGATATCTGTATTTTTAACATTCTCGACTACCATATCAATGAGCCCGTCGTCAATCAGAATGTGATTGCCGGGTTTGACATCCCCAGGAAGGCCTTTGAAGGATACGCTGACTATGCTGTCTGTACCTTCGATTTCCTTAGTGGTAAGAGTGAAAGTCTGACCTTCCTTCAAGACGACGCTCTTGTTCTGGAAAGTTCCAAGCCTGATTTCAGGGCCTTTCGTGTCAAGCAGGAAGGCAATCGGCAAATCCAGTTCCTTTCTCAGCTTTTTTAGCATATCCACGCGTCTTTTATGGTCTGCATATGTCTGATGTGAAAAATTAAAGCGAGCAATGTTCATGCCGCTGAGCATCATTTCGCGAACTACATTTTCATCATCCGTAGAAGGACCGAGAGTACAAACAATTTTGGTTTTTCGCATATTAACAACTCCCTAAACTATGTGTGAAGACGCCAAGTCAAATCATGCATAGGGCCGGAAGGCGTTTTCAGCTATTTAAATATGGATTTTATAGGACGACCTATTAGTTTCAAAATTAACAATCTACATAATTCGAAATTCCGACCAATACCATATTACTATCATTTTGGCAAATAATCAACTAATTTAATCATTTTGATATGATTATACAAAATTATTTGAAATTACTAAAATAATACGTTTAATACACTCAAAATGTCGATTTGTCAATGTTATATATTGTATAATTTATTATAGATAAATATAAAAATAGTTTGTGCGTTGCCGAAAATCTGATAAATGGTTATTATTAAGTATAAACGGGCATTAGAAATTGGTTTTCAGCGGATTCTGGAATTTGCATAAAGCGGTTGCAGCAACATAATTATTATGTTACAATTTTTTAGGTGTCATTTATAGGATACAGTTTAGTGAGAGTGCAGATTACTGACTTTCAAAAAGGCGCAAGGACGTTGTGTATCATACTGGCACTATAAGGATATATAAACAATTTATTATATTTTCTTCCATAATAAATGGGTAAGAAAGAATTAAAGTAATTTGAAAGGTAAAATTGCGATGCGTAGGCACAGAAGAATCAGAAAAAGTGTTTTCATAATAGGTGCGGCTGTTATTGTTGTAGCTGGAGTTGCCGCTTTTGCCATACAGAACCATGCGGGCAAAGCGTCTTCTTCACAGCGGGATGTTCTTGCACAAGCGGTCTCATCAGGCTCATCGTCCTCCCAAATATCATCGCAGGCACCCTCATCAGACTCGTCTTCTCCGGTATCATCGCAGCAACCCTCATCAGGCTCATCTTCATCGCAGGGAAATTCGCAGAAGCCCTCTGACGAAGGAAAAGATAAAACTAACTTTGGGAAGGCAACTATCGGCAGCCTTCTTATGCTTGTCAACAAGGACAATAAACTGCCGGCAAATTATGTCCCGAATTTGACAACCATCCCGGCGAAATATTATTCCTCTGCCGACAAGGACAGGCGGTTCGATTCCCGCGCAGCGTCTTATCTTGAGAATTTCATCAACGACGCGAGAAAAGCAGGTTATGATGTAAATATTATTTCCGGATACAGGACATACCAATATCAGAAAGCTAATTTTGACAGGCATGTCAAGGCCTTTTTGGCTAAAGGCGAAACGCAGGCGGAGGCGGAAGCCCATACTGCGCTATCTGTTGCGCCTCCGGGAACGAGTGAACATCAGACCGGCCTTGCCGCGGATATCATAACCAGCGACTGGTACAGCAAACACAGCGAGCTTACCGAAGATTTTGATAAAACCGCGGCCTTTAAATGGCTGTATAAAAATTGCGCAAATTACGGTTTCATCCTCAGATATCCGAAGGATAAGGAGAATATCACAAAATATGAGTATGAACCGTGGCACTATCGTTTTGTCGGCGTGAGCGACGCGAAGAAGATTATGAGCAGCGGTAAATGTCTTGAAGAATATGTTAATAAATGAAATGTTAGGTGCACTGTCAGTGAATAATAAGTCTGTATTATTCACTTTATGGTGCACTTATTTTTTTTAGGTATCAAAAAGATTTTTTCTGAATAAAACAATAAATCTTAATAAAATAATTTACATTGTTGTTTATGAAAAAAATACCGTATATTATTGCTTATTTCAATAAAAAATTTTGTTGGAGGTTATCGCGTATTATCAGAATAACAAAATGAAAAATAGATAGCAGATAAACCATTGACACTACGCGACAAAAAACATATACTTAATTATTGGATTGGCAGTTATAAAAAAACGTGTAAAAATCAGCATTAAGTTTAGATTTTTAAGGATTTTGAGGACGTTTTTACTGCCTGATTGTTAAACTGCGAGTCCTCGCAGCTGATGGATTAATTTTTATCCGGAAGGGCAGCTCATGCGTCTGAATCGCAATGGAGGTAGCAATGTTTAAGACGACCAAAAAGGACCTAATTTTCTTTGACCTATTTTCAGTTGTAATGGACGATACCTGCAAGGCTGCTGAAATATTGCAGAATCTTTTTACAAACTACAATGATATCGATGAAAAGATAGGTGCAATTGAAAAGCTGGAACACAGCTGCGACAGGACAATTCACGATATTATTGAGCATCTAAACCGTTCGTTTATAACACCGATTGACCGTGAGGACATTTTCCTGATAGCCAAGACTCTGGATGACATAATTGACAATATTGAAGCCACGGCACAGGCATTGAAACTATTTATGATAACCCGTATCAGGCCGCAGACTGTCGAAATGGCAAGGCTTGTTACGCAGTGCACAAGGGTTCTTGCAGAAGTTGTTGGCGAGCTCAAGGTAATGAAGACAAGCAAAACCCTGCAGCCCAAAATCATAGAGGTAAATAACATCGAGAATCAGGGCGACGAGACTTACAACAGAATAATTCAGGAATTATTCGCGAAGGAACAGAACCCTGTTGAGATCATCAAATGGAAAGAAATCATTGAAAGCATGGAATCTACTTTGGATACCTGTGAATCGATAGCCAACATGATTGAAGGGATTGTTTCAAAGAATGTCTAGTTTCATGCTTGTGCTGGTTATAGTCCTTGCTCTTGCATTTGATTTTATAAATGGTTTTCACGATACCGCTAATTCAATAGCAACGTCGGTGTCAACCAGGGTATTGACACCGAGGGCAGCGATACTTATGTCGGCAACACTTAATTTTGTTGGCGCGCTTGTCAGTGTTAAGGTTGCCGAAACGATTTCGTCAGGCATAGTGAACGAATCTCTTGACCAGCATGTAATAGCGGCTGCCTTGTTCGGAGCTATTGTATGGAACCTTATAACATGGTATCTCGCCTTGCCAAGCAGTTCTTCACATGCGCTTATCGGAAGCCTTATTGGTGCTGCCATAGTTTCTTCCGGAAGTATCAAAGTGGTTTGCTGGGTGAATATCTGGGATAAGGTTATTGTCCCGCTGTTTACTTCACCGCTTATCGGCCTTGTCATAGGTTTTATATTCATGCGCTTTCTCTTCATTATCCTGAGACCATTCTCACAGCGCACCGTAAATAAATATTTTTCTAAGCTGCAGATTCTCTCGGCTGCTTTGATGGCATATTCCCACGGCAGCAATGATGCGCAGAAGACGATGGGCGTGATTACCATGGCGCTTGTCAGCAATGGTATAATCAGCGTTTCCGACGGCGTTCCGTTTGAAGTCAAGCTTATCTGCGCTTTATCTATGGCGCTCGGTACGTCGCTTGGCGGTTGGAGAATAATAAAGACCGTCGGCATGAATATGATAAGGCTCCATCCAATAGGCGGTTTTGCAGCAGAAACATCAGCCGCCGCTGTTATACAGGTTATGACGGCATTAGGTGCTCCTGTCAGCACCACGCATGTAATTTCAACAGCTATAATGGGCGTAGGCGCTTCAAAACGCATTACAGCCGTTAACTGGTCGGTTGCATTCAACATAATCGCTACATGGTTTATAACCATTCCTGCAACGATTTTGCTTGGGGCCGGTGTTACATGGCTCTTTAATTTGTTCATATAAAATATAGTCCGTTTTTATTTACAGCCGCTCTTAGTGTAACCAATCTAAGCGGTTTTTTTTATGCAATTTACGAACCTGACCTTTTGCAATATACTGCCGCAGGCAAATTGAACTAATTATTTACTGCTAAGTTCAGCGATGTTATAATATACACGTTTAAAGCCAACAGGCATTTCGTAATGCAAAATTCGGATATCTTCTTTACAGCTTTATCTCAAATGCTGTTTTAAACGGGAGGTTAGTATGAAGAAATCGAAAATTATAACCATTGTTGCATTTGTGCTTTTTTATGCTGCCATTATTTTTTTCGCAGCGCCTAACCTAAACCCGCTTTACAGCGATGGCCTTGTTTTCTGGGGCATTGTCATTGCATCAATAGTGATTGCAATTTTTGCCTACGGAGGGGCTTCTAAACTTTCAGGCTCATATATAAAAGGGACGTTTTTTTCATTTAAAAAATCCAATCTGATATTGATTATAGTGGCGGTGGCGCCTTGGATAATATTAGTGGCCGTCAATATCTTCTCGATACCTTTTTTCCATCCTTCCCGTTATCGCGACCAGATGCCGCAGCCGGAATCAAGAAAATTCACGTCAGATTTACAGCCGCTGGACGTATCCCAGCTTCCGATAGTTGATGCTGATTTGGCATATAAACTCGCGGACAAAAAGCTGGGTGAGAAACCTGCACTCGGCAGTCAGGTGACGCTGGGTACGCCTACAATCCAGAGAGTAAACGGCAAACTTGTCTGGGTGGTTCCGCTTGAACACTCCGGCTTCTTTAAATGGTTATCCAGTATGTCAGGCACACCGGGGTATATAGTGGTTTCCGCAACGGACCCCCGGGACGTTTCATATAAGGAAAACTATAAAATCAAATATCAGCCGCGGGCCTATCTGTTTGACAAATTAGAACGGCACGCAAGGCTCGACGGCGGGCTTTTTACCGGCCTTACCGATTATTCCTTTGAACTTGACGACACCGGCAGGCCTTACTGGGTAGTGACAACATATAAAAACCTTCTCGGATTTTCCATGCCGGAGGCAACTGGCGCACTTATAATTGACGCCCAAACGGGCAAGACCAGGAGATACTCAATATCAAATATGCCTGACTGGGTTGACCGTGTGCAGCCGCAGAGCTTTATTATGAGACAGCTCAATAACCGCGGTGAGTATATCCACGGCGTTTGGAACTTTTCAAACAAGGATAAGTTTGAGACTTCCGACGGCAGTATTATCGTATATAACAACGGGCGATGCTATCTGTTTACCGGTATTACAAGCGTTGGGGAGGACGAAAGCGCGGTCGGCTTTGTTATGGTGGATATGGTGACCAAAAAGCCCTACCTTTATGAGATTGGCGGCGCTACCGAATATGCGGCACAGAAGTCTGCCGAGGGAAAGGTGCAGCATTTGAAATATACTGCATCCTATCCGATTATCACCAATGTAAACGGCGAGCCGACGTATTGTATGACGCTTAAAGACAATGCGGGGCTCATTAAACAATATGCTTTTGTATCTGTTAAAGATTATACGACAGTCGGGACAGGCGAAACAATAACCGCAGCGCTTGATGATTTCAACCACAAAATAAGGGAGAATTCAAGCGGAAATTTGGAGGAAACCAAATCGTTAAAGCAGACTGTCAAGGGTACAATTTCACGTTTTGCTGCCGAATCCCAGAATGGCTCGACCGTATATAAATTCACACTCACCGAAAAATCCGGGCTGCTGTTTACCGCGGCATATGACGTAAGCAATCAGCTTGCACTGACAAAAGAGGGTGACAAGGTAAGTTTCACCTGCGAAAAAGAAAGCGAAAACATTTATAAAGTATCGAGTTTTACAAATGAAACACTGAGCAGTGGAACGCCATCGAAATAGCAAGAATGCCAGCCCGGAAATGCGTTTCGGGCTGGCATTTTATGGTGTGAATTTTTCTGCGAAAAATATCAGTCTGAGTATTGACATTAGATTATTATGTGGTATAATAAGTACTGCTGTCTGATGCGGGATTGTGTAAGGGTAGCACGACAGACTCTGACTCTGTTTGTGAGGGTTCGAATCCTTCTCCCGCAACCATAAATGTAGTGCCGCATTCCGTCAAGGATTGCGGCACTTTTTGATTGAAAATAAATCTCCTGCATAACATTTTATCAACAATTCTTGTCGTAGTGTTTACTGTCTCTTAGATAACATGAATATTAGCGGTTGTAGAAAATTTAGCTAAATCCGGGAACTCCTGATATAGTAAAGATAGGATCGTCATCCTTTATTGTATATATTGCAGTGGCGCAGCTAAGAGCAGAAGAGCATAAGTTTTGCTGTGAAGATATTTTGCGCATTTTTGGACTTACTGCTTTAAGAGGTATAGTTGCACATAACGTCAGGTTGGGGGTTCTGCTTTGGAAACGGCCAAAACTAAGATATATAAATTGCTTTCCGGATTTAATAAGTTGAAATGGAGCCTTGCATTAAAGGGGATTCTCTGCGGTTTGGTAGCAGGCTTGCTGGCTGTATTTTATCGTATGGGCATTGAGTATGGCACCGTAACCGCCACCAACATCTACAAGTTCTTAAGATTTCATCCCGTTTGGATTTTTGTCTGGGTTATATGTATCGCCGCGGCAGGGCTTTTTCTGAGCTGGTTAGTAAAACTGGAGCCGATGGCGTCCGGCAGCGGAATTCCGCAGACTGAGGGCGTCGTGCTTTTCGGACTGAAAATGAAGTGGTACACAATTCTTGTTGTCCGGTTTGTCGGCGGAATACTTTGCGGGTTTTTTGGGCTTTCACTCGGACGCGAGGGCCCGTCAATACAGATTGGGGCTTCCGGCGGGCAAATTGTCTCAAAAGTGACGAGCAAGAAGAACCGGCTTGAAGAAAACTACCTGATTACCGGCGGCGCCGCGGCGGGCTTGGCTGCTGCATTTAATGCGCCGCTATCAGGCATGGTTTTTGCGCTGGAAGAGGTTCACCGCAGTTTTTCACCGCTTATACTTGTTTCTGCCACCGCGGCATCTTTATCGGCTGACATCGTGTCAAAGCATTTTTTTGGCTTAAAACCAGTTTTGAGTTTTACTACGCTTCCACAACTGCCAATTACGCTTTACTTTTGGCTGATTCCGCTTGGCATTGTCTCCGGACTTGTAGGTTCATTGATAACAAAGTCTTTGCTGGGCTTTCAAACCCTGTATAATAAACTGCCTGCTTTTGTGAGACCTTGTATCGCGCTGCTGATTGCACTGCCGTGCGGTATGTTTTTGCCGCTGACCATCGGGGGCGGGCAGGGGCTTATTAAATTTGCCGAGAGCGCGAAAAGCGGTATCGCACTGATTGCTATTTTACTTGTCGTCAAACTGCTGTTTACCAGCACCAGCTTCGGGAGCGGCGTTCCGGGCGGCATTTTTATGCCGATTTTGTCTGTCGGGGCGCTTTCGGGGAGCCTGCTTGGTTTGATTGCGGTGCGTTTTGGCCTGCCTGTGCAATACGTTCCTGATTTTGCGGTCTGCGCCATGGCCGGGGCGCTTTCGTCATCTGTAAAAGCGCCGATCACGAGTATCCTCCTTACCGCGGAAATGGCCGGTTCGCTTGTACATATGCTTCCGGTTGCGGCTTGCTCGTTTATTGCCTTGCTGCTGTCCGACTTGCTGAAAATCGATCCTATTTATGAATCATTGTTGGAGCGGTATGTCGAAAAGAACAGGGATTCCTTGCCCATTCAGCAAAAAGGCGGGCTTATGGAAATTCCGGTTGAGTACGGATGTGATATAGCGGGGAAGATGGTTTGTGATATTAATTGGCCCCAGGGTACCCTGATTGTTGGATTGAGGCGCGGCACAAGAGAGCTGGTGCCCCAGGGAAGCACGAAAATTTTACCCGGCGATTATCTGGTTGTCCTTTTCACAAAAGAAAGTGAAAATGGAATACAAGAAAGAATCACGCGGCTCTGTCATCCCCGTACTGGCCCATGAAAAACTAAAGAGCAATAATAAAGGGGCTGTACCTGACGCCGATTATCTCAGCGTTTTGGTACAGCCCCTATTTTTGCGCCCTTTTAAAAGTGGGGCGGCTCAACAATATTTTCTTATTCGCTCAGGAATTCATCCACCAGAAGAAGCGCCGCGCCCACAGAACTGGCATGGTCGCCGAACTGGCTGAAATGGAGGTAATCGGCGTTGGTTTCAAATGTGCTGCGCGAAATAATCATCTGTTGCAGCGTCTCGCAGTATTTTTTCAGATATGTACTGACTTCTCCGCCGATGATAATATTTGAATTGAATTGTGTGTAAATATTATTGATGCCAGTTGCAAGGTAATCAAGGTATGTATGCCATTTTTTCTGGCAATTTTCATTATTCGCCTCTAAATCAGCAAAAAACTCGTCGATGTCATCATAATCAGGCTCAATCAGAACCTTTGAGGAACAATATGCCTCCAGACAGCCCCTTTTGCCGCATGAACAAACCTGCCCGTCTTTGACAATGGTCATATGCCCAAATTCGCCCGAGCGGCCGTCTTTGCCGTAGTAAAGCTTATTGCCGATAAAGATTGCGCCGCCGACACCTTTGTTTATTGAAAGAAAAACGGCGTCCTCAATATTGTCCATCTTCCATACTTCAGAAAAGCCTGCTAAGTTCGCCTCGTTCCCCGACATTACTGTGTAGGGGATGAATTTTGCCAAGGTTTCAAGCGGGAGATTTGTCACATTTAATGTTGGGCTATATTCCAGAATATTATTTCTTATGTTGACAATTCCGGGGACGGCAATGCCAACCCCAAGAAGCTTGTTGGTGTCAATGCCGCTTTCATCAATGAATTTTTCAATTTCTGCGGCGAACATGCGGTAATAGTCATTGTCATTATGAAAAGGAAACCGGATTTTTTTGCTGTATAAGATATTTTCGCCCAAGTCTATCGCAGAAAAGAGAAGGTGTCTGCTTTTGATTTCAACTCCAACTGACAGCTTTGCGTCATAAACCAATGAAATTGCGGCAGGCTTTCTACCGCCGGAGGACTGAAGCGTACCGACCTTTTTAACAAGGCCGCGGTCAGAAAGCTCTTTTAGGATATGGGAGACTGTGGGCATACTTAACCCTAAGGTGCTGATTATATCCTGCTTTGCTGCCGCATTGTTTTTATACAAATAATTAATAACCCGCTTTTTGTTTGTGTCTCTCACCTGAAGATTGTTCAAAAGTATACACCCTTCGTCATTTTTCGCTATGGTAAATGAAGTTATTAATTTTAGTATAGCACGTCATACTTTTTTAATAAATACTTTTCTATTGGTATTTATTATTATTGACAGGAAAAGCACATGATGATATCATTAAATTGCAACAACTTTTATAAATGTCCTTTATTAAAGTTCTCACTAATATACAAATAATGGTAGAATTGCCTATTGTGCTCAATATTTACCGGGGGCTTAGCCCCATTTTATACAGAAAGGAACGTGCTTATGATGAAAATCCAAAGCATTAATGACAAGCCTTTCAGAAAGTATGGAAGGGTAATTGACGGATTTGACTGCACGGAGCTGTTTGAGGCGCTTAAGAAAACGCCTATGCCGAGCGACAGCACAGTTTATGTGGCCTCTGACCCTGAACTGGAGAAGCTCCCCATTTTTGAACAGCTTCAAAAGACTGTGTTTGGCGGCATGCCGATTGAACTGGGCTATTGCAACGGCGTAAACCACAAGCTAAACGCGCTTGAATATCACCGTTCTTCAGAAATCAATATTGCTGCTGACGACTTGGTTCTTTTGCTGGGTTCTCTTCAGGATGTGGACCCCGAAACATTCTCTTATGATACTTCGCTGGTTGAAGCTTTCCATGTTCCGGCCGGCACAATGTTTGAAATGTATGCAACTACTTTGCACTTTGCGCCATGCAGCTATAAGGGCAAAGGTTTCAGAAATGCCGTTGTCTTGCCGCGCGGCACTAATTTAGATCTTGAAGACGCGCCGAAAAAGGAAAGCGAGGCGAAACTCTTATTTGCGAAAAATAAGTGGCTTATCGCCCATAAGGATTCCGGACTGCAGAATGACGGTGCTTTTGTCGGCCTTACGGGTGAGAATATCACATTAGAATAATGACATACGTTGTTTTAATCTTAAGAAGGCATTGCTTTTAAAATATTATTATTATATTATTATAGAAAATTAACTTTACCGAAGGGAGAATTACCATGTTTCAGAATATTCCAGAAGTAAAACTCGGAATTGTGGCCGTTAGCCGCGACTGCTTTGTCATTTCCCTGTCTGAGAAACGCAGAAAAGCCATTGTGGAAAGCTGCAAATCAAAGGGAATCGACATTTACGAGGCAAAGACCACTGTAGAAAATGAAAAAGATGCAATGAAGGCGCTTGAAGAGGTTAAGGCGGCAGGCTGCAACGCTCTGGTCGTATTCCTCGGCAACTTCGGTCCTGAAACGCCGGAAACACTTATTGCAAAATACTTTGACGGCCCTGTAATGTATGCGGCTGCTGCCGAAGAGTCAGGCAATGACCTCTTTAATGGCAGAGGCGACGCATACTGCGGCATGCTCAACTGCTCATATAACCTGCATCTCCGCCATATCCCGGCAATCATTCCGGAATATCCGGTTGGCACTTCCGATGATATCGTCGAGATGATTAAAGATTTCATTCCTGTCGCCCGTGCTGTTATCGGCATTAAGAATCTCAAGATCATTACTTTTGGCCCGCGCCCGCAGGATTTCTTCGCCTGCAACGCACCTATCCAGCCGCTGTATGATCTCGGCATAGAGGTACAGGAGAACTCTGAGCTTGACCTGATGGTCGCCTATAGGGCACACAAGGATGACCCGCGTATCCCGGGCGTCGTTGAAGACATGGCCAAAGAGCTTGGCACAAAGGGCAATAAATATCCCGATTTGCTCCCGCGCATGGCTCAGTTTGAACTCACACTGCTTGACTGGGCTGAGCAGAACAAAGGCTCCCGCAAATATGTTGTCTTTGCTAACAAGTGCTGGCCGGCGTTCCCGAAAGAGTTCGGATTTGAACCCTGCTATGTAAACTCAAGACTTGCCAGCCGCGGTATGCCGGTTGCGTGCGAAGTTGATATTTACGGTGCGTTAAGTGAATACATAGGCGCGTGCCTGACTTGTGACGCGGTAACACTGCTCGATATCAACAATTCAGTTCCGCAGGACCTCTATAATGAGAATATCAAGGGCAAGTACGACTACAAGCTCAACGATACATTCATGGGCTTCCATTGCGGCAACACACCGTTCTGCAAGCTGAAAAATGGCGAAATCAAGTATCAGCTTATTCAGAACAGGCTGCTTGAAAACGGCCAGACCCCAGACTTTACACGCGGAACACTCGAAGGCGATATTATTCCCGGCGGTATTACATTCTTCCGCCTGCAGAGCACCTCTGACGGAGAGCTGAAAGCCTATGTTGCTGAGGGTGAGGTTCTGCCTGTAGCAACACGTTCGTTCGGCGGCATTGGTATTTTCGCTATCCCAGAAATGGGCAGATTCTATCGCCATGTTCTGGTCGAGAAGAACTATCCGCACCACGGCGCTGTTGCCTTCAGCCACGTTGGAAAGGCACTGTTCACCCTGTTCCGTTATCTCGGAATTAAGGATATTGCATTCAATCAGCCGAAAGGCATGCTCTATCCTTCTGAGAATCCGTTCAGCTCAAAATAAGATAACCAATATATTAAAAAGGGCTCGGTTTTTGCCGGGCCCTTTTTTGTTGGCCTAATCTCAACTGCCAGTGCAGGAAAAGCCCCATGTATTGTTTATTTAGGCTTTCGCTGCAATAATACTGGTTTAGATTAGCACATCAATTAGCGCAAATTGTTTACGAACTGTATAAACATGGCATAATATTATCAGGGAAATAATAGCCGCAATATATATGCTTGAATAACGGAGGTAACAGCAGGAGATAACTGATGGACAAATTGATTTCTATTGTGGTGCCTTGCTATAACGAAGAGCAGGCTATTCCTATCTTTTATGCCGAGGTTGTAAAAAGTTTGCGTTCAATCCTGAACACAGATTATGAGATAATATTTGTAAGTGACGGAAGCCGGGACAATTCAGCAAAGGAAATAAAAAAGATAGCGTCCGAAGACAAGCATGTAAAATA
>ENA-UPSB01001590-UPSB01001590.1-bioreactor-metagenome-genome-assembly--contig:-NODE-1590-length-25852-cov-5.656510_pt1 | contig 25852 bp, 25 predicted proteins | sample MGYA00238182_ERZ773286 | MGnify/ENA primary metagenome ERZ773286 (study PRJEB29026, sample SAMN07631240) | bioreactor metagenome | isolation source: Switchgrass digestor | place: USA: Dartmouth... | reverse complement strand
CCGGCGCCCGGGCGGTGACACGGACCGTCTCGCCCTCCTCGACCGTCAGGTCGAACTCCCCTGCGGCGCCCAGCCAGGCCGGCGGCACGACGCCGAGGAACCCGTACTCAGCCTCCACCCGCACCTCGCGGGCGCCATGTGACTGGAGGTGCACCCGCCCGACGTCGACGTCGACGATGAGGGCGCGGGCCCCGGCGGCCGGCACCGACCGGGTCACGGTGTGCGCGGTCACCTCCGGCGGCTGCCTGCTGTGCCAGCCGAACCCCGTGAAGGCGCTGACCACCGATGCGAGGCCCAGGGCGCCGGCCAGGAGCAGCGCACCGCCCACCTCGAACCTGACCGGCCGGGGCTCGCCCGCCTGGTTCAGCAGCCCGGCGGCCAGGAGCTCCACACCGAAGCCGATGAGGAAGACGGGCCAGAGCCGCAGGAGCAGCGGGGTGAAGCGGGGGCCGGCGCCCAGCACGTTGTCCAGCAGAAGGGCAGCGCCGGTGGCCACGAAGCCGATGGCGACGGTGACCCGACCGACCCTGCGCGGTGTTGCGTTCATGCGGGGAATCCTCCTTCGCGGGCGTCTCGCCCATTCACCTGGTTGGACGCCGCCCGCGAGGCGATTCCTTCAGCGGATCCCTCACCGAGTCCCCCAGACGACAAGCGCGATGCCCAGCAGCACGATCAGCACGCGTCCGGGCTGCAGCCTGCCGAGGCTCGCGGCCAGCCCCAGCGCGCTGACGGCGATGAAGATCGCCGGCCCGACCAGCCCCAGCAGCGAGTTGAGCCTGAGCATCGCCCGGGGGTCGGCCATGCGCAGCAGGATCAGCGCGGCCGTGACCTCGATGCAGGCCGAGAGAACCCGGGCCAGCCGCATCCCCCAGATCAGCCGTTCCTCCATCTCTGCGTCCTCCTAGTGCCAGCGCACCAGCGCCAGCAGGATGGCGGTGAAGCCGGCCGCGGCCAGCGGGCCGACGGGTATGCCCTTGAAGAGCACCACGCCCAGGATCGTGCCCACCACCATGCCGACGATGATCTCGGGCTTCACCTGCAGCAGGGTCACGCCGTAGCCGCTCAGCACGGCGGCGATGATGCCGCCTGCGATCGCCGCCAGCCCGGTCCACGACGTGAAGGACTGCCGGATCTCGCTCCAGCCCACCTCGCCGGTGGCGAAGGGCACGAGGACGGCGATGAGGAGGAAGATCAGCCCGGCCTCGAGGCCGCGCCGCTCCAGCAGCGGGAAGAAGCGATCGAGGTTCAGGACGCGCATGATGAGCACGACGCCGGCCGCGGTGACGATGAGCGAGTTGCGCACCGCCACCCCCAGGGCCATCAGGCCGAGGAGGATTACCCGGTCGCCCGCCATGGACATCCCTCCCCATGCGATTCTATCGGCCGGCCGGGGCAAAAATGCCTGAGGGGTGTCGCAGGCCGGCGGATCGGGGACGCTAAGCCTGAACGGCACAGGGAGGGATTTGCCGGTGGGGCAGTCGAAAGCGCCGGCGGAGCGGAACCGCTGGCTGCAGCTGGCGGCGCTCTGCACCGTACCGCTGATCATGGTTCTGGGCAACTCGATGCTCATTCCGGTGCTGCCCGACATGGGCAGGGTGATGGGCCTCAGCAAGGCGACCACGGGGCTGGCGGTCACCGCCTTCTCCCTCTCCGCGGGCATCGCCATCGCCGTGGCCGGCTTCCTCGCCGACCGGTACGGCCGGAAGCTGGTGGTGGTGCCCAACCTCCTCATCTACGGGCTGGGGGGCATCGTCTCCGGCCTCGCCGGCTGGTGGCTGGGGCCGCGCGGCTTCGTGCTGGTGATGGCCGGCCGGGTGATCCAGGGCATCGGCGCGGCCGGAACGGCCCCGGTGGCCATGGCCTTCGTCGGCGACCTGTTCCGGGGCGGCAGCCGGGTGACGGCCCTGGGGGTCTTCGAGGCCTCCAACGGCCTCGGGAAGGTGATCTCGCCGATCCTCGGCGCCCTGATCGGCCAGGTCTTCGTCTGGTGGGCCGTCTTCTTCGCCTACGCCGCCCTCGCCATCCCCTTCGCGGCTGCGGTGTGGTTCCTCACCCGGGAGCCCGGGCGGCAGAAGGCGCCGCCGGCCCGGGAGTACTTCGGGCAGGTGCTCGGCATCTTCCGGCGCAAGGGGGTGCCGCTGGTTGCCTGCTTCTGGGCGGGTACGGTGGCCCTGTTTGTCCTCTTCGGCGTCCTCTTCTTCCTGTCGGAGCACCTGGAGACCGTTCACGGCATCGACGGCGTGCCCAAGGGCGTGCGGATCATGTGGCCGGTGCTGGCCATGTCGGCCACGTCGTTCTCGGCGGGTCTCTTCCTGCAGAGGCGCGAGGCCCTGCTCAAGCCCGCGGTGGTCGCCGGGCTCATCCTGGCCATCGGCGGCACCGCGCTCATCGCCTTCGTCCAGGCGGATTGGGCCTTCTACACCGGCCTGGTCGTCGCGGGCATCGGCACCGGCCTGCAGCTGCCGGGCCTCAACAACCTGATCACCTCGGCCGCGCGGTCGGAGCAGCGAGCCATGATCACCTCGGTGTACGGCGCCGTGCGCTTCATCGGCGTGGCCTTCGGCCCGCCCCTCTACGGTGCTCTCATGCGCCGGAGCGAGGCGCTGCCCTTCTGGTTCTCCGCCGGCATGCTGGCGTCGTCGCTGGCGGCGACGGTGTTCCTCATCCGGCCGGACCGGCTCATCGAGGCGGAGGACCAGCCGGAGGCCGCAGGGCCGGGGCCCGGGCGGCGGGAGGAGGACGGCGGCCGGACCGGGACGGCGATCCCCGCGTGGGAGCCGCCGGCCAACGTCCCCCTCGGAACCCGCGCTCCCCTGCACTGAACCATTGTTCACCAGGAGCTACAGGGAAGCGGGCGGGCGAAGGCGAATTCTTACGGAGAGTGCCTACCGTGGGGGGAACCCTATGGACGTCGCCCTTTTGGCCGAACGTTGGGAAGAGAACCAGGAGCATCTGAAGCAGCACCTGGGGGAGTCGACCTCCGAGGCGTTCGGCGCCCGCTGGGTCCTCATGCCGTCCGCACCGTATCCGCGCTTCAACCACGTGGGCTGCATCCGCATCGACGGCGACCAGGTGGAGGATCTGGTCGCCGAGGCGCGCGCTTTCTTCCAGGCGCACGGGCTGCCCCAGGTGGCCTTCCTGGTCACCCCGGCCACCCGTCCCGCGGACCTGGCCGAGCGGCTGCTGCGGCAGGGCTTCCGCATGGAGACCGTGCCGGTCATGGTCTGGGACGGCACGCCGCTGCCGGCTCCCCAGTGCCCCGACCTGCGGGTGGTGCGCCTGCTGCCGGGCCAGTTCGAGGTGTTCTGGCAGGTGATGCGCCAGGTCTTCTTCCCGGGCGCCGACGGCGACTACCTGGCAGCCGGCCGCAAGGGGGTCGAGGTGGCCGACGCCCTCGGCGCCTGGCATTACGTGGCCTTCCTGGGGCAGAGGCCGGTAGGGGGAGGCACCCTCTACCCGCGCGGGCGGATGGGCGGCATCTACAACCTCTGCACGCTCCCGGCCTACCAGCGCAGGGGCGTGGCCACCGCGGTGATGCGCACGTGCATCGCCGACGCGCTGGAACTGGGGTGCGAGCACGTCGGGCTGACGCCCACCCCCATGGGCCGGCGGCTCTACCAGCGCCTGGGCTTCCGGGATGCGTACCTGGAGCGCTACCTCTTCCAGCGCCTTCCCTCCGGCGTCTTCGAAAACCGCTGTTAACCCATCCGAGAGGCAGTGATGATCGTGACAGAGACGTTCTACCCGCCCCGCCCGGCACGCTCGCAGGGCCTCAAAGGCGTCAACTTCGTCACCCTGGCCGCCCTGATCCTCGCGCTGGCAGCCCTCGGCAGCAGCTTGCTCTCGGCCCTGAACATGCAGTACCAGGTGACCGCCGAGGCCCTGCGGATCCGCAGCGGCCTGAGCACGGAGGAGATCCCGCTGGACGAGGTGACCGGCGTCTGGCGGCCGGAGGCGCTGACCGGGGGCGTGCGGCAGTTTGGCACATCCATGCCGAACCTGCGCACGGGGCGGTGGCGTTTCAACGAGACCGGGTCCATCACCCTGTTCGCGACCCGGCTGGACACGCTGGTGGTCATTGACACCGAAGAGCGACGCTACGGCGTGACCCCGCAGGACCCCGACGCCTTCATGGCCGCCCTGGAGGGGCGCACCCCCGCGACGTTCGAGCCGCTGGGCGGAACGGGCCGGATCTCGGGCACGATGATCATCCTGGTGCTCGTGATCGTGGTCGGGGCGGCGGCGTCGATGTACGCGGTCGGCACGGCGGGCCGCTTTCCGCAGATGCTGCGGTACGAGTTGGGGCCGGACGGGCTGACGATCCGCACCGGCTTCAGGCCGGTGCACGTCCCCTATGCCGAGGTGGAGCAGGTGAAGGTGGCCTCGCCGCGGGGCTTCCCGGTCCGCATCTACGGGACCGCCGTGGGCAGCCTGCTCTGGGGCCGCTTCCGCTGGCCGGACGCCGGGCCCAACCTCCACCTCTACTGCACCAGGATGAAGCCGCTGGTCCTCCTGCGCCTGCGGGACGACCGGACGATCGGCATCACGCCGGAGGAGGACGAGCGGTTCGTCACCGAACTGCGCAAGCGCATGGGCTGAGGGAAGGGAGGAGTGACGCACCGTGCAGGGGCGTACGGAGTTGTTTGGCTTGATGCGGGACCTCGTCTGGGACCGGGAGGGCTGGTACATTCCCCTGGAGGCGGCGCTGCAGGGGCTCACCGCCGGGGAGGCGGCGTGGCAGCCGCCCGGCGGGGGGAACACGATCTGGCAGACCTTGAACCACCTCAACTACTGGAATGCGTTCATGCTGGCGCGGCTCACCGGCCGTCCCGGGGACACGCTCATCGAGAACGACGAGACCTTCGGCGCCGCGGGCGACCCGGACGACGAGGAAGGCTGGCAGGTCGCGGTCGGCCGGGCCCGGCAGCTTGCGCAGGAGCTCCGGGCGGCCGTCGCCAGCCTGTCCGAGGCGGACCTGGACCGGCCGCTGAAGGACATGGGCACCGTGGCCTCGTCGCTGGCCGCGTGGACGCTGCACGACGCCTACCACACGGGGCAGATCGTCCTGATCCGCAGGATGCAGGGCTCCTGGCCGGCCGGGGCGTAGCGCCTGCCCCGGCCGGATGACCCTGCGGACACACGCCCGGCCGATCCCCGTCATACCCTGCATCCGAGACTGTGCTGGCGCATGAGCCGCAGCCACAGTGGAGGAGGCCGGGCGTGAGTCAGGACGTGCGTGCGTATGCTGGTGTGATCCGCCCCCCGCTGCCGGGGCGGGCGCGCAAACCCCGGAGCGAGGGGCAGACGATGGTCATTGACAAGGGGCTGGGCCTGGCCCAGACCCGCGCCCTGCTGGAGCTGGCCGGGGAGTACATCGACTTCATCAAGCTGGGTTTCGGAACGGCCGCCCTCTATCCGGAGCAGGTCCTCCGGGAGAAGGTGGCCTTGATTCGCGGCCACGGCGTGGAACCCTACCCCGGGGGGACGTTCTTCGAGGTGGCCGTGCTCCAGGGCCGGCTGGAGCCCTTCCTGGAGGCGACGTGGTCGCTGGGCTTCCGCACGGTGGAGGTGAGCGACGGCACGATCGACCTCGACCCCCGGGAACGGGAGCGGGCCATCCGCGCCGCCCGGGCGTTCGGCTTCACCGTGATCACCGAGGTGGGGAAGAAGGACGGCGCCCGGACGCTGGATCCCGCCCTGGCGCGGGCGCAGATCGAGGCGGACCTGGCTGCCGGCGCGGCCAAGGTGGTCCTGGAGGGGCGGGAGTCGGGGAAGGGCGTGGGCCTTTACGACGGCGAGGGCCGCCTGCGGCCGGGGCTGCTGGAGGAGCTGACCGCCGGGCTGCCGGATCCCGGCGCGATCATGTGGGAGGCGCCGCTGAAGGCGCAGCAGCAGGAGCTGATCGCCCGCTTCGGCGTCAACGTGAACCTGGGCAACGTCGCACCGGACGAGGTCGTCGCCCTGGAGGCGCTGCGCTGCGGGCTGCGGGGCGACACCCTGAAGCTGGTGACGGAAGGGGAGAGAGCCGGATTTGGCGGACTACACGGCAGATGAGTTGCGGGAAGCGCTGCGCCCGATCGCCTCGCTCATCGGCAAGTCGGAGAAGGCGCGGCAGAGACTGAGGCCGGGAACGTGGCAGCGCCGGATGCTGGACGAGAACCTGAGGGCGCTGCACTTGGCGACGGACCTGATGGCCGGAAAGCCCGGCGAAGGGCCGGCGTTTTCACGGGGCGATCTGGAGGCCGCCCTGCGCGCCCTGTCCGCCATGATCGGCAAGGCCGAGAACGCGCAGGCGAAGTTCGCGCCGGGCACCGCCCAGCACACCCTGCAGCGCAACCGCATCCGGGCGCTGCGCATCGCCGAGGCGCGGGTGAGGGCCGAGCTGGGCGAGGGCTGAAGCCTGCTGGTGTCTGTATGAGAGACAGCGGACCGCCGGCCAGACGGCCGGCGGTCCGCGCTTTAGGCGTTCCCCCTTACGACGGAGTCCCCGTTACTTCTTCTTGATCAGCCCGAGCTTGTAGGCCATGGCGGCCTTCTTCAGCCGCTGGATCGCGTCGGTCGGGTTGATGTGCTTCGGACAGGCCTCGACGCAGTTGAAGATGGTGTGGCAGCGGAAGACGCCGTACTCATTGGCGACGATCTCCAGCCGCTCGATGTCGGCGGTGTCGCGGGTGTCGTGGAAGAACCGGGACGCCCAGACGAGCGCGTGGGGCCCCAGGTACTCCTCGTTGTTGGCGCCGGAGGGGCAGGAGGCGAAGCAGGAGCCGCACAGGATGCAGTCGATCTCCATGTTGTACTTCGCCCGGTCCTCCGGGCTCTGCAACCGCTCCCGCTCGGGCGGCGGCGTGTCGTTGATCAGCCACGGCTTCACCCTGGCGTAGTTGGCCCAGAGCTTGGTCTGGTCCACCACCAGGTCCTTGATCACCGGCATGTGCGGCAAGGGGGAGACCGTCACCGTATCGCCCTCGAGGGCGTTCTTCACCTGCACCTTGCAGGCCAGCGCATACCGGCCGGAGATGTACATGGCGCAGGAGCCGCAGATCGCCTCGCGGCAGCTGTACCGGAAGGCCAGTGAGGGGTCCTTCTTCTCGAAGACCCAGAGCAGCGCCTCCAGGACCGTCATGCCGTCCCGGTAGTCGACCGTGTAGGTCTCGTAGTGGTGGCGCTCGTCCTTCTCCGGGTCGTAGCGGAAGACCTTCAGCTTGAACTCTTTCATGGCTGTTGTCACACCCCCTCTAGTACTTCCGCGCCTGCGGCTGGTAGCGGGTGATGGTGACCGGGCTGTAGTCCAGCCGCACCCCTTCCGGCGTGTGGAAGGCCAGGGTGTGCTTCAGGAAGTTGGCGTCGTCACGCTCGGGGTAGTCGCGCCGGGCGTGGGAGCCGCGGCTCTCCTTCCGGGCGAGTGCGCCCGCCGCGATGGCCTCGGCCACGTCGATCATGCCGCGCAGCTCATACGCCCGGATGAGTTCCATGTTGTAGACCCGGCCGGTGTTCCGCACCTTCACATTGCGGTACCGCTCGCGCAGCTCGCGGACCTTGGCCAGGCCGGCCTTGAGCGAGTCCTCGTCGCGGAAGATGCCGACGTTGTTGAACATGTTCTCCTGCAGCTCGACCCGCAGGACGGCCTCCTGCTCGGTGCCGGAGGCGGTGAACAGCTCCCGGATCCGGGCCTCCACCTGCGCCTGAGCGTCCGCGAGCGCCCTGTCCGCGCTGCCCTTCACGGGGTCGTCCTGCACGAACTGGGCCATGTGCTGGCCGGAGAGCTTGCCCCAGACGATGGTGTCCAGCAGCGAGTTGCCGCCCAGCCGGTTGGCGCCGTGCACGCTGACGCAGGCGCACTCGCCCGCGGCATAAAGCCCCTTCAGCCGGGCCGCGCCGTGGATGTTGACGTCGATGCCGCCCATGGTGTAGTGCTGGCTGGGCTGCACGGGGATCGGCTCGTAGACCGGGTCGATGCCGGCGAAGTTCTTGCAGATCTCCCGCACCTCGGGCAGCCGCTCGTTGATCTTCGCCTCGCCCAGGTGGCGCAGGTCCAGGTGGACGTACCCGCCTCCGGGTCCGCCCTGGTTGAAGCCCCGCCCCTCCAGGATCTCGGTGAGGATCGAGCGGGCGACGATGTCGCGCGGGCCGAGTTCCATTGCCTTCGGCGCGTACCGGGCCATGAAGCGCTCGCCCTGGTTGTTCACCAGGTAGCCGCCCTCGCCCCGGCAGCCCTCGGTCATCAGGATGTTGGTACCCCAGAGGCCGGTGGGGTGGAACTGGATGAACTCCATGTCCTTCAGGGGCACCCCGGCCCAGAAGGCCAGGGCCATGCCCAGGCCGGTGTTGAGCAGGTTGTTGGTGGAGTGCGCGTAGATCTTGCCGGCGCCGCCGGTGGCCATGAGGATGGCGTCGGCCTGCACCGTGCCGATCTCGCCGCTGACGATGTCCATCACCACGGCGCCCACGACCCGGTCCTCATGCCTCACCAGGGAGAGCACCAGGACTTCCTGGTAGATCTTGATGCCGCGCTTCAGCACCTGCTGGTAAAGGGTGTGGAGCAGGGCGTGGCCCGTCTTGTCGGCCGCGTAGCAGGTGCGGGGAAAGCCGGCGCCGCCGAAGGGCCGCTGGGCGATGGTGCCGTCCGGGTTGCGGGAGTACGGGCAACCCCAGTGCTCGGTCTCGACGATGACGTTCACCGCTTCCTTCGCGAGGATCTCGGCGGCGTCCTGGTCGGCCAGGTAGTCCGAGCCCTTGATCGTGTCAAACGCGTGCTTCTCCCAGTTGTCGTCCTTCCCGTCGGGGTGGTTGGCCAGCGAGCCGTTGATGCCGCCGGCGGCCGCCACCGAGTGCGAGCGGACCGGAGGCAGCTGGGAGACGATCGCCACATCGTGAACGCCGCCGTCGTAGACCGCGATGGCCGCACGCAGTCCGGCGAGGCCGCCGCCCACGATGGCGACGCGATGCTTCATTCTCATAGCAGGTACACCTCCCGGTGCGTGACTACTGCGTCAGGAACGCGGCCAGGGCCATCGACCCGTAGCCGGCGGCGACAATGCCCACCACCGCGAGGATCCACGTGGCCACCCGGCCCGAGTTCGGCCAGTAGTCCAGCAGGACGTTGCGGATGCCGTTGAGGCCGTGGTAAAGGCCCAACACGAGCAGCCCCGAGTCCACCAGCAGGTACAGGGCGGACTGCAGCCGCATCTGGCTGTCGGCGAAGGTAATCACGGCCGTGGGGTCCACGAAATGCATGATGCTAAAATGAATGGCCACCAGCACCACCAGCAGGACGGCGGTGATGCGGTGCCAGATCCAGGCCCACAGGCTTCCTTTCACCTGTCTCACCTCCTACCGGACGCTGCTCATGCCGACCACGGGTAGGCCAGGAAGCGCATGAGGAAGAAGTAGCTTCCAAAGGCGATGATGATCGCGGATAAGACAAAGACCACCCAGAAGGCGCGCTTGTGGGTGCGCGTGCCCCAACCCAGGTCGAGGAGAATCAGCCGGATGCCGTTGATGCCGTGGAACACGATCGCCAGGAAGAGCAGCCATTCGCCGATGACCCAGACCTTCGCCGCCATGTCGGACATCTTGCTGGTGAAGCCCTCAGCGCCGCCCCGCACCACCGAGGTGATCTCCCAGATGTGCAGGAGGAGGAACACGGTGATGGCAATGCCGCTGATCCTGTGGAGCACATGGGACCACATGCCGGTGGCGTAATAACGCGGGTTCAGGTCCGCGTAATTGCGCACGGGCCGGTTTCGGGCCGAGTCAGCCCTCTCCATCCTCTCACCCCTTTCGTCAATCTCAGCTTCAATAAAACCTGCACGCGGGCCGGGTTGCAATTGGTCGCACGGGGGTTTGCCGGGAAATGAGCCTTCCGGTCACCCGGGATACCATCGAATAGGGTAAGCGCTCGACTAATCGTCTACCGCCTTCGCGGCCCAAACGGGGTTTGACACATGCCCCCTTCGCCATCACGTCCTGGTTCCTGGGCTATATGCTGGGAATTGTCGCCCGGAAGTATGCGTTATCGCGGAAGTCCCCCCATCCTCGGATGGGAGGCTTCCGGCTGCCTGACCGCGCGAGCCCTTACGAAACCGTAAGGATTTCACGCCGCACCTTAAGGTCCGTGCACGGGTGTTTGAAAGGAAAGGCATCTAAGATCGGACACACACACTCATCGCATGGAGGGATACACCTGTGCCTGCTGCAGAGCGGATTCTGGAGGTCGTCGACCTCGTGAAGAACTACGGACACCGGGGCAGCGTCACCCTCGCGCTGCGCGGCGTCACCCTGGCCGTCGACCGCGGGGAGTTCGTGGGGGTCATGGGGCCGTCGGGCTCCGGCAAGACCACGCTCCTGAACGTGATCTCCACGATCGATGCGCCTACCTCGGGCCGGGTCTGGATCGGCGGCCGGGAGGTGACCGCGCTCCCGCGGCGGGAGCTGGCCCGCTTCCGCCGGGAGCGGCTGGGCTTCATCTTCCAGGACTTCAACCTGCTCGACACCCTGACGCTCCGGGAGAACATCGGCCTCGCCCTCTCCATCGCCGGGGCGCCGGCCCGGGAGATCGACCGGCGGGTGGTCGCCATGGCCCGGAGGCTGGGGATCGAAGACGCCCTGGACCGGTTTCCGTACCAGGTCTCCGGCGGCCAGAAGCAGCGCGCTGCGGCCGCCCGGGCGCTCATCACCGAGCCCGACCTGGTGCTGGCCGACGAGCCCACCGGGAACCTGGACTCCAACTCCGCCCGGGCGCTGCTGGTGGCGCTCGCCGGCCTGAATGAGGAGCTGCAGGCCACCATCCTGCTGGTCACCCACGACCCCGTGGCGGCGAGCTACTGCCGGCGCATCCTCTTCATCAAGGACGGCCGGCTGTTCTTCGAGCTGGTGCGGGGCGACGCGCCCCGACAGCGCTTCTTCGACCGCATCATCGGCGTGCTGGCCGAGCTGGGGGGTGACAGCGCCGATGGACGCTAAGCTGGCCTGGCGCAACCTCCGGCGAAGCCTCAGGGACTATGCCATCTATTTCATGACACTGGTGCTCGCGGTCGCTATCTTCTATGTGTTTAATTCCGTGTCGGATCAGCCCGCCTTCCTGAGCCTTTCCGCGAACCAGCGGCGCATGGCCCGGGGCGCGGTGGAGGTCATGGGGTGGGTGTCAACCATCATGACGGGCGTCGTCGCCCTGCTGGTGCTCTACGCCAACCGGGTGATCGTGCGGAAGCGGAGCCGCGAGCTGGGTACGTACCTGCTGCTGGGCATGGAGCAGGGGCGTCTGGCCTTCCTGCTGCTGGCCGAGGTCGCCGCCATCGGCGCGGCGGCGCTCGGGGTGGGGCTGGCCCTGGGCGTCGCACTCTCACAGGCCTTCGGCCTGGTGGTGGAGCAGGTCTTCCAGGCGCCGGCGGCCGATCGGAGCATCGTCTATTCGCCCCGCGCCGCCGTGTGGACCCTGGGGCTCTACGGCGCCATGTTCCTGGCCGTCGCGCTCTGGCAGGCGGCGGCGGTCTACCGTCAGCGGCTGATCGAGCTCATCAACGGCGCCCGCAGGAACGAGGAGATCCGGCTGCGGAGCCGGCCCCTGGCCCTCGCGGCCGGGCTGCTCTGCGCCGGAACGCTCGGGTACGCATACTGGCTGGCCGACCGGGTGAGCCGCACCACGGGCCTCGACCCCACCGACCCCCGCGTCCCGCTGGGGATCGCGCTGGGCGTGGCGGGCACCTACCTGCTCTTCTTTGCCCTGGCCGGACTCCTCACCGGCATCCGGCGGCGGACCGGCGGCTGGCTCGCCCGGGGGCTGAACCTCTTCCTCTACCGGCAGGTGACCAGCAAGATCAACACCCACGCGGCCATGCTGGCCACCATCTCGCTCATGCTCACCTTCACGGTCTGCGCCATGTCCACCGGCCTGAGCCTCGGGGCGGCGATTCGACAGGGAGTGGAGGGGGAAGTGCCTTTCAGCTACATGGTGGTCAGCACCGAGATTGATCAGGACTACAGCGGCCTGCGGGCGATTCTGGCTGAGCACGGCATTGCGGGTGGGCAGGTGGCCGAGTTTGTGGCGGCCTACACCGAGGTGCAGGGGGCCGACCTGATGCTCCCGGATGACGCCCAGCGGTTCCGGGCGGACGAGGAGGGGGGCTACGCGGCTTTTGTCCATGCACGGGCCATATCCTACTCCGCCTACCGCGCCCTGAGGACCCTGAAGGGCTACCCGGATGCGCCCCTGGCAGGGGATGGCTACCTGGTGCACGCGCTCAGCAGCGGCCACCCGGCTGCGGCCGCCAGCCTCGCCGCCTGGGAGCGGGCGGTGGCGTCGGGACAGGCCGTGGAACTGGCCGGACTGACGCTGCAGCCTGCCGCCGGACAGGTCTTCACCGAGCCCCTGGGTGCCCAACTGGCCTTTGCCGGCCCGCTGCTGGTGGTGCCGGATGAGGTGCTGGAGGCGCTGCTGGACGCGGCGCCCGAGGACGAGCGGCACCTGGCCGAACGGCACCTGGTGGCCGAGGCGCCGGGCGTGACCTCCACCGAGCTGGAGGAGGCGGCCAGGACCTGGGTGAGGGAGCACTGGCCGGAGGACGGGTGGATCTCGTTCTCGTCCCGGACCGAGACGATGGGGAGCGGCTACATGGTCGAGGGCATCCTGGTCTTCCTGTCGTTCTACGTGGGGATCATGTTCATCCTCATCTCCGCCACCCTGCTGGCTTTGCAGCAGGTGACGGACGCCCTGGAGCACCGGCAGCGCTTCACCGTGCTGCACAAGCTGGGCGTGGACGACGCCATGCTCGGCGGCCTGGTCGCCCGGCAGGTGGGGCTGTACTTCCTGACGCCGGTGCTGGCAGCCCTGCTGCACTGCTCCGTGGCGCTGACCGCCCTGAACCGCGCGGTGCTCAGGGAGGCGGGGTACGACACCGTGATCCCGGCGGCCGTTGCGACCGCGGCCATCTTCGCGGTGGTGTACGGCGCCTACTACCTCCTCAGCGTGCTGAGCTGCCGGTCGCTCTACCGGCCTCAGGCGGCGGCGTGACGAAGGGCCTCTCTCGCACCCGCCCCGAGGCGCCTGACGCAGGGGGTTCTCTTGCACCGGCCCCCAGGCGGCCTGACGAAGGGGGTTCCCTTGCATCGGCCCCGGACGGTCTGAGGCAGGACGCCGCCTTGCGCCGGCCCCGGGCGGCCCGAGGAACGGGCTCCCCTTGCACCTTTTCGGGCGTGTGATAGGATAGCAATGCGAAAAGAGACGGGGGAGCTGACACAAGTGAAGCGGGAGCAGACCGGTTTGCCGCGGTACGAGGCCATCGCACTTGACCTGGCCCGGCGCATTGCGTGCGGCGAACTGAAGGAGGGGAGCAGGCTGCTGGGGCGCTCCAGCCTGGCCGGGACCTACCAGGTGTCGCCCGAGACGATCCGCCGGGCGGTGGCGATTCTGCATGAGCGGGGTGTGGTGAAGGCGGTGGCCGGTTCCGGCATCCGCATCCTGTCCCGGGTGGCTGCGCAGGAGTACGTGGACTCGGTGGCCAGCCAGTTCCGGGTGGAGCAGGAGATCCGTGAGCTGCGCCATCTGCTGCGTGAGCGGCGGCGCCTGGACGAGGAGATCGAGAACGCGCTGGACGGCCTCTTGAAGCATGCGGCCGGCGCCATCGGCACCCGCCACGTGGAGGAACTGGTCCTGGAGAGCAACTCCTGGGCCGTGGGCCGCTCGCTGGGCGAGATCCGGCTGCGGAGCTCCACGGGCGTCACCGCCGTGGCCATCACCCGCGGCGATGAGGAGTACTTTTCGCCCCCGGCCGACATGCAGCTTCAGGCCGGAGACGTGCTGACCATCGTGGGGTCCGACGCTGCCCGCGCCCGCTGCCGGGAGCTGCTGGCCGCCACGGCGGTTCCGGCGATGGATTCCTGAAACGAAGACTGACGACGCCCACCAGCCGCCTGGCCGGTGGGCGTCGTTTCGTTTCAGGCAAAACTACGACACACAAATAGTTAATGGGGTTGACAACAAACAACTCCTTCTTTTATCGTAGAGTTGTTGGTTAACTTCCAGCTCTACGCTTTGGTGACAGAAGGGGGCAATGTCGCAACATGGTTCGCTTTGAAAATGTATCCAAGGTCTACCCCGATGGCACGAAGGCGGTACAGGAGCTGAACCTGCACATCGCACGCGGCGAGTTCGTCTGCCTGATCGGCCCATCGGGGTGCGGCAAGACGACTGCGTTGAAGATGATCAACCGGCTGCACGAGGCCACGTCCGGTAAGATCTACGTGGACGGGCGCGACATCTCCATGGTCAACCCCGTGGAGCTCAGGCGCAACATCGGCTATGTGATTCAGCAGGTCGGCCTCTTTCCGCACCTGACCATCGCGCAGAACATCGAGCTGGTGCCCCGGCTGCTGGGCTGGGACAAGGCCCGCCGGGACCGGCGCGTCAATGAGTTGCTGGAGATGGTGGGTCTGGACCCGGCCGTCTACCGCGACCGCTACCCGCGGGAGCTGTCGGGCGGGCAGCAGCAGCGGGTGGGGGTGCTCCGTGCGCTGGCCGCCGAGCCGGACCTGATCCTGATGGATGAGCCGTTCGGGGCGCTGGACCCGATCACGCGGGAGACGCTGCAGGACGAGCTGAAGCGTCTGCAGGCGAAGCTGAAGAAGACGGTGGTCTTCGTGACCCACGACATGGATGAGGCCCTGAAGCTGGCGGACCGGATCGTGGTGATGAAGGAGGGCCGGGTCCACCAGGTGGCCAGCCCTGAGGAGCTGCTGCGGAACCCGAAGGACGAGTTTGTGGAGCAGTTCGTGGGGCGGCACCGGATGGTGGCGCCGGCGGACTCGCTGACGGTGGGGGAGATCATGATCCAGGACCCGGTGTCAGCCCGTCCGGAGTACGGGCTGGCGGAGGCGGTGGCCACCATGCGGAAGCGGCGGGTGAACTCGGTGCTGGTGGTGGACGAGGGCGGGAAGCTGCTGGGGCTGGTGACGGCGCGGGCGATCGAGCGGGGGATGGCGAGGCACCGGACGCTGGGGGAGATCATGGAGACGCGCCTGACGACGGTTCAGCCGCACCAGCCGGTGACGCATGCCGTGCAGCGGATGCTGCTGGAGCGGTTGGAGTTCCTGCCGGTGGTGGATGAGCAGGGGCGGCTGCAGGGGCTGGTGACCAACACCTCCCTGGTGGGGACGCTGTCGGGCCTGGAGGAGGCCGAGCAGACCGGGGGTGCGACGGCATGATCACGTGGCAGAAACTGGCCCGGCTGACCCTGGAACATTTGACGCTTTCCCTGTCTGCGGTCCTGCTGGCGATTGCGGTGGCCGTACCCGCGGGCATTCTGCTGAGCCGCAGCCGGCGCCTGGCGGACCCGGTGATCACGGTGGTGGGGCTGTTTCAGACGCTGCCGGCCATCGCCCTGCTGGCGTTCATGATCCCGCTGATGGGCATCGGCACGAAGCCGGCGCTGACGGCGCTGTTTCTGTACGCCCTGCTGCCGATCCTGAGCAATACCTGCAAGGGGCTTCTGGGGGTGGATCCGTCAGTGAAGGAGGCGGCCCGGGGCATGGGGATGACGCCGCTGCAGATGCTGCTGACGGTGGAGCTGCCGCTGGCGTTCCGGGTGATCATGAGCGGGATCCGCACGTCGACGGTGCTGATCATCGGCTGGGCGACGTTGGGCGCGTACGTGGGCGCCGGGGGCCTGGGCGAGCCGATTGTGAGCGGCTACGCCATGGTCTCGCCGAAGCTGATCCTGGCGGGGGGCGTGCCTGTGACGCTGATGGCCCTGCTGGCCGACTTCCTTCTGGGACGCCTGGAGCGCAAGGTCACGCCGCGCGGGCTTCAGGTGTAGGAAGGGGGGGAAGGTGTGCGATGGAACTGATGCAGGAACTCGCTACCTATGTGAGCGCTCACTGGCCCAGGCTGCTGGGCCTGACCGTACAACATCTGAAGCTGGCCCTGACCGCCGTGTTCTACGGCGTGCTGGTGGGCGTGCCCATCGGCTACGTCATCAGCCGGTACCGCAAGCTGGCGGAGCCGGTGCTCTGGGTGGCCAACGCGCTGCAGACGATTCCCGCGCTGGCGCTCATCGGCTTCGTCATGCTCTTCCTGGGCCTCAGCCCCGCGACAGGCATCTTCTGCTTGTTCGTATACACGCTGATGCCCATCATCCGGTCCACCCACACGGCCATCATCTCCCTCGACCCGGCGCTGATCGAGGCGGCCGAGGGGATGGGGATGACCCGCTGGCAGATCCTGCGGATCGTCCAGCTTCCGCTGGCCCTGGCCGTGATGATGGTGGGCATCCGCCTGGCGGTGGTGATGTCCATCGGCACGGCCTCCATCATGTCGCTGGGCGGCGCCGGGGGGCTGGGTTCGGAGATCTTCGCCGGCATCGACCGGGTGCAGGACAAGATGATCCTGGCCGGCGCCCTCCCGGCGGCTCTGCTGGCGATCTTCGCGGACCTGGGCATGGGCGCCCTGGAGCGGTGGCTGACGCCCCGGGGGCTGCGCCAGGCGTGAGCCCGCCGGTTGCTGACCGCTGGGTGAGGCGCGCGGCGCCGAGATGTGCGGCGGCGCGCGGTTCGGTGCGGAAGCGAAGCAGTAGACATCATGCCATGTACTGGGAGGTCTGACCCTACGATGTTGCAGAAGCGTATGTTCTCTCTTGTCACGGCCGCTCTGCTGTCCATTTCCCTGCTGGCCGGGTGCGGCGGATCCGCCGGTTCCGGCGGGACGGGCGACACCATCGTCGTCAGCTCGAAGGACTTCACCGAGGGCATCCTTCTGGGCGAGATCGCGGCACAGCTTATCGAGAGCCGGACGGACCTGAAGGTCGAGCGCAAGCACAGCCTCGGGGGCACGTCGGTCAACTTCAACGGCCTGAAGAACGGCGACATCACGCTGTACGCCGAGTACGATGGCACGGCCTACGGACCTATCCTGGGGCACACCGAGCCCATTACCGATCCGGACGGCCTGTATGACCTGGTGAAGAAGGAGTTCGAGGAGAAGTTCGGGATCACATGGACGGCGCCCCTGGGGATGAACAACACCTACACGCTGGCGGTCCCCCGGGAGATCGCCGAGAAGTACAACCTGCGGACCTTCTCCGACCTGCTGGCGGTCGACGACCAGCTGATCTTCGGCACGACCAACGAGTTCATGGGCCGCCAGGTCGACGGCTACTACCCGCTGGTGGAGGAGTACGGCTTCGAGTTCAAGGACGTGGCGACCATGCAGACCGGCCTGCGCTGGAAGGCGATCGAGGCCGGCGAGATTCAGGTGATCGACGCCTACGCCACCGACGGCAAGCTGAAGGAGTTTGACATGGTCATCCTGGAGGACGACCGGGACTTCTTCCCGCCCTACAACGGTGCGTACGTTGTGCGTATGGACGCGGCGGAGAAGCACCCCGAGATCATCGAACTGCTGAACCAGCTGGGTGGCCTGCTGCCGGATGAGAAGATGCAGGAGCTCAACTACCGGGTCGACTCGCTGGAGGAACCGGTGGAGGAGGTCGCCCGTGACTTCCTGATTGAGGTCGGACTCATTGAGCCGTGAGCCGTGAGCAGTGGGCGGTGAGCAGCAGTAGGCACTGGGCGGTGAGCTGTGAGCTGTGAGCCGGGGGCAGGGTGCGGTGATTGGTGGGTGGTGGTGGGCTACGGGCAGGGAGAGGTGAGCGGTGGGCGGTGAGCAGCAGTAGGCACTGGGCGGTGAGCTGTGAGCCGTAAGCCGGGGGCGGGGTGCGATGATTGGTGGGCGGGTGAGCTACGGGCAGGGGGAGGTGAGCGGTGGGGGGTGAGCAGTGGGAGGCGAGCCGGGAGCCGTGAGCAGGGGGCGGTAGCCGTGAGCAGGCGGCGCCGAGCCATGAGTCCGGCTCTGCGCAGTGAGTCGTGAGTCGTGCGACAGGGGGGTGCCACGGCCTGCTTACTTCGGCCGCACCGGAGCCGGTTTTCCAGCCCACCTCTGCGGGAGCGCAGGAGCTGACCCCCCAGCAGCTTCCGTTGCACCTGGCCAGCGCTGAGCTTCCGTGTGCACACAACCAAGCCCCCCTTCAGCGGGCGGCTTGGTTTTCCGCGTGCGGCGGCCGGGGCCGCAGCCCCGGCGGGTGGGCGTGCTCCGGTCGTGCTGCACGGTCCGCCCCCGGCCCAGTTCTTGCCGCTGTACAGCGGCGGCCACCTGATCGGCTTGGAGGCTGCGGAAGGGCACCCTGAGCTGGTGCACGCCCTCAACGATCTGGCCGGCGAGCTGACCTTGCCAGCCACAACCCGCCGCCCGCCGACCATGGCCCACGGCTTGGTACTCACTACTCACCAATCACGTCACACGTCTCACCTCTCACCTCTCACCTTTCACTTCTCACCTCTCACCGCTCACTGCTCACTTCTCACTTCTCAGCTCTCACTTCTCACCGCTCACGGCCCACAGCCCACCTCCCAACGCGCCCTTGCCCCTTTCGCCGGATGCTTCTAATATAAAAAGGATGACGTTGTCGTGCGGGGGAATAGTCTTGGAACTGTGGCTGCAGAACATACGCACTGCGCTGGAACAGTACTGGATGGCCTGGGTGGTGTTCGCTGCCCAACTGCTGGTGACGTGGCTCGTGGCCGGGCTGGCGAAGCGCATCCTGCGCTGGTTCGCCAACCGGGTCGTCAGCCGGTCCAACAACACCCTGGATGACCGGTTGGTAGAGGCCGGCGCGCGGCCGGTGCGCTGGGTCATCATCGCGCTGGGCGTTCGCCTCGCGCTGGTGTCGCTGGGCAGCGCCATTCCATCGTTCCAGGCGGGCGGCCGGTACGCGGTGCAGTTCATGGTGGCCGGGAACCTGGTCGAGGCCTTCGTCGTGCTGGCGGTGGCCGTGCTGGTCAACGCGCTGATCATGGCGGCCTTGGACTGGTACCTGCACGAGTTGGCCGGGCGCAGCGGCGGCACGTGGGATCAGGAACTGCTGCCGATGGTGAAGAAGCTCGTGGCGGTCGTCATCTACTTCTTCGCCCTCTCCATCGTGCTGGAGCTGTTCGGCATCTCGATCTCCGCGCTCGTTGCGACTGCCGGCGTCGCCACCGCGGCGATCGCCCTCGCCTCGCAGGAGACGCTCTCCAACATGCTGGGCGGGCTGGCCATCCTCATCGACCGGCCGTTCCGGGTGGGCGACTGGATCGAACTGAACGACGGCAAGGTGGGCGTGGTGGTGGAGATCGGCCTGCGCACCACCCGCATCCGGCAGTTCGACGGGACCGCCCTGGTCGTGCCCAACAAGGACATGGCCAACACGCGGGTGATCAACTACGCGCTGCCTACGCCCCAGGCGGCGATCCGGCAGACCATCCGCGTGACCTACGGCACCGACGTGGAGAAGGCCAAGAAGGTGCTGCTGGAGGTCATGCAGCGTCACCCCGAGGTGCTGAAGGATCCGGCCCCGGGCGTCTGGCTCACCGCCTTCAACACGTACTCGCTGGACCTGTTCATCAGCTGCTGGGTCGCCTCGTATACGAACCGGTTCCGCGTGACGGACGAGCTGAACATGCAGATCCTGCAGGCCTTCCGGGAGAACGGCATCACGATCGCGGTTCCCGTGCAAGATATCCGTATCCGACAAGAGGAGGATTCCCTTGGCCAAGCAGTGGAGCTCCCCGCCTCCGATGCAGATCGACCCGTCGAAGCGGTACCTGGCGACCCTCCGGACCACCAAGGGTGAGATCGTCATCGACCTGTTCGCCGCCGAGGCGCCCCTCACCGTCAACAACTTCGTCTTCCTGGCCCGGGAGGGCTTCTACGACGGGGTGAAGTTCCACCGGGTCATCAAGCCCTTCATGATCCAGACCGGCGACCCGACGGGCACCGGGCGCGGCGGCCCGGGGTACCGGTTCCCGGACGAGCTTCCGCCGAAGCACCCCTACGAGCCGGGCATCGTGGCCATGGCCAATGCCGGCCCCGACACCAACGGCAGCCAGTTCTTCATCTGCTCCGGACCGCAGGCGGCCGGCCTGAACCAGTACCCCCACTACACCCAGTTCGGCCGGGTGGCGGAGGGGATGGACGTGGTCGAGGCCCTGGCCTCGGTGCCGGTGGGTCCGTCCTTCGGCGGGGAGCGGTCGAGGCCGCTGGAGGAGATCCGGATCGAGTCGGTGCGCATCACCGAGATCCCTGCCCCCGAAGCATGAAGAAAGCCCCCGCGGCGCACGGGCGCCCGCGGGGGCAAATCACGTAGTGCGGTCAGAGCTCGTCGCTAGTCCTGGAAGGGTTGCCGTTCACCGATGGGATGCATGGGAGTGGCCGATTCCATCTCGTCTACCTGGCTGCACTCCGGGCAGAGGGTGCGGCGGTCCTCCTGATCATCTGCGATCACCGAGCCACACCAGACGCAGACGCGGGTTCGGGTCATGGAATTGACACTCCTTTCTATCTTCAAGTTAATCGACCCGCGTCGCCGGTGTCCAAAGGGAAGTGTCTATCGGCACGATTCACGCAATTTATAGCTGGGACACGTGTTCATCCAGACCTATCCTTAGATGGGACAGTTGATGAAGAATGCATAGCGAAAAATGATCCTCGCGCTATGCAGGGTAACATGGTATAATCTCAGGTAGTCGCCAAGTGTAGGCGACCTGTGGTCGTGCAAGGCTGACTGTAGCGGTGCGGTGAGCCCCAAGCGACCACCACCCCGGTCGGAGTGGTGACCCGGCCGGCGCTGGGCGGGGGAGTGGTGGCCCCCTATCCAGCATGGCTCCATCAGACGGGGGAGTGGTGACCCTCCGTCGCACATGCAGGGGGCGAGACACAGGTCTCGCCCCCTGCACCCTTTTTATCCGCATCCGGCTCAATTCGGAAGTGTGCGTGATCAGTCCCCGGGCTTGCATATTTATGCGTCAGGGTGTATATTCACTGTCGACCCCTTTCGACAGTGAAGTGGACATGTCCATAAGGAGTAGATGATGATGAAGAAGATCCGCATCCTTGCCCTGGGACTGGCACTGAGCCTGGTACTGGCCGCCTGCGGCGGCGCACCGTCGGGTGGCGGTCAGCAGACCGAGGCACCGGCGAACGGTCCGGAGCAGACCGAGCAGAGCCCGGCGCCGGAGAACGGCCAGGGGACCCAGGCACCGGCGAGCCGCCTGGAGCAGATCAAGCAGGCTGGTAAGATCGTGGTGGCCACCAGCGCGGACTATCCGCCGTTCGAGTATCACGCCATCATCGATGGAAAGGATACCATCGTCGGCTGGGAGATGGAGCTGGCCGAGGCGATCGCCAAGGAGCTCGACGTGGAGCTGGAGATCAAGGAGGGCATCTTCGACACGCTGCTGCTGGATCTCACGACCGGCAAGGCGGATATGGTGATCTCCGCCATGACCGTCACGCCGGAACGGCTGGAGTCGGTGGACTTCTCCGAGCCCTACTGGATGACCGCCCAGTCGGTACTGATCCCCAAGGCCAGCGAGGGCAGCATCCAGAGCGCGGAGGACCTGAAGGGGAAGACCATCGGCGTGCAACTGGGCACCACCGGTGAGGTTGCGGCGAAGGAGATCGAGGGGGCCGAGGTCCGGTCCTACGAGCTGTTCGAGGCTGCGGTGCTGGACTTGGTGGCCGGGCGGGTCCAGGTCGTCGTCGGTGACTACGCCGTGGTGAAGAACTACGCCGCCACCCGGCCGGAGCTGACCGTCGCGTTCGAACTGACCAAGGAAGAGAACGCCGTCGCCTTCCGCAAGGACGACGACGAGCTGCGGGAAGCGGTTAATGAAATCCTCGCCAGGCTCGAGGCGAACGGCACCATCGATCAGCTGATCGAGAAGTACGAGGTCGCACCGCCGCCCGAGGCCAAGGCCGAGGAGTAACCGCCCGTTGCGGAGACTGAATGGGCCCCCGGGCCGCCAGGGGAACGGCGGTCCGGGGGCCCTTTGAGAGGAGAGCCGTCATGCGCTGGGACGCTTTGCCCACGTTCGTTCCGCTCATTTTCCAGGGGGTCAAGATCACCCTCCAGATCTCGGCCCTGGGCGTCCTGTTCGGCACCCTGATCGGGCTGGTCGTCGGGCTGGTGCGCAGCCAGCGGCCGACCAACCTTTTCCTCTGGCTGCTGCACGGCCTGGCCACGGTCTACGTGGAAGTGGTGCGCGGCACGCCGTTCCTGGTTCAACTGTACCTGATGTACTACGCGCCCTACTTCCTGCTGGGAATCGACCTGCCCGCCCTGACCGCCGGCATCATCGCCATCTCGCTGAACAGCGGCGCCTACGTGGCGGAGATCTTCCGGGGGGCGATCGAGTCGGTGGAGCGGGGGCAGATGGAGGCCGGCCGATCCTTGGGGCTCACGTTCGCGCAGACGATGCGCCACGTCATCCTGCCCCAGGCCTTCCGCCGCGCCCTGCCGCCGCTGGCCAACGAGTTCGCCTCCCTGATCAAGGAGTCGTCGGTCATCTCGGTGCTGGGCGTGGCCGACATCATGTTCAAGGCGAAGACGGTGGGCACGGCGCACCTGGCGGTGGTCCCGGCGCTGGCGGTGGCGGCGGTGTACTACCTGCTGCTCACCGGGATCACCTCGCAGCTGGTCCGGCTGCTGGAGAGGAGGCTGGGCAAGAGTGATTCGCATTCGTAACCTGCGCAAGTCCTTCGGCAAGCTGGAGGTGCTGCGGGGCATCGACCTGGACGTGGCCCGGGGCGAGGTGGTGGCGCTCATCGGCCCCTCCGGCTCCGGCAAGTCGACCCTGCTGCGGTGCGTGAACCTTCTGGAGCGGCCCACCGCCGGATCGATCGAGGTGGACGGCGAGGAGATCACCGCACCCGGCTTCGACGTCAACCGGCTCCGGCAGCGGGTGGGGATGGTCTTTCAGCACTTCAACCTCTTCCCGCACATGACGGTGCTCCGGAACGTGACCCTGGCGCCGGTCCTGACCAGCCGGCTTTCGGCCCGGGAGGCGGAGGAGCAGGCTATGGAGCTGCTGGGCCGGGTGGGGCTCCGGGACAAGGCCCACGCCTACCCCGACAGCCTGTCGGGCGGGCAGAAGCAGCGGGTGGCCATCGCCCGGGCCCTGGCGATGAACCCGGAGGTCATGCTCTTCGACGAGCCCACCTCCGCCCTCGACCCGGAGATGGTCAAGGAGGTGCTGGAGGTGATGAAGGGGCTGGCCCTGGGCGGCATGACGATGCTGGTGGTGACCCACGAGATGGGCTTCGCCAGGGAGGTCTGCAACCGGGTGATCTTCATGGACGAAGGCCAGGTGGTGGAGCACGGCGAGCCGAAGCAGCTCTTCACCGACCCGCAGCACCCCCGCACGGCGGCGTTCCTGAAGGCGATTCTGTAGCGGGTCGTTCCGGCCGCGCCGGGGCGGAGACCCGGCCGCTGGGACGATACTGCAAGCCAGACCAAGGAGCCATCGAGGCCGGGGAGACGCTGCTTCCTGGTTGCCCGCCGGCTCCTTTCGCCACCTCGCCGTGGCCGCGGCGTTCCTGCAGCGTCGGCACCACAGCCCGAGGCGACGGGGAACCGGAATCGGTCTCCGCGCCGAAGGGGCGAAACCCGAGGCCAACCGGGCACCGTCCTACCAGGTGGCTGGCTGCTTGTTTCAAGCACCAGCCCGGACTGCGAACGGAGGGGGGCTGCCTGCGCCGCCCGGCTCACCCTGCCGATCGGACGGACAGGAGGCTGGGGGAAAACGAAGGGGTCTACACCTTCGTCGTTACGTCGCCGCACCACGCGTTTCTGACCACCGTCCGGAGGCGCATCACGGCTGAAGAGCCGGCGTTTTCGATTCACTACAATCCTGGGCGCGACGCAATCCAGGATTAGGTATCGTAGCAGTAAGCGGGCGGTCCCGCCGCACAGGCGGGACCGCCCCTGTCATGCATCCCCGGAACCTCAACTCACCAAGTCGCGCAGCAGGTTGGCGATCACGTCCGTCAGCCACCAAACCGGGTTCCCCGAGCCGTCGGGGCTGCCGTCCGGGTTCCAGGCCCGCCGTTCATCGTCCGACGGCGCCGGGCTCGGCGCCCGGATGCCCTCGGCGGCGATGCGACCGCCGCCGCCGCTGGTCGCCTGCCGGCGGACGAGCCGCACCAGGTCAGCGGGCCGGGCGGGCAGGGCGTCCGGCTCCAGGCCGAGCCGGTCGGCGACGAGCCGCCGGCGGAACCGCACGATCTCGGCCGGGCGCCCGCCGGTGAGCTGCTCGTCGAACAGGGCCACGGCCAGCGACGAGCCGAAGGTGAGGCCCCGCCGCCAGAGGTGCGTGGTGCCCGTCATGACCCAGGCGTCGTCGACCACGACCGTTGTGCTGGCCAGCCGCAGGGTCCGGCCCGGGCCCGCCACCGGGCAGAAGACCGCCACCCGGTCGGCGCGGTCGCCCTCCCGCAGCGACTGAAGCGCCTGGCTCGCCAGGTGGGCCCGCACCCGGTTCAGCGGGGACGGGGTGCCCGGCAGGGGGAGATTCGGAAAGCAGATGAGCACCTGCAGGTCGGGACGCTCCGCCATGCGGTCCTTCAGGGCCTGCAGCCAGCTGACCTGGTCGCCTGCGGGTCCCGCGGGCAGGCCGTCCAGGGCAGGCGTCTCGATGTAGACCAGGTCCTCGGCCCGCCGGATGGCCGCCACCAGCGCGATCAGCCCCTCCCGGGCCCCCCGGGACCCGACGAGCATCCTCCGGTCGATCGCCCGGGCGATGGAGTCAGCAGCCCCGGCCAGGTCATCCGGGAGGGAGATGCCGTAGTCGTCCAGCCAGTCGCGCAGCGCGGCGACGGCATTGGCCCCCCAGGGGTAGGTGCTGTCCTCGCCCAGCAGCGCCTGCAGGAGGGTGGGGTTGACCTCTGCCTCCACGCCGGCGGCGACGGTGCGCAGCGGCGCCGCCCAGCAGGAGGGGCCGGAGCCGCCCGGGAAAGAGAGCGGCGTCGCCGCCGCCACCGCGAGCTCGGGGGTGAAACCGGCGGTCCGCTCGCGGGTGTACTCCCGCACCAGCACGGCGGCATCGCCGTTCAGCAGCACCCCGGTGCCGTGGGTCTCGGCCGCCGCGGGGGCGCCGGGGTGGCCCTCCGCGTGGGGCAGCAGCTCGTGATAGCGGGCCAGGGCCGGACCGCCGCCCACGGCCGCGAAGGGATCCGCGGCGCCCGTCCCGGCCGGCGCGGTCGTGCCCGCGGCGACCACCTCGAGCCGCTCCATCGCGGGCAGCGGGTCGCCGGGCCGGCTGCCCAGGCCCAGGAGGTTGCGCCCGTGCTGCCTGACCGTCGCCCCGGTCCCGGCCAGCGCGTCCGGAGCGTCGCCCCGGGCCGCCCCCTTGAAGGCCGGCGGGCTGAGCTGGACCAGGTCGCCGGTGGTCAGGCAACGGATCAGCGTGTCGCTGCGCCAGGCGCCGGGGGGAATCGACGCGCGGTCCACCAGCGCCGGAGGCTGCGACGACCCGCCTCCCGGGGCCGGCTGCGGCGGAAGCTGCACCAGCGTGCAGCCCGGCGGGATGTCCGTGACGTCGGGGCCGGTCTGGATCTGCCCCGTCTCGCAGATGAGCACCGGCCCGCTGGTGTCCGCCAGGGCCACGGGGTTCCCGCCCACGGGCGCCGGCCGGTGGAAGCGCAGATCGGCGTAGAGCCGGCGTCCCCTGCCCGTGACGACCATGAGGTTGAGCCCCAGCGGGGCGGGGGAATCCACGGCGCCGTCGGGCAGGGTGACCACGATATCCACCTTCCCCGTCTCCCGCACGACCCCGCCCCCGCCGTCCAGCCAGGTGTGGCGGCCGGACACCGGGTCCAAGCCTTGCGGCCACGCCCGCACCCACGCGCCGGCCAGCGCCGGGTCGAACGCGCAGGAGAGCAGCGCCTGCTGGTTGGCCACCGTCCCGTCCACCGCGGTCCCGCCGCCGGTGAGGGCGGTGGCGGTGATCTCGGGCGCGGCGTCGGGCGGGTCGACGTCGGGCAGCCCGG
>ENA-UPSB01001584-UPSB01001584.1-bioreactor-metagenome-genome-assembly--contig:-NODE-1584-length-25940-cov-4.892911_pt1 | contig 25940 bp, 21 predicted proteins | sample MGYA00238182_ERZ773286 | MGnify/ENA primary metagenome ERZ773286 (study PRJEB29026, sample SAMN07631240) | bioreactor metagenome | isolation source: Switchgrass digestor | place: USA: Dartmouth... | reverse complement strand
CGGCGACCACCGAGATCTACACTCTTTCCCTACACGACGCTCTTCCGATCTATCCTCTGGGACGAGTTATTCCCGGAGAAATTGAAATTACCAACATGAGCTTTATGCCGGGCTTAAGCCGAATCCCCCATGCCGTTCATTCCGGGGGTGCAAAAATATGCCTGCAATTGGCTCATGGAGGCTGTTTTGCCAGTGAAGCGGTAACCGGTCACCAACCGCTTTCCCCTTCCGGAGTAGGTACCATGCAATTACCGGATGATATACCTAGGGAGATGACCATCGAAGAAATAAAAGACAGCATAGAGAAGTTTGGAAGAGCGGCTGAGCGGGCTCGGCTCTGCGGGTTTGATGCAGTAGAGTTACATGGTGCCCACGGATATTTGCCCTTGCAATTCCTTTCCGGTTACACTAATAGGAGAACGGACGAATATGGAGGCAGTTTGAGAAACCGGGCCCGATTCGCTCTGGAATGCATCCGGGCCATAAAAAAATATGCCGGCAGAGATTTCCCATTAATCTACCGTTTAAGTGCGGAGGAAGATGTACCTAACGGTTTGACCGTGGAAGAGGCCTGTACTTTTGCCAAATGGGCGGAGGAAGAAGGCGTGGACGCCATTCATGTGTCGGCCGGAACTTGGGACTCCAGGTTGGAAACATATTTTAAAGTCATGGAGGGCAAAGAATCGCCGGAAGGCAAGAATCTAAGCAAAGGTGTGGCAACTTCTATGTGGGTGCCTCCCAACTATACTCCCAGAGGTTCCCTGGCCCACTTGGCTGCAGCCGTTAAAAAAGTTGTGAATGTGCCGGTTATTGCCGTATGCGGTATAACTCCGGAAATGGGCAATGAAATCTTAAAGAAAAAAGAAGCCGACTTTATTGCTATTGGGCGCCAAATAATTGCAGATCCGGATTACGCAGCCAAAATTGCCATCGGCGAACCTGAGACCATCCGGCGCTGTCTGCGCTGTAATGAATGCCTGGGGGAAGTGATGCGTAGTTGCGGCATTTCTTGCGCCGTAAACCCTGAAGCCGGTAAAGAATATGAGAGTTTTACCCGGGTTACGCCTCCGACGAACAAGAAAAAGGTAGCCGTTATAGGAGCGGGTCCGGCAGGGATGCAGGCTACATTGACAGCCGCTGAACGTGGACATGAGGTCACTTTGTTTGAGAAAAATGATAGATTGGGCGGAGCTTTATATTATGTGAGCATTCCTGATTTCAAACTGGATTACCGGGATTATACCAATTATATGATCAATGCCGTGCAAAAATGTGGGGCGACCATAAAGACGGGAACCGAGGTAACTGTGGATACCATTAAAAACGGTGACTTTGATGTGGTAATTGTGGCTACGGGAGCTTCCACCTTTAGACCAAATATTAAAGGCGCCGATGATCCTGCGGTACTTGATCCTTTGGATGTACTCGACGGCAAAATCCCTGAGGGCAAGGATATAATTGTCTGTGGAGCCGGTCTGGTAGGCTGTGAAGTAGCTATGTTTCTAGCCGAGGAAGGCAAAAATGTAATCATGCTCGACTTGCTCCCGGATGTGGCACCGGATATGCCCATTTATACCAAATGGGTATTGAAATCCAAACTGGCAGAGTTGCATATTGTTGTAAAAACAAATCATAAAATAGTAGCCATGGCGGGCAAAAAGGTCCAATGTGAAACAGAAAACGGAGAGCGGGAATATCATGGGGATGCAGTCATTTGTGCCTTGGGCTTAAAATCCAACAGGGCTTTGCTCGAGCAGCTAAGAGCCGAGTGTAAAGGTATAGAGATAATACCTGTCGGTGATGTAAATAGTCCCAGAAAAATTATGCAAGCAACGCATGAAGGTTTTCATGCTGCAAGAAGGATATAAAATCATTGTTCGCATCGCCATTCCCCTTATAGCAGAAGCCGATTTTACCTGGGATCATAGCCCACAACGCTCCAAATACCTGATTCATCTTCCCGGACAAGTCTTTTTAAATATACTTTGCCAATAGGTCCTTCACCGACGCTGACCAAAGCTTCTATCCCAGTATTGGTTTCCAGTTCAAAAGCTGCATAGGGGATCTTGGGTTCCCCGAAAATTCCTTCCGGGGCAATTTGTAAATTGACAAAAACATGGGCGACAAAAAGCGGATCCAAATGCCATGGAGCGTGGCCTCCATCTACCTGTTTTTGTTCGGCTTGTGCTATCTCCAAATCCACTTCCACTTTAACTTGAGCCCGCCCGGCTAAATCAAGATTTTTATCGGGTAAAATAAGGTTAGGGGCAATTTGCCTGGCCAATTCCAGGCTATGCGGTCCCTCAATAATTATTTCCAGACCTTGTTGTTGCCAACGAAGTTTATCTTGAATTATTTCCACCGGTTGGCCGTTAATCTGACCCAATGCCCCCTGCCCCTCAATCTCCAACGGTTTTTCAGCCGGGGTTTGGACAATTGTTGTTGCCCCGAAATCCAAAACAATTTTTCCGGCAAAAGCATACACTCTCTTGGGTAAATCTTGAGGGATAACAGGAACAAACCCGCTAATATTATAAGCTTCCTCAAGGGTATAAACCGATTGACCCGCTTCCTCCTCTACTATTTGATAACCGTCCGGTACTTCTAAAGAAAAAATACGGGGATCGATTTGGATATTAGGTTCAAAAGAAACAAAAGTATAAGTGGCCTGAAGAGCATTCTGAACGGCAGTCTGAAGTTGCAGTGGCAGATATGTCTCTGCGTCAACCCATAGATCGTAAGGATCTCCTCCCGGCGGAGAGATTCTAAGATGAACAGCCTCTCTTCCGGCTATACTCTCCCGGCCGACAATGCTATGGGGGTATTTTTTCGCCTGGTCCGCTTCGTTTCTTATATCAAAACCTTTTTTGGTATAATCCGGTGCCAGCGGCAGTAAGGCCACTTCTCTTTTTTCGGGTCTGATTTGCCATTTTTGCTCTCCATTATTGACAGTAACCAGCCCGTCACTTTGACGCAAGGCATATTTTTCACCTGCCGACCAAATCTCCACTTGGCGAACCAGCCATTCTTCTCCGACGGCGTTTTTGGTTCGCATTTCCAATATCCCGTGATAGTTGGACAATTCCAGGACAGCCTTTTCCATAGCCAGAACAATATCTCCGCCCCATAAACTTTTACCGAAGATTAAGCAAAAGAGAAGAATTATTCCTGCCGCAATTGTTCCTAACTTCCAAGGTCTTCTTTGGTGGGACTTTTGATTAACCAGTTTATTTATTCTTTTACCCAAATCGGGAGTCGGAGCTTGAGGATCCCTTAAAGATTTTACTGCCCGTACAGCGGCCAAGATTTCCGCTTGCTGTTCATCGATCGAATTGGTAATTTTTTTGCAAGGATCATTTTCTTCGTTAATAGTATCTATAATCAAATCAAGCTTTTCCTCGCTTACTTGATTGTTAAATTTATTATTATCAAATTTATCTTTTTTTGCTTTATCCATAGTAATTCTCACTTGCTATCTTCCTCCTTTACAGTTTCAAGCAGTATTTGCCGCAAATTTTGAATAGCTCTGTATTGCAGACCACGAATCGCATCTTCGCTTTTATTCATTTTTTGAGCTGTTTCAGACCGAGTATAACTTTGAATAATTCTAAGTCGCAATACAGTCTGTTGCTCTTCCGGAAGTCGTTTAAGAGCGTTCTCCTCCCCTTATTAAAACGAGAGAGCAAAACAAAAAGTCACGCAAAATATTCAAGACAGAAAGTATATTAGATAACATATATCGATAAATAATTTTCCTAAATGCTTTTCAAATACTTTTATACTTATATAAAATTTTTTTATAAAAAGACTTTTGTATTAAAATACTTTGAGAAAACATAAAAAAAACTTGTCCCCCGAATTGCGAGTACAAGTCATTAAATAATTATCAAAAAACATGATTTAGTTCTGTTATTTATGGTAATTGAAAATGGAAATGTTCAAATTGTTACTCTCCTATTATCTTTACCAAAACACGTTTGCGGCGGCCGCCGTCAAATTCTCCATAAAAAATTTGCTCCCAGGGACCAAAATCCAGTTTGCCTTCGGTTACGGCAACCACTACTTCCCTGCCCATAATTGTTCTTTTCAAATGGGCATCGGCGTTGTCTTCAAAACCATTATGCCGGTAGCGCTCATACGGCTTCTCGGGGGCTAGTTCTTCCAGCCAGGTTTCGAAATCTTGATGCAGCCCGCTTTCATCATCGTTGATAAAAACGCTGGCTGTAATATGCATGGCATTACAGAGCAGCAAACCTTCCCGTATACCGCTTTCTTTTAAGCATTTTTCTACTAATGGAGTTATGTTAATAAATTCACGCCGCTTTTTGGTTTCAAACCACAGTTCTTTTCGATAATGTTTCATTATTATCAACCTCCTTTACCATTCCCGGCCCGGTTCGCTGGACATGTAGTTTACAGTACCTCGCGGATAGAGGACCAGATAATGGTCCAGAAGCGGGTCGGGGTTTTTATTCGTGGGCTCAGGGAAAACAAACTCTAGTTTGAATTCCTCGTTTATTTTATAACCAATTATTAGTTCCCCGTTGACTTTAACATTATAAGGAGGAACGCCGAAAAATTCTTGGACTTCTGATAGAGAAAGCTTTTGAATCTGTTGGGCAAAGGAACGGACTTCAAAAATTTGTGAACCTTTATTGAAGCCAAAAACTATATCTCGACCGGGATAGGTTGCGTAGTATCCTCTGGCTGCCGCCACCCAATCCATGCTTTTGGGTTTACCCCACAATTTTTCCACTTCGTCAAAGATCGTAGTTTTTGCTGCAAATTCGCAATTAATGATTTTGCCAAACTTTGCCGATTGTTTTATTTGCTGCAATAAGGCCCTTTCATTTTCTGTGGTTTGAGATGAGGGATTATTAGGGGGTGTTGCAGGATTAGAATCCGTCTTTGGATTTACTCCTGGATCCGTTTCCGGCTCTAATCCTGAAGTTTGTTGCAACTGTTGTTGGGAATTAGGTGGTGATGTCATATAAGAATTATTACCCTGTTCACCGGGTTTGGTTTGGCCTGAGCAAGCTGTCAAGAACAGAGGCCCAAGAACCACTATTATTAAGCAGATTGCCATTTTTTTAAATAATCTATGCATGGTAGCCTCCTTGAAACGTTTATACCAAGTATTTATTTCCGGGATTTGCACACTGGCAAAATAATAAGCAAATAAGTAAATATTGATAATATAAAAAATGCTAAAATGTTAAATTTAAAAATGATTACAGGTGAATAATAAGCTGACATAAAAAATGACGATAATTGAAGCCCCATTCTGATTTTTGTTCATTTATTTTTTATTTATCTTTTATTTATTTATCTTTGATATTGTCTGTATTTCTATAGCTGTCATGAAACTCCTTTTGAATAATAAATAGAACTGATGATTGAGCTTGAGTTTCCCAAATACTTAATAAAAAAGTGTTTCTGCCGTTTATTTCAGCAGAAACACCGTTTGGCTTACTTTTAATCCAACAGTCGATAGTCAAAACTTAATGAACATTTATGTTTTTATGGCGCCGGCGCATTTCTTCCAGTCGGTTCCATTGTTTCTGAATAATTGACAGGCGTTCTTCGTCCGGTAATGAATCCCAATGTTCAAATAGATATTGGTTAGCCCATTCATATCGTTGAATGGTATTTAAGAGGACTATTTCATCGTCACTGAATTCATCAAGCTGTTCTTGATGGTAAATCCTGTCAACTATTTGTTGCAAGCGATTCTGCTGTTTTTCCAGGATTTCATCAATAACCTGAGGGTCGAATTTGTCCCATAAATCGTACAAAGCTTGGTTGGCCATTTCGTAATTTCGTAGGGTATTCTGAATAACTTCTTGATTATCCACCAGCATTCCTCCATTCTATTTTGCTTAGTAAATTAAGCTTTAGGAATAGAATGGACTTATTTGCAATTAGTTATGCTTTATTTTTTTGTTATTCAGCAGGAGGGAAAACCGCGGTTATTACTCCTGTGCCCGCTGCATTGGTCGCTGTGGCGCCGGGAACGATAAAATAATTTTCAGCGATACCTTCCAATGTATAACCCTCTTTAGGAATTAAGGTAATAATGGCTGTATATTGGCGGCCTTCCACAAAGGGGTTATCGACCGGAATCCATTTGATTGTACCTGTGTATTGTTCCGTTTCCGTGATTGTTGTTACAGGTATGGACCCTGCTTTGGGTGGAACCACTCCGGCAATTTGTTGCAAGTCTATTTTTATTTTGGCCGGTGTTTCCGGCGACGGTTCTTCAGGCGGAGATGTTTGTTCAGGGGGAAGTCCCGGAAAAATCGCCGTTACCACCCCGGAACCTGCTTCGTTGCGGGTAATGGCGCCCGGCACTAGAAAAAAGTTTTCGCTTACCCCCTTCAAAGTGTAACCGGCTTTGGGGGCAAGGATAATGGTTGCCGTATAAACTTTTCCAGGTAAAAAGGTGTTATCGGCAGGTGACCAAGTGACCTGCCCCGAAAATTGCTCGGTTTCGACAGTAGTCACAGGAGTTGTCCCTACTTGAGGTGTGGTTATTCCGGGAATTTCCGCTATATTGATAGTAATCTCGGTTTGGGGGTCAGCCGGTTGCTTATTATGTTCAGGATCTATAGAACTCGGTACAGAGTTATCCCACACTTGATCAGTGGTTTGGCCTAGAAGTAATTTGCTGGCAACTTCTCTCGCTTTTCCCCGGTTTACCTCCCAATAACTCAATCCGTTCAGCATAACAGCATTGCCGGGTAGGGTTTGACTGACTATAGTGATATCGTCCATGGATTTGGCTGCCTTAGCGAAAACCAAAAGTTGTTTCAGGCTCAAGTCTGTTTCCACGGCTTCCATGAACTGCGGCACAAGTTTGGGTAGTTTAAGAATTGTAGAGGGTTCCATCATTTTCTTGCCGATGGCGATCAATACTTTTTGCTGACGGGCGGTTCTGCCGATATCGGCAGTAGCGTCATTGCGGAAACGGGCATATTGCAATGCTTTGGAGCCGTCCAATACTTGGAGCCCCGCTTTAAGGTCAATGTAACCGTCTTCCTTGTCCCCGGTCTCATACTTCATGTCTTTTTCTACTTCAAGCGTGATTCCGCCTAAAGTATCGATTATTTTCTTGAACCCTGCAAAATTGGTCAGGATATAACCATCCAATGGAATGCCGGTCAGATCGCTAACTTGTTTTTTAAGCTCCTCTATCCCCTTTAAAACAGGAACGGCATTGATTTTACAATAATTATTGGAACCATCCAGGGATACCCGGGTATCTCTAGGAATAGATAGCAAAGAAGCAATTTTGGTTTGTGGGTCAAAACTGGCAACAATGATGGTATCGGCATTATAGGAATTTTGATCTGGCCTTTTATCAGTCCCGATAAGAAGAATACTGATTCTTTTATTCAAACTGTCAGCGGTTCCGGGCAAACTACCTTCGCTGCCAAGGAAATAATAGGCAAAAGCCGCCGTCCCTATGAGGAGCCCCGCTATTACCAAGGCAATTATAGTGAATATTTTTTTCCCTCTTTTTTTTCTTCTTTGTTGCGCCAAATGTGTTCACCTTCATTTATTTTGTAATTTTTTTCATATGTTTTGACATTCCATTTTACATTACTTTATAATCATTGATTATATCATATTTTTTGCATGCAAATTTAATAATACTAAAACAAATGGCAGTCATCCGACTGCCATTATCAATTATTTAATAATTTTTTTAACAAGCCAAATGTTTTTAAGTTGAGAAGAAGGAATTGAGTATTAAGGTAAACATATTTTCGTTTTGTCAGTTTCAGCTTTAATTAAGTAACTAGCATTATTTCTTATATCTTCCAAGATTTTTTCGGCAATCAATTTTTGTCCCGCTTCATTGGGGTGAATTCCGTCGGAGCACAAAAATTTGGAAAAATCCGGTTGCAATAAAAATGCTCTTCTAATATCAATCCATTTGGTATGTGTCTCTTCAGCAACTTTTAAGATCACAGCATTGTATCTTTCCTGCCACCAATACATTTTAGTAATGCTGCCCAACCACTTGAGAATATTCTTTTCTTTTATCGGGTTATTGTTGCTGATCCATTTTAAGTATAGATCAGCGTTTAAGGGCGGTAAAGTCATTAAGACCGGTATGATATCTTTGGCCTTAATATAATTAACAATATCCCTAAGGGTTTGTTCAAATGTAGTTAAGTCAGTACGAGGGCTATGGTTTTCTTCAGGCGTATTGGCAACTTCGTCCCAGTTAAAATCACAATCGTTGCCACCATATTCTATTAAGACAACATCGGCTTTTTGTTTAGCTAATATACCCTTCAACTTATTAACACCATATGTAAGAGTAGCTCCAAATTTAGAAAGGTTGAAAGCTACACCATTGATTCGTTGTTGAAGAATCGAAACATAATTGTTTTTTAAGACGATATACTTTTTCCTTTTTTCATCTAAAACTACGCCTTTAGATATAGAGTCCCCAGAAATAATAAAATGGTAGCTATTCTTTGTTATATCCACAGATAGCCCTCCATTAAATAATTAGGAAAATGTTTCCTTTTATTCTAGTATAACATAATTATCTGGTTCAGTCTTTAAAATTTAATTACTATTTTTAATCAGTTAAACAAAGATATTTGTCCAGAGACGGGCTCAATACAGTCTGGGGCGTCATGTCGGGCAGAGTTCACCAGCGTAGATACTTCATAAGCGTTCATTAGATCCGCCGGATAAGGTGTAAGCAATGATTTAAGCACTCCAAAATCGGAAAAAGTGGGGTCCAGCCAAACATCTTCATGATCCTTTTCCAGAATAACCGGCATTCGGTCGTGAAACATTGACAGCAGCTCATTAGGCTTGGTGGTAATAATCGAACAGGAGTGAATTATTTGCCCTTCGGGACTTTTCCATCTATCCCAGATTCCGGCAAAAGCAAAAAGCTTCAGCTTTTGCAGGGTGAAACGATAAGGAATTTTGGTCTTTCCTTGACGTTTCCATTCATAGAATCCGTCGGCGAGAATTAAGCAACGTTGTCTTACAAAGGCATTTTTAAAACTATGTTTTGTATCAATGGTCTCAGCTCTTGCATTGATTAACTTTTGGCCAATACTTTGTTCAGAAGCACAGTTAGGGATCAAGCCCCATTGAAAAAGTTTTATTTGTTTTTTTCCATTATTATTCACAACCACTGGAATATCTTGGCTTGGAGCAATATTATAACGTGGTGTCCACTCAATATCGGACTTTATATTTAGGATGTCGGTAATTTCTTTAAACGTGAGGGTTAAAGTGACCCGGCCGCACAAGGAACTTCCCTCCCTTTATTTTTCATTATATCATTTCTTTTTTAACTCAACTTTCCCAAGTATAAAATAAACCCTTCAAACTGTGAATCACAGATGAAGGGAATATTTTATTGCAAATTCTAAGCATTGTTTTTACCGCAGCATAATGCAAACTTTTCACCGCTGCCACAGGGGCAAGGATCATTGCAGTCAATTCTCTTGCCGGTTTTAAAATCTATAATATCCGCTTTTTTATACCGGAAATTATTTTTTAATGATAAGGAATTTTTTTTCAGCTTTTCTCCCTGTAAGATTTCATTTGGGGTATAGCCTTTTAAAACCCACATACGAGTATTATTGCACATGTCTTGGATGAGAGCCGTTGCTTGTTGGATAATTTCCAATGAGGAAAATTTAAATCTTTGTTCCAAATTCCGCAGCAATTCGGAAGGATCGGCGGATAAATTTATCATTTGGTGGTAATTAAACATTAATTCCGAAATTTCCTGAATCCCGATATCACTGTGTTCTAACAGGAAATGAATTAATTTATCCATCGCAGGCGTTTTATCAATGTATCCTGGTTTTCCGGCTTTAAGTAGTTGGTGTTTCGAAAAGGGATAATAATCAAGATCCGGTCTCTTTTTTTGTTCTGCGGCAAGAAGTTCTGGTTCAATAACCCGCACATCATATAAGCCGGCGTAGGATATTTTCACCTGCTGATAATAGTCGTTGGCCAGAGACAACACATTTATGTATTTGATAAAGTCAACCTCATTGCCGGTAAGCTTTTTAATTGTATTCATGGCGGTCCATGTGGACATTACACCATAATAGTATAGCAATCCGTAAGTAAGTCTAATCCATTCCGTATTACGCTGTGTGATATATTTTAGCTTCATGATATTGAGTTTATTAAAAGTATCAATGAGTTCTTTTGGCATAAATAATATTCTGCGCTTTTTGTAAATTCCAGGGAAAGCAATACCATAATTGATAAAAAAATTAATTTTAGAAAAGGACATGTTATTGGCGGATATAAAGCCGCCCCTTTTTACCATCTTTACTAGAAGTTCACATCTTTCCTCGTCCAAAAAGTTTAGGACTTCAATGAATTTTGAAGGTATGATCTTGACTAATTGTTGAATTAAATCGTGCTTATTTAAAGTGCTCATGTTTTTTAGGTTGAGGTTTTTGCGAATGGAATCCAGGTCATTCTTGGTCAGCCTGCTAAAGGTACCGGCAAGTCTTACCGGCAAAACTACCGTCGTCCAAATTTTCTGCTCTCTTTTTTCCTGCAGCCTTCTGTTTTGCTCATACATTTCAGCCAAGGTTTTAAACATATCCGGCTGCATTTTATTATCAACACGATGATCCATATTAACCCCACACTCTCTTAATTATTTAAGGCCTGGGATAAAAGCTTGGTTCGGCAATCAAGTATTATCCCTCCTTTTTTACGAAAGTTAAAAAAATTAATACTAATGCATCAATATTGTATCATAATCTTTCCAAGTATTTAATTACATAATTAGCAAACAGGCAAGGCTTACGCTATTATGTCCGTATCCCGGCTGCTTACAGATAGAAAAAAGTGCAGAAACATAAACAAAGTAAATAAGGTGATATATTATTTAAAAATTTAAATTAGTTGAATACGTTATATCAAATAATAGTCAAGTAAACTTTATGGAATAATTATTGTTATTTATGTCAAATAAAAGCTTAAAGTTTTGTGAATTTTTTCAATTGTTGATTTTATTATTTGTCCTTATAATAAAAATAAAATATAGATAAAAAGAAAAGGAGATCATGCCATGTATAAATGTAAGTATCCCCATCTTTTTACTCCAATTACCTTAGGCAATACGTTATTCCGTAACCGAATATTTGCTTCTCCTACGGGTTTTCAAAATGTTAACGGAGACGGCTATCTCAACGATGGTTATGCGGCAGCCGCTTATTACGGCAGAAAAGCCATGGGCGGAGCTGCCAGTGTAGCCACCTTTGAAGGAATTGTGGACGGCGAAATCGGGCGAGGCGGCCGCGGCCAAATCTCCCTGGATACACCTTTTATTCATAGAAATCTCGCTACCATAGCCCATGGGATAAAAGTTTATGGCGCTGTTGCTTCTTTGGAATTAACCCATGCCGGGATGTATGCAAACCGCGAGCTCTCCTTTTTTGGCGGTGAATCCCATGGTATTGCCTATGGACCGGTAGAATGCGAAGTGGATGGACGACTCATCCGCCCCATGGATGAAGAAATTATTGAACGTACTATTCGCAAATTCGCTGAAGGAGCGGCTTTAGCTAAAAAATGCGGGTTTGGCATGGTAACTGTACACGCCGGTCACGGTTGGTTGCTCCACCAGTTCCTTTCCCCAAAAACAAATACCCGTAAAGACAAATGGGGTGGCCCCAGCATAGAGAACCGGGCGCGTCTGGTTTTGGCTGTTTTAAAAGCTATTCGTAAAGAAGTCGGGCCAGGATTCCCGATAGAAATTCGTATAAGCGGCTCGGAATGCTACGAAGGAGGCTATGACATAGATGAAGGCATTGCAATTGCCAAACAACTGGATGGATATGTGGACCTGATTCATGTCTCCGCGGGCAATCACGAGGTGGAAGAAGTATTTGCCGTTACTCATCCCAGTATGTTCCTGGAAGACGGTGTCAATGTCAAATATGCGGCAGAAATCAAAAAACATGTGAAAACTCCGGTTGCAGCTATTGGGGCTTTAAATAATCCTGAGCTAATGGAAGAGATTATTGCTTCCGGCCAAGCCGATGTGGTGGAGGCTGCCCGGCAGCTTCTGGCCGACCCGGATTTTCCGAATAAAGTACGTACCGGAAATGAAGATAAAGTAAGGAAATGCATGCGTTGTTTGGCCTGCTTCTCCAATGAAATGCTTTACGGAGAACCTTATTGTTCCATCAATCCTGAGACTGGACGCGAATATGAAATGAAATACGACATTCCCCCTGCTAAAAAGAAAAAAGTCCTGGTCATTGGTGGCGGTATTGGCGGTATGCAAGCGGCCCTAACCTGTGCTGAGCGTGGGCATGAGGTTATTTTATGCGAAAAAAGTTCTCGCTTAGGCGGTGTGTTACGCTGTGAAGAAGACGTCTATTTCAAAAAACCGCTTGATTATTACCTTAACCAACAAGCCAGATTTATTGAAAATTCTCCCAATATCGACTTGCGTTTAAACACTGAGGTAACACCTGAATACGCTCAAAAAATCGGCGCTGATGTCATTATCGCTGCCATTGGTGCCGAGCCGATAAAACCGCCTATTCCGGGAATAGACAGACCGAATGTTATGTCGGCCCAGGATGCTTATACCGCGGTTGACCGGATTGGTGAAAATGTGGTTATTTTAGGGGCCGGTTTAGTAGGTGTGGAGCTGGGACTGCATTTAATAAATAAGGGTAAAAAAGTAACCAATATTGAAATGCTTGATCATATCAGTGACGGTGGTAATTTCCTCCATATTCCCGGTCTTAAGTTAGAAATTAAGAAACGTGGGCTGAAAATTGAGTTTAAGACTAAGGCTAAGGAAATCAAAGAAGAGGGTGTGTTGGCAGAAACTCCTGAAGGAGAAAAATTCTTTAGGGCTGATACTGTAATCTATGCCGTAGGACAGAAACCTTTAAGGGAAGAAGCCCTGGCTTTTAATTTTTGCGCTCCTGAATTTTACCAAATCGGAGATTGTGTTTCTCCTCGTAATATTACTACTGCTAATGCAGAAGCCTTTATGGTGGCAAGAAATATTGGGCGGTTTTAAAGAATAAATGCTTGAAATTACTATGTTAGTTTAAATTTGTAATATTTTAAAAGCTGCCGGTCTGTAAAGACCTGCAGCTTTTAATAGAATTTACATATTCAAAGCTTTGTCAGCCTGAATATAACCCGCTCCTTGTACGTTCGCGGACAATCCCCAGTCTTCCGCTGTTTCAAGCAGCTTTTTCTTAACTTGGTCAGGGGTTAAATTAGGATTAGCCTGAAGCATTAGTGCTACTACACCGGCGCAAATCGGGGTTGCCATGGAAGTCCCGGACATGGATAAATAATACTTGTTGACCCTGTTATTCTTGTATAGTTTGTCCAAGTGGGAATTGGGTGAACGAAGGGAGACTATATTTACTCCCGGACTTAAAATATCCGGTTTTGGAATGCCGTCAATGGTTGGACCACGGCTGGAGAAATCAGCTACTTCATCATCGGTACGTTCTTTGGTATTCTTATCATCCATGGCTCCGACAGTTATCACTTTTGGGCTAATTCCGGGGCTGGCAATAGTTTGGGGCTCGGGACCCTCATTGCCTGCGGCTACGCAGACTACAATACCGGATTCCCAGGCGGCATTTACTATTTTAACCATGGGATCTTCTTCGGCCGGAACGGTGGCCGTACTGCCCAAGGATAAGGATATTACTTTTATATTATACTTGCTTTTATTGTCAATACACCACTGGATACCGGCCATTACATTGGACAATAGACCAGAACCCAGCTTATCAAGTACTTTGACCCCTACCAGGTCGGCCTGAGGGGCAACACCGGTATACAAACCTTTGGAAGCTCTACCATTGCCTGCTGCATCTCCGGCACAATGTGTTCCGTGTCCATTGTCATCGTAAGGTTTGGTTTTGGAGTTAATAAAATCCTTAAATGCTTTTATCCGGCCTTTTAAATCTTCATGTTCGTATATTCCTGTATCTACCACTGCAATGGTAACACCACTGCCTTTCAAAGCGTAAGAATGAGCAATATTCGCTTTAATAGCCGGTGTCGCATTATTCAGCAAGGCTCGGACTTCTCTGTCTGCATAGATCTTTTTAATGGATTTGTCATTTTCCAGTAAGGCTTCAAGAGCGGTTGGAGTTAAAACTGCTGTACAGCAAGAGATAAGCGGAAAATGTTGTTTTATGACCGAGCTGGAGTATTTGGTAATAATGGATAAGGTTGTTGAAACTTTATTGACATAGATATCATCATCGTAAAATTCTATAATTACCCGGTATTTTTTTACCTTCTTCAAGGCCTTTTCGAAAGCCTTGTGCATAATGCATGGAATCCGATTAAAGGGACGATAAAAATTAATCAAGTTTTCACGAAGTTCTCGGTCAAGCTTGGACGGAAAACGTTGGGCTAATTTAATTAGAGAAAAGTTTTGCACTTTAAGCTCCTCCCATAAGTTTTTTGATGTATCTTATGAGACGAGCCCTTAAATTGTCCCTAAAACCAAAAAACTATTACCAGGTGTAATAATCCTGGTAATAGTTTTTACTTAAGCCATTAAATCCTGGGAAAGATTTAATCGATTTAATAGTCTATATCCGACGGCATGGGTGGAATTTTCTCCTTTTCAGGTTTATCGGCTATAGCTGTTTGAGTAGTCAAAATCATACCGGCGACAGACGCTGCATTTTGCAAAGCTGACCTGGTAACCTTTAAAGGATCAATAATACCTGCTTGGAACATATCGACATATTCACCTTTAGTAGCATCAAATCCATGATTCAAGGCGCTGTTTTTAACTTTTTGAGCTACAACTGATCCGTCGAAACCGGCATTTTGAGCGATTTGCCGCAGGGGTTCTTCTAGTGCTCTTAAAATTATCTCGGCGCCTGTTTTTTCATCTCCTGAAAGGGTTTTAATTAGCTCTTCTACATCTTTGAGGGTATCAATGTAGGCTGTTCCTCCACCGGCGACAATACCTTCTTCCACTGCTGCTCTGGTAGCATTTAAAGCATCTTCAACCCTGTTCTTCTTTTCCTTCATTTCTGTTTCAGTAGCTGCTCCGACTTTTATTACGGCTACGCCGCCTGAAAGTTTTGCAACTCTTTCCTCCAGTTTTTCTCTATCGTAATCGGAGGTGGTAGTTTCAATTTGCTTCTTGATTCCGGCAATTCTGTCTTTAATTGTCTGGGGATTACCTGCTCCGTTGATAATAATTGTTTCTTCTTTTTTTACTCTTACAGATTTGGCTTTACCAAACCATTCTTCTTTAAATTCTTTAATATTGAGGCCTAAATCTTCTGAGACGAATTGTCCTCCTGTTAAAATGGCGATATCTTGCAGTATTTCTTTTCTACGATCACCAAAGCCGGGTGCTTTTACTGCCACGCAAGTTATTACTCCGCGAAGTTTATTTAATACTAAAGTAGCCAAAGCTTCGCCTTCAACATCCTCGGCAATTATCAATAGTTTATTACCGTTTTTTGTTATAATTTCCAAAGCAGGCAATATGTCTTGAACACTGCTTAATTTTTTGTCTGTGATCAAGATATATGGATTTTCCAACTCGGCTTCCATTTTTTCATTATCGGTAACCATGTAATGGGAAATATATCCTTTATCAAATTGCATTCCTTCTACAACTTCGATAAAGGTATTTATAGTCTGAGACTCTTCAATTGTGATAACTCCTTCAGCGGTTACTTTGTCCATGGCTTCGGCTACTAACTTCCCTATTTCCTGGTCACCTGAAGAGATGGTGGCTACCAATGCCATATCTTCTTTGCCTTTAATTTTTTGGCAATTTTTTTGTAATGTTTCCACTACCTTTGCAACTGCTTTATCTATTCCTTTTTTGAGAAACATAGGATTGGCCCCGGCTGCAATATTTTTGTTTCCTTCTCTGATAATGGCCTGAGCCAGAACAGTTGCCGTAGTTGTACCGTCTCCGGCTACATCGTTAGTTTTGCTGGCCACTTCCCTAACCAGTTGCGCTCCCATATTTTCATGAGGATCTTTGAGTTCGATTTCTTTGGCAATTGTTACTCCGTCATTAGTTATAACCGGGGAGCCGTATTTTTTCTCTAAAACTACATTTCTGCCCCGTGGTCCTAGGGTCACTTTTACAGCGTCAGCTAGTTTATTTATTCCGGTTTCGATTGATTTTCTAGCTTTTTCATCATAAGTAATTATTTTGGCAGTCATCAATTCTACCTCCTTACCCTTAATCCCTTATTCCAATTCTGAAATTTTGATAAAGGGATACGTTTTGGAAGTTTTTATAAATTAAAAACGTTTTAAAACTCCTTTTAAGTTCTAAAAATATTTATAACGTTTTCAACGCCATATATATTTTCAAAAGTTAAAGGAATTTTAAAACGTTTATTGTTAGCACTCCATGGTATTGAGTGCTAACAACAGTTTAACTAATTTTCCCTGGATTTGTCAATAGATTTCAATAATCAAATTGTTTTTGTCTATTGATTCACTAGGTGGTGATAACACTAGCCAACAGAAGCAACTCTTCGTTGTCATTATAGATTTTGGGAAATTGTGAAATTGGAAGAGGATTGGTTCCCCGCCCTACTTCTATTGTAAAGCCTGGTCTCCTATACGTTTGAATGAACCAATCTTTATATCCGGCATAAGAGGCAATGCCAGTGGTTTGATCCAGAGCATAACCGCTGACGTTGGAAAATTGTTTGGCTATTTCTTGAGCTTGCGGACCTGCCAGGCCTTGATAATCCCAGTAAATGACTTCTCCCTGACTGTGGTAAGCCAGTATCAGTTGAAAATCATGGGCTCTGGTAAAATCAGCTACCGCTTTGGATTCAGGTTCCGATTCGGGATATGGACCGGAATATCTGGTCGGACCTGGGCCACTAATACCATAAGCAAGCTCTGCTTGTTTTGATAACTGCCAAGATGCATCATAATTATGATTAAGATCTACTCCCCGGTTGTTGGCTTGCCAAGTTTTAGAAAAATCTGTACTGCCCCTGTTCCAGAGAATAAGTTGCTCGTAAAAAGGATTATTTCTTTGCAGCCCGTTTAATACCAGATCTATTCCGTCGGGATTAACCATGGGCATAATGTAAATGGATGACATGTCCCAAATTTTCCTAATGCTATATCCTCTGATTGATCTGTTTTGCACATAGGCTTGGAGGAAGTTTTCACTAAACTTCATAAGTAATACCGTCGTAATCCACTCCAAGGAATGATGGGAAGCATTGTAAAAAACCTGATTTGGACCGCTCCCCAGTTTCAGGTAGTAAAGATTTCTACCCAGGATACTTTGGCCGGCTATCCCAACTTCCAGGAAGGGATAACGCCTTTGTAGCTCCTGAATATTTGCCTCCATAACATTATAAGTATAATTGATATTTGTAGCCACAATAGCTGTAGTTTTGGTAAAGTCTATGCCAAGTGCCCCATAGGTCAAGATCCCGACAATGCCGTCCGGAGTCAGACCGCGATCTCTTTGAAAACGGATAACTGCTTGTTGAGTTCGCGGGCCGAAAATACCGTCAATAGGGCCCGGATTATAACCCAAGTTGTTTAATGCGGTTTGCATTTGGGCTACATCGTCTCCTCTTAAACCGATTTTTAATACACGCATCAATATCACCCTGTCACTTTTTATCATATTAGTTTATGGGCAGAGTGAATCGGGTGTGATTTGTAATTATAAAAGCAAAAATAAAAGAAGTATAACAAAAAAAGAAGTATAACAAAACTATTATTGTTTCGTTATACCTCATCCGGCATAAATCATGCTGATAAAACTATTTCATTTTATATGATTTACGATTGCTTTGCCTGCCCCTTTAAATTGATGTTCATCAACTTCTGCCGGATAACCGACAACAACGGCGCAAATAACTTCTTGCTCCGAAGGGATGTTAATCAATTTTTTGTTTTCAACGCAGTATTTACCGTCAAATGCTCTGCTTACGGAAGTGATAAAGCAGCTTCCCAACCCGATAGCTGTTGCCGCCATAATGATATTTTGCGCAGTTAACCCGGCTGTCAGCAGAGAATATTTATTAATCCCGTAATCAGTTATAAGAAAAACAGTCGGTGCATTGTATAGAGGTTGGTATCCTTTTTCGCTGGCTCTGCTGCGTACCCAGCCTCCTTCACTGAGCATAGCTTGTTTGGCATCTTCGGATATTTTGGCAATTATTTCTCTATTTTGCAAGACTGTGAGATGAAGGCTACCGTTTCTTGGTGCGCGGTCAGCGGCCTTGATTAATATATTCAATTCTTCATCCGATATTTGCTCTTGTTTAAAGGACCTTATACTGCTTCGTATTTCAATTGCTTGTAAGACATCCATCTTTATTCTCCTTTATAAATTAACTATCGTTTTTAAAGGTTTTAAATTCAACGGCAGCATAAAGCTGGCCGCTTTCCTTTTCCAGTGTAACTAAATAATTGCCATCTTCAAGAGAATAACGCTTGGGAATAATGATATCGCCATATTTGGCCGGAATTTTGTATTCGACTCTGATTCTATTTGGCTGAAAATAATGAGGCAAGTATTCCTGAGCTATGGTAACATAACGGAGATTATTCATATGATTAAACCGATCCAGATCATAACGCTTGACAGTCAAATGGGAAAATATTTCCGCTTTAGCTGTCGGCAATTTAATTTTTCGAGATTGATAGTCCATTTCAAAAGGCGATTCCAGTTTAATTTGGCTAGTTATTTCTCGAGGGATATGAGTAATTTTACCATTGTTGGCATTCACGAAAGCGCCGATACAATACGAGAGTATGCAAGCCTCTCCATGTTCATCAAAAATAATGGTGTTGCGGTAACCAAAAGCGGGGTTACAGTCATAGACCCAAGAACAAACCTTGATGATTTCTCCAAAGCGAGGAAAGCGTTTAAAGTCTACCTGGCGAAAGGCAAGTACCGTGTTAAGGTTGTTTTTTTTAAAGTAATCATTGAAAACAGGTTCTGTTTCCAGCTGAAACATACTGCAGTCCTGTAAAAAATTAATGGCGCCGCCGATTGTTAAACAACCGTTGTGATCAACACTGCTGTGGCCAACTTTAAAATTGATTTTATACACGTTAACCACTCCAATACATGCTTCGCGGCTTGACTAGACCTTTCCGGCACTTCGGATATATTAATATTCTTTTTATCTTTTTTATTTCCTGTTTTGGGTCTTAATAATTTAATTAGGAATGTCTAACAAGTTATCTCGGCAGGTTTGAAAAAATTTTTGTTTGTACCATTTCACTGCTAAGTAAAAGCGGTACCATTCACAATTGATGAAGTCTCGGGCTAACCGGGCACCCTCAACAACCCGCTTATTGAAATTTGAACGGTCATAATTGGTGAAAGCTTTTTTTAGCCAAAGTTCTTCGTCGTAATTAATAATATGCCGGTCGGTTTTGTCGAACAAGCCTTGTTCAAGTATAATCCTTTTCCAGCGTTGTACTCTGCTTTGTAAACTACCTGGGGACAATAATGTCGGCAAGAGTATTGTTTCGACTATATGCCGCTTATTTAACTTAATGTCCGGATCAAGATGATCAGTGTGATGCGTGAGGAATCTAGTCAAAAACTCATTTATTCTGGTAAAGGCTCTCTGAAATCTTTGGCGATTATCGATTTGGGTTTTTTGATAGGAAACACTAAACTCATCGCTGCAATCATAGGCGTAAGACCATTTCAAATAGGGGTAGTCCGGGAAGGTCATGGCTTGGCCATGCCCATAGGCGGGTATTATCTTATCCAACAGTTTTTCATATATCTTGCTTTTTTCGGTAATGGCCTCTAATTTTTGCAGTGTTTCTTTTAATAAGTAAATGCACCTATCTTGCCAGCACAAATATACCTTGCTATGCGGGATACAATTTTTGATATCATTGACCTTGCTTAAAATGCCACTAAATCCTTGGTGGGAAAAAGTATCTGCATATGCATGGAGAGCTATCCCCAGTTTAATTAAATCACCGTCCTGCAAGATCTCTTCTAAAATAGACAGGATAACTGGAGATTCCTCTTTGCAACGTAGTTTTTTGCTGAAGTTTTCCCCCCGACACCCGGGCACAAAATGAAAGGCAACGGTATTATTGACCATGGATTCATAATTGTAGGTTTTAATAGAAACATAAGAATGACAGGTTGCCATATTAAAAAATGCAGGTCTTCCTCGAATAAGATCATGTTTTGGCAAAAAATCCAGCGGTTTATAGAAATAAATCAAATTGATCTTGGCATCGTCAACGAATTGGGAAGCATGAGCTATTGTTTTTGCACTTTCCTTTTTGAAACCGCAAGCCCTTGCTAAAGCCAAGAGAGCATAATAATGCGCATCTTTTTGCATTTTGAACACTCCTATAATAAATTTCGTTTATGCCAATTTATGCGCAAATTTAAGTTCCGGTTTCTCCGATTAATTAAACAGCGCCAGGTCCAATTGAACCTGGCGCTGTAATTATTCTTGTTCTTGTTCCGCGCAGTTACCATTAAAAGGACAATTACTACACTCTTTCATCATATCGATACATATGTTGTTTTGAACACCGAAACGCCGGCAGATGTTTCGGCCGGAACATTGGGGACAAACTTGATTATAGGGATCCTGGTCCGTGGTTATGGTAAACTCATAATTACAATCGGCACATACCAAAAAATAATACTGCATAAAAATCACTACCTATTGAATTATTTTTAACGTAATTAATTTTAACATAACAATTAATCTTTAATTACTTTTACATAGCATTTTCTGCGCCGCGGGCCATCAAATTCGCAAAAATATATCCCTTGCCAGGTACCAAGGGCAAGGTTTCCATCTTTGATCAGGATTGACTGGGATGCTCCAACGGTAGAGGCTTTTAAGTGAGCGGCAGAGTTGCCTTCTTCATGCCGGTCAGCAGCCATATTCCAGGGATATGTTTCATCCAACCGGCGCAGGAAATCTATTTGCACATCCGGATCAGCGTTTTCATTAATAGTGATGCCGGCTGTGGTGTGGGTGGAAAAAATAACTGCCAGACCTTCCCGCACATTTTCCTTTTGGATAATTTCACGGATTTTGGGAGTTATATCAATCATTTCATCACGTTTTTTGCTGAATACTATTATCTCATGGATCATAGGCCTGTTCCTCCTGCTAGTTGTATGGGGCTTATTAATGTATAATAATAGCAGGTGAAGAAAGATGCAAATATTAAAAAATGATTGGCATGAACTGCTGGGCCAGGAGTTTAATAAAGAATACTATCAAAAAATAAGGAATTTTTTAATCAACGAGTATCGTACCCGAATCATTTATCCTGACAAATATGATATTTTTAACGCTCTGCATTACACTCCTTATAAAGATGTAAAAGTTGTGATCCTTGGTCAGGACCCCTATCACGGCCCCAATCAGGCTCATGGTTTGAGTTTTTCCGTGAAACCGGGTGTTCCTGTACCACCGTCTTTACTTAATATTTTTAAAGAATTGCATGATGATTTGGGGTGCTACATTCCAAATAATGGTTATCTCAAGAAATGGGCGGACCAAGGAGTGCTACTATTAAATGCCACCCTCACTGTAAGAGCCGGTCAGCCTAATTCACATAGCCACATTGGCTGGGACAAATTCACCGATCAAGTTATCCGTTGTTTAAATGACCGGGAGGATCCTGTTGTTTTCATTCTTTGGGGAAAAAATGCCCAAGCCAAACTTAGCATTATTACAAATCCCAGGCATTATATTATTAAATCACCCCATCCCAGCCCCTTATCGGCTCATTATGGTTTTTTCGGCAGTAAACCATTTTCCAAAACCAATAATTTTTTGATTTCTTGCGGCAAAGAACCGATAGATTGGCAAATTGAAAATATATAGGTCAAAAATTTAGGCGGCTTCAACAGCCGCCATAATTTATTAATTTTAATGCATGAACCGGCATTTAAATGAAGAACAAGAATGTATTTATAATAAACAACGGAACCAAGAAGCCAATAGACCAACCCATATATCCGAAAAAGCTTGGCATCTTAACTTCATTCTCTTCAGCAATGGAACGAACCATAAAATTCGGGGCATTTCCAATGTAGGTGTTGGCTCCCATGAAGACCGCCCCACAAGATATGGCCAATAACATCTTGGGGGCAATAGTTCCTACTGTGGTAATAACTCCCTCCGTTGCTCCTAAACTGGCAGCAGTGGTCATAAATACGAGATAAGTGGGTGCGTTATCAAGAAAACTGGATAACGCTCCTGTAGCCCAGAAGAAATGTGCAGGTGAAGTTAAACCTAGTTCCGCACCGCGAGCGTTAAGAATGGCCAGAGCGGGAATCATGGTGATAAATATTCCTATAAAGAGTGTAGCAACTTCCTTGATCGGTGCCCAAGTAAATCTATTGTCTTGGCGAATGGTTTTAGTTGTAGTTTTAAGAGAGAGAAAAGCGGCCAATAGAATGATTACAATTTGAATCAAATTGGTAAATGGGAAGATAATACCATGCCCGTTATGGATAAACAGTGTAATTCCTTTTAGATCTCCCGTTGCTGGATTGATAAAAGCGGGATTTTTAGACAAAATGCCGCTTAAGATTACGGATCCTACAATCATTACCAGGAAAATAAGATTATGAAGCCCGTCCACTCTTAAGGGCTCTTTCTTTTGCTCGTCTGTCAAAGCCGGTTCTTGTGAACCTAATGCCAGTTCTTGCTTATAATAATGTCTATCTATGAAATAATAAATTACGAGTAAAATAATGGCATTAAATGCCATGGGGTAGATTAGGTTCATTGTCCAGAAAAAGGGCACCCCTCTTAAGAAACCTAAGAACAGCGGAGGGTCACCGACGGGTGTCAGACTTCCGCCAATATTGCAGACAAGAAAAATAAAGAAAATAACGATGTGTTTTTTCTTTTTTCTCCATTGATTAGCACGGAGCAAGGGCCGGATTAATAGCATTGCTGCCCCGGTAGTACCAACCCAACTGGCAATGATTGTCCCGATTGCCAGCATGACTAGGTTTACTTTTGGGGAACCTTTGAGAGTTCCACGCAGGATAATACCCCCGGTAACAGTAAATAAGCCGAAAAGTAGAACTATAAAGGGTATATAATCAAGTACAACACTATGTAATAGTTGGGCTAAGGTTTCTTTTCCGCCGTAGACAAAGAAAAAAGGAATTATAAAAACTAAAGACCAAAAAGCGCTTACCTTGCCTTGATTATGTTCCCACCAATGGGAATTTACCAATGGGAAAATAGCAATGGAAAGCAACATACCTACAAAAGGCAATACACTCCACAGTGGCAGTCTGTTCCCGAGAGCCTCTTCTCCGCCTATGCCTAAGGCGATTCCGCTAAAAGCCAATAAAAAAGCAAAAGAAAAACCTATTATTCCAAAAACTCTCCTGCGCTGCAATATAGTCATTCCTTTCATAAATAATTATTATTATTTGAATATTGTTTTTTTAATTCATTAAGTAGTATAGCATTGTTTTTATTATACCATTATTTTCAAATTTTTTTCTTGTTATTAAATTATTTTTATTTTTTTATAGACGCAATCGCTTCTATTTTCCAGTGCAGTATCAACTTGAATTGAGTATTTCTTGATAAAAACTATCCAGTAATTTAAGCATTGTTTCATCCAATCTTTTTCGGGTTTCAAAAACTATATGTTTAGGAATAAGCCGGTAATAAGCTTCTGCTATTGCCCCGGTTATGCAGGCTATTGTATCGCTGTCTCCACCGAGAGAAACGGCATTTCGAATGGCATCTTCAAAATCCTTGGATTCCAAAAAAGCTATAATGGCCTGAGGCACACTCCCTTGGCAAGAGACGTCAAACCGATACCAAGGTCGTATTTTTTCCAAGGACGAGGATAAATTGTATTGGAAATGGGTTTCTAAATATTCTTTGATCTGAGTTTTTGATTTTCCTGTTCTGGCCAGAAATATACAGGCGGCGGTGGCCTGTGCTCCTTTGATTCCTTCGGGATGGTTATGGGTAACTTCGGCGCTTTCCTTGGCTTTGGACAATACTTGGGCCATGGTATGACAGTATAAACCGATCGGGCTTACTCTCATAGCCGAACCATTACCCCAGCTGTTGTAGGGTTTGTCGTCCAAAGACTCCGCCCATTGCCGGAAAGCGCGTCCATAGCCGGCCTCAGGGTATTTTTTGTACCAGCATTTATATGCTTGGGAAAAAGTTTTTCTATGCAATAAGGCATCAATTGTAGCCAAGGTCAAAACCGTATCGTCGGTAAAACGTGATTGGGGTGAAAAAAGAGGAAAGTCTTTGGTCTTTATATTGTTGAATTCATAAACCGAACCTATTACATCTCCGATAATTGCCCCCAGCAATTTTCACACAACCTTTAAACAAAATTAGTCGAAATATATTTCTTTATTTTGATAATATTTATATTAAATTAAATTTTTTGGTAACGCGGCTCCGGAACTTTTAAGACCAAAAGAGCACTGGCTAGCAAAAGGATAATACAGATAATAAACATTAAATAATAAGACCCGGTCAGGTCGAAGAGTATTCCCGGAATCCAGGATCCCAATGCCCCACCCATCTGATGGCTGATGGTAACAAACCCCAGAATAGTACCGATCGAATACCGGTCAAACAGCTGTGTGGTAATCGAATTAGTTGGAGCAATAGAAGCCATGTCCGTCAAGCCGTAAAACACTGCGAAGATGATAAGCAACCAGGGATTTTGGATTATCAGTAAAAAAATAAAAGTCACGGCTCTTAAAGCATAGATAAAACCCAACTGGCGGCTGCGATGAAAATGATCGGATAAATAACCGGTCCCGATAGAACTGATGATGTTGCAGAAAGCAATAATACTCATCGTGGCTGCAATAAGTGCCGGTGGAAACCCTTTTCCTTGAGCCATGGGAATGAAGTGAGTTTGAATTAATCCTACATCCGTAAAACCGCAAATAAAGTAGGGAATGGTCAAATACCAAAATGCTTTGACTTTCATTACGGAAAAAATAGATGGATTCTTTGCCTGTTCCTTGGCAAAGGTTTTAAGATTATCATTATCGGTGTTTGCAAAGACTTCTTTATCATCATAACCGTAAGGCTTTCGACCCAATTCCTCTGGCTTGGAGCGTACAAAACAGAACATTAATGGCAAAATTACCAGTAGAATAATAAGGCTGAAGATAGCCATAGTAGTGCGCCAGCTAAAATAGGTCATCATAAATAAGGTAGCCGGCACGATAATTAATTGACCTACTGCCAGTCCGGCGACTGCCAGACCCAAAGCGGTCCCTTTCTTTTTATAAAACCAACGGGATAGAATCGCCGTAGCGGTTACATTGGAGCAGCCGGCAATTCCCAAGGAAAAACCTATTCCATAAAGAAGGTACAATTGCCATACCCGGGTTGCTAAGGAAGAAAGCAGCAGACACCCACCTATCAGCAATAAGCTGACTGAGGGAACAATTCCTCTGCCCCATTGATCGTTGAATTTCCCGGCTATGGGCTGGGCAAAAGCGTAAACGATAAAACTTAACAAAGATATTGAAGCTACTGCAGTCCGGTCTGTGGCAAAATTATTTTCCCAAGGCGTAATGTAGGCGCCGAATGAAGCTCGGATACCGAAAGAAAACATCAGGCCAATAAACAATACAGCGAGAATAATCCAGGCATAGTCAAAAGGAAGTTTGGTAGAACGTTTAATAGGCATTAATTTTTCCCACTTTCCTTACAGTATTAAATAATTATGATTGAATATTTAATTTTTAATTTTATAAATATTATTCCTTATTTCGACGAGTACAAATTTTATTCCTGCAATTATTGCCTACCAAAAAAATGCTCGCTAAAACGTCTATAAAGGCTGTGATGAAATTGGCGGAATTATTGGTGCCGTAAGGATAGTAAAACAGGGAGTAAATGCGTTGCACTTTAAAAAAA
>ENA-UPSB01001581-UPSB01001581.1-bioreactor-metagenome-genome-assembly--contig:-NODE-1581-length-25972-cov-41.847050_pt1 | contig 25972 bp, 14 predicted proteins | sample MGYA00238182_ERZ773286 | MGnify/ENA primary metagenome ERZ773286 (study PRJEB29026, sample SAMN07631240) | bioreactor metagenome | isolation source: Switchgrass digestor | place: USA: Dartmouth... | reverse complement strand
ATATCCCCTGTTGTAAGCTTTACAACCTATCCTTCAAAGGATATGCCCATCCCGGTTCCAAACTTTTCACTGGAAGTGGATCCGAAGGACGAGCTGGACCCGGTAACCGGAAAGCCAATATTTAACGGAATAAAGGTAAGTTTTTCAAAAATACTCAAAAATGAGGACTGGTCAAAGTATACAGATCTTGTGACCGGCCGTAAAATTGAATATAAGCTTTTTGTGAGCGACAGCAATGAGAAAAGCAGCTTCAGGGAGTACGCATCCATCATATCCGAATACCCGGATTATAACCCTGATACGGTTTTTTCGGTGCTCGTGGACAAGTTCCCGAAAGACGGTGATGCATTGAAACCCAACACTACGTACTATTTCAAGATGCAGGCGCTGATGTATGTTGAGGGAGAGAATGAACCGTTTATAACGGGAGAAGAAACCCCGGTAAAGTTTATTACAACGCCCAAAACCGATTCGGGCAGTATGGATGACCTGGAGCGCGTGCCCAGGACGCCGGTTGAATTTTCAATTGCAACAGATGAAAACGGCGAACTTGAACTAACCGATGCAAAGGTCACGCTTACATGGCTTCATGCAGAGCTGGACGTTACCTATGAAATTGTGTGTACAACAAAGAAGCTGAGCCCGGATGCCGAACTTGAGGACTATATTAATGACGCCTACCATATAGGCAGTGTACAAAACCCGGGTTTCCTGGATGTATATAAGAATTATAAAACCAACAGCAATGATACCGAGCTGAATATTGATGTGCTGAACACCAAGCTGTATGAGGTAGGATTTTCATACAACGAGAATAATAACAGGTGGGCCCGTTTCCCTATAAATCTGCCATTCTTAAAGCCAAACCGCATTTACTATTTCAGTATCAGGGCAGTACGCGACAGGGGAACCGATGATGCAGCATACAGCAGTTGGGTGAGCATTCCTGTAACAACGAAAATGGTGCCTGCACCCAAGTTCCTGGAGGCAGTCGCAGACGTTCAGCTGGGTTTCAACATCAGGTTGTCGGGAGAAATTCCTGCGGAAGATCTGAAAGTAATGATAAAGAAGGCAAATCAGCCTGAGTATTCGTACACAGAATTATCACGAACCAAGTATTCGGTTGTAAAGGACGGAAACAGGTATTACTTCAGGATTTACGACCTGGAGCCCGATACCTGGTATGACATATTGCCTTTTTATAAGGACGGGGATGATATCATCTGGTATGACAATAATGACGAAGACTGGAGCAGAAGGTACCGTTCACCCGTTCAGATGAAAACAAGAAACACATTGAAGGAAATTGAAATACGGTTTGAGGGCGAGCCGCTTTACGATTATTTTATAGAATTGCGGACCGATGATGACGAAGACTACGTGACTCTTGAGTATGACAGGAACGATGAGGAAGACAGCGATTACGGATATATTTTGAAGGACGGAACAAGAATTGAATTCTACCGTGAAAAAACAGTCGCATATGTGGAAGATGAAGAAAGCAATAAATATATGTACTATGCGAAGATTTACCGTGCAAGGCAGAGAAAAAGCGACGGAAGCCTGGAACGAAGGCCGTTGTTGTCAAACACCAGGTATTATATAAAGATATGGGCAAGGAACTTGGATGATTCAAACCATATCGGACCTGTTACGATACGTACCGATTTCAGCCAGAAAGATTATGATGATGATCATAAAAAAGATGAAATCAAGGATATGTTTGAATCTAAAGCCGATAAACTGACCAAAAAGCTGTATTTTACCGTTGATGAAACAAACAAGACGGTCAACAGGGTTCTTCTGAAGGGAACAATGATTTCAAACCTGATGCAGGTTTCGGGTTATTCGGGTGTTACTGTTGATATATCAGATGAAAAGCCCGATGTTGACAAGGATATTATTATCATTCCGATGGAAATAATAAAAACCCTTCAGAACAGTAAAAACCGTGTGACCATAAAACTTGCCGGTGGAGAGATTACCCTTACAGCCGATACAATCAATCCCGATGTCCTGGAAAAACATGCCGGTGTTACCGGAGTGAAGGAAACCATGCTGGAAGTAACCGTTCAGAGAAAGGCAAAGGGTTCTGCCAGCCCGGCTCTTGATTATTCCTATGATTCAAAGGTGTATGACATTGGTTTTACCGCGCTGAACATGAAAAGAACATATGCTGAGATAAATGAGATAATTTATAATATATTGAAAAAGCCTGATGCTTCGGGACCCTTTAAATATGGTATTTTAGACAGGGAGCTTCAGGAACTTCTCAAAAAGGAAAGCACCCTGACATACCAAAGCTATTCTGATTTAAGCAATTTATTGGACCGCGTAATAGAAGGAGTGGAAGAGGAACTCTCGTTGTATATAAAAGATATCCTGGACGGAGGAAGGGGATTTTCGGCATCTATAATAAACAGGGCTGATTTGTCCGAGCTTACGGGAGGCATTAAACTGAAAATACTTCACAGCAGCGGCGAGAATCTTGTTGAACCGTATGTACTGCCGCGCGGACAGAAAACATGGGTGGAGCCATCGGGTATAAAAGGCTGGATGTTCCCGTATGTACTCGTAACTGCAAAAATTCCGGGAGAATATGCCGTATTGGGTAAACCCCGGATTATAATACCCGAAACCGGTGGTTTTACCGATCCCGCACTGGAAAAGCTTTCGCAAAAATATGACCTGCGCAGTGTTCTTGGAAGAACACTGTACCCGGGTGATTATGTAACGGGAGAAAATGCCGTTCGTTTGTTTGAACTGATTACCGAAACCTCAAACGAAGTCAAAGGACTGTCAACCGCGGCTAAAATCGGTTACTACGGTATAGGGGACATTATACCCGTTTCATCGGTAAACAGGGATATTAACAAAGGACAGGCAGATTCCATGGTTGTGGAAATTTATGCATTTAAAACAGGCATACCGTCCGGCATGTTGAAACCGGCAACATATATGTATATTAAAAATTCTGATGAAATACCCGATGCAGTATACAAAAGGGTGGTAATTGCCCTGGATTTGGGTATTGCCGATCTTGATCCCGATTATTCGTATAATGCCGGTGAAAAAGCAACCGTTGAAGAATTATTGAATTCAATTGTTACAGTATTGGATCTTCTGGGTGAGTGGTAATTGGAGGTTTATATAATGAGAAAACGAGTGATTGCAGCGCGTATAATCGTATGGCTTATTATCATATCAATGATTGCAGCTTTTGCAATAGACATAGTTTTTGCCCAGGAGGTAGTACCGATAACACCGCCACAGAAGGTTTCGGTAAAAGATATTGGATATGAAGACTCCTCAAACCAGAACTGGTTCGTGGAATTCAAATGGGATGCACCGACCTATCCCGTCATAGCCAAAGATAAATACCAGGTTTTCTATTTTAACAAGGTGGAACGTGGAACGGGCAGGATTAGAGAAGATGTAATCCAGTTTACATTAAACGGAAGTACTGTCGAGTTTAACCCGATAAGATACGGACTTGAGTTTGATCACGGCACCATTTATGAATTTTACGGAAGATCCAGGTATACATACGGTGAGTTTGGAGAGTATACCTTTACGTCCGGGAAGTCAAACCGGGTCAAATTCCTCACAGGAATGGAGGTCGGAGCCGAATTAATCCCGGGGACAAATGATATAAGAATTGTCTGGAGTGATGTCTGGGATACCAACGGAAGAATAAACTACAGATTGTTAATTACCGATACGACAGGCTTTACCCAACCGCCTGCAATACCCGATATAATCGGTGCGGATATTGGAACCCAAAAAAGCAAGGTCACCGTATCGGGCGATAAGCTGGAGTATATTTACACAGATGCACTTCCAGGCAGAGAATACTCCATAAAAGTTATACCCCTGGTTAATTCGGATGTTGCAGTTACACCTGATGGTGAGCTGCCGGTAATACGCGTTAAGACCGAAATCATTCTGCGGGCCCGGTTTTTGGGTGAGTCCATTGACGACGAAAACAACCAGGTAAGATGGATGCGGTGGATGCTCATGTGGGATCCGATTATAAAAGGTTCTATCGGAAATACAACCTTTACGAAAGTCCAGTACAAATTATACCGTTACGATGAAAACGGAAATGAAACACTTTTTGCTGAGGTTAAAGATAACGATCGCATTGAAATAAAACTGAAAACCGAAGAGGTTGAAAAATACAAGTTTAAAATAGAAGCAGATGCATACAGGGCGGATGGTACGTCGTATGTGCCGTTTTATTCCTCCACCCAGGTTTCTTTAAAGACACAAATACCTGAATATCCTGTAAGTCCTGAATTTGTGGACAGGTTTGACAACGCTGATCCCGAACCTTTGGTCTTTGAAGAACTGCTGACCGATAAAAGCGCCACATTGCTCTGGCTTCCTCCAATTACCGGTGAAGGCGGCATAGATACCGATGTTTATTATGATTTGTATTTATGTGACAGTATAAATGATGTAGACTTGGATAATTTGCCGCCATTGACAAAGAAAATAGGCTCGAACATCCGGATTGGTGCAGGAAACAGGGTAATGCAGCTTAACTCCAACGACAAGGTTATAGGCTACCGCTATGAAATCGGCAACCTTAAGCCAAATACCGTTTATTATGCCGTGCTGGTTGCAAAAAAGAACTTTCTTGTTGAAAGTGAAGACAGAGAATACATGGTTACTGTGCCTTATGTGTCAAAGCCAAGTGTGAAAGTAATAATTACCAGGCCTGATTCTGAATCTGACAAACCGGTGGCTCCGCCTTCTCCGCCATTCAGGCTTAAGCCCGGCAAATCAATCGGCAAAGACACAATTTCCCTGCAAATGGAAAAGGCATGGAAAGAAATGTACAACAAGGATCTCGGAAAATGGTTGTACGTGATACGCAATGATGATCCCGAAGGAAAGGTAACCAATGGATTTTATAATTCGGAAAATTCATACACGTATGATGATTATATCAGGAACAGGGATCTTCCCGATGATGATCCCGAAAAGAAACCCGAACGGGAAATAAGTTATAAAGCGGGCTGGGAAGTGAGGATCCACTGCGTGGAGTACAGCAGTGCGCTTGGCAATGTTAAAAGCATTACCGGAAGGGACTTCATATCCTACAGCGATTTAAGCAAGAATTATATTCTTAATTTGCAGGAACCCATTGCACCGGTTGCAATACCCGATATTGCCCCCGGAGGAAGCCCAGTGTTTTATTTTGATGCATATGGTCTTGATCCGAACAGGACTTATTTGATTTGGATCACCGTTTACAATACCGATGGGGATATTGAATCCGAACCGTCTGATCCGATAGTTGTTACTACGCTGCCGGAATATCCTCCCGTAGTTGAGTATCCGACAGTACCCACAGATTTAAAGGGTATAGCCGGAGATACATATGTGGATCTTTTCTGGACCTTCAGGGAAAATTACAGCTATAATATCAGGTATGCAACAGAGGATAAAATTGAAAAAGCAGTAAACACAATAACAGTGACTTACGAACAGCTGAAAAATCAGCCATATGTCAGAATAGAGCAACTGAAGGCCAATACCGTATATTATTTCTGGATACAGGCAATATCACCTGCAGATTTGGGGAAAATACCGTCAGACTGGAGCAAATCCCTTGTGGTTAAAACCGAACCATACAGTCCTCCGCCAAGACCGAGAGGATTCGGTATAAAGGATACTCCCGATGCAATAACTGAAAACAGCATATTCTATGAATGGATTGACGATGAAAACGTGACGTTTATACTTGAAATATCGGAAAATGCCGATTTTTCAGAATCCACCGAATACAATGTGGATGGTTCGGAATACAGGGTAACAGGCCTCAGGTCCAATTTCCTCTATTATGCGAGGTTGTTTTCCTACAGCGCTGAAACTGGATTAAGATCCGAGCCTACACCTGTAATTATGATAGTAACGCGCAAAGGCCGATCTGAATACGATGCAGACGTTCCAATGGAAGATGTACCTGTTGGTGAAATGGTTGAAATAGACGGAGTTGCGGTAGATGGGATATGGACTGCCAGGGTTCAGGGTATCAATGCCCACAGGCTTTCCGAAAGGATAAGGACGATGACAAGCCATACTTTCGAAATCGACCTTACAAATCCGCCGCCGAATACGAGAATTATACGTGTTGAGCTTGACAGCGAAGTAATAGAAACCCTGTCGGGAGTTATGCAAAACCTTGTTATAAAGACTCCTGACCTGGAACTGGCGATAATTCCGGGAAGTTTTATGCAGGATAGATATTTCAGGCTAAAACAAAGCATGGATGATTTGGCGGTAAGGATTGATTTAAGAACACCTGTTGCCGAACTGAAACCTGAAAACAACAGGAAGTATGTTATACCTGTCAGTGAAATTAATGTAACTGCTGGCTATGACGATAGTTTCTTCCCCATTGGAGAGTTTATACGCCCTGTAATGGTCTCATTGTCAATAGATCCTGGAAAAGTTGAACGATCAGATACAAGATTTTACGATTTTGACGACAGAAAGTGGTATGATGTTAAGAATTCATATTTACCTGAAAAACAAAAAATAGCGGTATACCCTGTAAAAAGCGGTGCCATTGCAGTAACCGGCACAGATTATTCATATAATGACTTTACCGGGGACCATGCATTGGATGTCATAATAGGAAATATAAAATCAAAATATGCTATGCCTTCGCTCGCGGGAAAGAATACAGATTATTCACGGGAACTGACGATAAATGAAGGAATGAAATATTTATTTGATATAATACCTTACGATTATGGAAATGCTAATATAGCTGAGAAAGCAGTGCGCGCCGGGTTGTTGCATCCGCAGTTTATAAATTCTGGCACAGCTCCGCTGAGAACCGATCAGGCCATTTATGCGGCAGTTTCGGTTTTGCGCAGAAAAATACCGGTGAATATTTCCAATACCGCCGTTTCGCCGGAATACGAGTATTTTATTAATGCTGCGGATGAACCTTTCAGGGAAGCCGTAACATTTGCAGTTGCCAACGGGATATTGGACGGATATATATATGGATTGCAACCCGGTGGCACAATTACATTGTATGAAATGCTGGCAATAATTGAAAGGATACTTGTATACGCCGGTGAGCTTTAAAACTGCCTCACCGGCAGTTAATTGTTCGCAGATTTTTATGGCAGCAGCTAATTCGGGTGATTTTTGCGGTGCATAGCAGAACGCTTCGAAGCTGAGAGTGAAAGCGGGAGACCACGAAGCAGGACTCCAGATGTATACACATATTATTGCTTATTATCAGTTACATCAGTTTAATATCAGGATTTACCTGGAAATTTTTATGGTTGGATTTGGCAAGATAATTTAGGAAAATTTATGATGCAATTATTATTATTTGTAGTATAATATTAGATGATTTTGGTGAATTAAAGGTTTGGCGGCTTATTCATTGGTGGAGGTTACCAAACTTTCCATTTTGGTAATTCAGGTTTAAAATATGAATGAAATGTCAATTATTTAGAAGGATAATCCGGTAGAAACCGACTTAATAAAGCAATTTAAAATTGTACATAATAATTGTGGACATAATTAATTCACCACCGCGCCTGGAAATAAACTTTACATAAGACAAGAGAAGGAGAGACTGATAATGAGCGTTTTTGTTATTGACGGTGGTATTCCCCTAAAGGGCTCGGTTCGCATTAGCGGTGCGAAGAATGCTATACTTCCGGCATTAGCTGCATGCCTGTTAACGGATGGAACAAATGTTTTAAAAGATGTTCCGAACCTTGAAGATGTACATACAATGTGTAACCTGTTGACATCTTTAGGGGCAAATGTTAATTTTGATATTGAAAAAAGGGAAATTACAATAGATACAAGTACAATTAATGAGTATACTGCACCTTATGAACTTGTCAATACAATGAGAGCTTCATTTCTTGTAATGGGGCCGTTACTGGCGAAAAAAGGCAGGGCCAAGGTACCGCTTCCGGGGGGATGCGCCATCGGCAGCAGGCCTGTTGACTTGCATTTGAAAGGCTTTTCCGCACTGGGAGCGACTATTGATACCGGACACGGTTATGTCGAAGCCCAGGTAAAGGGAAGGTTGACAGGCGCTCGAATTTATCTTGACTTTCCCAGCGTTGGGGCAACTGAAAACATACTAATGGCAGCAGTTCTTGCGAAGGGACAAACTGTAATTGAAAATGCTGCCACCGAACCCGAAATTGTGGATCTTGCCACATTGCTTGTGTCCATGGGCGCAAATGTAACGGGTGCAGGCACCGATACCATACGCATAATTGGAACCGACAAGCTTAATCCAACAGAACATATTGTGATACCCGACCGGATTGAAGCAGGCACCTTTATGCTTGCTGCCGCAATGACCGGAGGTGATATTATTATTGAAAATACAATGCCCGATCACCTCAAACCAGTTATCGCAAAATTGCGCGAATCGGGAGTGGAAATTGCCGAAGAGTTCAATTCCATTCATGTAAAGGCACCGCTGCATCCAAAAGCCGTGGACGTTAAAACCCATCCGTATCCGGGTTTTCCTACAGATATGCAGGCGCAGATGACAGCTTATTTAAGCCAGGCTGAGGGTACAAGCATGGTTGTAGAAACCATTTTTGAAAACAGGTTTATGCATATTAATGAATTGAAGAGAATGGGAGCAAGAATAAAAATAGACGGCAGAACGGCAATAATCGAGGGAGGAGTCCGGTTTATGGGGGCCCAGGTCAGAGCCACCGATTTACGTGCCGGGGCTGCTTTGATACTTGCAGGCTTGTGTGCTGAAGACAGAACCGAAATAAGCGATATTTACCATGTTGACCGCGGTTACGAGGCGATGGAAAAGAAGCTGAAAACACTGGGAGCCAGGATTTCCAGGTTGTAAAGCTATCAACCGTTCTGATTAATTTAATTCATCAAGAGTCAATTTAAAGCCCGGGATGAAATATTTGAAAAAGTATTCAACTTCGGGCATTTTCATTTCCAGTATTTTAATAAGAGTTGCTTCAGCTGCTTTTTTAAATTCACGGTTCCCGGCCTTTTCTTCTTCTATGCATTTGATATAGGCGCAAATCCTGTCCGCTGCCTTGACGATTCTGCCCTCTTGGGAAGATTCGTCATAAAAGAGGATATCCCTGTAAATTGGAGCCATTTCACCCGGAAGCAGGGACAGGAGTTTTTCCTTTGAAACATCTTCCAAATCTTTATATGCTTTCTGAATTGATGGGTTAAAATACTTAATCGGAGTGGGCATATCACCTGTAAGTGTCTCGTTTGAATCATGATACATGGCTAAAACAGCGACCCGGTCGGCATTAACGTTGTTTCCGAAAAAGGTGTTGCTGATTACCGCAAGCCCGTGGGCAATCATCGCGACCTGAAGGCTATGCTCCTGGATATTTTCGACATCGGTATTCCTCATAAGGCCCCATCTTGTTATATGCTTCATCCTGGAAAGAAAAGCAAAGAAATTATATATCCTTCCCAAAAAATTTCCTCCTTTAGCCGGTTAACGTCAAAATCAAGCTTTCTGAGGAAGCTTAACAAACCATGCCTTCTGAAATAAAGAAACCGGTTAGAGCTTCTCTTATCAGCATAAAAGAACTTATGTTCTATTATAACCGATGAAAGTCACCTTTTCAAGAGCAAAGATGACGCAAACTGTTCACACCATTAACGATATTTTAACATGCAGAATTTGCAGCATCTTCCTTTCGGCATTTGTGCCTCTCCTGCCGGGTGACTGTAAGTTCGGCTTTTGATATTGTGCAATTCCGGAAACAGTCGCTTCACTTGCCTGGGATGTCTGGTCAGGCCAGTGAAACAAAACAAATAGGCGGATCGGTGTCATCTGCTTAACCGGATCCGCCTAACCTGCCCTCTTTGGTTTCAGGCAGGGTTTTGTAATACTGTGCATCTGTTAATGTCCTCCTAAGGTGCATCAATAATATTTTTCAGGATAGTGCCAAACTTTTTTGGTGGAATCAACCCCTTTGCTTTAAATTTGGAATTTGTTCTTCCAAATGGGATCGTGCCCTGACTAATATAATTTTATTCATAAAACTTGTACTTTATTTACTGTTGACAGGCAGTATTTTAAAAAAGGGCAAGTTCCCGGTTTGTCTGATGATTTTAATGACAAGAGATGATATAATTAATAATAATTTTGGACTTTCATAAGTTATCAGGATAAAGGGTGAGATAAACTGATGAACAATTTGCTGCTTGAATTGGCCGGACTTGGCATTTATATTAACATTCTGGAGGATATGGCGGTTAAAAAGCTGATTGGACTGCTGAAATTGCTGGGCCGTGGATCGGCCGATCCTGAAGAGGTAATAAGGACATATAGTGAGGTTTTCTCTTCATTGCTGCAGAACAATTGTACAAGCTTTTATCAGCACATTGAGAATCTGTCGCTTCAGGACGAGAATATCTTTACCCTTTCGTGTGAAAAAGGGGAAATCAACAGCGGCGATCCTCTGGCAAAACAGGCGGCAGTAGAGCTTGGAATACTGCAAAAGCTTGCCGGGGTAAGCTGTATTGATATAAAAAATAAAATAAAAGAGAAATTTTCTGATAACAACGAAGTAAACACTGTAGTAGACAACCTTCCCGACTGGAATCCCACAGGAAAAACCAATGTGAATAACAAGTGGGATGAAGAGGTTGACAGAAGGATTTCCTGGCACAGGGAAAACGGCTCCGGACTTTTCTGCAGGCATTTCTTCTTTATTTATGATGGCAATGCACAAAGACTGGTTCCCGTTAAGAACCCTGATCCGATAACCCTTGACAAGCTTTACCTTGTTGATGCACAAAAAGAAACAGCGTTAAAGAACACCAGGATATTCCTGTCGGGCAAAACAGCGAATAACATTTTATTTTACGGCGACAGGGGAACTGGCAAGTCTTCAATGGTTAAGGCACTGGCAAATGAATTCTGCCATCAGGGGCTCAGACTGGTTGAGGTTCCGAAAAGGTACCTGGATCAAATGCCCCGGATTACATCAATGCTGTCAGGACGCGGGCTTAAGTTTATTTTATTCATCGACGACCTTTCCTTTGATAATGATGAAGGTGAATATGCTGCATTAAAAGCGGTATTGGAGGGAGGAATCGAGCACAGGCCTGACAATATCCTGCTGTATGCAACATCGAACAGGCGGCATATGGTAAAGGAGAAGTTTTCAGACAGAGCAGGTCTTTTTTCGGATAACTCCGATGATGAAGTCAGGGCAAGGGATGCCATACAGGAAAAACTGTCCTTGTCAGACAGGTTTGGTATCACCATTGTATTCTCGTCCCCGCTTAAAAAGGAATATCTTCAGATAGTCCATAAGATGGCTGAAGACAGGAATATAAAAATAGATCCCGCACTGCTTGAACAAAAAGCGATGCAATGGGAAATAGCGTATAACGGAATGTCTCCGAGAACAGCCAGACAATTTATGGACTGGCTTGAGGGGGAAATGGATCCGGTCAGGCAATGATTTATTTTCCAATATCCGGAGAAGACTAATAATTATTTGTTAAACACGTCACAAAGTGTGGTAACAAATAAATTAGGCTTCTTTGGGAGGATGGAAGAATGGAAGTTGTTGAAAAGCAATTATATGATTTGTTTGTTATTTCAATGAGAGGTCAGATTCTTCTTTGTACTGAAAATGAATGCAGGAAATACTTTGAAAAAATTGCGGACGAAAAGAGCAATAAAACTGTAATTCTTGATATGTCGGGCGTGGGTTATATAAATAATGCCGGAGTTAATATGATTGTAAAATGCATAAAGAAGTTCAGGGAAAATGGAGGAAGGCTTGTATTCTGCGGCCTGACTCAGGAAGTTGGTAAGCTGTTCGATATTATAAATTTGACAAGGCTGATTGAAGTATATCCTGATGAAGAAACGGCATTAAAAAACATAATATAAATGGAGGTTTTTATGGTCAATAAAGAGTTCAAATTGGGCGATCTGGTAGAAATGAAGAAACCTCACCCCTGCGGAAGCAGGATATGGAAAGTTGTTCGTACCGGTGCTGATATACGCATGGAATGCCAGGGTTGCCGCCACCAGGTTATGATACCGCGAAGCAAGTTTGAAAAAAACATGAAAAAGGTTGTAACAGACAGCGTCAATTAATTATGTTATTGATATTTTGTTAAATAAGCACTAATATATATATAACAAGGCTCTTTGTCATTCTCCGCCTGCGGCAGGCGGGAATTGTTTTAAATAATTGTAATCTGGTTCGGCTTGTTATTTTTTTATGCATTTTGCGCTTTAGTTGATGAAAGTGTACATGTTTAAATCCAATTAATAGCTTGGTGCGTATAAAAAGATAATAAGCGGATTTTGTTTCATTATGTAAGGGGCGAGTAACATTTATGAGAAAAAAGAATTATCCGCTGTATGAAACCACTGTTTTTGAAGATTTCAGAATTATGACCGAAAACGTAGCCAAAAAGTATCCCGACAGAATTGCAATATCATACAAGAAAAACCCGAAAGACAAGGAGACGGTTGATGTAACATTTGCAGAAGCAAGGGATTATATCAGGGATATGGGTACCGGGCTCATCAATATGGGCTTGAGGGACAAACACGTTGCACTGATTGGTGAAAGTTCCTATGAATGGATATGTTCGTATTTCTGCCTGATGTCCATTGGCGCAGTTACCGTTCCTATCGATAAGGATTTACCGGCTGACGAGATGGCCGGAATAATAAATTTCTCAGACATTGAAGCTGTTTTTTACAGTCCTGTGATAGAGGACAAGATTAAATCAATTAAAGACAAAGTGCCAAGTGTAAAAACTTACATATGCATGCGTGAAGCAGGTATGGAAGGTGCGCTGGACCTGCCTGATATTGTGCGGAGTGGCGGTATTAGGTTCAAAAACGGGGACAATTCATATTACGATTATGAAATAGATACCGACAGGCTTGCCACCATTGTTTTTACATCCGGAACAACCGGTAAGGGAAAAGGTGTCATGCTTTCCCAGAAGAATATTGTTCTTGATATGACACTGGGCATGTATAATTTCGCAATAACGCCAAAAACAATGAATGTTCTGCCGCCGCATCATACATACGGTTCAACGGTGAATTTTGTAGGGCATTTTGCCCAGGGAGCCACCATTTACATATCCAGCGGCCTGAGATATATAATGGAAGAAATGCAGGAGCAGAAGCCGTCGCATTTGATTCTGGTGCCCCTGTTTGTTGAGACAATGCACAGGAAAATATGGCAGACCGCTGAGAAGAACGGGAAGGCAGGAGCACTCCGTGTATTGATAAAGGTCAGCAACTTCCTCAGAAAATTAGGCATTGATTTACGCCGTAAATTTTTTAAAAGCATTCATGACTTCTTCGGCGGTAAACTTGAATTTATAATCTGCGGCGGAGCCAGCCTGAACCAGGATATTATCGATAATTTTGAGGCCTTCGGAATAACCATTCTTAACGGTTATGGCATTACCGAATGTGCCCCGCTGGTTTCGTGCAACCGAAATAAATATCAGAAAAAAGGCAGCGTGGGTATACCAATTGTCGGTGAACAGATTAAAATCAAGGATCCCGATGAAAATGGCGAGGGAGAAATCTGTGTAAAGGGACCCAACGTAATGCTGGGGTATTACAAGGATCCTGAAGCAACTGCTGCAGTTTTTGATGAGGAAGGGTATTTTAAGACCGGGGACTATGGCAAGCTTGATGAAGAAGGATGGCTGTATATTACCGGCAGAATTAAAAATATCATTGTCCTAAGTAATGGCAAGAATGTGTATCCGGAAGAAATTGAAAACGAGATTTCAGGAATATTCGGGGTTTTGGAGGTTGTTGTCTACGCAGGCGAAAGCAAAGCGCAGAAAAACAAGGAGGTCATTGTAGCCGAAATTTATCCTGATTTCGAAGCACTTAAGCTTAAAGGAATAGAAGACGTACAGGCATATTTCAATGAAGAGATTAAGAAAGTAAATGAAAGAATGGTTTCATATAAAGCAGTAAAGATGGTTAAAATCAGGAACGAGGAATTTCCGAAGAATACGTCGAGGAAAATTCTTCGATTCAAGATTGACAAGAATATTGAATGAGGTGTATGAAAAATTCTTTGTTATAAGACAGATAAGAATATTGAACAGAGCCTGAGAATGTGTTAAAATAATTTCGTCTTGGTTCTAGTTCTTTGCGGGTGTAATTTAGTGGTAGAATATCAGCTTCCCAAGCTGACCGTGTGGGTTCGATTCCCATCACCCGCTCCAAAATTCCCGTGCTTCTCGCCAGAAGCACTTTTTTTATTAATATTTTCATTATATTACCATATGCAAACCCTGGTGACTTCATCCATATAAATCCCATGATATCCTTAATTTCCTGCATCTTTAATAGCCGTAACAATATTACTGTATGGAAAGCATCATAAGCCATACCGGAATTTTATGAGCATAAAGACCGCATGAATTGATGATATCATTTACCTGTTCCGGTCCAAAATCCCGGTAAGTAATGCTTAAACAAGCCATATTCCGGTATCGTCAGCATCCAAGTCAGGCATTAAGATTTTTACTGCTTCAGTGTCAGTAATAGGTCTTAACAAGCGCAGGAGTTCAGGCATAAGTTTAGTATGTTTTTAATATCCGTCTTGTTGATCTTTTGTAAAAACCTAGTATAATTAAATTATAAACGCGCGTTCACAAGGAGTTGCTGATGAAAAGCGAAGATATTGCAAAGCTTGCCGGTGTATCGAGAAGCACTGTATCGAGAGTTATAAACAATTATAAAAATGTGCCCGAGGAAACCCGTAAGAAGGTCATGCAGGTAATTGAACAGTATCAGTTCCATCCGAACATTTCAGCAAGGGTTCTTGCGGGAAAGAAAACCGATACGATAGGCCTTTTCATTGTAAGTATTGCCGAAAAGGATAGTACAAACCGTGTATACAGGAATAATTACTTTTCACCGTTTGTTGATGCCGTTATTGATAATGCAAACACAAACGGCAAATATGTACTGGTTAATTCGATATATGCGGAAGAGGATTATGATAAAATAAAGCGATCATTTCTGGAAGGAAGGATTGATGCGGGGATAATCGTCGGAACCGAGAAGGAAATTGATGTTATAGCGGATGTTGCGGCCATGGGTTATCCATTTTCCATAATAGACTATTCACCTGAAGAGATTTTGCAGAGGATAAAAAAAGGCAGGGTGGCTGTAATAAATTCCACCGATGACGAAGGCACTGAAAAAATGCTTGAATACCTGGTTGGCCTCGGCCATAAAGATATAGGCATTCTGAGCGGAAGAATGAACACTTACTCAGGCAGGATCAGGTACGAAACATACCGGAGGGTTTTAAGTGAATACGGAATAAAGCCTATGGAAGAATGGGTATTAAAGGGAGAATTCATTAAAAAGGCGGCAGCCAGGGAAGTATTGAATATGGTCAGAAATGGAAAACTCCCGACCGCATTGTTTTGCTGCAACGATGACATGGCTTTGTCTGCATTTGAGGTTTTTCAGAATGAAAAAATCAATATACCCGATGATATCTCAATTACAGGATTTGATGATATTATGCCCGCATCCATGGTAAAACCTGCCCTTACGACAGTCCGGGTACCCTTGTATTCAATGGCTCAAAAGGCAGTGGACGAGGTTTTGAAAATGATGGGGGATACCTCGGGAAATATAAGCATATTCAGCCTTGAGACCGAATTGGTAATCAGGGACAGCTGCACCGGGGTAAAAAAGGTTTAACATATGACATACGTAAAGCCTGCCGGGTATTAGCAACACAGGCAGCCGGTTTTAGACTGCATTATGAAGAAAACTGCAATAAACAAAAAAACTACCGTTAACTGGTTATTGCCCAGGAGTCTTTTACAACATAATAAACGCGCGTTCACAAATTAAAGGGGGTTTTCAGATGAAGTTTGGTTATTTCGATGATTTGAACAGGGAATATGTAATCACCACGCCTGCCACACCATACCCATGGATTAACTACCTTGGCTGCCAGGATTTCTTTTCGCTTATTTCGAATACTTCGGGCGGATACAGTTTCTACCGTGATGCACGTTTAAGGCGTATAACAAGATACCGGTACAACAACGTGCCGACTGATAACGGCGGAAGGTACTTCTACATATACGACAACGGGGACTATTGGACTCCCGGGTGGATGCCCGTAAAAAGAGAGCTTGACAAGTATGAATGCAGGCATGGACTGGGATATACCCGGATTACAGGTGAAAGAAACGGTATTGAAGCAAGCCAGTTGTCATTTGTACCATTGAATTATAACGGCGAAGTTAATCAGATTGTTATTACAAATATAACAGGAAAAGAAAAAGAAATATCGCTGTTTTCTTTTATTGAATTCTGCCTTTGGAATGCGATGGATGACATGACCAATTTCCAGAGGAATTTCAGTACCGGTGAGGTTGAAATAGAAGGATCGGCCATATACCATAAAACAGAGTACAGGGAAAGAAGGAATCATTACGCATTTTACTGGGTTAATTCCCCTGTTGATGGATTCGATACCGACAGGGAAACCTTTTTAGGCCTTTACAACGGTTTTGATTCCCCGAAAAATGTTGCGGCAGGAAAGGCTTCAAATTCAATTGCCAGCGGCTGGTCACCGATTGCTTCGCACTATATAAAAATGATTCTTAAGCCAGGAGAGAAAAAGAGTTTTATCTTCGTGCTGGGATATGTTGAAAACCCGGATGAGGAGAAATGGGAAAGGAAAGGTGTAATAAACAAGAAAAGGGCAAAAGAAATGCAGGAGCGTTTTATTGATGATTCCTGCGTGGAAAAGGCATTCTGGGAGCTGAAGGATTACTGGACCGGTCTGTGTTCAAAATATACCGTGCAAAGCCATGATGAAAAACTGAACCGCATGGTAAATATCTGGAACCCGTATCAATGCATGGTCACATTTAACATGTCCAGGAGCGCTTCGTATTTTGAGTCGGGAATAGGCAGGGGAATGGGCTTCAGGGATTCTGCCCAGGACCTTTTGGGTTTTGTCCACCAGGTACCCGAAAGGGCAAGGCAAAGGATCATTGATATAGCATCAACCCAACTTGAGGACGGAAGTGCATACCATCAATACCAACCCCTTACGAAGAAAGGAAACTCGGATATAGGAAGCGGTTTCAATGACGATCCGCTGTGGCTTATCCTGGCGACAGCCCAATATGTAAAAGAGACCGGGGATTTTGGAATTCTGAACGAGATGGTCCCGTTTGACTGTGATGAAACTAGAAAGGACACGCTTTTTGAGCATCTGAAAAGATCATTTTACCATGTTGTCAATAACCTTGGGCCTCACGGTCTTCCTCTTATCGGAAGGGCGGACTGGAACGACTGCCTAAATCTGAATTGTTTTTCTACAGTGCCCGATGAATCTTTCCAGACCTGCGGGCTTATTGACGGCCGGGTGGCTGAATCGGTATTCATAGCAGGCATGTTTGTCGCAATAGGACCCGAATATGTTGAGTTCTGCAAAAGGCTTGGGTTTACAGAAGAAGCGGCTGAAGCCGAAAAACACATTGAGAAAATGGTGGAAACGGTTCTTGAACATGGCTATGACGGTGAATGGTTCCTCAGGGCTTATGATCATTACGGGAATAAAATAGGAAGCAAAGAATGCAGGGAAGGGCAGATTTTTATTGAACCCCAGGGTTTCTGTGTTATGGCCGGAATCGGTGTGAAGGAAGGCCTGGCTGAAAAAGCCCTGGATTCGGTGAAAGAAAGATTGGATACAAAGTATGGCATAGTACTCCAGACACCGGCGTATAGCGAATATTACCTTAACCTGGGGGAGATTTCCTCATATCCTCCGGGGTACAAGGAAAATGCCGGAATTTTCTGTCACAACAATCCGTGGATTGCCATTGCAGAGACAGTTATCGGGCGTGGCGACAGGGCTTTCGAAGTTTATTCTAAAATTGCCCCCGCATATCTCGAAGATATCAGTGAAATCCACAGGACCGAGCCTTATGTTTATTCACAAATGATTGCAGGAAGGGATGCGGTTCGTTTCGGTGAAGCGAAAAACTCCTGGCTTACCGGTACGGCGGCATGGAATTATGTTGCCATAACCCAGTATATCCTGGGAATCAAACCGGTATATGACGGGTTAATGGTTGATCCATGCATTCCCGCGTCATGGGATGGCTTTACGGTTTATAGAGAGTTCCGTGGAGCAAAATATAAAATCCGTATTGAAAATCCTAGCCACATATGCAAAGGTGTAAAAAAAGTAATTTTAGACGGTACAGAGATCCATGGCAACATTATTCCGATATCCTCAGAAGGCAGGGAACATGATGTGATTGTTATTATGGGCTGACATTTCCTTGATACAGCATAATATCCTCCTCATTATTTAATTTCATCCCATTCAAACTCCCCCCCTTTTATAATTGGGATGTGAGCTGAATTAAAAAAAGCCGGTTTGAACAACCGGCTATTTTTTTAATTCAACTTAAATCATGCGATTTACCTTTTCATTCTTTCATAAGCTGCTTTTTTCTCGTCTATGATTTTCTGGAAGCCCGCATCAAGATATTCCTTACAGCATTTCTCGTAAAGAGCGTCAAATTCGGAGGGATCACACATTACCAGTTGTGTATAGAATTCCTGGAATTTTTCCTGCAGAATGGCTTTATATTCCGATACTGCAGAGATTCCTGTATCGAAGAGGAAGTCTGTATACCAGAATTTCTGGTTTGCAACACATTCCTCATATCTGTCCTGAATGAGGTATTCAAAACCATCCGGAGCATAGGTGGTTTTCTGAACCTTAAGGTTGGCTTCAGGGCTTCCATAGTCTTTGCCTTCAATTACAAGGCACCACATATCCTTGTTGGAGTTGTAATTCAGGCGTTCTTCACCTTTGTAATCTCCAATGGCAATTGGCAATCCGTCATCACCCATTTTGTAGGTCTTTCCTTCGATACCGTTTTGCAGGGTGAAGAGATTATCAGGCTGAATCATCCATTCAAGGAGCATCATTGTAGCTTTTACTTCATCTTCGCTGGATGCGGAGTTAAAGCCGATAATCATACCAAAAGGCCAGTAAGCACGTTCTGCAGGTACGCCACCCTTCGGAACTCCGGCTGTGGCAGGCAGCAATGAAAGTTTTGCGTCCGGAACGTTGGAAAGAAGAACGTCTATAATACCTTGTTTTGTGAGGTAATCGCCATATACACCGGCAACACCGTTAACAAAATCGGCTTTGGCTTTCGTTCCGTCGGAATCGAGAGCAAAGTTGGGACTGATTAGACCTTCATTGTATAACAGGTTATCGGTCTTGATGTTTTGTTTTACAGGTTCCCAGGTTAATGCTACAACGGAGAGATCGGAGTACAATGCCAGTTCTTCTTCAGGTATTGGATAAGGACGGTATGCATTTGCGAAATACCCGTTCGGATACGGCAATCTGTGCGCCGCCGGGATTGTGTTCGGCCCGCCGAGCTTGTTGTCGCGGAATGCCTTAAGAACATTTATGTATTCGTCAAGGTTTGTAGGCATGGCCATATTAACCTTGTCAAGCCAGTCCTGACGGATCATTGTAAGCCAGTTATATGCTGTGGGACGGCTTGCAAAGATAAAGTATTGTTCACCGTTGAGAACACCGTATTTCAGCATATCAAGGTCAACGTTCTTCTGGTAATATGTAGGAGCATATTTTTTCAGCATTTCAATATCAATTTTCTGAATTGCTCCGGCATCATAGTAAGCGACTGCTGCCGGGAAGTCATAGTGGAAAATAATATCGGGTGCATCTCCTGCAGCAAGAAGCATGTTGAATTTGTTTACTTCATCGGTTCTCGGGATTGCAACATATTCAACAGTTATATTATTCTTGTCGCCAAATTCTTTCTGAATCCAGCGGGTCCAGTAGTTGTCATCAACCGGTGCCTGTCCTTCCACGCCGCGATCGTAAACAGGGATTTGAATGGTAACACGGTTCTTGAATACTTTGCCGTCGTCCTGCGGTGCAGTTGTTGGTGTTGATGCTGATGTTCCATTGTCACCGCCTGACTGGGTGGCTGGAGTATTTGTACCTGTAGTGCCGCACGCTGTCAATAATACTGCACTAATCATTAAAATCAGAATGACAGATACAATTTTTCTTACTTTTTGATTCATATTAATCCTCCTAACTTTTATTATATAGTCTAATAAACCTGAAAAAGGTTTATTGCTATCAACCTTTAACTGCACCGATCATTACGCCTTTGACAAAATACTTCTGAACAAAGGGATAAACGATAACAATCGGCAGTGTGGCAAATATTATGCAAGCAGATTTTACCACTTCGGGGTTTGTTACGGTGTCGGGCTGAGCCTCGGATGCAGTAAGCGTGGTATTTGTTGTCTGAATCAACAGGTTTAATTTATGCTGAAGCAGGTACAATGGCTGCCTTGTGATATAAAAAACCGAATCCTGGTAGGCATTCCAGCGGCCTACAGCATAGAAAAGGCATAAAGTGGCCAGGATCGGCTTACATAACGGCAGCACAATCTGAACAAGAATTCTTATGTCGCTTGCTCCGTCCAGCAATGCAGACTCTTCAAGGCTGTCCGGGACGGTTGTCTGTATTGAAGTCCGCATGATAATCATGTTATATGCACTGAAAGCAAGGGGAAGAATAAGGGACGCCGTTTTGTTGAGCAAACCCAGTCTGTGCATCAGCAAATAGTCGGGAATGATACCACCGCTGAAATAAAGGGTTATGATAAAAAGAACCGAAATTATATTGCGACCCTTAAGACGCTTTCTCGTCAACGGGTATGCTGCGCATATGGTTAAAAACATTCCCAGTGCGGTAAAAATAACGGTAACCTTGACAGTTTGCCACAGTGACAGTATCATCGACGGATCTCCTATAACGCTCCTGTAGGCTTTAAGGTTAAAATCCTTCGGTATAAGGTAGACAAGCTGGCTGGTAACCTTTGCGTCAGAGCTTAATGATTTTGCGAGAACATGCACAAAGGGAAGAACACATAAGAGAGCCAGCAATCCAACCGTAAAATAAATGAATATATCAGCCACAAGATCAATGATTTGGGTTTTTGTATAACTGCTATATCTTTTTTTATTAGTTCTGTCCATTATGAACCCCTTTCTCTATTCTATAACAAACCTTCGTCACCGATTTTTTTGGATATCCAGTCTGAAATAAGAACAAGTATAAGACCCACTACCGACTGGAATAATCCTACCGCAGTTGTAAGACTGTATTTTTGTGCCTGTATACCTGCGCTGTATACATAAGTGGCGATAACACTGGATACTTCCTTTACAATCGGATTGCCCAGGCTTTGGGCACGCTCAAAGGAGCTTCCCATGATTCGACCTAGATTAATGATTAAAATAATTGTAATAGTGCTTCTGATGCTGGGTATGGTTATATACCGTATTTTTCCCCAACGTCCTGCACCATCTATTGTGGCACTGTCATATAACTCGGGATTTATTCCTGTAATAGCCGCAAGATAAATTATAGTGCCCCAACCCATGGACTGCCATATGCCTATGAAAACATAGCTGAAGATCCAGTGGGTGTTTTCGGTCAGGAAAGGTACTTCGTTAAATCCCATATTCCGTAAAAGGATATTGACCAGACCAGTTCTCGGTTGAAACAGTTGGTACGCCACTCCTGCAATAATAACCCATGAGAGGAAATGGGGAAGATATAACAATGTCTGGTTGACTTTTTTATACCAAAGGGATTTGATTTCATTTAACATAATAGCAAGGATTATAGGCATTGGAAAACCAAGCAGAAGATCCAGCCCGTTCAACGTTAATGTATTTCTGAGAGCTCTATAGAAATCCTTGTTTGAAAAAACCTCTGCAAAATTTTTAAAGCCTACCCATTCACTTCCCATAAAGCCTTTAAGAATTTTATAATCCTTAAATGCAATAATGAGCCCGGCCATTGGAAAATACTTAAAAACTATAACCATGGCAACCGGAAAAACCAACAATAAATATAGTTGCCAGTCCCGTTTAACGTAGTACATAAAACCGCGTTTCGAATGACTGCTTTTAGGTTTTACGGTTTTATGCACTATTGTTTCTGTTTTCATATAATGTACACCTTCCTCGTTGCAATATGGGCTAACAGTAAAAGAAAACCAAGATTAAGAAATATGTTAGTAAAAAATGCACAATTCCTTCTAAAAAAATTATATCCTTTAGTGCGATTTAACGTAAATATTCATAATTGATACAAGGTTTCAAAAATGATATTACTGCATTTCAGCAGAAACAGCGGCTGACAGGGAAAACGGATCATGCCGGAGGTACGGATTATCTTTCTGAATATGCGCTGACTACCCTTAATATGCCCTTTCAAATATGAAGAAATTATCAAAAATGATACTAAATTTAAAAATTTTCATCTGCAAATATATTTATTATTAAACTGCACTGGATCTGAATTCTCCGGGTGTTATTCCTTCGTATTTCTTAAAGAACCTGTTAAAGCTTTGGACATTGTTATATCCAAGGTTTAAGGCAATTTCTGCTATGGTCATGTCTGTTTGTCTTAACAGCCTTTTACCTTCACTTATTCTCAGGCTGTTGATATAATCCAGCACACTTTTGCCTGTAACAGATTTAACAATTTTACGGATGTATGAATAACTTATCTGCAGATCCCTGGCCATTTTTTCAAAGTCAAGCTCCTCCCTGTAATTGCTGTTCAGATAAGAGAATATTTTCTCTTCGTTGCTTTTGTCATTGGTTTCGACAGAGTGTGTAACCGAATGTACCTTTCTGTAAAAATCAATCATATAGTTTTCAATATCATCAAGAGTTTCCTTTCCGGCCACTTCAAGGTACAGGTTGTAAATATTGGGAAAGATCCGGCCTATGGCAATATTGTTTTCAACAAAGTATTTAATTGTTGCACTGATTAGCTGGTTGAATACCTGGATAATGTTTTCGCATGATATGTCGGGAATGCTGCGTATTTCCCGGACAAGACTGCGGATTTCATATTCCACCTTTTCAATATGTCCTGTATTCAAGTAATTAAGAATATGTTTTTCACGATCAAACGGGTAATAGTACTTGCTTTTTCCATAGCTCTCTTCATCCCAGAATATTATGCTTCCATGTCCTGAAAGTAACTTCCTGCGCAGTGCCTCCATTGATTCCGAAACAGAATCGGGTATGCTCATAAAACTGTTGTGGCACCCGCTTATGCCAATGGATACGGAGTCTCCTGTAACCTTTTTTAATTCTTCCTGCAGGCTTGAAAAAACGCAGGCCAGTCTTTTAGGGGTTTCAATGCAGTCATAGGCTCTTATGTTTATTATTATTGATATTCTGTCTTCATCATAAAGAACGCTTTCGAAAATAACACCGTCCAGCTGCAGCTCGTTGCATTTTTTCTGCATGATTGTACGTACAAAGAACCTTTGATCGGGGGTATACCTGTTATAAAACGCCTGCAGATTGTCCGGAGCCATCATTGCTATCATGAAGTGCGGGTACGGGAAAATGTCGTCATTTTGAAAATCCCTGTCACTTACAATATTGCCCTTCAGCAAATTAAGCAGGTACATTTCCTTCATACTCATTTCACTTTTCTTGACAAGGCTGGATAAATACTCTTCCTGTTCAGTAATCTGCTCAAAAGCCTGCATGAGAAACTTCATTTCGTTTGCCTTTCTTTCTGCCTGGTAACCTTTGCGTGAGCTTATCAATTTCGTAAGCTCCCTTATCGGAGTGGTCATATAACGTGAATACAGGTAGGCAACAAGGAACAGGACCAAAGATATGCCGAATGCCAGGAAAATGGCCTGATTTCTGAGCTCAATCGAACGGTTCAGAAGCAAGTCAAGGGAATGCATGCTCACAAAAATCCAATCGTTGAAATTCGATTCAATAAAACAGTACAGGGTTCTCTGACCGTTGGAATTATCAATTGTATAGTTGGGTTTGCTGCCGGCCTTTTCCAGGATGTCATTAATAAACGGTAAACGGGATAAATCGGCATCCAGCAGGTTTTTATCAGAATGGGAGATAACCCTGCCTTTTTTGTTTATGACAAAAACAGAACTGTTTTCATCAAATCCGCTGTTATTCATAATATTGCATAATTCCTTTTCGTACATGTTAACTACGAAATACCCTTTTGTGCTTGTAGTGAAATTCGTAGTTTGGTACAGGAATGTAACTGCATTTGTATATCCTTCTTCATCCAGAATTCTGGATGTCATGTCAAAGGGCAGCTTCCTGTATATCCATATATTGCCTGAAGAAGCTGTCCTGGATTGGGATTTTGAGCTTATATCAAGGTTGTTCATCCAGTCAAGATCATAAAAGCTGTCCAGTTTTACAGTGTCATTTTTAGTGGTTATTAGATAGTCCGAATTTTTCAGATAGAAATAGATAGAGTGGTATAATGTATCGCTATATTCCATTACCTTAAGCTTATTGGCCACTTTCCTTACAAGCTGCATGTTGTTCGCATTATTATGGAACTGATCATAGCTTACCAGGCTGCCTATATCGCTGATAATCGGGTCTTTTGACATGTTAATCGTGGTGGAAATCACATTGTTACAGATAAGGCTAATCAGTTTTTCGGTGGAATTTATATTGTTTTCGGCAGATCTGATTATTTCAGCCTCGGAATATTGCAGAAGCTTACTGTTATTGTTAACTGTAACAACTGCAAGAGGAATCAGAAATGTTATTACGATGAAAATATAGAGCTCAACAAAAATTGGCAACCTTCTGCTTCCTAATATTTTCAAGACCCAGTCCCCCAAATCAAATCAAATAATGTCCTTGAAGCAAACTATTATCAAAGCAGCAGTATCCCCTTTTTGATTTTTTATGACAAGTGCAATTGTTTAAAGTACTCAATAATTTTTTTGTTATAATTAAATGAAATAATCATCCTCTTTTTATGCCATGTACACTAACCAGGAAGATGTATTTCAACGCAAGGGTATAGATGTATACAATATTGGAAAAGCAACCCGCATTCCTATTATATCAATTATTTTCGCAAAATTAAAGATATACTGCATTGTTGCAATGATTTCCTGCAAAACAACCTGTTTTTTACAGCAGTTTAAATGCTTATAAATGTCTTTACAAAACAAAATTCTTATGTTAAAATGAATTTCGTGTTCGGGGAAAGCCATCCTGATCAAGAAACTGCATATAAGCCCTCATAGCTCAGTAGGTAGAGCGCATCCATGGTAAGGATGAGGTCATCGGTTCGATTCCGATTGAGGGCTCCAACATTACAAGATACACTTTGAAAAAAGTGCAACAATATTGCAACAACCAAGAAAAAAGGAAAAAGCTTGATTCAGATACAGGTGAATCAAGCTTTTTCCTTTTTTCTTGGTCCGTATCAAATTTTCTCATCAGTGTTCAAAATTACAAATACTTATTATGTCAATTATTTACTTGCTATATAGTGAAACTTACCCTTGCCAATAGTGTACTATTTTGTCGAACAATTGATGTAAGAAATTCCAAAAACTTAGAGGAATTTACGATATAAAGGCGAAATTAATTAATGATGAAATTTTAAGTAGCCGGGATATGATAGAATGAAACTCATAAGTTACAAGTTGTTGAAAAAAGGAGATTTACGTGAACAAAGGATATGAAAAATTTTAGAAAAGACAGTATTGTGGATTAGGTTGAAAAGATACTTAGAAACAATGTGGGAGAAAATATGAAGAAACTAAATGATTTTCTACAATTCATTTTTAATAAGCTTAAATTTCATTTACATAAATATAGATATATTTATGGGATAATATTCACGATTAGCTTGTTAGTAATATCTTTATTAATACCTTTCATTATTAATGAAGCTTATAAAAAGAATGAAGGTTACCTTACATTATGGGAAGCCAAAGATGTATAATGATACCAAAAATTAAGACAGACAAAACAGCCCAAATAAGTTAGAA
>ENA-UPSB01001577-UPSB01001577.1-bioreactor-metagenome-genome-assembly--contig:-NODE-1577-length-26004-cov-5.238198_pt1 | contig 26004 bp, 25 predicted proteins | sample MGYA00238182_ERZ773286 | MGnify/ENA primary metagenome ERZ773286 (study PRJEB29026, sample SAMN07631240) | bioreactor metagenome | isolation source: Switchgrass digestor | place: USA: Dartmouth... | reverse complement strand
GAGGCCCGGAAAATCCGGAACTGTGGGAGGAATTCCTGGAGTTTAACAACAATCAGATAAGAGAATTGATGACCAACTATGGTACGATAGATTTGCTCTGGTTTGACGGAGACTGGGAGAGGAGCGCCAATCAATGGAGAATGCCGCAGTTCAGGGAATATCTTCATTCCCTCAATCCCAATGTGGTCCTGAATTCCAGGATGCAAGGCTATGGAGATTATGAGACTCCGGAACAGAGCATTCCTATTTACGGGATTGACAAACCCTGGGAATTTTGCACCACCATCAACACTTCATGGGGTTACCGCCCATCGGACAATGATTATAAGACAAGCCGCCAGATTATAAGGATGTTTTGCGACTGCCTGACACTTGGCGGAAACATGCTGCTGGATGTAGGGCCTAAAGAGGATGGAACCCTGGATCCACGCCAGGAGAAAATCTTGCTGGATTTGGGGAACTGGATTCATGATAACGAGGAAGCCATATATGAGACGGAAAGGGGACTGAGTTACAACCAGTTCCTGGGCGGCAGCACTCTTTCAGCAGATAAAAATACCATTTACCTCTTTGTTTATGACAAGCCGCTGGAGTATCTGTGTGTCAAAGGGGTAAAAACCCGTGCAAAGCGCATCACAGTATTGCATACCGGAGAAGAGCTGACATGGCGCTACACAGGAGGTCTGCCATGGTACGGTATACCAGGGACACTGTGGATAAAGGCGGACAGCATGGAATTGCATCCTTTGACCACTGTAATAAAGGTGGAACTGGAGGATGTAATCACCTATAGTTTTGGACATGGAGATTACGCATAACGAATAGACAATATTCAAACATAAAAGCAAATCTAATCAACAAAGGAAAGGATATGGTTTTATGAATTACAGAATTCCCCGTCCCAGAATTGATACTTTTAATCCGGAAGTTTATTATTGCAGGAGGGCCAAAGGCAAACCGGTACTGGATGGAGATTTGGACAAGGAATTTTGGAAGGATGCTCCCTGGACCAATGATTTTGTAGACATCGAAGGTAAAGACAGGCCGAAGCCCCGTTTCCGAACCCGGGCCAAAATGCTCTGGGATGATGAAGCGATTTACTTTGGTGCAGAACTGATGGGGGACGAAATCTGGGGACATGTTACTGAAAGAGATGATGTGATTTTCAGGGATAATGATTTTGAAATCTTTATTGATCCGGATTCCGATACCCAGTGTTATTATGAATTTGAAATGAATGCCCGGAACACGGTATGGGATTTGCTGCTGACCAAGGCTTACAGGGATGGCGGAAAAGCCATGACCGGATTTGATTTGAAAGGACTGAGGTCTGCCGTGAAAATTGACGGGCGTCTGAATGATCCTCTTGCCCACAACGTCAAATGGACCTGTGAAGTGGTCATGCCTTTCAAAACATTGATGGAGTGCTGCGGTCAGGGAGGGCAGATCCCAAAACCGGGAGATTATTGGAGGGTGAATTTTTCCCGGGTACAGTGGAAAGTGGATGTGATAGACGGCCAATATGTAAAACGCGTCGATCCTGAAACAGGAAAGGTCCTGCCGGAAGACAACTGGGTATGGTCCCCTACAGGTGTCATAAACATGCATTATCCTGAATTGTGGGGTTTTGTATTTTTCTGTGAAGGATGCGAGGAATATGCAATTCCTGAATATGAACAGCTCAAATGGGAACTGCGCCGCCTGTATTATGAACAGCATGCCCATTATGACGAGACGGGAAGCTTCACTACGGACATAAAACAATTGGCTCCCGGTTTCAAGCCAAAGATCCAGATTACGGACAACTGGTTTGAGATGTCCTGCCCGTCCTCTGACGGGAAGCATGAGCTGATCATTTTTGCCGATGGGAAAACCATATGCAAATAATTGCTTAATGTTAAAGGGAAAGGTATGTTCAGAACATTTTAATTATAATTGTTGTGTACTCTCCATGTTCTAATCTTTTTTACTGTTGAAATCATGAGTTTACAGGGCGCATGCCCTGTAAATCCTCATGTTTTTTATGCCTGTTGTATAAAAAGGCAGAAAAGTAAAAGTTTATAAAAATTCATAGCAAAATTGCATTGACATGCTTTTCACATGCCAATAAACTGTTCTTATAGGGAAGATCAACGTCATTAACGGGAGTTGAAAATTATGCTGGAAGTTATAAATCTGACCAAGAAGTTTGGTGAAGTGACAGCTGTAAACAATATCAGTTTCAGCGTTGAAAAAGGAGAGGTGTTTGGACTTTTAGGAGAGAACGGCGCCGGCAAGACTACAACATTGAGGCTGTTGGCCACCATGTTGAAACCCACTTCCGGAACTGCCCGGCTGGGAGGTTATGATCTGATTCGTGAACCGGAGAAAGTAAGGGCAAAGATAGGCATACTGTTCGGGGGAGACAGCGGCCTTTATGACAGGCTTACGGCGGCGGAAAACATTGCATATTTCGGAGAGCTGAACAACATGGATAAATCCGAAATTAAGGAAAGGATAAAATATCTGACGGAAGTTTTCGGAATGGGAGAGTACATTAACCGGAGGGCAGGCAAATTTTCAAAGGGTATGAAGCAAAAAGTGGCTTTTGCCAGATCGATAATACATAACCCTGATATCATGCTTTTGGATGAGCCCACCTCGGGACTGGACGTAAGCGCCATAAGAAATGTGCATGAGTTTATACAAAAATGCAGGGAAGAAGGGAAAACCATTATTTTTTCAAGCCACTCGATGAGTGAAGTGGAAAAGCTCTGTGACAGGATTGGTATCATACACAAAGGCACCCTGGTGGATGTCGGGACAATAGATGAGCTGATGGAAAAATATAAGGGGAACACCCTTGAAAACATCTTTATGGAATTGGTGGGTGATAAAAATGAACTTTAGACATGTCTGGATAGTTTTCAAAAAAGAAGTCAAGGATATTGCCAGGGATAAAAAAACACTGCTGACCAATCTGCTGGTACCCATAATATTGATGCCTTTGCTGTTTTACGTAATGGGCGGAAGTTTTGAGAAGATGGAGAAAGATATAAGTGAAAACGTTACAGTCGCCCTCTCCGCAGATTCGGACACCGAGGAGATCAGAAACCTGGTAGAGAACGAGATATTTGCCTCAAATCCCAACATCAAGTTCAGAGGAGTTGTGGATGACCCGATACAGGCTGTTAGAAACAATGAAGTAAGATTTGTGATCGATGTGGATAAGAACTTTGCCGAAAGCCTGGAAAAGGAAAAGCCTTATACAATCACTATAATATATGACCAAACGGATTCCAAGTCCAGCAGCAGTTATGGAATCCTGGCGGAGGCCATCAGCCGGTACAATGAAAAAATAGTATTGGAAAGATTGAAGAGCAGGAACATTGATGTGCAGATGCTGGAACCTGTAAGAATCCTTCAAAGCAATGCTGCCGATGAAAAGGCAGGAGGAAACATGATGATCATGATGATGATTCCCATGCTGATTTCCGTACTAATAGCCGTTGGAGGTATTCCTGCCGCTACCGATCTTGTGGCCGGGGAAAAAGAAAGGGGAACCTTTGAACCGTTGCTGACCACTCAATCGGGACGCATGTCCATTCTGCTGGGCAAGTACCTGACCGTGACCCTGTTTTCCGTAGTGAGCGTCATCGCACAGTTTATAGGTTTGGTTATAGGTGCTGTGATGTCCCCTCAGTTCTTTGCCATGGGTGGGGACGGGGAAAGCATGAGTTTTAGCATTCCTCCTGTAGCACTGATATTGTCAATATTGATTACCATCACCCTGGGTATGGTTTTTGCAGCCCTGCAGCTTGCTGTAAGCACATATGCCAAGTCTTTCAAGGAAGCCCAGACTTATCTGTCTTTCTTTGTAATAATAGCAATGGTACCTGCATATGCCACCATGATGATGCAGCCGGATGACATACGGATGTATATGTTTGTTGTACCTTTGCTTAATGCAATAGCATCCCTGAAAATGGTTCTGGGGAACGTAATAAACTATGCCAACTTAGGGATTGCCCTTGCTTCTTCCCTCGTATATGTAGCCATTTCCCTGTGCTTTGCCGCATCATTGTTTAATAAGGAAAAGGTGCTTTTCAGAAGTTGAGTCCGGATAAAACCATGGGGGATGACTTTGTGCCACTGTTTTTACGATGCTGGTATTGGGCAGAGAATAATCTGTTGGCTTGTTATGCCAGCTTTGACAAAATGATAGAAAAATGTTGAAATTAAAGCCGTGATGTAAAATCGCGGCTTTTTTATGCCTATTGCTTGTTAAAAAATACTCAAAATACTGTAAATTATTATTGACAATCATTTTCAAAATGCTAAAATCTAATTGAAAATAGTTCTTAATTGAAAAAGTACCTAAAAGGGGGTCGGAAAGATGTCAATAAATGATTTAAAAGTAGGAGAAAGTGCATTTATTAGTTATGTAGGTGGAAATCCGAAGCTGGCCAAAAGGCTTAAAGCATTGGGCTACACAGAAGGGACAAAAGTTACGGTCAAAAATTCTGCGCCCCTGGGAGATCCTGTAATTGTTGAGCTGAGAGGTTTTGATCTTGCTCTGAGAAGAAAAGATGCAGAAAATATAGAGGTTAGGATGATGTAGAATGATAACGGCAGCTTTGCTTGGAAATCCAAATGTAGGAAAAACCACGCTTTTCAATGAACTAACGGGAGCAAACCAATATGTAGGCAACTGGCCGGGAGTTACTATTGAAAAAAAGGAAGGATATTTTGGTAAAAACATCAAGATTGTAGACCTGCCAGGGATCTATGCCATGGATACCTACTCCAATGAAGAAAAAATTTCAAAGCAGTTTCTGCAAAGGGAAGATGTGGACGTAATCATCAATATAGTGGACGCATCCAATCTGGACAGGAATCTATACCTGACTTATCAGCTAAAGCAGTTTAATAAGCCAATCATTCTTGTGCTGAACATGATGGATGTCGCAAAAGCAAAAGGTATTGAGATAGATTGTGATGCTCTGTCGAAAAAAATGGGAGTCATCGCCATACCTATTTCAGCTACCAAGAAAACCGGGATGAACGAACTGAAAAATCTGCTGAAAAGCAGTAATTTTTTTGACGTTATTAACGATAATGATTATCAAAATAAAAATGAATCCTTTTCTTTCAAAAATGAGACTGAAATTTACAGGCATATAGAGAGCATCCTGAGAGAGTGCACAAAAATGGCAGGCAGCGAAACCATAACCATAACCGAAAAAATAGACAAGGTGGTGCTGAACAGGTTTCTTGCCTATCCTGTCTTTATTTTGATAATGTTCCTGATATTCCAGTTTACATTTAGCTGGATTGGCCAACCTTTATCGGTTGTATTGGATGCGTTGATAAATGACCGGTTTGTACCATGGTTAAATGACCTTTTATCCGGGAGAAGCGAATGGTTCAGTTCTCTCATTATTGACGGCATTATAGGTGGCGTCGGTTCTGTTATTGTGTTCCTGCCTGTGATCCTTGTGTTGTTTTTGGGCATATCATTTCTGGAAGACAGCGGTTATATGGCACGGGCGGCTTTCCTCATGGATAAAATAATGAGAAACATGGGGCTTTCAGGAAAAGCATTTATACCTATGATGGTAGGATTCGGATGCTCTGTCCCGGGGATAATGTCCACCCGTACCCTGGAAAGTGAAAAGGACAGGAAACTGGCAGCATTGCTGGTGCCACTTATGTCCTGCAATGCGAGACTTCCTGTGTATGCATTGTTTGCATCGGTATTTTTCCCGGGGAAACAAACTGTAGTTGTTTTCTCATTATATCTGATAGGCATTGTGATGGCATTCATCGTAGGTTGGATTTTTGACAAAACCCTGTTTAAAAAGGATGAAGAACCTTTTATAATGGAGCTTCCTGAATACAAGATGCCGGAAATCAAGAGCCTTTTGCTGCATACATGGAGAAAGGGAGAGAGCTTTCTCAAAAAGATGGGAACTGTTATTTTTGCAGCTTCTGTGGTCATATGGTTTTTGTCCAGCTTCAATTTCGACGGTCTTACCGATATAAACAACAGCTTTCTGTCTTATATCGGAAAGGTGATCAACCCGCTGTTTGTGCCGCTGGGATTTGGACATTGGCAAAACTCCGTATCTCTTCTCACGGGAATTGTTGCAAAAGAAGTGGTGGTCGGATCCATGGGAGTGTTATACGGTGGAGACTTAAGAAGTGTGCTCCCAGGCTTTTTCACAACGCTGTCGGCATTCAGCTTTTTGGTTTTTGTGTTGCTGTACACACCCTGTGTTTCTACAGTGGCTACAATAAAAAAGGAATATGGCGGCAAGCTGATGGCCTTGTCAATTGTCTATCAGGTGCTACTGGCCTGGATTGTCTCTTTCCTGGTATATAACGTGGGAGGATTGGTTCTGAAGCTTTTTGCCTGATTTAATCAAATGCATTTTGTGCAGTGGAAGAATTTCATATATGCAATGGCAATCAGCCGGTACCACTTTGTTAGAAAAGAGAAATCTCGGGTAAATAAACAGTAAAAGGTGGCGATCATATGATTATGGAAATAATAATAGCTGCTGTTCTGATTGTTGCAGCATTATATGTTCTATACAGAAACATCAGGGAGAAAGCTGCCGGAAAGTGCAGCAGCTGCCCTGAAAGCACATCGGGATGTTCCTGTTGCAATGCTTTTTCAAAAAAATAAGAGTGCAGCCTGCCTTATAAGTTGGGCAGGCTTTCTTTTTTATCATTGATGTTTATTATTGGTAAACGGTATAATAAAAGCAAATGAACAATATCAGAAGCAAGAAAACCGTTAAAGGCAATACAGGAGGAGATACATATGGAATACAGTATAAAAACCAGGAAATCTCAGGAGTTCATCAATATAACAAATATAGTCAGGGAAGCAGTCAGGGAAAAAGGGGTAAAGGAAGGAATTGCGGTGGTTTTTGTACCCCATACTACGGCAGGAGTTACAATCAACGAGAACGCTGATCCGGATGTCGTCACCGATATACTGTCAGGGCTTGACAAAGCCGTTCCCGAAGACAACAGGTATTTGCACATGGAAGGCAACTCGCCTGCCCATATCAAGGCATCACTGATGGGTTCATCATGCTGTGTAATCATTCAGGACGGTAAATTGAAGCTGGGCACATGGCAGGGCATATATTTTTGTGAGTTTGACGGACCGAGGAACAGGAAATTGTACATAAAAATTATAGGGGACAGCTCATCAATGTAACTGTAAAAGATAATTGCCGGAACATGCAGACTTCGGTTTTGGGCAAAGCTCTGCACTCAGGACCAAAGGAACAGGTTGATACTGGAATTGGTAAAGGTGAAAACTATTATGAATTTATTGCAAAACTTGGACATGGAGATTCTGCGCTTTATATACAATAATTTGCGGAATCCCGTTATTGACAGGGTAATGATTGCGTTTACCCTGTTGGGAGATTTGGGCGTTGTATGGATTTTGATTTCGCTGTTTTTGCTGGCGAGCAAAAAATACAGGAAAACCGGAATGATGACCATATGTGCATTAATATTAAGTACTGTTTTGGGCAGCGGCATATTAAAATATTTGATACAAAGACCAAGGCCTTTCGTTATCGATCCGGCAGTAGAAATACTGATATCCAAACCCTTATCCTACTCTTTTCCTTCCGGGCATACGGCTTCGTCCTTTGCCGCTGCAGGAATACTGTTCAGAGAATTAAAGAGATACAGGATTTATGCGGTTGTATTGGCCACGCTGATTGCCTTTTCCAGGATGTATCTCTTTGTGCATTATCCTACGGATATAATCGGAGGCATCACACTCGGGCTTATCTGTTCGGAAATAGTGATTTACTCCTTTTCCCAGTATTCAGGGAATGCCGGAAAGGGAAATATGTAAGGATTTAATTGGAATAGGAATGATCATGTTTTAATATTGGCAGATTAATCTGGGAACGGATTCATCCCGGACGTTCTGAACGGGTGAAGGGAGGAAAAGCCTGGAGACAGAAAAAACCAAGCCGGAAAGCTTCACCAAAAAGAAAAATTTGGGTAATATAAAGATGTTGGATAAAATCTAGTTAAAATAAATTCAAGGAGGTCTTTTATATGCAAAAAGCGGTGGAAATACAAAGCCGGGGACTGACACTGAGAGGCATGCTGCATTTTCCTGAGAACGTAAGCGGGAAAGTTCCAATTGTACTTATATTCCATGGTTTTACCGGAAACAAGATGGAACCGCATTTCATCTTTGTCAAGCTGTCAAGACTGCTGGAAAGCAAGGGTATTGCCAGCGTCAGGTTTGATTTTGGTGGTAGCGGTGAGAGTGACGGGGATTTTAAAGACATGACCATATCCAGGGAACTGGAAGATGCCATTAATATCCTTGATTATGCCAAAACTCTTGACTTTGTGGACACTTCACGAATCGGTGTGGTCGGGCTGAGCATGGGTGGAGCTGTTGGTGGAATGCTGGCAGGCGAGAGGAAAGAAGATATAAGAACCTTGTGCCTGTGGGCACCGGCAGCAAACATGAAAGATATTACGATATCCCGGTACAATGATGAGAACATATCCGCCCTTAACGAGCAGGGATACATTGATCTTGGCGGCTTGCTGCTGGGCAAGGACTTTGTTGATGACGTAACGAACATAGACATATTGGGAAAAACCTCCCGGTATGATAAAAATGTCCTGATTTTACATGGGGATAAGGATACTGCGGTCCCGATTGAAGTATCGGACAGGTATATGGATATATTCGGAGAAAGATGCGTTTTGCATGTCATAGAAGGGGCGGATCATACTTTCAACCGCAAGGACTGGGAGGATGAAGTCCTCGAGCATACAGTGGCCTATTTGCAGGAAGAGTTTAAAATGTTGTAAAGCAAAGAGAAAACAGGAGGAGATGAGACTATGCAGGCGATATTTAGCAGGAGAAGCATCAGGAAGTATACGGACAAGAAAGTTCCTGAGGAACTGATAGAACAACTGTTGAGAGCAGGCATGGCAGCGCCTTCTGCAGGCAATGAACAGCCCTGGCACTTTATTGTTATTGATGACAGAGCCATCATGAACGAGATAACAAGGTTTCATCCCTATTCCAAAATGTTAACGGAGGCAAGCCATGCCATTGTCGTATGCGGAGATCAGTCCTTGCAGAAACATAAAGGATATTGGGTGCAGGACTGTTCAGCCGCCATGGAGAATATGCTGATTATGGCTCAATATGTCGGGTTGGGAGCTGTATGGCTTGGTGTTTATCCTGTTGAGGACAGGGTCAAAGCTTTATCAAAACTGCTGGGACTTCCGGAGAATGTTACACCCCTGTCCATTATGGCCCTGGGATATCCGGCAGAGATAAAAGAACCTGCAGACAGATTCAATCCGTCAAGGATACACAGGAATAGGTGGTAAGTTGCTGCATGAAAAAACTTGCTGTTTTTGCTATTGCTGCGTCACTGGTGCTTGTAGTATCATTGCCGGCTTGTTCCGGGAAAGATGAACCGGATGCCGGCCTTGATACAAGTTTGTCCGATGCGGAATACAAGCAGGAGGATGCAGGGGAAAGCATTAAAAGATCAACTGGAAGTTCGGCAGAAAGCCTGATTGAAAGTTTTGCCGAAAGCACGTCGGTTGATCTGATTAACGAAAGCGGAATGACCGTCCGGGAAAGAATAGAGGTGCCGGAAGGCTTTGTCAGAATAGAGGTTGAACCCGGCTCTTTTGGAGAATACTTGAGAAACCTGCCTCTAAAGCCCCATGGTTCAAAAGTTAAGTATTATAACGGTGAAACCAAACCCAGGAATGTACATGTGGCTGTACTGGACATAGATGTGGGAGACAGGGACCTCCAGCAGTGCGCTGATGCGGTAATAAGATTACGGGCTGAATATCTGTACGGCAAGAAACTCTATGATGACATACACTTTAACTTTACTAATGGCTTTAGGGCTGATTATGCTACGTGGAGGCAGGGAAACAGGATAAAAGTAGAGGGAAATAATGCCTATTGGGTAAAAAGTGCAGAACCCGGCAACGATTATGAAAGTTTCAGAAAGTATCTGGACATGGTGTTTGCTTATGCAGGAACCTTGTCCCTGTCCCAGGAAATGAAGAAGGTTCCGCTGGATGAAATGAGAATTGGCGATGTGTTTCTGAAAGGCGATGATCCCGGCCATTGCGTGATTGTTCTTGATATGGCCGAGAACAAGGAAACGGGCGAAAAACTCTTTATTGTGGCGCAAAGCTATATGCCGGCCCAGGACATACACATTCTTAAAAACCCGGCCGGGGATGAAAGGAATCCATGGTATTCCCTTGACTTTGGTGAAACTCTCGTAACTCCCGAATGGAAGTTTACAAAAGATCAACTGATGCGGTTTGAGGTTTAAGGCAGGAAAAAGCTGGTCATAAATGTTTTGAAAGGCGTGGAAATGCTGAAGGATGAAAAAGGCAGAGGTCTAATCACAGGCTGCTTTCCACCAGTCCGGCCAATGCGATGCGGTATAAAGACAAACTGGAGCAGTGGAAAGCTATCCTGTCTGAACGGTATTGGGATTAAAGCAATATGCAAAAGACGGAGGAATAAACAATGAAGTATTATGCTTATATAGGAACTTATTCAGTGCGGGGAAGCAAGGGTATTTATCTTGCGGAGGTTGACGGTAATACAGGAGAAATGCGCATTTTGGATGAGTATGAGGCTTATAATCCCTCCTATTTAGCCATATCCGGGGATAGGAAATACCTGTACTGCGTGCTGGAGGCCAGGGAAATTGACGGTCGCTATGGTGGAGCAGCGGCTTCCTACAAGATAAAAGAAGATTACACGCTTGAGCTTGTTTCAAAAGCGTATACCGGTGGCACGGATCCCTGTCACCTGACCGCCGACAAGGATGATAAACGCCTGTTTGTTGCAAATTACAGTGACGGAAAGCTAACGGTGTTTCCATTGGAAGACGGAGTGATTGTCAATAAACCTGTCATTGTTGGACATAAGGGATACGGCCCTAATAAAGAGCGGCAGGAGGGGCCCCATGCGCATTGTGTGGCGCTTGAAAAGGGTGAAAGAAGGCTCTGTGTGGTTGACCTCGGAATTGATAAGATTATTTTCTATAAAATTGAAAACAACAGTATAAATGAAGATTCAGCTTTTGTTACCGAGCCGGGAGCAGGTCCACGTCATGTTGTTTTTTCACAAGACGGCCGCTATGCATGGGTTGTGTGTGAACTTTCCAGTGAAATTTATGCATTTGACCTGAGAAGTGCTTCAAGAGTCGGCATTTACAAAACGCTGCCTGATAATTTCAGCGGAATGAACACTTGTGCAGCCATAAGGCTTTCACCGGATGGAAAATTTATTTACGCATCCAACAGGGGAGATGACAGCATCGCTGTTTTCCGGATTAAAGAAGACAGCGCGGGATTGATATTGGCAGGCATCTATCCCACTAAAGGGAAGACACCCCGCGATTTTGCCTTTTCCCCGGACGGGAGGTTTTTGTATGCTGCAAACCAGGATTCGGATTCGATAGAGGTTTTCTCAGTACAGGACGGGATTTTGGAACATACGGGGAAAAGTGTGAAAATACCGTCTCCCACGTGCATCTTGTTCCTGGACAACAACGGACTGCAATGAAAACAGGAAACCCAGCAGCATGTAAATATGTGGGTGAAATCATGAGGCTGGGCAATATTTCCAACTGTATAGATAAAACCAGGAAAAGATTGTTGGAATGCAAAATACATCTAATTTCCCTGCTTCCCGTCAAAAAAACCGATCACCCGAAAATAAACCATGATGCGGTTTCCTCAAGATCAAACCCTGGGATCATAAAAGTCAATAAAAGCCTTGAGCAAGTGGCTTTGCAAAAAGGCATCGTCTACATAGACATGTACAGCAGGCTTGCTGATGAAAGCGGTAACCTGGCTATTCCATGTACAAGGGAAAGATTGCACCTGTCTCCCCGGGGATATGAAATTTTCGCCGAAACTTTAAAGCCATACATGAAAACATGACGCATTCAATTCATATTGGTGGCAGAACCCTCAGGGTCGGTTGCAGAATATATGTCCGACAAAAAAAGAAAATAAAAATCCGGTGGGCATTTATGTTGACATAATACAATAAAAGCTTAAATAAAAAGCTGTGTAATAATAGACTACACAGCGATGAAACCATTAAGCCATAGTTAGTCAGTGCGGCAACAATTTATACGGATTCAACCAGCTTGGCAGCAATCTCAGCCCATTCCCATAACCTCTGGGGCTGATAGCGGACCGTGCTTATATCCTTGAGGATCAGTTCCACCGGACATCCATATTTTTTGCAAATATCCAAAGTTTCTTTCAGATCCTTTTCAACAGTTTCAGGCTCCCACTGATCGGCTGCCAAAAAAGCGGGATTGGGCTTCCTGGAAAATACAAAATCCTTTCCTATGCCTTCGGCGCCCCTTTCAACATTTACCCAGGGACTCATGGATATCTTTCGCAGGTTGGGTATTTTTCTTACAATGTGCATTTTTCTGTCCAGAGGGTCGCAGCAGCCGTAGTACACCAGGCCGAATCTTTCGAACAACCTGTTGCAGTAATCCAGTTCAAACTCCTGATGCATTTCAGGCGAAACCGTTCCTAGCATCTGGGCAAGGCCGAAAGTCCAGATATCTTTGGTTCGTGGCTTTTCGGGGTTGAAACCCGGGGCGGGAAGCTCATCGGTATAGGCACCGGTGCAATGTATGGTTGTCTGGTTATACCCAAGGAGCCCCTGTTCTTCCAGTTGATCCAGCAGGGATGAATAGGCATCGGTAAGTCTTGACATTATCCTGTGTATGAACTCGGGCCTGTCTATCAGGTCGTACAGGCAGTTTTCCACGCCTCTCCACATGCTTAGCTGGTCCCATGGACCTATACTGGGCAGGTAACCCTGCAAACGCACCTCCAGTACACCGTCCAACAGTTCGTGGGCCATTTCAAGGTTTTTCTCTGTAGCTTCCCTGTCATATCTAACCTGGGGGAATTTGATTTTTTCCAAATCATCTTCGGTCTGCAGCTGATCGATAAACCTGTGGCTTACCACGTCGTTTTTCGGATCGGTGGAGGTTGTTTCTTCAATTACCTTAATGCCAAAGTCGGTACCATGTATTACCTTGTGAATTTCCACGTAGGGTTCCACTACCATGTCCGCAGGCATGTGATTCCACTGGTACAGGGTTCTTCGAAGTCCCTGCTCCAGAGACCGGCAGAAAGGATGTTCCGACTGGATCTGCAACTCATTGTTTACATCCATCTCATGCCAGGGTATTTGATCAATCATAACCATGGGCCTTTCGGGCTTCAAACCGTTTAGAGCCTTCCACAGCCTGCGTTTTTCTTCCTGAACCGGGAGAGCAGCTATCTCTGCCACTTTCTTACCGAGTTCCCTGATGATTTCCTTATCTTGCTTACTGAAATACATTTTGACACCCCTTTCAAAAGAATTCCTGATAACTCATTTTGCAGAAATTCATCAAATGATTCATTCAAAGCAAGGTATGTTTAGTTGATTGATTATATTATATAATTATATTGATAAATAGCAATCTAATATAATGATATATTTTAAATATATTGATTGGAGCCAAACTTATGTCACATGCAATGAATCAGAATTACAAAATATATACCTTTGACATGTTCCGGAACCAGAACTCACCGGTACATGCAGCTCATACGATATTCAAAAAAGGCATCAGTGAACAGCACCTACATAAGGATTTTTGTGAGTTTTTTCTCGTCAGAAAAGGGAGAATGACACACAACCTGAACGGTAAATCCTATATATTGCCGTCTCAGTCCATAGCGTTCGTTTTTGCAGGTGATATTCATTCCCTGGAAAATGAATCCGAATCATCCATAATAACAAATATTGCTTTTCCGGTTTCTTTCATGGAAGATCTGAAAGTTCTGACCGGAGTGGAATTTGCGCGGGATAAAAGTATTGTATACCAGTTGGATAATGTAAGCCATCATTTTTGGAATACCTTTATCAGTAAAGTTGATCTGTTTTTTATTCCCCAGAGCCAGTTTCCTTACTCCTACCAGTGCCTGCTCCTGTATAATCTGCTCTCTTCCCTGATGCTGGAATTTTCCAGGCTGCAGCCTACCAGTGAGTTGATACCTCCCTGGCTTGCAAAAGCCTATAAAAAAATGCAGGAGAGGGAGAATTTTGTACGAGGCCTGGAGGCGCTGATCCAGTTGAGCGGAAAATCCCAGGAACACATTACAAGGCAATTCAAGAAATACTACCACGAAACTCCCACGGAGTATATAAATAATCTTAGGCTTCAGGAGGCGGAAGCTCTGCTTATGAATTCCAGCGAGTCAGTTACTGATATATGCTACAAGGTGGGATTCAACAGCATATCTTACTTTTCCAGTCTTTTCAAAAAGAAAAACGGAGTTTCACCTCAAAACTACAGAAACCGCAATGCGGACTTTTTCAATCGTTAAAAGGTAATTAAAGCTGAAAGCAAAACCATTAGATTTACATAACAACCTGATGACCGGACAGAGCTATCAGAGGCTCAATTCCTTCCAAAAATGACGGGAGGATTTTGCTTTATGAAAATAATTGAAATACCTGTTGACATGATTGTTTATACACATTATACTGTATATATACAGTATATACAGTATGCACTTTGAAAGGTGGTGGATTATTGAAAATAATCATATCCAATTCATCGGATAAGCCCATATATGAGCAAATTGCCCAACAAATAAAAGACATGATTGTAAACGGGGAGATAAGCGAGGCTGAAATGCTGCCGTCCATCAGAAACCTCGCCAAGGAACTTCAAATTAGCGTGATAACTACAAAAAGGGCTTATGAGGAACTGGAAAGAGAAGGCTATATAGTGAGTGTTCCGGGGAAAGGATCTTTTGTTTCCGCTCAAAACAAGGATCTGCTAAAGGAGGCCAGGATACGCATTGTTGAGGAAAAACTGGCAGAAGCGGTGTCGGCAGCCCGGGCGATTGACATTTCCCTGGAAGAGATGCAGGAAATGCTTAAGTTATTATATGAGGAGGGATAAACATGGAACCGATTTTGGAGATTAAGGGACTACGCAAGGAGTTTGACGGTTTCAGTCTCAAAGGAATAGATTTGACGCTGGAAAAGGGATATATATTAGGATTTATAGGACCAAACGGGGCTGGAAAAAGCACGACCATCAAACTGGTAATGAATCTGCTGAAAAAAGACGGGGGAGAAATAAAGATTTTCGGCAAGGATCATATTAAGTATGAACAGGAAATCAAAAACAGGATAGGATTTGTGTATGATGAAAATTATTTTTATGAAGAACTGACTGTTTCAGAGATGAAATGGATTATTGCTCCCTTGTATAAGACCTGGGACGAAAAAGCCTATCAAAAATACATCAAGAAGTTCGAACTGCCTCCAAACAAGAAAATAAAGGAACTGTCAAAAGGTATGAAGATGAAGTTTTCACTTATGATTGCCCTGTCTCACAATGCAGACCTGCTTATCATGGACGAACCCACTTCAGGGTTGGATCCGTTGATAAGAAGCGAGCTTCTGGAGCTTTTGTCCGAAATAATCCAGGATGAAAACAAGGCGATATTCTTCTCAACCCATATTACATCAGACCTTGACAAAATCGCTGATTATGTGGCTCTGATTCACAATGGGGAGTTACTGTTCAGCAAAGCAAAGGATGAATTATTGAACAACTACGGTCTGGTAAAAGGCGGAAAGGAAATTTTGAACGGAAACGCAAAAGAATGCTTTATAGGCATCAAGCAAAACCAGTTTGGGTTTGAAGCCTTGACCAAGGACAAAAATCAGGTGAAAAGAAAATTCGGAGATAAAGTACTGGTAGAAAAGCCGACTTTGGAAGATATCATGCTGTATTACACAAGGAGGGAGCTGCATGCTTAACCTGGTAGTGAAAGATTTGCTCATACAAAAGAAATATGTGCTTTTTGCCTTTGTTTATATGTTTATATTGATTTTTGCCTTTCAGAATATGAAAGCATTCTTTTTTACATCAGCTGCCATTGGATTTGTGTATATCCTGCTGACAACCTCCTGCGCCTACGATGAAAAAAACAAGGCAGACACGATGATAAACAGCCTGCCTGTGAAAAGATGCCATGTGGTCACGGCAAAATATGTGTCAGTCTATGTGTTTCTGGCTATGGCAACGTTGGGTTATCTGCTTTTTTCAGTTTTGCTGGGGGTTATTGATTTCCCCGTGGAAATTTATCCCCTGACTGTGGATTCCTTTATTGCAGGGTTTGTTGCTGTCAGCATCATGACAGGGTTGTTTCTTCCTGTTTATTTCAAATTCGGATTCACTAAATCCAGAATAGTCAATTTTGTGCTGTTCTTTGGATTTTTCTTTGCTGTTCCATTAATCATGGAGTCCATTCAGGAATTGGGAGTAGATATTCTGAACGGTTCGATGACAAGTTTGCTTAATTCCCAATATGCAGGGAAAGTGTTGGGAGGTTTAGGGCTGATAATTTTCATGTTTCTATCCCATAGATTATCGCTGGTGTTTTATAGAAACAGGGAATTTTAATATCTGATTCCAATCAAATATGCTCCTTTACCGGTGAAAACAATAAAGACTGTAGACGGTAAAGGAGCATTTTCATTTGTAGAAATATGTAGAAATTTTTCAAAAAAACAAATAAAATACTTTATTTTGTGACAAATCTTGCATTAATATACATAAATATATTGAAATAAGACAAAACTGTGATAAAATATTGACTTGGTGATAAAATTTAACAATTTATCGTCTGAAAGTAAAAATAACTTAACACTGATAAAGGCAAACTCATCGAAAGGTGAGGACGCAAAGCCACATGTCTAAGGCTTCATCAGCTATGACGGTTGGGCTGCCAAAGGGGAGTTATTGGTTTGTAAGAAAGAAAAATGCGCAGTGCACAACTGCTGCCATTTTCCTTTGTGTCAACAGTTCACCTTTAGTCTCCGATCCACAAAACAGGGCAGATCAACCGCAGGCTACAAATTTTTTGTGGAGGAGATTATGATACAATCAACCGAGGGTAAGATGAAAGACATTAATTATTCCATTACTCACTGGTTTCAGCCTATATATGATTTGAAAAGCAATTCTGTTATTGGATATGAAGCATTATTGCGGGATGCTTCCGAAAAAGACTTCTCTCCAATAAGCATGTTCAATGATGCGAAAATGAAAGGCTTTCGGGAATTGCTAGATGTAATGTCTATTAAAAAGGCGTTGGATTGTTTTAGGGAAGAATTGAATGTTTTGTTCATAAATGTGTTTCCTTCTACACTTTTGAAAAATAGTTTTCTGTCATGGTGGGATATGAATTATACCGGAAATGTGCCTGTTGTACTGGAACTTCTGGAAAATGACCCCATAGATGACTGGGAAAAGATGAAAAAAATAACCAGGGAATTGCAGTCCCGAGGAGTTAAGATAGCAATTGATGATGTGGGAGCTGGTTATTCTTTTTTTCAGCAGTGGATAGAACTGGAACCGGACTATATAAAACTGGATAAATATTTTGCCAGTTGTCTCTCGAAACACCCGAGGAAACAAAAAATCATAAGCTTTCTTGTGAAATTATTTTCTGACGACTCAATCAAAATAATTATGGAAGGTATAGAAAACGAGGCTGACCTTTATATGGCAGAATTCTTAGGTATTTCTTATGCTCAGGGCTATTTTCTGGGCAAACCGTTTCCTTTAAGCGAATTGTATCTTCGATTTCCATAAAAGGGAAACTAGAAGATTGACGGAATTTGTCGAATTTGTGATACAATGGGGTAGGACTTAAATACTATCAGATAGTACTACAGTCCCAAAAAGAATAGACATAAATTGTGTGTTCGGAAATGTATACAATTCAAAGGTTGTTTCCAATGAAGACATCTACATGGAAGGAAAAGTGATCGGAGACAACGTAACAGCAGGCATGAGCATGACAAATTATTACTGCATAATGCCCTTGATTGAAAAAGTCACAACCGGCTGAAAGTTATCAAAAAAATCCCACAAAAATCCATGATGAGGTAGATTTTTGTGGTTTTTTTTGGTAAAATTATGATGAAGAAAGTATAATATTGTAAAATTTTGCTTACATATAATTTCGCATATTGAATTTTGCATATTGAAAAACAAATGGATTGAAGTGTATAATATACTAATCAATGTAAAATTTGTATCAATATTCACAATTGGAAAATATCAATTTCGTGAATGTCTGGAGGGTATCCTATTGCCTATTATGAGTTTTTTTAGAGAGCTGCTTTACAATAATGATACAGCCATGGGACGGAAATTTTCCAAAAGAAAAATTATGAACAGATATGTCTCAGAACTCAGTCCTATTTGGTTATCTGTAAAAATATCCGTTGTGTTTTTTGTTTTGGGATGTTTATGGATACTGCTGTCTGACAAGCTCATCTCAGGAAAAATGCCTTCTGCCGAAGCTTTTGCATTGCTCAGCATTATTAAGGGGTTGGCATATGTGTTTTTTACTGCCCTGTTTCTTTTTTTTCTTTTGCTCTATTACCTGAAGAGAATTAAAGACGCAGAGATGAAACTAATAAAAAGCTACAGAGATCTGGCGGAAGCTCATGAAAAGCTGGAGTCGCTCTATGCCAAGATCTCAGCCTCTGAAGAGGAGTTAAAGCATCAAAATGAAGAACTGGTAAGAAACCAAAAGAAAATGCATCATCTGGCATATCACGATACCCTCACCGGACTGCCCAACAAGCAATCATTACTGGAAAACTCGCAAAATGCAGTTTTTGTATCTCCGGATAATAAAGCAGCCTTGTTTTACATCGATATGGATAATTTTAAATATATAAATGATACAATGGGACATGCCTTTGGCGATAAATTTATTGTAAAGGTAGGCGAAAGACTGACCTCATTGATGACGGAAAACTGCTCCATATACAGAATCGGAGGCGATGAGTTCATTGTCATACTGGAAGATATCAAAAGTGCAGAAGAAGCAGAAACTTTTGCCCAATATATTATAGACAGCTTTAAAGACAGTCTGGTTATAGACGGCAGTACCTTAAGCACTACATTGAGCATTGGTATTGCCCTTTATCCCGAACATGGGGAAAACATCAATGACTTGTTGAAATTTGCTGATATCGCCATGTACAAAAGCAAGGCGAAAGGGAAGAACGGATATGTTATATATGACAATCACATGGAAGCCGCCTTCAGAGAAAGAACCAACGTTGAAAAGTTCATGCGTCAGGCCTTGGAAATAAACGAGTTTGTACTGCATTATCAGCCCCAGGTAAATGTTAGGGAGAACAGAATTATCGGATTTGAAGCTTTGTTAAGGTGGAACAGCAGCGAACTGGGATTTATAACTCCAATTAGATTTATTGAGATAGCTGAAGACACACAGTTCATAATTCCTTTGGGTAAATGGGTTCTGAGAACCTCCTGTGAGTTTTTGAAGAAGCTTCATCAGAAAGGATATGACAATCTGACCATATCGGTAAACATTTCCATCCTTCAGTTGCTCCAGACTGATTTTATAGATTTTGTCACAGATACCCTTGATTCATACCGGCTAAAACCCGAACATCTTGTGTTGGAGATTACAGAGTCCATGTTGATCCAGTCCTTTGAAAGCATCAATATGAAACTGCGACAGTTGAAATCGCTGGGAGTAGGCATTGCGCTTGACGATTTTGGAAACGGTTACTCATCCCTAAGCCATCTGATGCAGCTGCCGATTTCTACACTTAAGATGGATAAATGTTTTATAAGTGATATAATTAACAATAATGGCAATAAAGTGCTTGTGGGGCATATAATTTCCCTTGGCAAAAAACTGGGAATAAAAGTGATAGCCGAAGGTGTAGAAAATGCTGAACAGTTGGATTTTCTGGTTGAAAACCAGTGCGATGCGATCCAGGGATACATTTTCGGAAAACCCCTTTCCGAGGAGGAAGTAATCAAGCGGCTTGATGCTTATGAGTTGAACCCTCTGAAATATGAGATAGCATAGTCAGTCTTCAGTTGACTATAAATTATAAAAACAAGGAGGTATATAAAATGTATTTTGAATGGAAGGACTCATATGGTGTCGACGTTGAAGAGATTGACCGGCAACATAGGAAGCTTTTTGAGATCGGGGGAAGAATTTCAGATCTGGTTTTGGCAAAAGACGGTTATGACCATTATGATGAGATAATGACAATCCTGGATGAACTGAAAAACTATACCATCTATCATTTCAATTACGAGGAAAAGCTAATGGAGGAATATGGATTTCCAGGCCTGGACGAGCATAAAATAGAACATATGTTTTTAATTAAGAAACTTGAAAGAATGAAAGACAAGGATATAGATGCCAATCAGGAAGATGCGCTGATAAACCTGGTTACTTTCGTTTCCGACTGGATATCAGGGCATATCTTGAAAACAGATATGGGATACAAGGATTTCTTTAAGGAGAAAGGTGTTCGTTGAATCAATGAAAAAAATCTTTTAGGAGGACAAGTCTATGGCTTTTAAATGGAAAGATCGATATAAACTTGGTATTGAAGAGATTGACCGGCAGCATAAGAACTTGTTTGATATCGGAGCAAGGATATATGAGCTTGCCATGTTACAAGATTCCTATGATCATTACGATGAGATCATGTCAGTTCTGAACGAGTTGCTGGATTACACCAAGTATCATTTTACGTATGAAGAGGATCTTATAAAAAAGTACGGGTATGATGGTCTTGAAGAGCAGCAAAAGGGGCATGCATTCTACGTTGAAAAGATTAAGAGCATCGCTTCAGAGGATATTGACAGCGATCAGTATAAGACCATAGTTGAGCTGGTGGATTTTCTGTCCGAGTGGATCAGCAGTCATATTTTGCTTGCGGATAGAAAATATGCCATATATTTCAAAGAGAAAGGCATTGTGGTTTAGGCGGCAAAAGCCCCCGGTTCAATAATCCGGGGGCTTTTGGCTTCTTAATATGTTCCATTTCAATATTTCTTTTGCCGTTCCTTGGAATTGTAGGTTTTTGTGGCTTGATTCTGCTGTTCCAGCCAGGCCGTGTACCTGTTTTCAAGTTCCTTATCACGCCTTTCCTTTATCCGGAAAGGGTTCGGATGTTTTTTTTGTGAGTTCCAGCAGCTCCCTGTATGTCATTTGAAAACCTCCCATAGTATCTGATTCATAGTCATTATATGAATCAGAGGTTGAAAGTGTTTCAATTATGTAAATCTTGAGCATGGAGGTTTTAAGTATAAAACATACATATTCCAGAAAGCTGCAACATGAAAGCCGTGCTGCCCATGAAAATTTTCTGGCAACATGCTTTTACGGCTCTCCTTTACTCTTTATATACCTTTTTCATAAAAATCTTGAACACTTCGTTTATGAATAATGGAACCAGTGCAAACAATATGACCATGCCCCAGTCCCTCATACCCAGGTTTTGCATATTAAACGCGCTGGCCAGAAAAGGCACGGATATTACAATAAGTTGCAGGAAAATACCTGCAATTATTGCTCCAATCAGATATTTGTTGGAGAACAGACCAATCTGGAATATTGATTTGGTGGAGCTTCTTATGGACAATGAGTAGAACAGCTGGGAAGCAGCCAGAACCACAAAGGACATTGTCCTGGCATAGGTCAAAACCTCTTCGGGTATGTCCTGTGAGTTTAAGCTGTAACCATGTTCGCTCAACCCAAAGTAAAACGCCAGTAAAGTCAGCGCTCCTATCAGCACGCCGCCGACGACAGCTCTTAATCCTGCGCCTTTTGCAAAGAAACTTTCTTTCGGATCCCTGGGTTTCATTTTCATGATGTCCTTGTCTCCGGGATCGACACCCAGAGAAATGGCAGGCAGGGTATCGGTAATCAGGTTTATCCAGAGAATCTGGGTAGGCATCAATGGTACCGGCCAGAAAAACAGGATGGAAGCAAATATGGTCACAACTTCTCCCAGATTGCAGGATAACAGGAATATTACCGCTTTTTTAATGTTGTTGTATATGTTTCTGCCCTCTTCAATCGCATGGACTATGGTGGTGAAGTTGTCATCCGTCAGTATCATGTCGCTGGCTCCCTTGGATACGTCAGTACCGGTAATACCCATGGCAACGCCTATGTCGGCATATTTTAGGGAAGGAGCGTCATTCACCCCGTCGCCGCTCATGGACACAATATTTCCCTGAGCCTTAAAGGCACGGACGATCTTAACCTTGTGTTCCGGGGATACCCTGGCAAATACCTTGTAATTATTTATCCTCTTTGAAAATTCCTCGTCCGACAACTGATCAATCTCAGCACCGGTAATGCTTTGATCGGCAGAGTCTGCGATACCGAGTTCCCTTGCTATGGCAACTGCGGTATTCCTGTGGTCTCCGGTTATCATTACGGGAGTAATTCCGGCTGTCTTTGCAACCCTTATTGAATCCTTTACTTCAAGCCTGGGGGGATCTATCATGCCGACAAACCCTATTACGGTCAGATCCTTTTCCATTTCCTCGGGAGAGATTATGCTGTCCGTATCTTTAAAGGCAGCGCCCAAAACCCTTAAAGCCGCATCCGACATTTCATCGGCTGCTTTGAGATAGTTTGCCTTCATTTCCTCAGTTAAGGGAACAATTTTACCGTCTACCAAAGCACTGGTGGAAATCTTCAAAATATTGTCGATTGCCCCTTTTGTGTGTACCCTGTATCCGTTTTTTTCCACGTTCAAAGTGGACATCAGCTTTCTGTCCGAATCGAAAGGCCTTTCTGCAACCCTCGCATGCCTTGCATTCAAATCATTTTTGGTCAGGTTGTACCTGTCACCCAATACCAACAAGGCAATTTCTGTGGGATCTCCTGTTCCCTTACCGTTTTCATATGTAGCGTCGGAGCATAACACAAGGGTCCTGATCAGTTCAGCTTCATCCTCGGATGCGCTGAAATTACTGCCTGTGGCAGGGACTTCCCTTAAATTGTTGAGAGTATAGTATTTTACTACAGTCATCTTGTTCTGGGTTAGGGTACCGGTTTTGTCCGAACATATGATATTCACGGAACCGAGGGTCTCTACTGCGGGGAGTTTTTTTACAATGGCGTTTATTTTTGACATCCTCTGCACACCCAGCGCCAACACTATGGCGACTATTGCTGCCAGACCTTCAGGAATCGCTGCCACTGCCAGGCTTATTGCAGTCAAAAACATCTCAAACAAAGGCCTTTTTTGAAACAGGGCGAGGACAAAAATAAGGGCGCATATACCTATTGCAACGAATCCCAGGACCCTGCCGAGCTCATCCAGCCTTTTTTGCAGTGGAGTCATCTCGCTGTCATCAGCATCCAGGATCTTTGCTATTTTGCCTATTTCGGTTTCCATTGCGGTGGCTACGACAACGCCTTCACCTCTGCCGTATGTAGCAAGGGTGGACATAAAAGCCATGTTGGACCTGTCTCCGATGGGGGCCTTGGGGTCATCATGAACATCTTTGGCGTTTTTGTCAGTGGGCACGGATTCTCCTGTAAGAGCGGACTCTTCTATTTGGAGATTGACACTGTCTATAAGCCTTAGATCAGCAGGAATGTATCTTCCGGCATCTATTATGACGATGTCACCCGGGACAATTTCTTCCGAGTCGACCTCTTTAATCTCACCATCACGCCTTACCAGGGCTTTTGGAGTAGTCATTTTCTGCAGGGCTTCAATCGCCTTTTCGGCTTTGTATTCCTGAACGACACCTATTATGGCATTTAATATGACAACCAGCAGAATTATTATCGCATCGACATACTCGCCAATGGCAATGGTGATTGCTGTGGCACCCAAAAGGACATATATTAGCATGTCCCTAAGCTGATCAAAAAACAAGGAAACAAGGCTTTTTCTTGGTTTTCCCTTGAGTTTGTTTTCGCCGTATTTTTCAAGTCTTTTCCTTACTTCCTCGCTGGAAAGACCTGTGCCTTGATCGACTTCCAATTCTTTCAAGACTTCTTCACAAGTCTTGGCAAACCACATGGGCAGTACCTCCTTTAGAGCATGATAAAAATTCACTACATATTATGCCCTTGTTTAATCTTTATCCCTTGTAAAAAGGTTATTTTTAGGTTGAGTTTTATTATACTATAAAATATCAGTACGGTAAACAATATTTACACATCTTTCATCCAATTGTGCAATTGGATTATGAATATGGAGATTTCACCTGTTTTATAGTATCTCCATGCAAAGTTCAGTTTTTTATAATTATTTAATGTGTTTTTGATTGTAATTTTCATCAGGTTTTATTATCATAAAAGCATCGGATTATAATGATTATAGTTAACATAAAATCACAGGTGCATATTTATATTTCATGGAGGTTTAATATGAAGTTATTATTTATTTCTGATATACATGGCTCACTTTATTTTGCCGGAAAGGCAGCAGAGGCATATGAAAAAGAAAAGGCGGACTACATCGTGCTGCTGGGGGATGTGCTGTATCATGGGGCAAGAAATCCATTTCCCCGGGAATATAACCCCGGGGAAACTGCAGTTCTGCTTAACGGATATGCAGACAGGATCATGGCAGTAAGGGGCAATTGTGACAGTGAAGTAGATGAAATGGTTTTGGACTTTCCAGTCATGGCCACCTATTCATCAATACTTTACAAGGGCAGGAGATTGTTTCTGACCCATGGGCACGTATACAATGAAGAAAAGCTTCCAAAGCTTATGAACGGAGATGTTTTAATATATGGGCATACCCACATACCAAAAGCGGAGAAAAAGGAGAGCATATATATAATCAACCCCGGTTCCATTACGCTGCCGAAGGAAAACCATCCCAACACATATGGGATACTGAGCGGGGACACATTTAAAATCATGACTTTCGACGGTGATGTATATATGGAGATAAGATTTGATTGAGTGAACCATGATACATGGTGTCGGGCTTAATGGAGATTAAATTGCAATTATAAGTAAAAGCAATTGTCAGCGCTAAGGCAAACAAGTGCTTTTTGCAAGATCAAATAACTTTTTGCCTGGTTATATTATCAATAACCGAAAAAATCAGAAATACCATAAAATCAAATGCTTAGAGAAAAAGGTAAGAATAAGCATATAGAAGAAACGGAGACTGAACCGAGTTCTCCACGGATATATCTATGTTGTTGCAATATCTTTCAAAATAAAAGATAATAGGGTTAATAAGATAATAAGATTAACACTAATAGAAAAATGCTTATATCGCTTAGATGAGAATTGCTTGTCAGCGCTGAAAGTAAATGAAACAGTAAGCTGATCCTGGGGAACTCAAATGATAAGGATAGCGAATGTTAATGATGTAGATAGTCTTGTGGAGTTAATGTATGATTTTTTGATAGATACCACAACAATTTGTGACATTGATTTCTTCAGGAAAAAGCCAACATTCAATGATATTGGTGAAAATTACTGGGGAACAAAGAGGTTAAAAGCGCCCGAAGAATATGTTTATGGTGCTGTTGTTTATGAAGCCACCAATGTTTTACACTGGGAGCGTTATTATTTGATGCTTATTTTGGCAATTACACCGATGCTGAAGTAAGGAAGAGATATGAAATGAACGCCTTTTTTTGTAATCTTCTTTTTATTTAGGTGTATAAAGCTGTTCAAAACTATGTACTGGTTTGATTTTCTGCATTTAAACAAGTTTTGTATGGCACAGCGGTAAAAATGTATTATGATGTATATATACTATTATCATGGTTAAGGAGGATGTGTGTCATGACTTACCCCAAAATGCCTGATTTACATGGCTTGGCAAGCCGAATACAATTATACGCTCAGCTAAAGCACGAATATGGTTCTGAAAACATATCAGTTTTGCTGGAAAAAGCTGAAAAGGAACTGAAAGACGTTCTGGACAGGATAAAAAAACTGCCTGAGGATGAGAAGCTGAAAGCGGATGAACCGGATGATCTGCCCGGTGTTTTAAAACTGAGAACTGAAGGACCGAGAAAGCTCTGGAAGACTTTCAACGAA
>ENA-UPSB01001576-UPSB01001576.1-bioreactor-metagenome-genome-assembly--contig:-NODE-1576-length-26005-cov-6.586821_pt1 | contig 26005 bp, 15 predicted proteins | sample MGYA00238182_ERZ773286 | MGnify/ENA primary metagenome ERZ773286 (study PRJEB29026, sample SAMN07631240) | bioreactor metagenome | isolation source: Switchgrass digestor | place: USA: Dartmouth... | reverse complement strand
CTGGAATAACCGTTACGGCTGTTATCAGTATCTTTGTTCCGGTAATCATACTTGGAATATCCCAGTTCCTGATTCAATTCTTCATCCAATGCACCTTCCAACAGTACTGACATCATATCACGCATAATAGATTTTACATCGGTTACGTTTTTGATACTGATACCAGTATTTTTCAGATATTCACGCATTATGTTCCTTCAAAGATAATCCTTTTTGGTTCGCAGGCTAAAGGAATGGCTACAAAAAAGAGCGATATAGACCTTTGTGTAATAAAAGATACAGAAAATAAACGAGAACTTTTGACAGATATGTATCTTAACATTCAAAGCAGTAAACCTTTTGATTTTCTCTTATATACTGAAGCTGGATAGAACGAATGTGTTAATGATACTACAAGCTTTACTTTTCTTATTAATAAGAAAGGGACTGCGATTTATGATTGATAGTATAAGATACAGTGAGTGGATTGAAAAACAGGTAAGGATTTAAAGTCTGCAAAAGTGCTTAAAAAGAACGATTGTGGAAACGATGTGTCGCATTCCACTGCCAGCAGGCTATTGAAAAGGCGCTAAAAGCTTACTTACTGAAACAGATGAGGCATATAGTGGAAGGGCATAGTCTTATCTATCTTTGTAAGGAGTCAATAAATTATAATATTGAGTTTAAAAGATGGCTAAAGGATTGAGCTTTTGTTAACCAGTATTATATCGAGACTCGTTATCCGGCAGATGTGCCTCTTGTGATATCCGATGATGAAGCGAATGAATGAATTTTATAGAAGAGGAAATATATAAGATGATTACTGATTTCATATAGAAATGCACACTTGAGGGAATTTTTGTTATCCTTATTATAAATATAGCTTCGACTTTGTTCATAAGAATAATCATTTTATAGTAAGTCAAAGGGATTATATGTTTACCCATTATATTCAGGAATTAAATAATAGGTGAAAAGACAAACCAGAAGATTATCCTTGCGGATACATAAATTAATCTTGAGAAGTTTTCAGACTCAAATTCATACTTTAATTTAAATGTACTACAAAAGATGCCACAATATAAAGAGCTTTATATAAGATCAGTTAATTTTAAAATTTATGTGTACATATTGTTGACGTGTAGGGAAACTCGCCTGCGGCAGAGCCAGTAATAGGGCAGGTTCCTGAACAGCCGGGTATGAAACAGAAATGAATAATAAACAGCTAAAATGAATCAGCCCAAGGCAACTAAAAAGAGTCAGCCCCGACAGGTATGCCTGCCGGGCTTTAATGTTCACGTGGTATGTATGCGGTATATGTTGGCAGCCTTTTTGAAAAGCATGCGGTTTTAAGCCGGAAATAAGCCTTTTTTATTGGGTTTGTATCTAACTTTTAAGGTGGCTTGTATCTAACCTTTACTTATGTAAAACATCATAAATTTGAAAACTGTTGATAAGAGAAAGACAAGTCTTATGGTCTTCCAAATCCAGATGAAACAGTTCTTCAATACGGTGTAAACGGTATAATAGAGTATTTCTGTGAATACACAGCTCATATGAAGATTTTTCCTTATTCGCCAGTGATAAACAATATGTTTTCAGGGTTTGAAAGTATTCTGTATGGTACTTTTCATCATACAGCTCTATTTCTTTTAAAACCGGGTGCAGGAATGCCAGCATTTCTTCAAGATCTAATGACTGAAAAAGAACATTCGGATAGACATTATAAAAATATTCAAGATTCTTTTTTGTATATATTGCAGTATTATAAGCCTGCAGATAGTAATTGCGGATATTTTCTAACTGCCCGAAAGGTAAAGAAATACCTGTTTTTAAACCGGTATAAGATATCTTATCATTCACTAGTTCGATTCTATCCTTGTCTGATTTACTCAGAGAATGAATTCTGGAAAACAGGGTTACGATTGAGTTTTTATATAATGTAATAATTGTATCATTAGGATTGGATAAATCGGTAACAATCATCGAAGCAAAGGCCCGGTCCGATGCTTTATCACCAATAGGTGTAACTCCCAGAACAAAATCACCCCTAAGATTTTTAGATAAAATATAATAAGCCAAAGATTTAACTTCAGAACTTGCTTCTTTATCTAACAAGTCATGAAGATATGCCGAATAAGTTAATTCAGAAGTCTTCTTTGGAAGTAAAAGAATCCTGATGGCATCAGTAACAATTTTTGTGATTGCCAGATCTTCTTCCTGTAAAGGATCATTACCCAGAAAGATAGCTATATGACCAAAGATTTTAGTTTCATCATGAATCTCACCAAAGATTCTCGGATTATCTTTAGCAGGGCCTGTATCTGAATAGAAAGGCTCATAGAACTTTGTTTCTTTGTTTAAATATGTCTGCTGATATAATGAAATGACATCTATTGGTAAAGTATTCGTATCATAGAAAGAATCATATATAGGATTATTGATTTTTTGATTAGGATATTGTGAGATTAGCTTATAATGTTCGTCGGTCAATAAAACCGGATGACCAAAATACTCACTGATAGTTTTAATGAATTGGTCGATATTAGCTTTTTTCATTCCTTCGAATATAACGGGGTAGGCATCTTTTACACTTCTTAACTTTGTCATTTTGCACAAACTCCCTTGTTCGATTTTACATTCTTAACATGTTTATAGTTTTTATCATCTGATAAAATTATTGTAGCATAAAAAATGTCGAAAAAATATAAAAGGAAGGTGCCCGTATGAAATTTTCACACACTTTCAGCCCTTTTAAGATTGGCAACTTATTAATCAAAAACCGTTTAATTGTACCTGCAATGGACTCTGGTACATTTGACATCAACGGAAATGTTGTGCAATCTACACTAGATTACTATGGCGCTCGTGCTGCCGGTGGCTTTGGTCTGATCATTATAGAAATCTCAGCTGTTGAAAGACGTGGTGTAGGAATGCCATGTGAACCTAATGTATGGGATGACACAAACATTGAAGGTATGAAGAAACTGGCAAACTACATCAAGAACAGAGGAGCCCGTACTATTGTACAGTTGCATCATGCAGGCCGTGAAACAGTCGCAGCTATGGCTGGTGAGCAGATTGTTGCTCCATCATCCGTACCATGTCCTACAAATCGTGAAACACCAAGAGAATTTACAACTCAGGAAGTTTATGAATTAATTCAGCATTATATAGATGCAGCAGTCAGATGTAAAACTGCCGGATTTGACGGTGTAGAAATCCATGCTGCTCATGGGTATATGGGCGGACAGTTCTTATCACCTCGTTCAAACAAGCGTATTGATGAATTTGGTGGCGGACTTGACGGAAGAGCATATTTTATGAAGTTAATTGTCGAAGGAATTAAAAAAGCTTGTGGAGAGGACTTTGTAGTTGTTGCCCGTTTATCATCAAAAGAAAACCGTATCGGCGGTCTGGAAATGGAAGAAACAATTGTATTCGCACAAATGCTGGAGGATTACGGGTATGATGCATTACATATTTCTGCAGGTACCTATGAAACCTGGGAAACAATTGTTCCTCCTTCAGCATGGCAGTCAGGATGGAATTTACAGAGTGCCAGAAGGATTAAAGAATGTGTGAATATACCGGTAATTTCTGTAGGATTATTCCACGATCCATATACAATTGAAACCGCATTAAAACGTGGCGACTGTGATGCAGTATCTTTAGGGCGTCAGTCAATCTGTGACCCTGATTTCCCCAATAAGATGTATGCAGGAGTATTAGAGGATATTATTCCTTGTTTAGGATGTACACAGAGATGTATGGAATTTAACTATCCGGAAAACTTAATGCCAGGTGACTGGGGCGTTGGCTGTATGCTGAATCCTGAATCAAGTCATAGAGCTGATCGTTTATTACAGCCTACAGATAATCCCAAGAATGTAGTTGTGGTTGGTGCCGGTCCGGCAGGCATGCAGGCCGCATTTATGGCTGCAGGAAGAGGGCATAAAGTTACTTTGCTTGAAAAGAATCCTGAAAACAGAGCCGGCGGGCAGTTCTTAATTGCCGCATATCCCCCGTTCAAACAGGGATTAACCCGTGCGATTCGTTACCAGTTACATATGTGCAGGAAGAACGGTGTAGATTTAAGATTTAATACAGAAGCCACTCCTGAATTGATTAAGGAATTAGCACCTGATGTATTGATAATGGCTACAGGAGCTACACCAATGGTGCCGGATATTCCTGGTATTAAAGATACAGGTGTTGTATTAGCTAATGATGTATTACTAGGAAATCCGGTATTAAAGCAAAGCTGCTTAATTATTGGTGGTGGTGAAGTAGGTGTTGAAACTGCTGAGTATGCAACTGATTACTGCAAGAAGGTATCTATTGTAGAAATGTTGCCTGAATTGGCAGAAAAATTATACTTAACTGTACGTAATGCATTATTAAAGAGATTAAAGGAAGAAGAAGTAGATATTCATTGCAATACAAAAGTTTTAGAATTTATTCCTGGTGGAGTCATTGCAGAATGTAATGGAGAAAAGATTACATTAGATGGTTATGATCATGTAATCTTGGCATTAGGATCTAAATCATATTTGCCATTTGATCCTGAAGGATTAGCTCCGGAAGTTTATATTGTTGGTGATGCTGTTAAAGCCAGAGATGCTAAATGGGCTATCTACGAAGCTTATAGAGTTGCTCAGAAGATCTGATGGATTCTTTGGTTTTATAATAATAAATGTTGGGGTGCCGGAGAGTTAATGGTGCCGGTACTCCAACTTTTTTTTGCAAATTTGGTTACCGGTGGCGACATCCCAGGCATATAGTTGTAAACACTTGAGACCTATGTGGATGCTGCCTGGGAAACAGGTGTGCATCTCTACTCCAGAGACAAATAAGAAGAAGGCTATTTTTAGAAGCATGGATGTGCTTAACGGAGTATGTTTTTATGATATGTTTTTATTATATCCATGATAAGAAACATGCTGTAGAATTTTCAGAATACCTGTCACAGATTGAATAAACTCATAATGTTGGCACCATTACCATTGTGGCTGAAAAACTGGTGTTTTTCTTGCTTTTTGCATCCTTTCGTTAAAAGATGCACACTACTTGAGACGAAATCCTACCTTTCGTTAAGAATTGCAGGAATCGTTAAAAGGTTATCGAAAATGAGGTATAATTAAAACGAAGTATAATTACTGACTCTAAGTTCAATGTTGATCACAACCTGACGTTGCTTAAGCCGGTCTTTTGAAGAAAGGTCTTTTGAGCAAAAAAAGGATAATCATATATTAAGTTCATTATTGAGTAAAATAGCTCATGATGGGTGAAATATGTATTTTACAGCTCAAATCAATTCATTTGTCACAGATGGTAAGCTCAGCCTGCCAGAAATCTTTGAGAAGCTTTCAAAAATTGACGGACTGACACATATTGATCTGGACTATCCGGAACATTTCAAGGACATATGTGTGGAGAAGATGGAGGTGCTTCTTCAGAATAACAATCATTGACAGTACAGGTATGGCAATTATATGCTTGATAAAGACAGCGTTGACAACCCTGGTCTGACAATGGACCGCTGATATCCCTGGTCTTACAATAGATTACTGCCACATGCTAATGAGGAAGGAAGATCCGGCTAACAGTCTTTCACCGGTACTGGGTGATAATCATCTGCACGCGCTTCATTTGAATGATGGCTATGGCAGAAGCTACGATGGTATAATGATTGGTACCTGCTCATTGATGGCCACGGTTGAGTGTGTTCATTACCTCAAGAAGTATGGCTATGACGGATTGGTTTATTTTAAGATTGATAAATACGGCGTGGACAGAATCTATTAGGCCGTGAAGAAAAATGACGCCATTGAGATTATTAAGATGTGCACAGATATGCTTGTATAATGCATTACGGTCTGTTCTTTAGTTTGCCGTATGCTTCTGTTTTAGGTTGATATTGATCCCCAAATAGGCTATTCTAATACTGTTAAAATGGCTGAGGCAAGTGATTATGTTCCGGTGCCAGAAATTCGAAGGAAGCTGAGAGATGTGTCTGTATCGACAATGAAGATGAGGACGATGGCGAATTTGTTGGGGCTGGCGACATTAGAGAGGATGCATGATAATGGATGAAATGCTACCAGCATTGGAAGATAAAGACGGTACTATTGTGGTTACCGGGCCAGTATTACGCAGCTGGGCTCATGGAGCGAATCCGGTTTTTCATGCGACTTCTGTGATTGTGCCGTTGCTTCCGGACGGGTGTATTCTGTTTGCGGATAAGACAGAGAAGCAGCTTGCAAAAGGACGTGTAATCCCAGAGGGTGTACGTGTCTTTGATATTTTTGGAGGACACATGGGTTATTCAGATGTGACAGAAGATGACCGGGAGTTCGGCCTTAGTCAGAAAGCCTACCGGGAGTGTGCTGCCAGAGAATTGTCAGAAGAGCTATTGATTGAGAAAGCCCAGGGAGAATTTTGCCCATTTCCGGTTGTTGCAGCTGATCTTATTCCAATCGGTTTTTTTCGGATGGAAAATGATCATAACAAAGAATTCTCATGGGCATATTTGTATCAACTTCCGGAAGAAGGCTCGTATGCATCTGTTGATACATTGATTCAAAACGGAGAGGAAAGAATTCTTTCGCAGCCATTGATCAACCTAAAGCCGGAAGAGGCAATTCAAATGTATCTTAAAAAAGAAAACGGAACGATTCTGTTTGGTGACGCATTCGGAAGAATTGTCGAGCCGGACAATGGGGAAGCACTTCTAAGGACCATAAGGGAAGTGTCCCGAAGATGATGAAAGGACAGAGATGATAGACATGAGGCTAAAGTACAAAGATGTCAACATTGAAAGTGAATATGTAGGATCACGTTATTACAACCAGGTACTTGAGGTACCATCTTACAAACCGGAAAAAGGAATGAAGGTAATTCTTGATACAGATATCGCATGGCTGAATGATGACAGTATTGCGATGGCACTGTGTATCGGAAGTGAAGATATAGATTTCCTTGGTGTTACAGTTATTGCAGGCAATTATGATCTGAATCAGGAAATTGTTGATGGCTTAAGCCTTCTGGAGCGAATGGGCTACAATGACGTTCCGGTGTGGAGAGGCGCTGACCGTCCTCTGGCACATTACAGGAACCGCTATGAAGAGAATGCATGGGGCGGTTATGCAACGTTTCCGAAAATTTCATACCCGCTCGGAAGACCGCCAAAGAAGCAGGTATCTCCAGGCAATGCGGTAAGGGCAATCTGTGATCTTGCACATAAATATCCGCATGAGATCACGATTTTCGCCATTGGACCATTGACCAATGTTGCTTTGGCACTGGCATCGGATCCGGAACTTGCGGAACTTTTGAAAGGAATCGTGATCATGGGCGGCGCGATTGCGGGCTTGCCGAATGGTGCTGGCAACTGTGTACCGGTCACGGAGTTCAATTTCTTCTGTGATCCGGAAGCAGCAGCAATCGTTCTTCGCAGCGGTGTACCGATGTTGCTTGTCACGCTGAATGCGTGCCGTAGGGTTAAATACACAAAGGAGTTCCATGATGAAATCCTGAAAAGCAAAAGTGTGGCATCTGCAATGCTAAAGGAACGAATGAGAGGGGTATTTGACGCGGAAATAAAACCTGATTTGAACACTGCGAACTTCTCTCATTATGGTTTATGCGATTCTACGGCATGCACGATCGGCCTTTGCCCGGAGCTTGGCATAATTGAGCGTCTCGTGGTGCAGATAGATTTAAGCCATGGCCCGTCCTACGGCTGCAGTTATGGATATCGTCTGAAATCTCTTGCACAGGCCAAGATTGACAATGATCCGGGCGTCTATGATGCGATGGTACAGCCGGCTCGTCTTGACGGTGCAGTGAGTGATCCGGTCGAACTTGATGTTTGTATAGATGTTCATGACCCGGAAGAAATCCGAAAAGAATGTCTGAAGAGGTTGGGCAACCTTTATGAGACCCCGGCGGATTTTTCAACAGTAATATCATAGTTTGCTTGCGATTGAAAGAAGGATGAAATGAGTCATAAATGACCATTTTATGAACTAACATAAGCAATATTTAAAAAATAGTGAAAAATATGAAAAAAAACTAAATTTGTTGACAGATGAATCAAAGAGCACTAAAATGAACTTGCATGGTCATTGTAGATTAACATAACTCATTGATTTTTCATTTGATTTTTTCATAAGGAGGCAAAAAGGATGTATAATGTAATCATTGACTGTGATCCAGGTCATGATGACGCCATCGCGCTTCTACTAGCGTCGCGGGCAGACAATATCCGCATATTGGGTGTAACCACAGTAGCGGGAAACAGTACTTTGGAGAATGTTACGCGAAATGCACGCAAAGTGCTGGACTATGCAGGTGTGACGGATGTAGATGTGTATGCGGGCGCACATAAACCTATGATGCGTGATTTGTACCGCTTGACTGGTGAAATCATACATGGAGAAGATGGCCTGGGCGGACCGAAAATACCAGAAGCTGTGACAAGTGTTCGTCCCGAGCACGCGGTGGAATTCATCATTCGTACTCTCAGAGAGAGCAAGGAAAAGGTAACACTGATTCCTACAGGTCCCCTGACGAACATTGCTATGGTGCTTATGCAGGCACCGGATGTAAAGGAGAAGATTGACCGTATTGTCATAATGGGCGGTGCAATCTATGACCCTGGTAACGTGACCAGTGCAGCGGAATTCAATATCTATCAGGATCCTGAAGCAGCACGTATTGTACTTCAGAGTGGATGCAGGATCTATTTGAATACACTGGATGTTAGCATGAAGGCCGTATTCTACGAAGAAGATAAGGAGCGCATCCGTGCGCAGGGCGGTAAAATTCCGACTTTTGTTGCGGAGCTGCTGGACTTCTTTGGTGCGACACATGTGAAGCATTTCGGCTTTTTTGCATGTCCGATTCACGATGCATTGTGTGTAGGTGTACTGATTGATGAAAAACTAATTGAATGGGAGCACACTTATGTGGACGTTTCAACTGCGGAGGAATTGACACGTGGTGAGACTGTAGCAGACCTGTGGAATGTTACCGGTCATAAGCCGAACTGCTACATTTCTAAGAAGGTCGATCGTGAACGCTTTGTTGATATGATTGCCAGCCACATGAGTAAACCTTATGTTTCCAAGGGTAAGTTATAAGAGAATTATAAGGCAATTTTAAGATAATTATTATGCTTGGCCAGCTTGGTTTATGGCATAAATTAAAAATAAAAGGAGGAATTTCCAAATGAAAAAAATAATAACGCTATTATTAGTACTTGTTATGGTGGTATCCATAGCTGGATGCGGAGCAAAAAATGATAATACGGCATCAAATGATAATGCAACGACAAATAATAATGCGACAACAAATGATAATGCAAAAACGGACGAGAATACATCAACAGATAGTGAAAAGCTGAAAGTTATTGTACTGATGAATGGTACTCTGGGAGATAAGTCTTTCTATGATTCAGCAGCATCAGGTGTCGAACTTATAAATAAGGAAATCGAAAATGTTGAGGCTAAATATGTTGAAATGGGATATGATTCCTCTGTATGGGCAACCACATTGGCAAACGTTTCTGAAGAAGATTATGACATTATCGTGGTAATGACCTATCAGCTGCAGGATGCATTGCAAGAAATCGCACCTCAGCATCCTGATAAAAAGTATATCATTGTTGACTCCAATGTAGATTATTCTGCTGGTGACTGCGGCAATGTATACTCTCTGACATTTAAACAGAATGAGGCTTCCTACCTCGCAGGTGCTCTTGCTGCAATGATGACGAAAAGCAATGTAATCTCTGCAGTAGGCGGTATGGATATTCCGGTTATCAATGACTTCATTGTTGGATACATTCAAGGTGCAACAGATGTGAACCCTGACATTAAGGTGATCACTTCTTATGTTGGTGATTTTAATAACACTGCGGTTGCTAAGGAATTAGCCGAAATTCAGGTTAATAACGGTTCAGATGTATGCTTTAACGTAGCAGCTCAGGCAGGTCTTGGTGTGCTCGAAGCAGCAGCTGAAAAAGGTGTGTATGCTATCGGTGTTGATGCGGATCAGGCAGAAGCAATGGCTGCTGACGGCAAGACTAACATTGCTGAGCACATTGTAAGTTCCGTTATGAAAAATGTAGGCCAGGCAATTTATTTATCAGTAAAACGCCATCTGGAGGGAACACTTCCATACGGTACTGAAGAGGCACTGGGTATCACCGAAGGCGCAGTCGGATTGGCAGATTCCAATGATTACTACAAGAATATGACAACAGAAGAGATAAGAAATAAGATTGCTGAACTAAACGAGAAAATTTCTTCAGGTGCAATCACAGTCCGCTCATCTTTTGATGAAAGTTTGGATGTTGTAGACTATATCGGATCTGTTGCTCCGTAATATTAATATTCTGACACAAATAAAGGGGGGAGTTCTCCCCCCTTTATTTAAATGAAAGGATGTTGGCCAATGTCCGCGTTATTGGAATTAAAAGGTATTTGTAAGGTTTATGAGAATGGAGTATACGCAAATCGTGGGGTGAATTTCACTGTAGAGGAGGGTGAAATTCACGCACTGGTGGGTGAAAATGGTGCTGGAAAATCTACGCTTATGAAAATTATCTATGGACTCGAGCAACCAAGTGAAGGTCAAATTTTCATAAACGGCAAAAGTGTCAGCTTTTCCAGCCCACAAGACGCAATGGCAATGTCCATTGGCATGGTGCATCAGCACTTTATGCTGGTTGATTCATTGTCAGTGATGGAGAATGTCACACTCGGTCAGGAACCGGCAAAACTTGGTTTCATTGATCGAGCTGCTGCAAAGGCAAAAGTTGTTGAGATCATGAAATTATTTGACCTTAATGTGGATCCTGATATGCGCGTGGGTGATTTGAATGTAGGTCTGAAGCAGAAGGTAGAGATCATCAAGGCATTGTATCGTGGCGCAAAAATCTTGATTCTGGACGAACCTACGGCTGTGTTGACACCTCAGGAGACTACGGAATTGTTTACAAAGCTTAAGCAATTGCGCAATAATGGCTATACTGTGATCTTTATTTCACACAAACTGAGAGAGGTTATGGAATTGTGTGACCGCGTAAGTGTCCTTCGCAAAGGTGAGATGGTGAATACGGTGAATGTAAAGGATGTTACGCAGCAACAAATCTCTGCTATGATGGTAGGTGTAAATTATTCGGATAAGTTGGACAAAGCTAAGGCTAATCCGGGTGAGGTACGGCTTCGTATGAAAAATGTCGCTTGTCTGAACCGTTTTGGAAAGCGCGTAGTTGATGGTGTAAGCCTGGCAGTACGTGCAGGCGAAATCCTGGGCGTTGCCGGTGTCGAAGGCAATGGACAGCACGAGTTAGTGGAAATGATCTTCGGGCTTCGTAAATGTGCAGAAGGTACGATTGAAATATTCGGCAAGAAGAGTACGGGAATGAATGTACGTGATCTGAGGAAAACAGGTGTTGCTTATATTCCGGCTGACCGCATGACAACAGGATTGGCCACGACAATGAGTATCGAGGACAATATCATTGCAACACATCTGGAGAATAAATCACTCCTAAACGGTGGATTGATGAGCAGCCGCAAGATACATTCATTTTCAGAACAGCGTGTAAGAGAATTCCAGGTAAAATGTGATTCGACGCAGACTGAGGTGAATATGCTCTCCGGTGGCAATATGCAAAAGGTGGTGGCGGCACGCGAGTTCAACGACAGCGTGAAGTTGTTCGTTGTAGAACAGCCGTCTCGTGGTATTGATGTAGGTGCAGCCAAATTCCTGCATGAGAAACTGGTTGATATGCGCGATGCAGGTTGCGCTATACTTCTGGTTTCTGCGGACCTGGATGAACTTCTGAAACTGTCGGATAGCGTAGTTGTGATGTATGAAGGCAAGATTAGTGCTTATTTTCCGGACGCTTCACAAGTGGATGAAAATGAGATAGGACAGTATATGCTGGGCGTAAAGCATCAAAGTGATGAGCAGATCGGAGGGGTGTGCCATGAGTAAAACCGAACACGAAAAAAAGACTGGCGGGATTTTTGAATTCCTGTTCACCCGCCATCGTACGGCAACGTTAAATGCAATTACCATGGTGATTGCGATTGCCATTGCTCTTGCGTTAGCATTGATATTAATTTTTGCAGTGAGTTCCGATCCGGGTAATGCAATATGGCAATTTTTAGTCGCACCGTTGGCATCTAAGCGTGCGATTGGTAATATCTTAACTACGGCTACGACGATCTCTTTTACTGGTGTAGCTGTATGCATTATGTTCCAGGCATCTATGTTTAACATGGCAGCTGAGAGCGCAAACTTTCTTGGTGCGCTGACGGGAGCCATAGTGGCCGCTTCGCTGAAACTGCCGCCGGTAATATCAATCATACTGCCGTTAGTTGCAGGTGCGGCTGTTGGTGCAATTGTGGGAAGTATCCCAGGTATACTGCGTGCAAAGGTGAATGCCAACGAAATGGTTTCCTCACTAATGCTTAACTATGTGGTGCTATACTTTGGGCTTTATATCCTGAAAAGCTTTTTCCTTGACAAAGGAGCAGGACAGGTGGCAACTAAAAAACTGCCAGCAGCCAGCCGTTTAGCTAATATAATAAAAGGTACGGGTGTTCATTCAGGCGTTCTCATTGTGGTGGTAGTGATCGTACTGATATACATTTTCCTGTACAAAACACGTGCCGGATTCGGCATCCGTATATACGGTCAGAACCCGTCGTTTGCTAGGTATACAGGTGTGAATGTTGATAATGTAATCCTGTACTCGCAGATGCTGGGTGGTGCAATTGCAGGATTGGGCGGATCCGTAGAGATCATGGGTATGTATCAGCGCTTCCAGTGGACTGCTCTTCCTGGTTACGGATGGGATGGTATAATTGTTGCTATTCTCGCCCGCAATAAACCGCAGTTTGTTCCGCTTGCTGCTCTGTTCATCGGATTCCTGCGTACTGGTGCAAATTACATGAATACCTATGCGGATGTGCCTAAGGAATTGATTACAGTAATACAGGCCATCATGATGATACTGGTGACGGCAACGGCACTGACTGGCAGATTGAAGCAGAGATTGGCGGTTAAGGAGGCGTTAGGCAATGACAGGTAATTTCTTTTCGACGATGTGGGCAAACATTGTTACGATTTTTAACATTATTATTACATCTTCGTTCCTGTATTCTGTGCTGAGACTCACGACGCCGATCCTGCTGGCAACCATGTCTGCACTGGTTTCGGACCGTGCCGGGGTAACAAACATCAGTATTGAAGGTGCAATGCTGTTTGCAGCATTGATTGGTGTAATAGGCAGCGCATATACACAAAGCTGCTGGCTTGGTCTCTTATGCGCGATATTGGCGGGAATGTTTTTTTCGCTGCTGCTGTCATTTTTCCACCTGAAGTTAAAGACAAATTTGGTCTTGACGTGTATAGCGCTGAATAGTTTTTCCAGTGGTTTGACGATCTTCATACTGTACATGCTTACAGGTGACCGCGGTACGTCAACAGCACTGCCTTCTGTGGATATGCCAAAGGTGTCCATACCGCTGATCAGGGATATCCCATTTGTGGGTGAAATACTGTCAGGCCAAAATGTGTTGACATATATGACTGTTTTGGTAGTGATAGCGGTGGCAATCCTGCTATACAAGACAAAGCTGGGTATATACATTCGTGCCGTAGGTGAAAGTCCGCAGGCAGTTGAGACTGCAGGCATTTCAGCTAACCGTATCCGCTTTTACGCGCTGCTGATTTCCGGTGCAATTGCAGGTATGGGTGGAGCGTTTATGTCCATGGCCTATATAAGCGGCTTTACAAAGGATATGGTGTCCGGGCGTGGATTCATTGCGTTGGCGGCAGAAGCCATGGGCCACGGTCAACCGTTAGCTTCTACATTGGCAGCACTGCTATTTGGTTTCACAGATTCACTGGCAAACAACCTTCAGGTTTTGGGTCTTTCCAACGACCTTGCCCGTATGGTTCCATATATAATAACCATTGTTGCACTGGCACTATATACATGGCGTTCGGCGAAGCCGAAGAAAGTGACAGGTTCGTTATAACTCGATTTGACGTGAATTGCGTTTTAAAATGTAATATGACAGGATAAGAGTAAACCGAGGTCGGGCGACCAATCGGGAAGTTAATAAAAGATAACGATAATAAAATATATGCGGCATCAGAAAATCATTGAAGCTGTTGAGAGCAGTAACTTTGTCAGTTTTACTGATTTAAGGGATATTCTTGAGGGCGTTTCGGATTCGACTATTAAAAGGGATCTGAGAGCTATGGCTGCAAAGGGGCAGGTAAAACTCGTCCGCGGCGGCGCCGTTAAGTGCAATGCGGGTAACACAGCATCCTTTGATGTGCCAATTGATACGAAATTCATGACGTATGCAGAAGAAAAAAAGCGAATATTATAACAGATCGCCACAACCCCTTGTTGGAAAAACTTTGTTCTTATTATATTGCACCGTGATGTTGTGAGTACAATTAAGAGGCAATTCAGGATCAGGTGACGAAGCGTAGTATTGCCCAGAGGGTACTGTGAATGTCGGCTTTGTGAAAGTTATGGATAGAATAGGATGTATAAAAATATATCAGTAAAAGAATATATTAATAATTAATAAAAGAATATATCAGTAAAAAATATATCAATAATAGAACCGGTTTCACGCGTATTTACGTGAAACCGGTTTTAATATCAGAAAAGCAGGATTTGACGGTGTTATGCCCTGGGTTGGCGGCACGGATGGATTGAGCGGTTCTGAAAAATCAGAATTGTGCGTTAGGAAGGACTGGAAGTGGAAAATGTGCATGCACTTACTGAGAACATAAACGCGCTTTGGATTTTCGGAAACGCTGGAGACATAGTGCTTGAGCGTTTACTTATGTGTATATGCGAATGTAATAGAAAGTCTACAACGGCAGTTTAGAAAAGTTATAAACAAAGACTATGTTTCTTTCGGATCAGGAATCAGAGAGAATGCTTTATCTGGCATCTATAAACGTGATGAAGAAGTGGACACAGAGGCATAAAAACTGGGATAGGCTTCTGAATCAGCTGGTAATAATGTTTGAGGGACAACTCGAACAATACCTGTAAAAAAACGTCCCACCACCGCCACGATGGAGCTTGCCCTCATTGCGGGCAGGCTGGATCCCACAAAATAAGGGGGCTCTATGACTTTATAAAACTATTGCCAGAAAATTATGGTTTCATGCGTAAAAACCAAACTCCCTGGCAATAGATTAAATACAAATTTGGCTAAAAGTTATTTGTTCAAAAAGGAGTAATCAGATTCAAACCAGCAAAATTATTTACACTCTCACACTCTCTTTAAAATAGCATTCCGGAATAAATACAACGGCATTCATGTCTTGCGGATATAAATACCAGCGCATCTATACGGAAGAATAGCCAATATTGGCAAACCAGACATCAGAATTTCTCCCAAAATTCTCTACTTATTTCATATATTTTATTTCCTCTCTGCTTATTTCCTATATTCTTATTATTTACTTCAGCTTAAAATTCCATACCATTTCCCTTAGAAGAGCGGCCTGACTTGACAGTTTCTCGCTTGAAGCTGCACACTCCTCGGAGGTTGCCGCATTGCTTTGGACGACTTGAGAAACTTGAGAAATGCCATTATTTATCTGGTCGATTCCCGCAGCCTGTTCATTGGAAGCAACAGCTATTTGATTCATAAACTCAGTTGACTTATCAACTTCATCCATAATAACTGCGAACGCTTCAGCAGTTTCTTTTGCCAATTTAACTCCGTCTTCAACCTTCTTGATCGTACTTTCAATGAGATTAGTGGTTTCGCTTGCCGCAGCGCCACTTTTTTGAGCCAGATTCCTCACTTCTTCCGCAACAACAGCAAAACCCTTGCCAGCCGCTCCTGCTCTTGCCGCTTCTACCGCTGCGTTAAGCGCTAGTATGTTAGTTTGGAAGGCGATATCTTCAATAACCTTAATGATTTTATGAATATTGCCGGATGACTTGTTTATCTCCTCCATGGCCTCTAGCGTATTCTGAATTTTTTTATTTCCTTGCTCTGCATTTGCTTTTGTGATTTCAGATTGTTCTTTTGCTTGGTAAGCGTAATTTGCATTCAATTTAGCCTGGGTAGCTATTTCCTCAAGCGAAGCTGTAAGTTCTTCAATCGCACTTGCCTGCTTGGTAGCTCCAATTGACAGATCCATACTTGAATCTGAAATATGCTTTGATCCCGTTTCCACTTCATCCGATGCCTTGGCGATATTAGAAATTACGTCATGCAATTTACTTATGAGTTCAGACAGGTTCTTGCCCAGCACATCATTTTCGCATCTAATATTCACCTCAGCAGTCAGATCTCCCGAAGCAACTTTTTCAGCCGCTAGTGCCTGCTCTTTAGTGTTTTGAACTAACCTGTCGAACGATCTCCATAGTTTTAATATCTCATCTCCGCATTTAGAGAAATCTTCTTCTTCATCAAACTCAATATTCAGATCGCCATCAGCTATTTTTTCCGCTTCACTGGATATTCTTTTTATAGGCCTTCCAATTGAATTTGCAAAAAACAGTGCATATGAAAATGAAATAAGTAAAATTATCGCTGTAGCAATGATAGAAAGCATGATTCCTCCATTGTAGGTTTCCATCATCTCATTCTTATCGGCTACTACTCCAAGTACCCATCCGTCAGTATTTCCCACAGGAAGGTATGCGATATACTTTTCTGCCCCCTCAAAGGGGACTTCGGCTATGCCGGTCTGGTTATTAAGCATTTCTGTCATTAAGTTTCCCAAATCACTGTAAGATGAGTCATCATTGGCAAGAGAAATATAGTTTGTAAAGGATTCCACCTTGGAATTGTCTGCATGGGCTACAATGGTTCCTGTCTTATCTATAATAAATCCGTAGCCTTTCTCACCGATAGATACATCCTGAATTATCTGACTGAATACGTCATTGCTCAAATTAGCAAAAATAATGCCGTCATAGCCAGTACCATTATTCACCTTTGTAGATATGTATAATACTATTGAACTGTCTGTCTTCCTGACCAATGGACTTGAAATATAGGTTTCTCCTGACATCGCTGCTTTATAATAGTCGCGTTCAGTGATATCTACGTTTAAGGTGTCATAGGGATGTCCATCTGCTGTAGCAAAGGAAACGTCTAAGAACCCGGATTCTTTAATCAAATCAGCTCTAATGGCATCCAGTTCCTCTTTTGTAGTTGTCGGAGTAATTCTGATGTCTGTAGCCATAGCTTCAACCTTTGCTTTATAAACCTCAATCTTATTTTCTATAGACTTTGAGTACGCATTTGCTGATGTAACGACATTTGTATTCATACCCTGCGTTGCTGTTTTGTAATGCATAAATGTGTTTATAGCTGCTAAACAAACACATGTAAAAAGCGAAATAAAGCAAATAGTGGTTGCAGTCCTGGCTCTTATAGTCTTTGTCCTAAGTTTTGATTTACTTTTATTGACCTTTTTTATTTGAATCCTCACTTTATTATTTCCTCCTTAACTATTGATGCTGATAAAGTACATCACAAATCATTAGAAGTTATTGAATGTTTCAATTAATGTTAGAGATATTCAGGTTGCATTTTTCTCTTCTTTGAAGCTGAGCCGTTCGTCAATAAGCGGATTATAATGCCTTTTGTTCTTCGTATTTTAGCCTAGTTTATGAATTGAATTCCTATTATTCTATATTTATCATAGCAATTTATATTCCCTTCTATAATTTTAGTGTTATATCACAGCAGGCAATATATAATAAGCGGCTGCCAAAGTTAAGTTCGAACAGCTCTTCTGTAACCACTTTTTGTCTAACGCCTCAAGCTTTACATTAATTTATGTCTCAATGTGTATAAATATATATATCGGATGTATTTTTTTAAAAATTAATATTTTGCATTTTTTATTGCCAAAAATCTTTGCTACCTCTGCTTAGGCAGTAAGGCTTTTAACGGATATGAACCCGATGCTGCCTGATGTTTTTAATATGAACTTATATGGACTACTATGGGATTGCACACCGTTTGTGCGTGAGAACCTGCTATGTTGTTCCAGAAATGTCCATTTGTCCAACATTCTTCCGAATGTTGATGATTGGCTGCATTATTATGTCTTTATTAGGGCATTTCACCGAATCAGTACCGGAAACATTGTTTTTTTATATTGATGCCTTGTTCTGTATATTGACGCTCTGGCGTAAGTCCTGGATGAGGTCTGATAAGCGGGCAATACAAGTAAATCAGCTATTCGTCTTCAATTACACTTATATAAATGGTATAATTACTTCATAATTATTTCGTACATAGAGCTCTTGAAATCTTGCAAGCCGCGAGCTTTTAAAGCTGAACGGGATTGGTATGTTAAAAGACAACCGGAATGAAATGGCTGGAGAATTAGCTGGTTATAAGGAGGCAAATGCTGTGAAAAGATTTATAAACAAGATTATGGCTTTTATAATATGTGTTATGATGATTTCAGGCACACCTGTCTATGCTGGGCATACAAACTGGTATGATGATAGTACGATTTTTTGGAACGCTTCTCATTATGATATTATAAATTTGGGTTTTAAACCCGTCAACGTTTCGTTTAATGTGCAACTCGATAATGAATACAAATCTCTTGTATCACACGTGATTAGGGTAGATGGCGACACTATGTACAGTGGTTTTACTACCATTGAAGGCGGTAAGCTGCCAAGGGTGAAAGGACCTTTTAAGCCGGGCTATACTTTTATCGGTTGGCGGGATATAGATGATGAGAGTGGGAAAATATGGGATCATGACAGGGATATAATAACAAAGGATACGGTTTTTGTGGCAGTCTTTAAAAAAGGGAGCACGTTTTATAAAGTTAAATTCAACTCAAACGGGGGTACTCCTGTAGAGGATGTCACCGTAGAATCAAACGATAGTATTAAAAAACCGACAGACCCTGTAAAAAAAGGTTATAGGTTCACAGGCTGGTATAAGGACAGTGCTTGCACACAGGCTTGGGATTTTGTAAATGATGTAGTTGAGGCGGATGTTACGCTTTATGCTGGTTGGATTGATCCATATGCTACTGCGATGCCGACAACTTCCAAGGTTTTAGTGGATGGCGTGCCTATTGAGTTCGAAGCTTACAATATTAAGGGGAACAACTATTTCAAACTTAGAGATTTAGCTCAAGCCGTCAACAATACCACTAAAAGTTTTGAAGTCACTTGGGACGGCATTAACAATGCTATTAACCTTTTATCAAATACCCGCTATACTCCTGTAGGCGGAGAGCTGGTAAAAGGCGATGGCCAGCCTAAAACAGCAGTATTGACTACTTCAACCATCTATAAAGATGGTAAGAGGATCTATCCAACAGCATATAACATAAACGGTAACAACTATTTTAAGTTAAGGGATGTAGCCGAGGCCTTTGGTATAGGTGTAGATTGGGATGGTGCGGCTAATATAGTCAGTATAAATACTACAGAACCTAAGAAGGGAGAAACCGTGGCAGAAGAATCCAGGGCAGAGGAGCCTGAAGTTGAAAAAACTGAGGAATCTGGAACAGAAGAACCTGTAGTTGAAGATGAGTATGATAAGAATCTGCTCATGCCCTATCTTGTTCACAAGAATACGGGTGTTCAGATAGACTTGACAGATACAAAGGAGAGTATAACTCAAAAGTTAGGTAAACCAACTGAAGTATATAAATCCGGGAATAATGAGATGTGGCTGTATGACAATGGGAATGGAGATTTTACGGAGATTTGCTTATACAATGGCAAAGTGGAAATTATTAATACCGTATCAGAACTTTGGGTGTATCGCTCCATTTTATCTGGGGGGAGTTCTGTAGAGAATATCGACCTGGTTAGAGGTGCAGGCGGTTATAATTCTATGAGCAGTGAGAAGATAAAAAGGTATATAAATGAAGAATTTGCTGGTTATGTTTACAATTCTTTTGTGGATGTTAATTATGGTTCCAAAGGGGATCTGACTATTTATGTTGATAATAATTTAAAAACTGTAATAGGTTTTACAATAGAGAAGCCCTCACAGTATTTGAATTTTTCCTATGAAGGTTTTACCGATAAAGAGTTAGGTAAGCTAGTGTTTTATTATACTAATGCATACAGGTGCAGACTGAATATAGAGCCACTTATTTGGAGTGAAGGTGTGTATCAGGCAGCCTATAACCATACAAAGGATATGTTTGAACGGGACTTTTTCGCGCATGACAGCCCTACGGAGGTATTCTGGGAAAGAGCCACAAGAGAATTAGGCCGGGGTTATAAATCTGAAGTGATTTATCACTCTCAAGGTTTCTTTAATCCTATACGGGCTCTTGTAGGGTGGATGAAATCATCCCCGGGACACAGGGAGGCAACTTTAAGTGATATGTACAAGTACGCAGGTACTTCTTTAATGGGTACTAAGAAAGAGGTTAAAGTTACACAAATATATTTCACACCTTTGGAGTAAGAATAGATATAGAACCTGTAAGGCTTTTATCAGCCTGCAGGGTCTTATTACTGGATGCCTGAAAAAATGAATACTCTTACAAAATTATTTTTATACTTCAGCTATGCCGTATATTGCTAATACTTGCAATATGCTTGATTTAGCAGTATAATTTTGACAATATTTTTAATTTGGGACGATGTGAAGTATGGAGTATATAACTGTTAAGGAAGCCGGTGAAAAATGGGGGCTTGGGATCAGGGCTGTGACACTGTATTGTACCCAGGGAAGGATAGAAGGTGCCGTTAAAAAGGGCAACCTGTGGCTTATTCCCAAAGATGCAGTTAAACCTGAAGATCGAAGGCGGAAAAAAGTCCTAATTCAAGAAGAAAAGGAACAACCGGTATCTAAAGATGTATATGACCTATATGAAAAAAACAGGCATGAAGGCCCATGGCCTTTTCAGTCTCTCTATGAAAACAAAGAGTTGTTTATGGAGATCGTGAAGAAATTTCCCTACCCGATGCATATATGTGCACCGGATGGTACGATGCTCTTAGCAAATGAAGCGTATCTAAGATTTGCAAAAATATCCAACCCAGAAAGACTATATAAAAAACATAACATTTTGCTCAATCCAAACCTCGAAAGATGGGGAGTAAAGGATTTTGTTATGCGGGCATTTCAGGGAGAAGATGTTCACGCATATGATGTTAAAGTACCGTATCAGGAAATTATTGAGCGGTTGGGAGATCAAAATGAATTAGCATCGGAAAGCTTATACCATAACATGACTTCCCTGCCTATTCGCGACAGTAATGGTCAGTTGTTATTTGTAGTATTTATATTTATTGCCTCAAGGTCATACCAGGGGAGAGATGAAATTATAAAAGGAAAGGAATACATAGATGGCCACTGGAAAGACGGATTTGATATAGATAAGCTAGCGGATATCGTTCATATGAGCAGGCATCACTATATCCGTTTATTTAAGCAGCATACAGGCATGACGCCTTATAACTACTATCAGGAAGTAAAAATCAGCAAGCTTAAGGAAAAACTGTGCGATATCAATCTGTCCATAGCTCAAGCTTTTGAGGAATGCGGCGTGGACTATAATGGAAAACTGGCAAAAAAGTTTAAAAATAAGGTAGGAATGACTCCTTCCCAATACCGGGCAACAATGATTCAAAAATAAAAAGAGACAAGTAAAAGGGCTTCCGGCCGTAATGGTTTCGGGGGCCTTTTTTCGTTTACAAGATAGCAATATTGGCCATAAATTTAGCACTCATTTGACTATCCTGGTTGTCATAATTTACATATAATTAAACCGCGAGGATAATAGGGAGACGTGTGTACAATATTATGGAAATAGCACTGGAAATTATCAGCTTGAAGAACTCACAAAATGTTTAAGACTCGATGAAAGAAAGAAAAAATACAGAATTTCATGGTGTGAAAGTACAAAACTTATCCGAAAAATGGTTTCCATTCCTCTACTATCAAGAATTCCCCGTATCACATAGCACAGGGAATAGTGACATTTATGAAATAAGGTTATATGAAAAGAGAGCATTATCCAAGCTGTAACATAGGGGGAAAATGTATGCAGAAAAACAAAAGATTATTGTCACTTATACTTATCGTAGTTTTAACAGTTACGCAACTACCTGTATGGACTGTACAACTACATGCGTCAGCTGTGCAACTACCTGTGCCGGCGCTGGCCTCAGACACTGAATACACAACAGGAAATGTGCCGGGATTTTCAAGTACACTGCCCGGTTTTCCCGGCAGTGATAACCTGATGGCGGTTGCGGATAAGGTGTATGAAACCAGTCAGAGCATGGCACTTGCAAGTACCGGAGAGAGTGAGGATTCCGGTCTTCAATACGCCTTATCATTGAAAATTGAATTAAATGAGCTGAAGCGGTCCGTGTCGGTGCAGGCGGATATCAACAGCCTTGGCCAGGATGCTGCAGGAGGTAAGCTGGTAGTAACCCTTTATGACAATGAAGACGGGATCCCAAAATTGATTGACTTTTTTACTGCTGAAGTACAAAGCGGCGTCATAGAGGATACGCCGGATACGTCCGAAGCAATAGGAGTTCTATCCTTTGACGGCGCCGATCCGGAAAATCTGGTGGTAAGCGGGGTAATCTGCCGTTCCCTTGACGAACCGCTGCCATTGTCGGCTGCAGTGAGTTATGATGAAGATGGTTTTAGCATTGTTCCTGTCTCTTTCTGTACTCTGGCTGCTACAGATGTCACAAAAACCTCTGCCGTACTGCACGGACAGGTGATGGTGGGAGACGGAACAGAGCTTAATGCTGCAGATTTTGGCTTTATAGTCTTTGACAGCCTTCAGACTGATGCCGAAGAAATGGATGAGGATGGTAACCCTGTCGGCGTGATTCTGCCGGATGTACTGCCTGCAACATCAATCACTTCAGACGGCTGCTTTTCATTACCATTAACCAATCTGGAATCTGGCAGGGAGTATCAATACATGGCAGTTGGTATAGTTAATAAAACTTATGGAGAGCCGATGGGCTTTACTACAAAAAGCGATCTGCCGGCGGTACAGACCAATGCTTCCGCTGAAATTAATTCGGAAATCAATGTTGTAACGATAAGAGGAACGGTAACTGACACAAAAGGGTTTGAGATAACGGAGAGCGGTGTGATGTTCGGAACCGACCCGGATTCTGATTTAACGCAAAAATCGCCAAATCAGTCTGGTCTGTCCGGAACTATTACATGCTATATCGGGCAATTGGATCCGAGAGAAACCTATTATTATAGAGCATATGCAAAAAGCTCCGCTGGTATCGGGTACGGTAAAACCTATAGCTTTACCATGCCTGCGGTTCTCCCTGAAATTAGAAGACGGCCTTCGGTTACTTTCGACCCGGTAACATGGAAGGCCACCTTTAGTGCTGAAATTCTCAGTGATGGCGGTGCTGAAATTACAGACTTCGGTTTTAGATTAAAAAATACAAATGAGTGGAAATACTTTCCATCACAAACGATTACCGATTCAAATATCTTTACTTTGGAATTAGAAGGGCAAGAGCAAATTCCATGTGGCTATAACCAAGTGGAAGCCTATGTGACCAATACGGTAGGTACGGTAACAATGGCCGTTAGCGACGGAGGATTTCTGACTCCTTCTACGGCTCAGGTGAAAGCCGGCCTTGACAAAACTTTAGTAACAGTGTCCTCAGCGGTACTGAAGGGGGATATTACAATAGTACCCGGTTCGGAATGCCTGCAAAGAGGTTTTGAATATAAAACTGCCTCCGATAATCTTTGGATAGAAGCCGGTATGGAGCCAGGAACATTTGGAAGCGGTGAGTATACTTTTACCTTGGAGGGCTTGCGGCCTTATACCGAATATGTCTTCAGAGCAAAGGCTCAAACCCTTGCAGGCTGGTCTTATAGTCCCGAAATCGGTTTTGCAACCATTTTCAGTGACAACGGAAAAGAAACTGCCTATCAAATGAAAATGGACGGAAAAACCGGGAAAGAAATTTTAGAAATTCTCAAAAACAATTTACACCAGGATATTTCTGAGGCATGCGTGAGCCTGAAATTTGCCGGATTTGACGCATCAGGTATTGCCGCCGCTCTGAAAGCAGCCCCGTATAATGCTAAATATGATGAGGTAGCTAAGGGTTTGCTGGCAGCGGGATTTGACGCTTCCACAGCGGCAAAGGTTTTAAATACTGAGTATTCGGATGTCTTTCAGTATATAGGCGGTGATACTGCCAGGATAATTATAGAAACCCTGGATGAACAGGGCTACCCGAAGGATGATATAATTAAAGCTTTAAGAAAAGTTTTTGATATTAAAATGGATTATATCGGTTTATATTTAGACATAACAAACGATAATGTATATGATTCCCTTATCCGTACATATGGAGCGTATGCCTTTTCCGTAGATTTCTGGCGTGAACACTATGACAAATACTATTATGACGCCGACGCGTGCACAAGAAATCTAACAACGGTTTTAAAAAACTGCACCACATTTAGCGCCGGAGATATTGCGGCTGTTCTTAAGGAGGTCTATCCCCAGATTACCGCAGCTCAATTCGTTGCAAACTGCCGAAATATTTATCCTGCAGTCAGTGATATGGGTGACGCTTTAATACAGGCTTTTAAAGTAGATCCATCGACGGCGGCAAAGGAAATGTACATATATTCTGACATATATGCAATCGAAAATATTAAGGGTTGGCTAATCAATAAGTGGGGGCTTAGCGCTTCTCAGACAGTAAAGGTATTGCTGGGCTTACCCAACACTGAACCTATGAACACCGTTTCTGTGCTGCTGAAAAATGATTTGGGTATCACAATTGCCATAGATGCGGCCAGGGTGATGTACGCAGCCGGCTGGGGTGAAGAGAAAGGTTATGGGTACTGGCGTCCGCTTAAGCTGCTTATCGATCATTATAACTGCAAACCATCTGATTTGATAGAAATCATGAAGGAGCTGGGGTTTTCTTCTTTAGCTGTAGCCCAGCAAATGGAGGCTTTAAAAAATAACAATTTTATTACTTCATGGATAACCGAGTACAGAGCTCTGGGCTATACGGCCTCCGATCTGGCCGGCTGGTGCAAAACTAACTCCTATTATAATGAAGCTGTTCAGGCAGTGATTATCATGGGAGAAGCAGGTTACAACCTTGACGAGATCACCGCGGCACTGAAGCACGTCTATGAATTAGACTCCAGTGGCGCACTGACAATACTCCAATATGATACATTCACTGATAACGAACCATATAAATGGTGGACTGTGGCACAGGCTATAGCTTCTGTCGACCTTGCATACAATACCAGCACCCTTGATACGGTAATAAATGAAATGAAGGCGAAGGGAGCCACAGCTGAGCAGATCGCCAATACGTTGAAGGAAACCTTTGCTGTGACGGAGCCCGGCAATGTGGCAGAGTATCTGAAAGGGCTCGGCTACGGTAAGGACGTCGTGCTCCATGCTCTGGCAAAGAGCTTCAGAACCCTGAAAAATCCTGAGCTTGTACAGATGCTTTCAAATGTACTTCGGGATAAGTTCTCACAAGAACCGATGGCCAATATGGCATTAATACTGAGTCTATATGAAAGTGTCAAGGGAAAGCTTAACCATGCGGTGAACGGGGTTATTCTGCTGCATGATAGTGGATTCGGACTCATGGATATCACCCGTGTGCTCAAAAATGACATTGACGCTCTGAATAATGTTGCTGCACCGCTGACAGCTTTTGAGGCAGGGCAGCTTCTGCTTGGCATGAAGGCTTACGGGCTTTCATACGATAAGCTTGATATTTTCACCGTTATTCAGGAAGTATATGGCGTGAACTTCATGCTGGAAACAGTGATTGATTATAGAAATAATAAAAAATATTCAGCAAAAACTTCCATCACTAAGTTAAGCGAAGACTTCGGCATCGATACGCCTTCTGCTGCAGCCATGTGTCTCAAAGAGGCAGGTTACACTATGGCTGAGGTGCTGGAGGGTTTTATTGAAGGATACTCTTCAGAAAAAA
>ENA-UPSB01001564-UPSB01001564.1-bioreactor-metagenome-genome-assembly--contig:-NODE-1564-length-26139-cov-27.270779_pt1 | contig 26139 bp, 22 predicted proteins | sample MGYA00238182_ERZ773286 | MGnify/ENA primary metagenome ERZ773286 (study PRJEB29026, sample SAMN07631240) | bioreactor metagenome | isolation source: Switchgrass digestor | place: USA: Dartmouth... | reverse complement strand
CATATCAATATATCCTCCAACTCATTATTAGTCTCATTATAATGAAAAATACCTACAAAGTAAACTTTTTTATTTAGTGTCTACTTTATAGGTATAATAACATTTTGGTGGTTTTTTGTTTAGAATACATTTGTTATAATAGGTAAGGTGAAGTGTTAATAGAGGAGGATATTATGAAACCACGTAGTTTTTTGAAATTAGTAGAAATACAAACGAAAGTTGCGAGTGTTATCCCCGTTCTTTTAGGTACAGTATATGCATTTTATACTTATAATCGTTTTAATCTAAAGAACTTCTTATTGATGTTTGTCTCTTTAATTTGCATTGACATGTGTACGACCGCTATTAACAACTACATCGACTTTAAGAAAGCACAAAAAAAGGAAGGTTACGGTTACGAAAAGCATAATGCGATCGTCCGTGATAACTTGAAAGAGCGAGATGTACTCATTACCATTGGCTTACTCTTAAGCATAGCGATTGTATTTGGCATTTTACTTTATCTTAATACCAATGTTGTGGTATTATTATTAGGCATGTTATCGTTTCTTATTGGTATTACTTATACATTTGGCCCTGTCCCGACATCACGGACACCCTTAGGTGAACTTTTATCGGGAGGATTTATGGGCTTAATTATTCCCTTTTTAGCGGTTTATATTCATGTTTATGACCAAGAAATCGTAAACATTAAAGTTGATGCGCAAGATCTTATTCTCTCTATCTCATATTTAGATGTGTTAAAGATTTTCTTGATTTCTTTACCAGCCGCTACAGGAATTGCGAACATCATGCTTGCCAATAATATTTGTGATATTGAAGATGATATCATTAATCGTCGCTATACTTTACCTATTTATATTGGTAAGGATAAAGCTTTAATACTATTTCGCAGTTTATATTACATTGGCTTTTTAGCCATCATCTTAAGCATAATCCTTAAGGTAGCACCTCTAGCAGTGTTGTTAGCACTATTAACTTATGTGGTGGTACATAAGAACATAAATGCCTTTATGCAACTGCAAACAAAAAAAGATACTTTTGTGTTTTCTGTGCAAAACTTTGTCATCGTTAATTTAAGTTTAGTTTTTACCATTGGGTTAGGTATAATAATTAAACTCTTGATGGCATAATAATAACGCTAGGAATCATAAAACGACAAGAACCGAAAAACAAGGAAGGTAATGATGTACATCATCGGAAAAATAATTTACAGGAGTGTAATTATCGTTGTGTTATATTTAACAACTAATCTCGCAATATTGCCCAATTATACTGAAAAATTAAATAATGACTTTTGTGACAATGTCCATTATTATTATAGTGATGAAGTCGGGGTGGATGTGGCAGCTTTAATCTCAAAACATCAAGAAGCAGTCACTGCCCGTTTAGATTTAATCGCGAATGCTAAAGAATCAATTGACATTGCCCAGTTTTACTTTAACTCAGATAAGTATGGCACGCTTATATTAGGTGAAATCTTACGCGCTGCTGAGCGTGGCGTAAAGGTAAGAATTGTGATTGATGGAAAATATCGCCATTTTACTGGTTTTGATAATGAAGTACTAACTTCATTAAATGCCCATCCTAACATTACCTTTAAACTTTTTGAACCTTTTAACCTATTCAAACCATGGACGGTTAATAATCTCTTACATGATAAAATCATGATTATCGATAAATACCGTGCAGTGGTATCAGGTCGTAATATCGCTAATCGTTATCTAAGTACCGAAGCGTATAATTATGTCTTTGATATTGACCACATCATCACATTTACAGGCGAAATAAGTAGGTTCGCTGAAAGTGCTGTAAAACAACTAATGGATTATTTTGAAACGATGTGGAATTCACCTTACACCAAAGATCCCCGAAAAGTTAAGGTTAAAGAAGATCACTTTCAAAAAATCTTAAATAATTATAAAGATTACCGATATATGCATCCTGAATACTTTACAACTAAGATTAATATTATGGCTTTAAGTGTACCAACAAACAAGATCACTTTAATCGCTAATCCTTTAAATCGGGTTAAGAAACCTAAAATATGGTGTGAAATTGCCAGTTTAATTAACAATGCGAAAGAGGAAGTATACATTAATAGCCCATATGTGGTACCAACTGAAGATATAAAAGGTCAGTTAAAAAATCTTAATCAACTTGATATCACAGTTATAACTAATTCAGCTGGTTCAACACCCAATTATTTCGCTTTTTCTGGATATTTGCGGTATAAGAAAGAATTGTTGAAGTATGATAATATCAAGTTATATGAATATCAAGGTGGGGGTTCACTTCATAGTAAATCTTATATCATTGATAATCGTATCAGTATAGTAGGTTCATATAATTTAGATCCGCGCAGTACTTATCTCAGCACAGAAATAATGTTGGTTATTGATAGTGAACCATATGCTCAAAAACTAAAAGAAGTACATGTAAATTATATAAGCCAAAGTCTTCAAGCCAAGAGTTTATACGAATATCATGCTGGTGATATACCGATGCTTGAAATTAAAAAAGGAAAGAAGTTTACCCTAGAGATTATGCGGCATGTTGCTTACTTATTCGATCATTTATTGTAAAAAAGACTAGAATTAACTAGTCTTTTTTTTATCTTTTTAATGTATAATAAAAGGTGTAATAGGGAGGAAGGAAAATGAATTTTATAAATCGAAGAAATACTAATTCAGTTAAATGGGATAGTGTTCCTGAAGATCTCTTACCTTTATGGGTGGCGGATATGGACTTTCCTTCACCACCTCAGGTGATTGAAGCTTTGATTAAGCGAGCTGAACATGGTGTTTATGGCTACACAACTATACCTGATTCATATTATGATGCTGTTGTTAACTGGATGAAAAAGCGTCATAATTGGGATATCAAAAAAGAATGGATTATTATCACCCCTGGCGTCGTAGCCGCATTAAATTATATCATCCAAACTTTTACCGATTTAGGGGATAGTGTCCTCGTTTTTCAACCTGTTTATAATCCTTTCTTTAATGTCGTAAAAAATAACGAGCGTAATCTTGTAATTGAACCATTAGTATTAAAGAATGGTCATTATGAAATTGATTTTGTAAAGTTGGAAGAAAGCATAATTAAGAATCAAGTGAAATTAATTATTCTTTGTAGTCCACACAATCCTGTTGGTAGAGTATGGACCAAGACAGAACTTACCAATATCGCAGAAACATGTTTAAAACATAATGTATTAATTGCGGTTGATGAGATCCACCATGATTTAGTTTACAAAGATTATAAACATATACCGTTAGCCTCATTAAAGAAAGAATATAGCGATATTTGTATTACTTGTACTGCTCCAAGTAAAACTTTTAATTTAGCAGGATTATATACCTCTAATGTGATTGTTGAAAATGAGGAGTTAAGAGAAAAGTTACGTAAGTTTATTAAGAAACTTGGTGGTACGCACCCATCTATCTTTGGCATGTTAGCTTGTGAAGTTGCTTATCAAACAGGAGAAGCATGGTTAGAAGAAGTAATGACGTATATTGAAGAGAATAAAGACTATACTATGAAGTTTGTAGAAGATTATCTACCTCTTATACATGTTATTAAACCAGAAGCAACCTATTTATTATGGCTCGATTGTCGAAAACTGAAACTAACGGATAAAGAATTACTTGATTTCTTCATGAAGGAAGCTAAACTCTACCTTAATCATGGTTATGTATATGGTGATGAAGGTAGTGGCTTTGTCCGTTTAAATATTGCTTGTCATCGTTCAACACTTGAACAAGCATTATCGCGACTAAAAGATGCTTATGATAAACGCTTCACTTATAAGAGGTGAGAAGGTGAAATCTTATCGCAAGGAACTATGGTTTAATACTCCTACCCGACGTGCTTTTATCAATATAACTAAAGAAGTAGAAGAATGTGTGACCACAAGTGGGATTAAAGAGGGATTGGTACTAGTTAATGCGATGCATATTACCGCTAGCGTCTTTATCAATGATGATGAAGTTGGCCTACATCGTGATTTTGAACGTTTCTTAGAAAAACTAGCACCTGAGAAACCATATAATCAATATGAGCATAATACGTATGAAGATAATGCAGATGCGCATTTAAAACGGACGATAATGGGGCGGGAAGTTGTAGTTGCCATCACCAATGGGTGCTTAGATTTAGGACCTTGGGAACAAATCTTTTATGGTGAATTTGATGGTAAACGTCCAAAAAGGGTACTAATTAAAATCATTGGTGAATAAATATATATTAAGATATTTATTGTAAAAATATTAAAATTATCATATAATAAATCGTAAGAAGGGGAGTAGTTTTGATTAATTAGCCGTCATCACGGTGAGAACCACCCGGTTAATTAACCAAGTCTAACCTTGGAAACGAGACCTTCAAAATAATGGGGGACAATCCATTATTTTGGAGGTTTTTTTGTACCCCCAAATAAGAGGAGGTTTACTTAAATATGTGGTATTTAAAGTCTACGGAAGAAGTATTAAAGGAGTTAAATGTTAATGTTGAAACTGGTTTGACAGAAGACGAAGCAAATAGGAGATTACAAGAGTATGGTGAAAACAAGTTAAAAGAAAAACCCAAGAAAAGTATCCTGTCTTTATTTTTGTCGCAACTTAACGATTATCTTATCTATGTGCTACTTGCAGCCACCTTAATTACGCTTATTATTGGTGATTATACCGAGGCTATTATCATCATTATAGTTGTAATTTTAAATGCGATGATTGGTGTTGTTCAAGAGTATAAGGCTGAAAAGGCAATTGAAGCACTTAAGAAATTAACTACTCCCAAATCATTAGTAAAGCGAGATGGGCAAATAAAAGAAATCAGTTCTGAATTGATTGTTCCTGGAGATATCGTTATTATCGATGCAGGGCGCTATATCCCTTGTGATTTGCGGTTAATTGAAACAGTAAACTTGCAAATTGAAGAATCTGCCTTAACTGGAGAATCTGTACCTGTTGAAAAGCATGCTGAGTTAGTATTCGATGATGAAAAGATTCCTATTGGTGACCGGACTAATATGGCATTTATGTCAACCATGGCTACTTATGGTCGCGGGATAGCGGTAGCGGTCGGAACGGGAATGAATACCGAAATTGGTAAGATTGCCAAAATCCTCGAACAAGATGAGGAAGAAATGACCCCCCTTCAAATTAGGCTTCAGGAATTAGGAAAAATCCTCGGGATTGCTGCCCTTGGCATCTGTGCTTTAATATTTATCGTTTCGTTAATTCAACAGCGTGATGCACTGGAAATGTTTAAAACCGCAATTAGTTTGGCAGTTGCAGCGGTTCCTGAGGGTTTAGCAGCCATCGTAGCGATTGTCCTTGCCTTAGGTGTACAGCGAATGTCAAAAATTAATGCGATTGTCAAAAGACTCCCTGCAGTAGAAACATTAGGTTGTGTCAACATTATCTGTTCTGATAAAACAGGTACATTGACCCAAAATAAAATGACAGTAGTCAAAATGTATACTCTAGATGATCTAAGGGATATCGGTCACGAAACTAATCAAAATATAAACACTGATGTAGAAGAAACCTTAATAAAAACCATGGTACTTTGTACAGATGCAACCTACAATAACGGAAAGGCTACGGGTGATCCTACAGAAGTTGCTTTGCTTGTATTAGGTGAAAAGTTTGGTTTACACAAAAACGACTTAGACAAAACCTATCCACGGGTGGGTGAACGTCCTTTTGACTCGATCAGAAAGATGATGTCCACTTTAAATAAAGAAGCGAACCATTATCGTGTTCATACTAAAGGTGCGCTCGATAATCTTCTGAATATATGTACTCATATTTTACGTAATGGGGAAATTATACCTTTAACAGAAGACATTAAAAAGGAATGTCTAGAAATTGCGGAGGAAATGTCGAGTAATGCCTTGCGTGTATTAGGTTGTGCTTACAAAGATGTCGATACTATTATTACATCTGAAGAGATGGAAAAAGAGTTAATCCTTATTGGCTTTGTCGGGATGATTGACCCACCACGATTAGAAGTTAAAGACTCCATCGCTGAATGTAAAAAAGCAGGTATTACACCAATTATGATTACAGGAGACCATAAAATCACTGCTTTTGCGATTGCGAAAGAGTTAGGCATGGCGGATAATATTGATCAATGTATAACTGGGGTAGAAATTGACGAACTGTCTGAGGAAGAGTTTGCACAAAACATCAACAAATATCGCGTATTTGCGCGGGTGTCACCAGAACATAAAGTGAAGATTGTCAAGGCCTTTAAAAAACAAGGAAACATTGTTTCGATGACTGGTGACGGGGTTAATGATGCTCCTTCTCTTAAGTTTGCGGATATTGGTGTGGCTATGGGCATTACTGGTACCGATGTTTCTAAAGGTGCTAGTGATATGATTTTAACAGATGATAATTTTACTACAATTGTACATGCTGTAGAGGAAGGTCGTAACATTTACAATAACATTAAGAAAGCTGTTAATTTTCTCTTATCATGTAACTTAGGAGAAGTATTTGCGGTATTCTTTGCGATTATCTTAAACTGGCCAGTGCCATTAGTCGCAACCCAGATTCTTTGGGTTAATCTAATTACTGATGCCCTGCCAGCGATTGCGTTAGGTATAGATCCAGGTGATAAGGACATCATGAAACAGAAACCTCGTAGTCCTAAAGAAAGTTTCTTCGCGCATGGGGCTTGGTTAAGAGTATTAATTGGTGGTACCTTAATAGGTTTACTAACGTTATTTGCGTTTTATTATGGACTATATTCAAAGGATTATTTCTCAGTCACAGATGATGCAGTTAAAGAAAGCATCGAAGTGTATGCGCGTACAATGGCATTCATTGTCCTTGCATGCTCACAACTATTCTATTCATTATCTATGCGTAACTTTAATAAACTAGTATTTCAAGTAGGCTTGTTTAAAAATAAACTATTAATTGCATCTATTCTAATCGGACTCCTACTTCAGGTTATTGTAATTGTAGTACCTGTGTTTGCGAAAGCTTTTGAAGTACAAAGTCTTTCATTACCTCATTGGTTATTAGTTATTGGTCTTGCGTTAGTACCATTTATTTTAAAAGAATTATCGAAATTATTATTCAAACTGATTAAACCAAAACAAGAAGTTTCATATTAACAAGGAAAACTAAAAGGAGTTATACTGAAAAAGTATAACTCCTTTTAACTATTTGATTTCAATTAATTAACTCGAAGAAAGTAGAGGTTTTCCAAGAAATTCCAATAAATTTCATATTGTTCAGGAGTAAGATTGTTAAAGTCAAAGGATGCGATTTCATGAATCGCCACAATATTACCTATGAATATACCAAGGAACTCCTCTTGTGTAATTATCACGTCTAAACCAAATACTTCTTTAATTTCTTCCGCAGTTAAAACATTTGTGTAGAAGTCTGCTAGGGCGTTCAATAATGATTCTTCTTGATCTTCAGTGAATGTGAGTGATAGGACTTTAATAACATCAATAATAACATCATCTTCTAATGTGAGATATGGATCAGTACCTAGATCAAATGAGATTCCTTGTTCACTGAGGTTATCCATAACGGATCCTTCTATCTTGATTAATTCATTTAATACATTAACAATGTATGGGGTCGTGTTTTCAATAATGCTATCGAGGAGAGCATTTATCTCTTGCAGATTTTCGGTTACAAAACGGAGGGTAGAAGTTTTATAATACTTACTAATAGCTTTAGTTAGAATAGTAAGTTCTTCTTCAGATAGGTTTTCAATGATAGCTTTATTATAAATATTAAGATCTTTGATAAGTGTATTAATATAGTTCACTATATGTTCTAGATATAATCCATCATTCATTAAAGTATCCACAAGTTGATAATAATCAATTAGAATTTTACCCTCGGTACTTATGAATTGTTCATAAGAATCATAGCCTAAATCAATTAAGAGTTTAATTGCATCTATATAATATGGAAGGTCAGCAAATAGGATGTCTAACTCAGTTATTAGATTTTCGATATTTTCACTTTCATCTAAAGATTCTATGTAATATCTAGCGAACTTATAAATAACATTGAGGATGCGTTCTTCAAAATCACTAGCAAGAATGCCTTCGAGTTGACTTATATCAGCATTATATTTTAGTGCAAAATCTTTTAAGAAACTATCAACTACGAGAATGATATCAATAACAGTTTCTGGGTTAATCTTACTGTAACAATAGTAATCATCTTCATCCTCATAACATTCATATGTTGTTATGTTTTGGACTAAATCTGTGATTGTCGCAAAGGTTTCTAAATCTATTTCTAATAATAATTGTAGTTCTAATTTAGAAACATAATAGGTTAATGTCGCAAAATCATTTATGAAGTCTTCACTTAAGAAATTATCGACATCAAATGCCATTAAAGCAAGTACATTAATAAGTCTATAGAAGGTTTCAAATTCTTCGATAGTAGGTAGTGAATTTAAGAAAATATGGACTAACTCATCTTTAATAATAAAGATTTCGTTTGGATTAGCTAATCCTTCATCAATCGCTATAATGATTGAATTTACTAAATCCGCATCAAAACTGTTAAAGATAGCAACTGCATAATTAACGACTACTTCAACGGCAGCGATAACCGCATCTTTATCGGTGTCAATTAAGTTTAGTGTTGTTTCAATAACTTCTTTTTGCATATAGTTGTTTTCTAATACTTTATTTAATACGTAAACTTGACGACCAAAATGTATTGCGTTCCATAAATCTTGTAAATTGTAAATATTATAGATAAAATCTAAGTCATTGGCAACATATGCTGAATAGAAAGTTTCTAGAAGTACTTCTTCAATATCTCGTAAAAGCTCGCTATCATCATTTTCATAATAATATAGATACTCATAATTATCCATATTACCATTATTAAAGAGAATATGGAAAGAGATGTTATCAAAAATAGATCTAATCGTATTGGGGTCAAATTTACCACTAACCAAATTATAGATAATACGTTCTGCGGAGTTTGGTGATACATAGGTGCTTATTTTGTTATATATTATACTATTTTCTAAAGTGTTTAGGAAATATTGGACCTGTTGGTCAAAAATTTTTAGATCAGATTCATATTTGGTAATTAACCTATCGTAACTCGCAACTTGGTTATTACCTAAGTTGTAATAAAAGTTAACTAATAGAGATGCCAAATCATTAGTAGTAAAACCAAAGGCGAAAACCTCATTGATAGCTGTTTGAAGTTGGGTGAAATCTTTTGGAGGTACCTTAAACATATTGAACAATATATCAACTACTTCGATGGAATCATTGAAGTTTACTTTTGATTCTACAACTACATCAACATAAGATTCAACTATCGTTAGGATTTTTAGATAGTTGGCATATTCATATGGATCATCAAAATAACCTACATTCATATCAGGTGTATAACTTGGATCGAAAATAGGTAGAATTCTCTCTATCAAATGTGCTTTACGTTAAACTCGATTTAACACATAAGTTACAGTAGTGGATGGTTGGCTTTGCGTAGAACCTTTTACTGCTTTAATTGCGATAGTATAACTACCGTCAGGTAATTGGAGTTTTGCTAAGTCAAAACTAGTTGCTTCGGTACGATAGGAGCTGCTGTTATTCACAATTACTAGGTATTCTTCTGCATTAGAAACAGGACTCCAACTGACGATATCGTAGGATATTTGTACATTTGTTGGTGCATCTATTATGACTGGTTGTTGCGTGGTTGTTGTTTGATTAGTAGTCGTTGTTATCTGTGTTGTTGTAGTGTCCTTAGTTGTGGTTTTACTCTTAAATAATTGACAACCTGCAAAGGTAAAAAGCATTGTCAGAATAATACCTAATTATAAAAACCTTTTAAGCAACTAACTTTCTCCTCTCGTTTTATATTTCTTAAGATGCTTTCTTTAGATTAAGACTATTTTATAATAATTACCAATAATAATCAATTAATTTATTCTTCACAAACTCTTAAAATATTTTAATAATGTCGACAAAATTCGTGTTTTTCACTCTGTGAAAGTATGCTAGATAACTCACGCCATACGTAACAAAACTTATGCTGATACCAATTTAGATACTTTTGATGGTAAAATCAAAAATTTGATATGTACCGTAGAAGAGGAGTAAAAATGGTAAACTTTCTTTAACAGTATTAATTATGGCTAATAAGGAAACTATTGTAAAAATGAATTGAATAACTTTTTCAGAAATTAATAGAGATAATAGTTTCTTTATGGAAATACCTAATACTCTTAACCTAGCTAAAATATTTTTTGAATTAGTAAATTCTAAAAGGGCATTATTTAAGATGGTGATAAGGAAACTTGTGATGAGAATTAAGATTAAATAAGTGAAATAACTATTAAGGTTAACCATCAATTGTAAATCGTTTTCTACGAGTTCATGAAAATCAATGATATAATACATTTCTTTGGCGTATGTTTCGATAAGAAATCTTTTTACATTTTCCGTATCATAAGCATTTAAGATAATCGCATTAGGAAAGATAGTATGGTTGTTTTGTAAGTAATAGAGATTAGTGAAAATAATTTCTGTAATTTGCGATTCATAAAATCCAGCCACAGTAAACTCTAGATTGGGATAATCTTTGTTAAGTGTTAGTGTAACTTTATCATCAATGTTTAACTTGTTTAGATAATGATATTTGATGGGAAGGATTACATAATAAGTGTCCAAGGATTTCACTTTTTCTAACGTCTCATTATTGATATCAATATTAAAATAATGCGTTATTTTATCAAAATCCGAGGAGATATTGTAGTTAGAGATAGCATCTAACTCTTTGATATAAGTATCGGTGAACAGATAAGCCTTACTTACTTCTTTGATGAGATGGTGATTTTGTAACTCTTGATATGTTTTTTCATAGTTTAAAGTAATATTTGTCAAAGCGTAATCAATGGTGATTGTGTTTCTAATGGTTTTGGTGGTAGTTACGATATATTCATTCAATCCAATCAACATGATGATAATGAGAAAACTCATGGTCATAAGGTTTATGATTTGCTTAGTTATTTTATTTAATGATAGATTATTGAGGGAGATTAACGTAAATAAATTTTTAATGTTTAATCTATTGAAAATATATTTAATTAGAAAAATTAACAAGTGAGGTAAAACAATTGCGACAATAAACGCAATTAAAGTATTAAGCAAGTAATAGATCTTTATATCAATAACATGTTTTAGAAATGAATGATTTAGGATAAAAACAATGATACTTAAACTAAATATACCAAATGTAAATTTAGTGCTACTTAGGCTAAAGGAATAATTAACTTTACTCAGTTTAATCAAGGAGGAACGAGAAATTTTTAAGTAATTATAGATTTCTATTAAGAGAATCACACAAAAACTTAAACATAAGCCAGTTATTATATTATTTATATGCAGTTGATAAGTGATATTTGTACCAATATATTTTAAACCAGTATTAATAACTACATTTGTAAGAAAAATACTAATAAAGAAACTAGGTAGATAATACATTAAAAACTCAACAAGTAATGAAAGTAAGGTAAAACTTTTTCTTCCTCCTAAGATATCGATTACAGCGATTTGCTGTTTTCTGTCTTCAAAGACAAGGGAAAAAGTAGATTGTAATAGTAGTAAGACGATAAATAAAATCAAGGTCATGATAAGAAAGATTAACGAACCATACTTGACTACGGTATCCTCAATATATTGTTGATTTACGGTTGCTTTGACAATTTGTTGAGGATACAAGGTTTCAATTTGGGTTATAATATCTGCTTTATCATGTTTATCTTGTAAACTGAAATAAACGCGATTATAGATGTTTTGGAAAACAATTGGTGGAAGAGCCCCTAAACCTAAAGTATTTAAGAAGATTTGCGCATTATTATTTTTATCGATGAAAACACTTAGATTACTAAAAAGATTATTATCAGGAAGAATCTCAGTAACCTTAAATAAAAGTTTTTCTCTACCAATCAGAAGCGTTATCGAATCATTGATGTTGATATTATATTTTTCACTTAAGGATTTGGTGATAATAATTTCATTTTCTTTTAGTGTTTGTATTGTTGGTTTAATAACTAAGATTTTATTTAAATCAGATAAAGATGAAGCGTAGAGATTAACATAGGTGTAATCGGTGTTGGTTTCAATCATAGTAGTGAATTCAAAAAAGGGAGCGACATAATTAAAGTCATTTTCAAGGTCAAAACGATTTTATAAATCCCTTATTGAGAAAAAGCGAGTGTTACTTTGATCATCAACAGACAGGATAATATCGATATCAGCATATTTAGCGTAAGTCACTTGGTAAATGTAGTAGTTTAATAAGGGTTTCGTCACAAATGTTAGTAAAGATAGTATGGAGATGATGATGAAGGTGATAAAGATAATGATGCTACGTAAACGATTATGGAGGATGTTTTGAATCGCTAATTTAAATAAAAAGGCAAATTTACTTATTGATGATTTCATCATTTATGATAACCCCATCAACTAATCGTAAATAACGGGTGCCATATTTGATTAAATCTTCATTATGGGTAACAAGAACAATGGTTTTATGTAATTCCTGATTAAGTTTTTGAAAGAGTTCCATAATCGCTAGACTATTCTTGATATCGAGATTGCCTGTCGGTTCATCCGCAAAGATTACCATTGGGTCATTAACTAAAGCTCTCGCAATTGCGACTCTTTGTTGCATCCCACCTGATAATTGATTAGGATAATAGTCACGGTAATTAGCAAGTCCAACATAATGGAGTAACTCCTCAATCCGCTCGTTGTTTTGGTTGTTGGCTAATACTTGGGCAAGGAGAATGTTATCGTAAACGGTGAGATTGGGTAAGAGATTATAGAATTGAAAAATAAAACCAATTTTATTTTGTTTGAGATTAGATAACTATTTGTCTGAATATTCTTCAATTTCCTTCCCAAAAAGCTTAATACTACCCTTTGTCTTTGCTTCTAATCCACTTAAAACATACAGAAGTGTTGTTTTACCGCTTCCTGAAGGACCGACAATCGAAACAAATTCTCCCGTTTCAATACAGAGGTTTATTCCCCGTAAAACTTCTGTTGTAATTTCATTATCATAATAATGTTTAAATAAATCCCTTGTCTCAATTACTCTCATAAGCATCCTCACTTATCTTATTTAATATTGCAATTATATCATATTTCGCTTATAATTACATGTTGTAGTATATGAGAAAGGAAAATGATGAAATGATTAAACATATTGTGATTTGGAAACTGAAAGATAAAGAACAAGCTTTAGAAATGAAGAAAAGATTAGAAGCATTACCACATAAAATAAAGGAAATCCAATCATTAGAGGTAGGAATTAATATACTACCAGTAAATGATTATGATATTGCCTTAACGGTTACTTTTAATAACCTTGATGATTTAAATACTTACCAAAACCATCCTGATCATTTACAAGTCTTCGCTTTTGTTAAACAAGTTGCAGAAAAACGCGTCGCGGTTGATTATGAGTTCTAGTGATTGGAGGATTTTTTGTGTGGGACAAACTTGTTGAAATCATGACTGCTGTTCCGTTATGGGAACTTATGTTAATCTTTTTTGCGAAAATAGTGGAAGTCACTATGGGTACATTACGCATTATCCTCATCAATAAGGGTTATCGTAAGCAAGGTGTTATTCTTTCCTTTATCGAAATTGTACTCTGGGTCTTTGTTGCTAGCCGGGTTATTACTGGTATTAGTGAAGCCCCTATTAAAGGTATTGTCTACAGTTTAGGTTTTTCCGCAGGGGTTTACACGGGTAGTCGAATTGAAAACTGGTTAGCTTTTGGCCGTGTTTTGGTACAAGTGATTACTAATAGTACTATAGGTATAGAACTTACAGACACCCTAAGAAAGGAAGGTTATGGTGTTACCACTATCAACGCCCATGGTAAAGATAATGATCGCTTAGTACTCATGGTTTATACAGATCGCAAGCGCAAGCCGCAAGTCATTAAACGTATTCAAAGCATTGATCCCCAAGCGATGATTGTTATTAATGAAGTATCAACAGTAGGTGGTTATTTTTCGCCATGGAGACATTTTGTAAAGTAGGTAAATTAGTTGAATTAATCATCTTTGATATGGATGGTTTAATATTTGATTCAGAACGCCTTGCATATGAAGTTTGGCAAGCGGTATTAGGTAGGCATGGACATGAAATAAATTTTGAGTTTTATCGTAAACTCATTGGTTCAAATGAAGAACGCATAAAAACATTATGTTTAGAAAAATATGGTAAGGATTTCCCTTTTGAAGAGTTAAAAAAAGAAAGATATCAAGAGATGGACAAACTTATCAAGGAAAAAGGCTTAGCTTTAAAACCAGGGTTACTTGAATTATTAAATTTTTTAAAAGACAAGCCAGTGAAAAAAGCAGTCGCAACGTCAACCAATAGAGAAAGAGCATATAAACTGTTAAATCTTCATCATTTAGTACCTTATTTTGATATTATCTTATGTGGGGATGAAATAACTAAATCGAAACCCGACCCTGAAATCTTTCTTAAAGTCTGTGAAAAACTAAGTTGTCGACCTACGAAGACAATGGTGTTAGAAGACTCCATCGCTGGTATCATCGCAAGTTATAATGGGAAAATGATGCCAATCATGATTCCCGACATGATTGAACCAAACGAAGAAGTAAAAGATAAAACATTTAAGTGTTTTAATAATCTTCTTGAAGTTAGAGACTATTTGGCAGAGAACTTTTTCCAAGCATAAAGTGCCATCATTAACTAGAAACTAATAGTAGAATCTAACTTCAAAGGAGTGAGGCTATGAAACAGGGGTTAATCCCTACCATTGTTGGTGCTGGTGTTACTGCCTTAGGTGTAACATTAACGGTTAGAAATCAACGCAAGCAACAAGACATGATGACACGCCTAATGCCATTAGTTAGTGCGGGAATCATTGGATTTGGTTTAGCCCATGTATTATTAGGGACGATTGATTTAGTTGATTAATAAAAAGCCATCCAAAAGTGGATGGCTTTTAAAATAATCCTTGATAATAATAACCAAACAATTTAAGTTGCGGTACGATTATATTTAAAATTATCCATTGGGTCATGACAGTGATGATCAAACCACATAAATAAGGAATGAAGTTGAAATAAGCATCACAGAGTCTAAAGAAAAAGGGCATGATTAACCAAAAGAGGAAAAACGCAGTAATATAGTAGATGTTATAGTAGAAAATGTGAATATTAATAAATAAGAGGGAAATAACGCTAAGAAATAGAATAAGCGTAATTAGGCGATATCTTTTTCGAAATCTAACTTTTGCGAAGTAATCATCATTCTTCACGATAATTACGAAAACATTGAAGAAAAAGATAATAAACTGTAAAATCAGAAAGTGATAGACCCCAAAATCAGTTAACATAGATGATGTGTATAATGGTGTAGTGGTATCATAGATTACTAAATATAAGGATGCTGTGAGAATATTATTTGATAAAGATAAATAAACTAATAGACAATTAATGACAATTACAGTCGAAAGACAGATGCCAACTAGTTGTAGATAAGTTGATAATTGTCTTACATAGGAGTATTTACTTTCTTTAATGAATAAATATAGAAAAAATATCATGCTTATAATACTAATAGGATTATGGTACCAACCATGGGTGCTAAGGTTGGGTCGTATAAAGAGAAAATAATATGCAAGTTGTAGGAAAATTGATATTAGCATGTATTTCAGTATTCTTTTCATGATGATTACTCCTTAATTGCGATGTTATTGTATTTTATCATTTTTTATTTTTTTGTCAACAAGATTTAGATAGTACTAACTCATGAAAGTATAGTAAAAGATTTTAACCGTTATCGGAGGTATATTTTCAAGTGAAAATCTGTTATAATGAAAGATAAAGATATCAAAGGAAGAGGTATGCATGAAAGTGTATGATATCTACTCATCACCAATTGGGGAAATCCTAATTGTGATGAGTGACGAGGGATTGTGTAATATAGAACTGTTTAAGGAAGATTGGGAGATATACCTTAAACAAAATTCAAACCTAAAATTAGATAAAGAACGATGCAAAACTGTAACTACTCAATTAACCGAATATTTTCAAGGAAAGAGACAAACCTTTGATGTACCACTAGACATAAAAGGAAGTAGTTTTCAATCTGTAGTTTGGCAATATTTAAGCACGATTCCTTATGGAAAAACCTGTTCGTATCAAGATGTGGCAAATAAGATTGGTAATGCTAGAGCAGTGCGGGCTATTGGTGGTGCTTGTAAAGCTAATCCCATCCCTATTATCATTCCGTGTCATCGTGTGATTGGGAAAAACGGTAAGTTAATAGGATACGCAGGTGACCGTTCGTGGGTAAAAGAATGGTTGTTGAAACATGAAGAAAAATATGTCGAGGGGGATAAATGATGTTTGAATTAAAGAAGTATGTTGATTATGTATCATTAGATGAAACTAACCGTATCGTCTTAGCTTTATTACCACAGTATAAGCAATTCTTATATGCTGAGAAGGCGCGCGGTTTAATCCAAAAAGCTGCGAAAGATTTCCTAGGTAAAGATTTTGTTAGTTGTGAAATTATTGATAACAAATGTCTTATTACGGTTTTACCTAATACTGAGGAGAAAAACTTAAAAATCATTCAATCAGAAGTGGTGGATGGTTTAGAGTTAATTATGCGCTTAATGGGGTTATAGTACCCCATTTTCTTGTTATCTCGTTTAATAACAAAACTATTAGCGAATAATGTAAATGAAAGTGTTTTTATCTACAAAATAAGAACTGTTTTTGTTTCACAAAGATAAGAATATGTTATAATTGTGAACTAAAGGAACCAACAAAATCCATTAAATCGAGGTAGTATATGGAAAAGAAGAAAACATTCAAACGCATTTTAGATTATTTTGTGAAAACCTTTAATGGTATGGCCTTAGGGCTCTTTTCCACTTTAATCATCGGGGTTATTATTGGTCAAATTGGTAAGTTAACACACATTGAGGAGTTAATTACTTTAAGCGATATTTTAAAGTCCTTTATGGGAATTGGTATTGGAATAGGTATAGCGTGGAGTTTAGGGTTACATGGTCTTTCCCTTATCGCTGGAGCGGTAGCGGGTGGCATTGGGGGACGAATTGGTGTTACGACAGCGACTGGCAATCCCATGGTGGTTTACCTAACAGCTATCGCTGCCATCGAAGGGTGTAGGTTAATTCTTCGAAAGAAAACTCCCATTGATATTCTACTTGTTCCGTTACTCACGAGTATCATCGCTTTTGGGGTAGCGTTACTAATTCACAAACCTATTGGCTATGCCATGACTGCGTTAGAAAACTTTATAAAAAATGCAACGGAATACCAACCCTTCCTGATGGGGATTATTATATCCGTTATCATGGGCATGGCTTTAACCGCACCGATATCGAGCGCTGCGATTGCGATTATGATTAATTTAAATGGTATCGCCGGTGGGGCTGCTTTAGTTGGGTGTTGCGTCCAAATGTTAGGTTTTGCGGTTCAATCTCGTAAAGACAATAGTATTGGTGAAGTAATTTCCATTGCGATTGGTACTTCAATGTTACAGTTTAAAAACATCTTAAAGAAACCCATCATCTGGTTACCAACAATTATTGTATCAGCTATTTTGGGTCCTGTTTCAACATTAGTCTTTAAGATGAAAACGACGGAAATCGGTAGTGGCATGGGAACCTCAGGGTTAGTTGGTCAATTTGGTACATTGGATGCGATGGGTTATAACCTCTATACATTTATTACTATTATTGTTCTACAAATCATATTACCTATTGTCTTAGTTTACTTAGTTGATCTCTTCTTCCGCTATAAAAAGTGGATAGTTGCAGGGGATTTAGCATTAAAAGACTAAAAAAAACCCTCTCTTATTTTAGATAAGAGAGGGTTATTATTTTTAACAATTGTTTAACATCTTTAATATTTATGATATAATTGTAAAAAAATGAAATCTATGAATTAAACCTTCTTTTTCTATCCGAATATAATAACAATATATCTCTTATTTACTGTTTCAATAATATCTTGCTTTCTAAATTTTTTAAAAGGAGTGGGGTCAATGAAAAGTTTAAAAGTACTCGCGATTGGGAATAGTTTTAGTCAAGATAGTATGGAATACTTATGGCATATAGCGAAAAATGCAGGTTATCAAGATATTAGATTAGGCAATTTGATTGTGCCAGGATGTAATTTGGAGCGACATTGGAAGAATGCGAATTTTGCGGTTAGTGAATATATCTATGCGAAAAACACGGATGGAGTATGGAAAGAAACAGCGGATAAGAAAATTAAAGATGGACTCTTAGATGAAGAATGGGACATCATTACACTTCAACAGGAAAGTGGTAAAAGTGGATTACCAGGAACCTATCAACCATACTTAAATAACATGATTAACTTTATTAGAGAACATAATCAAACTTGTAAGATTATGTGGAACATGACTTGGGCATATCCAAACGGAAGTGACCATCCTCATTTTGAGTACTACAATAATGATCAATACACCATGTATAAAGCGATTGTGAATGCGGTAAGAGAAGTGATTCTACCCAACGATAAAATTGCTGGAGTTATTCCTACGGGAACCGCGATTCAAAACATGCGTACAAGTGTAATTGGCGATAATTTAAATCGTGATGGGTTCCATTTATCGTTAGATTATGGTCGCTATATTGCGAGTTTAATGTGGTTTAAAGCCTTGACGAATGAATCCATTGATAAAATTACTTATCGTCCAGAAGGTATTGCGAGAGATATTTTGGATATAATTAAGAAAGCTGTTAATAATGCGTATGAACATCCTTTTGAAGTAATTGAATTATAATTTAAAAAGTCTTAAGATGAAAATCTTAAGACTTTTTTAAACTATGATAAAGTTACCCCAATGGTAATTAGTGTTTGAGCGAGAATGTATGTAAACATAACGATGACCCCACCATATTTAACCTCTTTTTTAAATAAACCTATCGCTAAAACAGTATCTGAAGTTATAAATAGTAATGAACCGATTAATGGTAATAGATAAGGTATGAATTTTACCGCATCATAGCGAATCGCGGTAGTGAAACTCATTAACGTGATGATAATCATATAAAGAAGACCGGGGATTCTTAATTCACCCATATGGTGATAGAGAAGTTTAAATAATCCTAGAATGATAATTATATAAGGAATGATGATTAAATAGAAATATGGTGGGAAAGTAAAATCAATACTGATTAGAAAATAAGTAATATAGAAGACATGACCTAAGAAAAATGAAGCGATACCTAACATGATATTGAGTTGTTCGCTCTTCAATAAAAAGATATCACCTAATAGTCCAAAAAACAGTGCAAGAATTATTAGTATATTTATATCTTGAGCAGTTAATACATAATAAGCAATTAAAAGTGGCATTAATAATGGTTTAGATAGGCATTTTAGTATAAAACTATCTTTATACTCCCCAAAAAGATTAACTAGGGAAACAATCCCTAAAATAATTAATATAATTATCCCTATCATATTTACCTCCTTATATCCCTCGTACTTAATATTGTAATACTTATTAATAGTAAAAAAAAGGCGTTTCTTGAGTTTTTAAATATTTCTCATCAAATTAAAATAAAAACTATGGTATACTATAATAAAATTGAACAAGAAGGTGAATGAAGTGATTAAGTTTGCGATTGTTGGAATAGGAACGATGGGGAGCACACACGCTCTTCATTTAAATGAAGGTAAGATAAATGATGGTAAATTAGTAGCTATATGTGATATTAATCCTGCTCGCCTACAATGGGCCGAAGAAAACCTAAGCTCAGATATCAAAAAGTATATAGATTATGACGAGATGCTAGCAGCGGGTGGTTTTGATGCGGTGATGATTGCGACACCTCATTACTTACATCCACCCATGGCGATTAAAGCATTAAATAAAGGGTATCATACCTTAATCGAAAAACCTGCAGGAGTTTATACTAAACAAGTACGGGAAATGAATGAAGTAGCGCTTAAACACCCTGAATTAAAATTTGGAATTATGTTCAATCAACGCACGAACGAAATTTATAAAAAAACAAAAGAATTAATCGAAAGCGGTGAACTAGGAGAGATTAAACGCACTAACTGGATTATTACGAACTGGTATCGTCCCCAAGCTTATTATAATCAAGGTGGCTGGCGAGCAACTTGGCAAGGAGAAGGTGGAGGAGTATTACTTAATCAATCACCTCATCAACTCGACCTCTGGCAATGGATTTGCGGTATGCCAAAAACCATTAGAGCGTTCTGTTACTTTGGTAGAAATCGAAAGATTAATGTTGAAAATGATGTTACTGCCTTCTGTGAATATGAAAATGGTGGAACAGGAGTCTTTGTGACATCAACGCATGATTACCCTGGTAGTAATCGGTTTGAGATTTCTGGGGATAATGGTCAAATTGTGATTGAGGATAATAAGTTAATCTTTAGAAAAGCAAATATAAATGAGAAAGTCTTTAATGAAACTAATACAGAACCATGGTCAACTCCTGGTTTTGAAGTCTATGAATTTGCCAATGGTAATGTTTGGGGTAATCAACATATCGAAATCTTTAATAACTTTATTAAAGCTATTGAAGAAGACATACCTTTAATTGCCCCAGGAATCGAAGGGATTAAAAGTTTAACTATTTCAAATGCGATGTTACTTTCAACTTGGCTTAATGAAACCATTGATGTGCATAATCTTGACGAAGAACTATTCTATCAAGAGTTACAAAAACGGATTAACGAGGAAAAATCACAAAAAGGTGAGTAATATGAAGATGACCTTTCGGTGGTATGGGCCAAATGATCCCATACCGTTAAAATATATCAAGCAAATCCCTGGGATTACAGGTGTGGTAAGCGCAATTTATACTGTACCTGTTGGGGATGTGTGGAAAGAGGAAGACATAAAAAACCTTAAGAATATGGTCAATGAGGTGGGATTAGAGTTAAAGGTTATTGAAAGTGTACCCATTCATGAAGATATCAAGCTGGGGCTACCTACTCGGGATCGCTACATAGAAAATTATGGAGAAACCTTACATCGATTAAGTAAAGCGGGTATTGAAGTTGTTTGTTACAATTTTATGCCCGTCTTTGATTGGACCAGGACCGAACTAGACTATGTTTTAGAAGATGGTTCAAAAACGCTAATATACGATAATGATCAAATCGTAAAAATAAAACCAGATGCTACTGATTTAGAACTACCCGGTTGGGATTCATCTTACAGTAAAGCAGAACTAACCGATTTACTTAATAAATATCGCCAAATTACGGAAGAAGATTTATGGCGAAATTTAGAATACTTCCTTAAAAAGATTATTCCTGTTGCGGAAGAGTGCGGTATTAAGATGGCGATTCACCCTGATGATCCACCATGGTCGATTTTTGGTTTACCACGCATTATCACTAATGAAGCGAATCTGGAAAGATTCTTAAAAATCGTGGATAGTCCCTATAATGGAATTACAATGTGCAGTGGTTCATTAGGTTGTGCAAGTTTCAATGATTATATTAAAATGGTGCGCAAGTTTGGGAAAATGGGGAGAATCCATTTTGCCCATCTACGCAATGTGAAGTTATTAGATAATAATTCTTTTATGGAAACTGCCCATTATTCAGCTTGTGGTAGTTTAGATATGGTAGAAATACTTAAAGCTTATAAAGAAATTGGTTTTACTGGTTATGTTAGACCTGACCATGGTCGTATGATTTGGGATGAACAAGGTAAACCTGGCTATGGATTATATGACCGTGCTTTAGGTGCGATGTATTTATTAGGGATTTGGGAAACGTTAACGAAAATAAAGTAGGTGATTTCTATGCATAAACCTAATCTAACAAATAAAGTTGCTGTAGTAACAGGTGGGACAGGTGTCCTAGGCACTTATTGGTGTAAAGCCTTAGCGGAATGTGGGGCAAAGGTTGCCATACTTGGCACTAATCTGGAAAAAGGACAAAAGTTAGTAAAGGAAATTGAAGAAACGAATGGCATTGCCCTTGCGGTTAAAGTAGATGTTCTAAATAAAGAGTCGCTATTAGAGGCAAAAAAAATAATCAACGCTACGTTTGGACCTTGTGACATCTTGATTAATGGTGCCGGTGGAAATCATCCTAAAGGAACAACAACGAAAGAATACTTTGAAATAGAAGATCTAGATAAGAATGACTTATCAACTTTCTTTAACCTTCCTTTAGAAGGATTTGCATATGTCTTTAATTTAAATTTTCTTGGTACTTTGCTTACTATTCAAGTATTTGCGGAAGATATGATTGGGAAAGATGATGCGACAATCATAAACATCTCTTCTATGAATGCTTTTAAACCGTTAACAAAAATACCAGCATATAGTGCCGCAAAAGCAGCCATCAATAATTTTACCCAATGGTTAGCAGTGCATTTTGCGAAAGTTGGTATCCGTGTTAATGCGATTGCGCCAGGATTCTTTCTAACAAAGCAAAATGAAAGCCTTTTAATTGATAAAGAAGGTAATTTAACAGATCGAGCCAGAAAAATTATCAGTCATACTCCCATCGGACGCTTTGGCAAACCCGAGGAGTTAATCGGGACTTTGTTATATCTAGTTGATAAAGAGGCATCAGGATTTGTGACAGGGGTAGTTATTCCTGTCGATGGTGGCTTTTCTTCTTATTCAGGAGTATAAAGTACAAAACACCTCATCATATAACCACTTAGATGAGGTGTATTTATATTATAATACTTTAATTTTCTTTGATAAATTCAATTTTAAGTGGACCTTCAAATAATCCTCCTCCACCCGTTGCATCGTATACTCTAATACTAATTACATTTACCTGACCTAATTTGATTAGATGCGCAGGAATTGCATATGTTCGTACTGTTTGCCACGCTGAAATCATACCATTTCTGTCATCAGGGATGGTACCGGATTTACCAATCAAATAACCATTAAAGTATGTTTCATCACAATCATCAATTTTACCAAGCGTAATACGTATTGAATATCCTGATAGTTCAGGTGGTAAGTAAATTGCTTTACGATACCAACCAAAAACATAATCTTCATAATAATTAGATGTTTCTTCCCAACTGGCGGGAAGCGTAACTATTTGCCACGCTGAATCATCATAATCTATTTCTTTATAGGTTAGATCATCACCTTTTTGAAACTTCCAAAGGCTTAAATCAATTTCTGGATGACTAATCAATATTGGTGATAAATCTCCAACTGTAATTTCATAAAAACCTTCTTTAGGTAACTGATAAGTAAAAGTTACATTACTTTTATAACCACCTAGTTTACTAGGTAGATATAAGTCTTTTTCTTCAATAACTTGCTTATTGATGATTAAGGGTACTTTAGTATTTCCAGGATAAGTACCTGTATTAGTTACGGAAGCAGTAACATACAAAGTATTATCAATTATATTAATTGTTAAATCGTTATAGACAAAGGTTGCTTCTTTAGGATTAACTGTTACTTCTTTTTCTTCTAAATCGTTTATTCTTATTTTATATTTACCCACTTCAAAGAAGAGGTTTTCATATTTTAATGTTACTTGTTCAGATGATTTGGGATTTAATCTAAAGGTTTGCGAATCGACAAGTTTATCATTCACATAAAGGTTCATAGTCTCCCCTTTGATCACATTACCAGTATTAGTAAGAGAAAGGGTTATTTCGAGCGGATCATTTGATTTAAGTGTTAACGGCATATTACGGTATGAAACAACAATATCGGGTTTTTGATATGCAGAATATGAAGCATTTTTAGCGGGATAAATTCTAATTGCTTCACCACCGCCCTTCGCTAAAGATAGTGTAAGGGTGTCTTTATTTGTTACTTTGACAATACTGATGGTGACACCATTAGGATTAGTTTCCCATTCGACATCATTACTATCAGCATAGATTTCCGCAATATACTCCTTATCAGAATCTAAGAAATCCAATGGTAGAGTTAACTCGCGAGCTTCTTCATCAGTAATGCTGCCGATATAGAATTCATTATCTTTCTTTCTTACTACTGTTATATAATCACCAATTTCACCATGAGGAACAAATGTGTCATCCCAAGTTGTAGGTACATCACGGATAAATTTAAATTCTGGTAATAATTCACCGTAATTATCTAGATAATTTTCAGGTAAATCGCTAACCATTTGAATCGGACTATACATTACAACATAGAGTGCTAGTTGTTTGGCTCTGGTGGTATGAACACAGTTATCAGGACGGTCAGGTAGTAAAACATCAAAGATACCTGGAGTGTAATCAAATGGACCAGCTAGACCCATCGTAAATGGTAAGATGGTTGTATGCTCAGGTGGATTACCCTCACTCCATGCTTCATATTCAGTTCCGCGAATACTTTCTCTTGATACCCAGTTAGGGTAGGTGCGTTCTAATCCAGTTCCTTTTACTGGCTCGTGCGTATTGATCATTAGTTGATAATTTGCTGCTTTTTGCACCACATTATTATAATGATTAACCATGTATTGACCGTGGTGATTTTGTCCTTTTGGATTTTTCATCCCTGTATCAGCGACATACCCAGTTTTCACCATATGAACACCAAGTTGTTGATAATACTTGAAGGCATCTGTCATTTGTCGTTCATAGTTAAGGATATCACCACTAGTTTCATTATGCATAATGTATTCGATTCCAAGAGCCTTCGCATATTGGACTATCATTTCTAAATCAAAATCGGGATATGCTTCAGTAAATGAGAAGAGATGACCGTTATCATACCAAGCGCCATCCCAGCCTTTGTTCCAGCCTTCGACTAAGAAGCCAATGGGTTCCTTAGAAGTATCAAAATGACTTGCGATAAAGTTCAAGTATCTTAAGGCATTTTCGGTAGTTGCTCCATGATTGCTACCACTACCCCAAGTAGATTTACCTATATGCATTTCCCACCAAATTCCCATGTATTTCATAGGTTTAATCCAAGAGGTATCTTCAATGACACAGGGGTCATTTAGGTTGAGAATTAAACCAGATTCAATAAGACCACCAGGTGTGGTACTAATCTGAATGGTACGCCATGGTGTCTGTAGCGGTACGCTCCCTTTCACTTTTACTCCATCTGGCCAAGGAGCTAACTCGCTCACTAGTTTGTAGTTCTCAACGCCCTGCTTTAATGCCATTGATGCATAGTTAATTAGTTGTGCTTCATGAAGGGCAATATAGAGATTAGATGTTGTTTTAATAGTTAAGGGAGTATTGGCGGTAGTAACTTGCGAGAGTGGAGTTTTTTGATATAGTTTTTCCAAACTATTCCAATCGTTTTCTGCCCACCACACTGTATGATCATCGGTAAAAGTGAACTCGGTGAATTCGGACATGATTTCAATCTTGTCCATGTTATTTTGTTCAGGTAGTACATAACGAAAGCCCACACCATCGTTAAATACGCGAAAGATGATATCCATTTTTCGTGGCGCTTTTGTATTAGTTTCCTCTAAACTAACGATTAGTTCATTATAATGGTTAATATATTCTTTTTTAATACCCCATACAGTTTGCCACTTATCATAGAACGTACTTTCTTTATAATCAACAATGCGTAAGTTCTTTGCGAGCGGTGTGTCATTTTTAAAAGTAAACCCCAATTTTGAGGGTTTAATCAGTACCTCCCCATTATAACTTACGGAATAAGTTGGCTGCTTCTCTTGATTTAAAGTAAAAGTAACGAGGATATTTTTATCTGGTGAACTTATTGTCAGTTTATCTGTTTGGTTCTTTGCTTGACAAGAAAACATTATTAATAATATGACTATTGTTACGCATAAATAGACCAATTTTCTCAAACTCCTCACTCCTAAATTATTCTTCAGTATTAATAATATAAAATGTTCAAAAATGGTAAAATGGTTAAAATATATTTTTTTTGCCTAATTCCTACTTTTTTAATTAAGAGTGAAGAATTTGCTTATTTTCTAATTATTTAAACATAAAAAACACCTAAAAAAGTAGTTTTTGGACAAAAAAGTCTTAGTTTGTACATTTTATTAAGTAATTGTCCCGATTAAAATTTAAGGTTGCGTCAATAATTATGTGTAAATGATTTTATAGGAAATCATCCTGTTGTT
>ENA-UPSB01001563-UPSB01001563.1-bioreactor-metagenome-genome-assembly--contig:-NODE-1563-length-26165-cov-5.849521_pt1 | contig 26165 bp, 19 predicted proteins | sample MGYA00238182_ERZ773286 | MGnify/ENA primary metagenome ERZ773286 (study PRJEB29026, sample SAMN07631240) | bioreactor metagenome | isolation source: Switchgrass digestor | place: USA: Dartmouth... | reverse complement strand
TTCGAGGTGCCACAGCGCATCCAGGAGCCGCGCCTGCTGCCGCTCGGTGAGCAGGGACGCCGCCTGCGCCCGGAACTTCTTCTCCACCACGGCGTCGGGCATCGGGTTGTTGGGATGGCCCAGGGCGTAGTCGGCCCGCTGGGAGATGACCCGCCCGTCCTTCAGCACGACCTCGATCCGGGTGGGAATGCCGTCGGGGTACTTGGCCGTGAGCTCCGGGTCTTCGAGCACGGCGATGCGGTCCAGGTAGGACTGGATGTACGGGTCGGCGATGCGCTCCGGGGCGAACTGGGCCGGCGTGATCTCCCCGTCGATGAGCGCGGCGGCCACGCAGTAGGGCAGGCTGTGGTCCGCGGTCTCCCGGCTCTTGGGGCGCCACTTCTCCGGCTCGCCGCCGATGATTTCCACCGCGGCCTTGAACGTGTGAATGCGGATCGCCTCCACGTCTTCGTGCCGGAGGCCGTGCTCGGCCCGCATCTGCAGGATCAGCTCGATGGCGACCTGGGAGTGGTACTCCGCCGGGAAGTGCTTGATGTAGGTGCGGTCGATCATGAAGTCGTCGTTCTCGCCGCCCAGGGCCGGCAGCTCGAAGGGGCCGGAGACCTGCTTCATGAAGCCCATGACCCCTTCGAAAATGGGCGCCGGGCCGGTCATGCCGTGCTTGGCGAGGAGGGCGGCGAAGACGCCGTTCCGGGCGGCGTTGGCGAAGGCCGCGCCCTTCCACATCGAGAGCTCGCCGGCCCGGGTCTGGCGCAGCGCCACGTTGGGGGTGGCGGCGAGGCCCAGGGTGTGGACCAGGGCCGGGACGGAGAGCTTCATGAGCTTGCCGGCCAGGAGCGCCGAGGAGAGCGCTCCGTAGGTGACGTGGTCCCAGCCCCGGCTGCGAATCGACGCCGCGTCGCAGAGCCGGCACTGGATCTCGTAGCCCAGCACGATCGCCTCGATCAGGGCCCGACCGTCGCGCCCCTCGCTCTCGGCCACCGCCAGCGCCGCGGCGATGTTGTCGCTGGGGTGGGCCGGCTCCAGCGAGAGATAGGTGTCGTTGTAGTCCAGGTACCGGATGGCCACCCCGTTGGCGAAGGTCGCCAGGTCCGGCGCGGTGCGCAGCGGGGTGCCGAAGATGGTGGCGGCCGGATTGCCGCCCAGCTCCCGGGCGAGGGCCCTGGCGATCTTGGGCGGCTCGGCGGTGAAGGCGCCCAGGGCGCAGCCCAGGGCGTCGATCACCCGGCGCTTGGCTTCGTGGCGGGTTTTCTCGGGGATGGCGTCGTAGGTCAGGTTGGCGGCATAGGTGGCCAGCCGCTCAGCCAAGGTTGGCATGGGCATTCTCCTTTCCACTGCGGCGCTTGTTGCGGATGCGGGCGACCACGGTGGGCGCGAGCAGGGCGACGACCGACAGGGCGAGGATGACCGCGGAAATCGGCCGGGTGACGAAGATGGCGGGATTGCCGCGGGAGATGATCAGCGCCTGGCGGATCGTCTGCTCGAGCATCGGGCCCAGCACCAATGCCAGGACCATCGGCGCCGGCGGGAAGCCGAACGCGCGCAGCACCACGCCCAGCAGGCCCAGGCCCAGCAGCAGGTACAGGTCGAACGGGTTGTTGGAGAGGGCGTACACACCAATGAAGGAGAGGACCAGGATCAGCGGCAGGAGCAGCGCCTTGGGCACGTCCAGGATCTTCACGAAGACCCGGACCATGGGCAGGTTCAGCATCAGCAGCAGGATGTTGCCCAGGTAGAGCGAGGCGATCAGGCCCCAGAAGAGCTCCGGATGATTGGGGATCAGGAGCGGCCCGGGCTGCAGGCCGAACATCATCAGGGCGCCCAGCATGACGGCCGTGGTGCCGGATCCGGGCAGGCCCAGCGTGAGCAGCGGGACCATGGCGCCGATGGCCGCTCCGTTGTTGGCTGCCTCGGGGCCGGCCACGCCCTCGATGGCCCCCTTGCCGAACTTCTCGGGGTTCTTCGACAGGCTGCGCTCCAGCCCGTAGCTGATGAAGGAGCTGGTGGAGGCCCCCACGCCGGGCAGGATGCCGAGGAAGAAGCCCAGGAGGCCGCCCCGCAGCATCGGGATGGCGGCGCGCCGGAGGTCGTCGCGGGTGGGATAGACGCTGCCCTTCAGGGCCACCCGCTGGGCCATCACCGTCTCCCCGGCCTCCCAGAGCACCTCGGTCACGGCGAAGAGCGCCAGCGAGAGGACGAGGAAGTCGATGCCGTCCGAGAGGGAGGGGTTGCCGAAGGTGAAGCGGAGCGTCCCGGTCTGCAGGTCGCGCCCCACCGTGCCCAGCATCAGCCCCAGCACCATGCTGATCAGCGCCTTGATCATCGTGGCGCCGTCCTCGGCGAAGCCGGAGACGGTGGTGAGGCCGAGGATCATCAGGGCCGCGTACTCGGCCGGCTGGAAGCCGATGGCCCAGCGGGCCAGCGTGGGGGACATCAGCATCATGAGCATGATGCCCAGCGTGGCGGCGATCCAGGAGCCGATGGCGGCCACGCCCAGGGCGCTGCCGGCACGTCCCTGGCGGGCCAGCTGGTACCCGTCCAGTGTGGCGACCACCGAGGAGGACTCGCCGGGGGTGTTCAGCAGGATGGACGTGGTGCTGCCGCCGTACATGGCGCCGTTGTAGACGCCGGCCATCATGATCATCGCGGCGAGCGGGTCCAGGTTGAAGGTCACCGGCAGGAGCAGGGCCACGGCGCTGATGGGCCCGAGGCCCGGAAGCACGCCGACCACGGTGCCGGCCAGGACGCCCAGGAAGGCGAAGAGGAGGTTCGTCGGCTGGAGTGCGGCGGCAAAGCCGTCTGCGAGTAGTTGCAGAATCTCCATGGGCTACCCTCCCAGCCAGGGCAGAATTCCGGCAGGCAGCGGAACGGCGAGTAGGCGGACGAAGGCGTAGTAGGTGCCCACCGAGAAGCCTGCGGCCACCACAAAGGCCGCCGCCCAGCGGCGCCACCCCAGCACCGCCGCCCCGGCCATGATGAAGGCGGTCGTGGCGACGACGAAGCCGAGGGGCCTGAGCAGCAGGGCGTAGAGCAGCATGAGCAGGGTCATGAGCGCCGGCGGGCCCAGCCGCTCGGGAAGGCGGACCACGATCTGCCCCCTGAACCAGAACAGGACCGCCAGCACGAAGAGGACGATCCCGATGGTGACGGGGAACACGTGGGCATCCACCACTGTGGACAGCCGGAAGCGCGGAAGCCGCCAGGCGGCCACCGTGTAGAGGAGCGCGAGCAGCATCAGCGCGGCGGATACCGCCCGGTTCACAGCAACACCCCCTGAGAATGGTCGGAGGGAGGGAGGGTGCACCTCCCTCCCGGTGCGGCGGGTCTTACTGTTTGTTCTGCAGGTGCATCGGGTCTCACTGCTTGTTCAGCAGGCCCATGATCTCCAGCAGCTCGGCCATCTGAGCCTCCTGCTGCTCCAGGAACGCGGCGAATTCCTCGGGGCCCCGGTAGGCGGGCTGCCAGTTGTACTGCGTCAGGGCGTCCTGCCAGGCCTGGGTCTGGACCATCTTCGCCAGCGCGTCGGAGAGGAACGCCTTGGCGTCTTCGGGCATGTCGGGCGGGCCGAAGATGCCGCGCCAGACTTCGAACTCGGCGTCGATGCCCATCTCCTTCAGGGTCGGGATGTCCTTGAGGCGCGGGTCGGTGTAGCGCTGGGGCGCCGTGATGGCCAGCGCCCGGATGGTCCCGGCCTCGAGCTGCCCCATCAACTCGCCGACGCCGGTGGAGGCCACCTCGATGGATCCGCCCAGCAGCGCCGTGGTCAGCTCAGCCCCGCCGGGGAAGCTGACATAGGGCACATCCTTGATCGAGACCCCGGCCTTGAAAGCGGGCAGCATGAAGGAGAGGTGGTCCATGGAGCCCGGTGCGGAGGCACCGCCCACCGTGACCGCCTTCGGGTTCTGCCGCAGGTCTTCCATCAGCTGGTTGATGTCGGTGTACTTGGAGTCGGCCTTCACGGCGATGATCTGGTAGTCGGTGAAGAGCTGCGCCAGCGGCGTGAGGTCGCGGAAGCTCTTCGGCGTGGTGCCGTTCAGGTGGATCAGCAGCAGGGGCGGCGAGTAGACCACCAGGGTGTACGGGTCGCCCTTCTTCTCGTTCACGACATACTCCAGGGCGATGGCGCCGCCGCCGCCGCTCCGGTTCTCCACCGGCATGCTGACGGGGACCAGCTTCTCTTCGGTGAGAATCTTCGCAGTGGTGCGGGCCGTCAGGTCCCAGCCGCCGCCGGCGCCGGCGGGAGCGATGACGATGATCGGCTTGTCAGGGTATTTGCTGCCCGCGGGCTGCTGCGACGACTGCGAGGACTGCGAACCCTGCGAGCCCTGCGAGCCCGTCGGGGTCGACGGCGTGGAGGAGCACGCGGAAAGGAGCATCAGCAGTATCACCGCGAGCGCAGTGAACACGAACCCCCGAGAACGACGCGACATTCCGCATACCTCCTGTGGTCGGCGTCTGCCCGCTCCCCGGCCCCGGCCGTGAGACACCGGAGACAAAGTTATTTCGGGGAACGTTGGGTCAGACGACTATCACTTGGAGGGAGTTAAATTTGCCGTGGGGAGAAAAACTCCTGCCAAGATATCTAAAATATAGCTTTCACAATCTGGTCAGCTTGTTCCGAACGTAACAAACCCGCGTCGGTGCCCCAGACACGGAGCCGCCCCGGCGACACCGCAGTGTCACCGGGGCGGCTCGCTTCTTGCAACCCTACCGCAGCACGATCAGCCCCATGGCGGCTACCATGTAGACCGAGGCGAACTTGAAGAGCCGGAAGTTCACGGCCACCGACGGGCGGATCATGGCGTTGGCGGCCAGGCCCACCAGCACGGCGCCGAGGCAGGCGGCCACGCCTAGCACCCCGAAGGGCAGCGCCAGCAGCCAGGTCACGCACAGCATCGTGAGGGCGGCCAGCAGCGTCGACCCGCCGATCACCTGCTGCGTGACCACCGGGCCGTAGACGTTGGGGAAGACCGGCACGCCCGCCCGGGCGTAGTCCCCGGCGTACTTGATGCTGAAGGTCATGATGTGCGTGGGGATCCAGAGGAGCACCGCCAGGGCCAGCAGGAGCCCGACCAGGTCCACGTGGCCCAGGGCGAGCACCCGCCCCGCAAGGGCGGGCATGCCGCCGGAGATGCCGCCCCAGACGACCGACCACGCCGTGCGCCGCTTCAGCCAGACGGTATAGACCAGGGCGTCCAGCGCCCAGCCGGCCAGGACGGCCAGGCCGAAGGGCACGGCGGTGGCGAACGCCCAGGCGAGGCCGGCGGCGCTCAGGGCCGCACCGAGGGCCGCGACGGGGCCCGGCGACAGGCGGCCCGCGGCCAGCGGGCGGTCCTGCGTGCGGGCCATCTGCCGGTCGATGTCCCGGTCGTAGACCATGTTGAGCACGGTCGCCCCGCTGATGGAGAGGAGGAGTCCCCCCACCAGCGGCAGCCAGCCGCCGCCCCGCGCGGCGGGGTCAGCCACGCTGGCGTAGCCAGCAATGCCGGTGAAGAGCAGGAGCGCGGTCTGTTTTGCCTTGATGAGCGACCAGAGGTCGCGCAGGTGCTGCATCGTGGCTGTACCTCCCTTTCCTCTACCATGCCACGAGCCCCCGCCCGCGGGTCCATCCGCCGGAATGACCCTTTCCCGTAGACCGAAGGGCCTAGGCGCGTTCACACGGAAAGGGGCCGCCCCGGCGGACGGGGCGGCCCCTTTGCACTGGCTCGGAGCCTAACCGAAGATCGCGTTGACGATGATGAGGCAGATGCCCGACGTGACCCAGGCCAGGGTGGTGGGCACCGACCAGACCCGAATCTGGTCCTTCACGTCTTCGATGCCGATCAGGCGGTTGACCACCCAGAAGAAGGAGTCGTTGAAGTAGCTGAAGACGAAGGCGCCCATTGAAGCCGACATCGCCGCGAAGACCGGGTCGACCCCCAGCGGGCCCAGGATCGGCGCGGTGATGGAGGCCGCCGTCAGCATGGCGACGGTGCCGGAGCCCTGGATCAGCCGGAGAGCCGTGGCGATGACGAAGGGCAGCAGGATGGCCGGCATGGCGCTGCCCGCCAGCGCCTGTGCCAGGTAGTCGCCTGCACCGCTGGCGCGGATAACCTGGCCCAGTGCGCCGCCCGCACCGGTGACCAGCATGATGATGCCGGCGGCCTGCACGCCCTTCTCCAACTCCTTCAGGATGTCAGGGCGAGTGATCTTCGCGCCCAGGCCGTAGAGGGCGATCAGCAGGCCGATCAGCACGGCGATGATCGGCTGGCCGAGGAAGATCACGAAGCGGGCCAGGAAGCCGGAGGCACCTACGGCGGAGAGGACGGTGTTGCAAAGGATCAGCAGGATGGGCACCACGATCGGCGCGAAGGAGAGGGCGGTGCCGGGCAGGTCAGGCCGCTCGGCGACCTCCACCGCCTGCTCGTACTCGGGTTTCCACTCCTTGCGCTCCCAGCCCTCGCCCTCGGCGGCGGGCACCTGGTAGATCTTCTTGCCCAGCCAGGTGGCGTAAGTGACGCCGACCACCACCACGGGAATGGCGAACACGATACCCCAGAGGATCATCTTGCCGATGTCAGCCCCGAAGATGCCGGCGGTGCCCAGCGGGCCCGGGGTCGGCGGCACCAGGTGGTGGGTGGCCACGAGGCCGACGGCCAGGGAGGCGCCCAGGGTGACCACGGACTTGCCGCTCTGCCTCGACATGGCCTTGGCGAGCGGGCTCAGGATGACGTAGCCGGAGTCACAGAAGATGGGGATGGAGACGACGTAGCCGGTGGCGGCCAGCGCCCACTCGGGGTGTTTGCGACTCAGGTGTTTCAGGAAGAAGGTCGCCATTCGTTCAGCCGCGCCGGAGATTTCAAGGATGCGGCCCATCATCACGCCGAAGCCGATGACGATGCCGATGGAGCCGAGCGTGCTGCCGAAACCGCCGGTGATGGCAGAGCTCACGTCCACCGGGTCCATGCCGCCGATCAGGCCGATCAGGGCCGCCGCGATGATCATGGCCGGGAAAGCGTGGATTCTGGTCTTCAGAATCAGCAACACCAGCACGATGATACCGATGACCAGGGCGATGAGCATCTGCGAACCTGATACTGCCGTTCCCATCTCCAAACCTCCTCCAAACGGCATGTGAGCTGTATGCGAGCGGGGAATGCGGCTCCGGCACTCCGCAGCCCCGCGTGTCGCCCGGTCTGATGGGGTCAGCGCCGGCGGCGGAAGGCCGCCGCGTACTTGGCGGCCACCCGGATGGCCTCCTCCATGCTCACCGCGCTCGCCTGCCCGGTCCCGGCGATGTCGAAGGCCGTGCCGTGGTCCACCGAGGCGCGGAGGAAGGGGAGGCCGGCGGTGATGGAGATCGTCCGCTCGAAGTCGTACATCTTGGCCGCAATGTGGCCCTGGTCGTGGTAGAGGCTGAGCACCGCGTCGAAGCGGCCCCGGCTGGCGTGCCAGAAGACGGAGTCCGCCGGGTGAGGGCCGCTGGCGTCGTACCCCTCGGCCCGGGCCTGGGCGATGGCGGGTTCGATCTCCCGCACCTCCTCGTCGCCGAAGAGGCCGTGCTCGCCGCCGTGCGGGTTCAGCCCGGCCACGGCGAGGCGAGGCCGCTCAACCCCCAGCTGCTGCAGGGCCTCCGTGCAGCGGCGGATGTAGTCCAGCACCCGCTCCCGGGTGACCATGCGGCAGGCCTGGGCCAGCGAGACGTGGCGCGTCAGGAAGAAGATCCGCAGCCCCCTGGTCTCGAACATGGTAAGGGGGTCCGGACTGCCGGTGAGCGCGCCGAAGATCTCGGTGTGGCCGATGAAGTCGATCTGCGCGGCCTTCAGGGCCTCCTTGTTGATCGGGGAGGTGGCCACCGCGTCGATTTCCCCGGCCATGGCCAGGTCGATGGACCGCTGGATGTACTCAAACGAGGCCCTCCCCGCCTGCGCCTGCACCTTGCCCCACTCCAGGGTGGCGACGTCTACGTTCCGCAGGTCGATCAGGTCGATGGTGCCATGGACGTACTGCCCCTCCGCGGGGCGGGCCACCGGGTTCAGGGCGAGGCGGACTCCGGTGGTGGCGAACGCGCGCACCATCACCTGGCCGTCGCCGATGAGCAGGGGGCGGCACAGGGCGTAGATCTCGGGGTTGCTCAGGGCCTTGGCGACAATCTCCGGCCCGATGGAAGCCGGGTCACCCATGGTAATGCCGATCAGCGGGCGTGTGGTCATGGGATTTGTCCTCCTTGGGGGGAATGCGTGGCTCACTGGTCGAGCAGGTGGCGGACGCAGGCTACCGCTGCGGTCGCGTCGCCCACCAGCCCGCCCTTGGTGACGATGGAGAGGCCGGGGCGGAGGCCGCCGATGAGGTAGCCCCGCACGGCCAGCGGCAGGACCTCTGCCTTCAGGTGGATGGCACCGGCCTGCAGGCGGCGGCAGACGGCGAGCGTGATGTCGCCGCCGCTAGTGTAGAGGCCGGTGAGTCCGGGCACGCGCTCCAGCGCCCGCGCGGCGATCTCGGCAAACCCGGCGGCGATGCGACCGGCCATGGCGGCGTCCGTGCTGCTTAGCACCTCTGACGTGCGCACGCCGATCACCGGGTGCCCGAGGTCGATGGCGGCCAGCGCTGCCACCACGCGGCTGATCTCGTTCTCCGCGGTCTCGCTATCCCGGCCCAGGGCCCCGGCGTCCACGGTGATCAGCCGGGCGTCGGTCTCACGCTCGAGGTGGTCCAGCTGCTCCCGGGTGAGGGGGGTGACGCTGCCGGCCACCACCAGGACGCGCTTCGGCCCTGCGGGGGCAGGTGTTCCTGTGGCGGCTGCCGTGCCGGTGGATCCTGCCGCACCGCCGGCGAGGGTCGCAGCGGCAAACGCCGCCGTCAGAGGGCCGGGGTCCGCCGCCACGCAGGGAATGCCGCTCCGGGCCATCCCCTCACCCAGGCTGCGGATGTCATCGTCGGTCTCGGCGTCCGGGCACAGCACCCGCACGCCCCGCCGGGCCTGTTCGCCGATGGCCTCGGCCACCGCCCCGGCCCCCGCGCGGACGGTGTCCAGCGTGATCTGACCCACGGGCAGACGGGTCTGTCGGCGCAGGAGCGTGGGCACGTGCGACTCGGTGACGGGGCAGAGGGGGTCGTTCCGCACGGCCGTCTCCGCCAGGGGGACGCCGTGGACGTAGTGGATGCCGCCGCTGGTCGTCCGCCCGCTGGCGGGGAAGGCGCCGGTGACCAGCGCCACGGACCCCGGTCCCAGGGTCTCCAGCACCGCCTCCACCTCAGGGCCGACGTTGCCCCGGAGAGTCGAGTCGACGCGCTTGGCGACGGGGCGGTAGCCGTGGTCCAGGAGCAGCCGGGCCGCACGGGTCACGCGCCGGCGCGCCTCGTCCGCCGGAATCGCACGGGACTCGGTGGCGATCACGACGCAGGGGTAGTCGTCCAGGCCGCCTTCGGGCCAGCGGAGGTCGGTGAGCGATGCCGTCGGGAAGCCGGTGGTGCGGGTGAGAAGGACGCCGGTGGCGTTGGCGCCGGTGAGGTCGTCGGCGATGACGCCCAGTGCGGGTCGCTGCTCAGACCAGGTCAAGGGGCACCCCTCCTCTGCGAATCGCCTCTGCTACCTCTGCGGGGAGTGAGCGGTCTGAGATGATCAGGGAGAGATCCGTAAGCGGGCATATCTGATAGGTAGCCCGACGGTTGAACTTGGAGGCGTCGGCTACCAGCACCGCACGCTGCGCGGCCCGGATGATGCCCTGCTTCAGTGGCACCTTCTCGAGGGTGGGGGTGGAGAGACCGTAGCTCACGTCGGCCGCCGGGGTGCCGACGAAGGCGATGTTCGCGGTGACGCTGCGCAGGAACTGCTCGGTGAGCGGCCCCATGAGGTGGTAGAGCTCCGGCATCGCCGTCCCGCCGGTGACGATTACCCGGATGCCCGGCTCATCGCAGAGCTCCAGGGCGATCTTCAGGTCGGGCGTGATGACGGTGAGGCCTCTGCGCCCCTTGAGCTGCCTGGCCACGGCCGCGGTGGTGGAGCCGGCGTCCAGCAGGACCACGTCCCCTTCCTGCACCAGCGCAGCTGCTGCCCGGGCGATGCGCGCCTTCTCCTCGGTGTGTTCCACCGCTTTGGCGGCGTACGGGAGCTCGCCGATCAGCCCGGCCGCGGGGGCAGCGCCCCCGTACGTGCGCACGACCTGGCCTTTCCGGGACAGCCACTCCAGGTCCCGGCGAATCGTCATCTCCGAGACCCCCAGCTTCTGCGCCAGGTCCCGCACCTGAACAGACCCGGCCTGGTGAAGTAACTCGATGATGCGGCGGCGCCGCTCCTGGATGTTCAGATCGATCACCTTTCAGCCCTATTGGGCGTGGAATTGTTCGATCCTAACACAGAATGTTCGAGCAGTAACAAGCGGAATCCTTCTGTCGAATGCGGATTTCTGCTGGATTTTTGCCTGTGTGGTTCCATGGGCGGAGTGGGGGCCGATTTGACGCACAATGTGCGAATCGAACAGCGGGGCGTCAGGGGTCAGCCCGCCTGGCGGGGGTGTCACGCTGGTCAGTGCCGGTCGTTGCCGCACAGGGCCAGCCGGACTCGATCCCGCCGCAACAGCGTGGCAGATCGCCTTCTCAGCGGATTCTTAACCTCCTCTCAGCTTCTTGTAAGCATTATTTCATCTTCCTCTGCCACCATTTCTCACGGGCTAGTATCCAGTGCAAAGGCATCGCCCTGCCGGATGGTCCGATCGCCCGCCCGGTGCGTTCGGCAGCGGTGCCTGATCATGGTTGTGAGGTGAGGAATCGATGTCGCTCCGTTTACCACGCTGGGGGATGATTCTGGCGGCGGCCGCCCTGGTTCTCTTCGCGGCGGCTCCCCCGGCGGCGGCGGCAGGGCTCTCGTTCACTACCCGCTACCCCGGCATCGTCGTCAAGCCCGGCGAGATGCTGAGCCTGACCCTCAACCTGTCCGGCGGATCGGGCGTGGCCGACCTCTCGGTGGTCGAGCTGCCCGACGGCTGGGAGCAGCCCTCCTTCCGGGGTTCCGGTTACCCGGTGAATCAGGTCTACATCGCTCCTGACGGCAGTGAGAGCGTCACGCTGAACCTGCAGGTGCCCGACGCGACCCCCGAGGGGACCTACCGGGTGGTTCTGTCTGCGTCCAGCGGCGGCGAGGTAGCCGAGTTGCCCCTGGCGATCACGGTGGCGGCCACGGCCACGGGCCGGGCCACCCTGGACACGGACTTCCCGTCCATCCAGGCCCAGGCCGGCACGAGCTACACCTTCACGGTGAACCTGCGCAACGAGGGTGACCTCAACGAGACCTTCGCCCTGGGCGCCAACGCACCCGAGGGCTGGCAGGTGACGTTCACCGCCTCGGGCAAGCAGGTGGGCAGCATCCCGGTCGATGCCAACAGCAGCCAGTCGTTGAGCGTCTCCGTCACCGTCCCGGAGGAGGTGGAAGCGGGTACCTACACGGTGCCGATCTTCGCCCGTTCGGGCTCCTCCGAGGCCCGGCTCGACCTGGAGCTGGAAGTGCTGGGCAAGTACGGCCTGCAGGTCACTACCCCCGACGGCCGGCTTTCCTTCGATGCCGTGGCGGGGCGGAAGAACGGCGTCACGCTCGAAGTGAAGAACACCGGCACCAACCCCGTGACCGATGTGAGCTTCTCCACCACGCTGCCGCCCAACTGGTCGGCCACCTTCTCGCCTGAGAAGATCGACAGCCTGGCGCCCGGCGAGAGCCGCCAGGTGACGATGGAGGTCATGCCCAACAGCAAGGCGCTGGCCGGCGATTACCTGCTGACCCTGCGCGCCCGCAGCGGCGACAACCGGGCTACCAGCAGCGCGGACTTCCGGGTGGCGGTGCAGACGCCGACCCTCTGGGGCCTGGTGGGCGTGGCGGTGCTGGCCGCGGTGGGCGGCGGGCTCTACTGGGTCTTCCGCACCTTCGGCCGGAGGTGAGTCCGGTGGCTGAGACCGTCATCGAGACCCACGGACTGGTGAAGCGTTACGGCGACTTCACCGCCGTGGACGGGCTGGACCTGGAGGTCCAGTCTGGGGAGGTCTTCGGCCTGCTGGGACCCAACGGGGCGGGCAAGACGACCACCATCCTGATGCTGCTGGGCCTCACCGAGCCCACCGAGGGTTCGATCCGGGTACTGGGCCACGACCCGGTGCGGGAGCCGCTGGCTGTCAAGCGGCTCACCGGCTACCTGCCCGATAACGTGGGCTTCTACGACGAGTTGACGGGACGGCAGAACCTCTTCTACACGGCCGACCTGAACGGGCTCTCCCGGAAGGAGGCGGCGGCTCAGATCGACCGGCTGCTCGAGCGCGTCGGCCTGACCCACGCGGCCGACACCAAGGTGGGCGCCTACTCCCGTGGCATGCGGCAGCGGCTCGGGGTGGCCGATGTCCTGCTCAAGCGGCCCCGGCTGGTCATCATGGACGAGCCGACGCTGGGTCTCGACCCCGAGGGCGCCCGGGCCTTCCTCCGTCTGATTCGCGAGCTGGCCGACGAGGGGATGACGGTGCTGCTCTCCTCGCACCTGCTGCACCAGGTGCAGGCCGTCTGCGACCGGGTGGCGATCTTCGTGAAGGGCCAGATGATCGCCTGCGGCCGGGTGGAGGAGCTGGCCGACCAGGCGCTGGCCGGCGAGCCGCTCCGGCTGGAGGTGGAACTCTCGCCCTGTCCGCCCGCCTTGCTGGCCGAACTGGAGCGGCTGGACGGGGTCGAGTCGCTGCGCCGCCTCGACGCCACGGAGCACGCGGCGGACGACGAGCTGCGGCGGCCCGTCGCCACCCCGCAGGGGGCGGGCGAGAGCAGCGTGCGGGTCGAACTCGTCTGCCGGCGGGAGCTGCGGCCCGAGGTGAGCCGGCTGGTCGCCGCCCACGGGGCGGCGGTGATGCACCTCACCCAGGTGGGCCGCAGCCTGGACGACATCTATCGGCGGTACTTCGCCGAGGGAGGTGACGGGGATGGCCGTCCTTCCAAAGGTGCAGCCTAAGGCGTGGTTGGAGCGGTTGAAGGCCCAGCCCCAGGACGAGCGGGCCCCGGCGCCGGCCTCGACCGGGCTGGCCGCGGTGGTGCGCAAGGAGTTCGCCGACAACGTGAACAGCTGGCGCATGATCATCCTGATGGCGATCCTGGTCGTCACGGGCGTTGCCTCGCTCTATACCGCTGCCCAGACGATCCGGTCCGTGGTAGAGACCACGTCGGCCACGCCCGACTTCGTCTTCCTCCGGCTGTTCAGCGGCGGCAGCGAACGGCTGCCTTCGCTGACCGCCTTCGTCTCGTTCCTGGCGCCGCTCCTGGGTATTGCCCTGGGCTTCGACGCCATCTGCGGCGAACAGAACCGGCGCACCCTGAGCCGCCTGCTGGCGCAGCCGATCCACCGCGACGCCGTGATTAACGGCAAGTTCCTGGCCGGCGTGCTGACCATCGTGGTGACGCTGGCGGCGCTGTTGCTCTCCGTGGGCGCCCTCGGGCTCCTGATGATCGGCGTGCCCCCCACGGGCGACGAGCTGCTGCGGCTGGTGGCCTACGGTGTGCTCACCAGCATCTACGTCGCCTTCTGGATGGCGCTGGCCGTGATGTTCTCGGTGATGTTCCGGCAGTCGGCGACGTCGGCGCTGGCCTCGATTGCCGTGTGGCTCTTCTTCAGCGTGTTCTGGGATATGCTGGTGGGCCTTGTGGCGGGCGAGGATCCGACGGGCCTCTACCTGTGGTTAAGCCGGCTGTCCCCCGGGTATCTTTACAGCGAGGCGATGGTGACGCTGCTCAACCCGTTGGTCCGGACGCTGGGCCCGGTCACGCTGGAGCAGGTGCTTGGCGCCCTGGAGGGCGTGCTGCCGGTGGGCCAGTCCATCCTGCTCTGCTGGCCGCAGGCGGTGGGGCTGGTGGCGCTCACGGCCGTCTGCTTTGCCGTCTCTTACATTCTCTTCATGCGGCAGGAGATCCGTGCGTGATCGCTGCTGCGTGGAGAGTTCACATACACGACGGTCCGGGGTCCCGCCCTTGCGGGACCCCGGACGCTTTTCCCTCGGGTGCCTGGCGCGCCGTACCCGGACCAGCCGGCATTGAGCGGCGGCGAGCCGTTGCGGACAGCCGGGGAGGCCGGAGCGGTAGCATTGCGCTCCCACGGTCTCCACGGCGATGTTGCGGGTCGCTTCGGGAGCCGGCGCACCGATTTCCCCCGGGGGAGCGTACCTGGGCTGCGTACGCGGGGCCCAGCGTGCCTGTCGCCGCTGTGCACCCTGTGCTCCCCGGCGCATCTGTTCTGTTTGCAGCGAGTGTTGATGTCGAGCGCGGCCGACCCCTGCGGCGTGTTGGCGCTCAGGCTTCCCGGCGGGCGGGCCGGCTTGCCTGCCGCCGAGTACCCTGTGCTTCCCCTGCATCCGTTCTGTTCGCAGTCACTGTTGATCCAGGCGGTGGTAGTTGGTCCCGGAAGTCCCGTGAGGTTCGCCCGTAGCGCCTTCTTCGGGCGTCAGGCGCGCCTGACGCCCGTGCACCGTGCTCTTCAACCGCGTACGCTCGGCTTACAGCTGCCGTCGATTCCGGTCTTGTTTGGTTCCCTCGGATTCGCCGCCCCTGCCCACCCGAACAACAGCACGACTGGCACACTTTTGAGCGGGCCAAAGGATCAGCTCGACGCGGCTCGACCCTCACGCTGAACCAGCGGGGTCCGGCGGAGCGGGCCCCAGCTTCTACCCAGCCTGGCAGTCTGACAGGTCCCGCCAGGGTTGGGCCTCGGGGGTGTATCAGCGCCAAGTCCGGCACATCGGGGGAAAAGGGAGGGCTGCCAGAATGGCGGTCAAAACTTCCCCATATTTTCAGCGACATAGGGGGCTGTTTTTCCCTATTTCCGTACCCCGAAAGACGTTTTTGGAGGCTCCAGTGGGTCCTGTGAGGGCACTTTCGACAGAATACTACCGGATTCGACGGAATGTTGGCGGAGGCCAAGTTTACATAACTGTAATATGGGGCAGTTTTTCCCACTATCTCGCCGGAAATATGGGTCAAAATTTCCCCCTAATTTTCGGTCTGCCGTACACCACCCGCCCGGCCGGGGGAAGCACAATCCATGCGTTCTTGAGCGTGGTTCAGTTACAGAGTCAAGGACCTGACCGGCACTCCCCGGTGTGTTCCAAGAGGGAACGCGCTTGGTTGCAGGGGCCGCCGTGATGAAGGCGCAGACGCGAGGGGGGAGTCGGGACAGTAGGCAAAGCAATCACCACAGACGCTGGGGCACCTTCCCGGCACCATCAACACCATCTGCCCGTGGAGGTCGCACCCGCGACTGCGATTGCGACAGCCGTTACCCGGGTGGTGGTACCCCGCTGTTGCCACCCACAGTCGGCACGAACAGTACGCAACGCGGTCGGGCGCCCGCATTCCCGGCCGTCGTCAACAGTCGGCACGAACATTACGCAACGCGGTCGGGCGCCCCCCTCTCCGGCCGTCATCAACAGTGAACACGAACAGAACGCAACGCGGCCGGGGCGCACGTATCCCCGGCCGCCGTCAAACGGAGGGCACGAACAGAACTACTCCCTACCGCTGGGTCGGGGAGACCGCATGCTGCTGCGGCGGGGTCGACGCCTCCAGACGCCGGGAGAGAGCGGCCAGGCCGAGGGCCGCAACGAGGAAGCAGGCGATGAACCCCACCACGCCCGGCCAGTGAAAGCGCATCCAGAAGAGCCCCGCAGTGGTGCCGGCGAGGCTGGATCCGAGGTAGTAGGTGAAGAGGTAGAGGGCGGAGGCAGCGCCCTTGTCGCGGACGGCCCGCTGCCCCACCCAGCCGCTGGCGATGGAGTGGGCCCCGAAAAAGCCGAACGTGAAGATCGCGATGCCGAGGATCTTCACCAGCAGCGGGCCGGCCAGGGAGACGGTGGCACCGGTCAGCTGGATGGCCAGGCTGAGGCCGAGCATTGGTGCACGTCCGTACCGGTCCGAGAGGCGGCCCAGAAACGCCGAACTGAACGTTCCGGCGAGGTAAAGCAGGAAGATCCAGCCCACCAGGGCCGGGCTGAGGTTGTAAGGCGCCGCCATCAGGTGGTAGCTGACGTAGTTGTACAGGGCCACGAACGAGCCCATCGCCAGGAAGCCGACCATGTACAGCGTGCGCAGCAAGGGATCGCCCCAGGCCCGCAGCAGCGACAGCACGAGGCGCTTCGGTTGCAGCGGCTGGGGCCGGAAGTGGCGGGAGGGCGGGAGGGTGCGGGTGAACCAGAGGGCGCAGGCAAGGCTCATCACGCCGATGCTGCCCACGGCTGCCCGCCAGCCCCAGAAATCCGCTGCCATGCCGGCGATGATGCGCCCGCTGAGCCCGCCCACCGAGTTGCCGGCGATGTAGAGGCCCATGGCGGCCCCGAGGTGGCGGGCGTCGATCTCTTCGGCCAGGTAGGCCATGGCGGTGGCGGGCAGGCCGGCCATCACCAGGCCATGCACGAACCGCAGGAACAGGAAGGGGCCGAAGCTGGGTGCGAGGGCCGCCGCAACGCCGATCACGCCCGCAGCGAGCATGGCGAAGGTCATCACGGGCTTGCGGCCCAGGGAGTCGGCCAGGGGGCCGACCAGCACCTGGGAAAGCGCCAGGCTTACCGTAGCCACGGACACCGACAGGCTGGCGTGCGCCGGCGTGATGCCGAAGGCTTCCGAGAGAAGCGGCAGGATGGGCTGGGTGACATACAGGCTGGCGTAGACCGACAGGGCACCGAGGAAGAGGGCGAGCGTGACCCTGCGGTACTCGCGGGAGCCTTGCTGGATACGGGTCACGGAGCGGCCTTCTTTCGCTTGATAATAGTACGTAGTGTTCATCATAAGGCATCTGCAGGAAATTCGCCATACTCCGACCGGCAATCGCCCGCGAGTGCCAGTCATCTGCGGGCGGGGGCGGTGCCGGGGCTCCGCACCGCATCACGCAGGGCCCGGCCCCTCAGGAGGGGCCGGGCCCGGTCGCGACTCGATTGCTAGCGCTCACCCCGCAGGACCGCGAGGGCGGTCTCAAGGTCGGGGTCACGACCGGCGGCGATGTCTGCGATGGTGAGGACCACCTCGATATCCGGCCGGGTTCCGTTCCCTTCGACCGGGGTCCCGTCGGCGAAGTACTCGATCCACCGGGAAAGCCGGAGCTGCGCGCCCCCGGGCAGGGTGAAGATTTCCGGGTTGGCAGATCCCGCACCCGTAGGCCGGCCCACGGTCGTGACCCGGCCGCTCCGGGCCAGTCCGCCCACGAAGAAGTCGTTGGAACTGTACACGCCCTCGTCGATCAGCAGCACCACCGGGCCGGTGTAGGTCCAGGGGCCCCGGGGCTCGACGTAGCGACGGAACGCAGGGGTCCAGAAGGGGTAGACGCGGAAGCGGCAGCGGGCGAAAAACTGCTTTTCCGTGAACAGGCGGCCGGCGACCTGGCTGGCGAGCATGTCGTTTCCGCCGCCGTTGCCCCGCACGTCAATGATCAACCCCGGGGCATCCCGGAACTGCTCCAGGGTCTGGTCGAAGCCGTACACGGCGTCGCCCGACCAGCTGGCGATCCGGATGTACCCGAACCCGTCAATCTCCCGGGAAGAGACCTGCGAGGGCAGCGGCCCGGCGCCGGGGCTTCCCGGCTCGGGATCCGGTCGTTCCAGTGCCACCGTGTACTGGGTGCCGTCGGGCCGGACGAAGGTCGCGGCCACGGTCGTGGCCGGCGGACCGGAGAGCAGGCTCCGGGCAATACGGCGCTGGCGGCGCACCTCCGTCGCCTCGCCGATGTAGGGGCGCAGCTCCGCCGCCACCTCGGCCACGGGCCGCCCGTCGACGGCGGTGAGCCGGTCGCCCGGTTTCACCTGGTCCGTCAGCGCATCGTCGACCTCCAGCACTACGTACTGTTCCTCCACCCAGCCGAGAGTGAGGGGCGGCGTGGTGACCGGCTCCTGGCCCGGGTAGAAGATCAGGCGGGTGTGCCCGTCGTCCAGCGAGGCCACCATCCGCTCGAGCACGCGGTAGAAGGCGACGTCGTCGGGCGCCGCCTGGGCCTGCGGCCAGTAGGTCGCCCGGCGGGCCTTCCAGTCGATCCCTTTCAGTTCGAGGTAGGAGTAGTGGCGGTAGACGGTGGTCCAGAGCGCATCGAAGATCTCCTCCCGCTGCTCGGGCGTGAGCGGGCCTTCCCAGACGGGTCCGGGCCGGGCGACGCTGGTCATCGCCCGGTACAGGGCGAATCCGGCGATGCCCAGCAGGATCAGAACGGTGGTGAGACAGCCGAAAAGCACCCTGACCCAACGTCGCCGGTACCAGCGTCGCCGGACTGTGGCTCCCATGGGCGATCCTCCCGTGTCAGGTTGGGCCGTCAGCGCGGCCATGGATGCTTCTTCTGCCTGCCGGGTCGCAATCCCTGCGTGTGGCTGGACCGGGACTCCCTGGCTGGAGAGGCTCGGCACGTTGACCTCACATTTCCCGGCAAGTACCGGCCTGTCCCCGCATAGCCTCTTGAGGTGTAGGGAAGGGGAGACGAGTTGTGAGAGTGCCCCGGGTGGCGTGTGTGGGCGCTGGGTACTGGGGGGCCAACCTGGTGCGGACGTTCCACGCGCTGGGCGCCCTCCGTCGGGTCGTGGAAGTGGACGAGAGTCTCAGGCGGTCACTCGGGTTGCGGTACCCGGGGGCCATCGTGACCGATGAGCTGGAGGAGGCGCTGGCCGATCCGTCGGTGGACGCGGTGGCCATCGCCACGCCGGCGGCGACGCATGGCGACCTGGTGCGCCGGTCCCTTCAGGCGGGCAAGGACGTGTTCGTGGAGAAACCGCTCTGCCTCTCGCATGCCGAGGGTGAGCAGCTCGTCCGGCTGGCGGAGGCGGAGGGGCGCATCCTCATGGTCGGCCACCTGCTGCGGTACCACCCGGCCGTGCGGCGGCTGAAGCAGCTGGTGGCAGACGGCGACCTCGGGCGCATCCAGTACATCATCGCCGAGCGGGTGAACCTGGGCCGGTTCCGGCGGGAGGAGAGCGTGCTCTGGTCGCTGGGCCCGCACGACGTCTCGGTGGTGCTGTGGCTCATGGAGGAGGCCCCGGTCCGGGTGCGGGGACAGGGGAGCGCCTTCCTGCAGCCGGGGGTGGAGGACGTGTTTGCGGCGGCGCTCGCGTTCCCGGGCGGGGCGGCGGCCTACCTGCTCTTCTCGTGGCTGCATCCGCTCAAACAGCAGCGGATCACGGTGGTGGGTGACCGGCGGATGGCGGTCTTTACTGACACCGATCCGGACCACAAGCTTCTGCTCTTCCCCTCGGGCGCCGACTGGCAGGACGGGCGGCCGGTGCCCCGGCAGGGCGAGCCCGTGCCGGTGGACTACACTCCCGAGGAACCGCTGATGGCCGAGTGCCGCCACTTCCTGGAGTGCGTGGCCAGCCGCCGGAGCCCGGAGACCGACGGACGGGAGGCGCTGGCGGTCCTGGCGGTGCTGGAGGCGTGTCAGAGGAGGGTTACCGCCGCCGGACACGCTGCACCGGGTGCCGCCGCCGGCACTCCGGCCGCCTCTCCCGGCGGCGGCGCCTCCGACCGGTTCCCCGGTGCGTTCGTGCACGAGTCCTGCTACGTGGACGAAAACGTGGTCATCGGCCCCGGCACCCGGGTGTGGCACTTCTCCCACATCCTGGCCAACTGCACCATCGGGCCCGGCTGTACCATCGGCCAGAACGTGATGATCGGCCCCAACGTGCGCGTGGGTGCCCGCGTGAAGGTGCAGAACAACGTGTCCATCTACCAGGGCGTGGAGCTGGAGGACGAGGTCTTCTGCGGCCCGTCGGTGGTCTTCACCAACGTGCGCAACCCGCGCAGCCATACGCCCCGCATGCACGAACTCCGGCGCACCCTGGTGAGGCGGGGGGCGACCCTGGGCGCCAACGCCACCATCGTGTGCGGCGTGACCATCGGGGAGCACGCCTTCGTCGCGGCGGGCGCCGTGGTCACCCGTGACGTGCCCGACCACGCCCTGGTGGTGGGCAACCCGGCCCGCATCATCGGCTGGGTCTGCCGCTGCGGCAACCGGATCGTGTTCCCCGCTGGCGAGTCGGCGGGCCGGTGCGATGCGTGCGGCCAGACCTACCGGCGGGCGGAGGGGCGTGTCCTCCGTGGCTGACGATCGCATCAGCCTGCGGGACGTCTTCGCCATGCTGGGCCGGCGGTTCGTGTGGGTCCTGCTGCCCCTCCTGCTCTGCACCGGCGCCGCCGTGGCCGCTCCAGGAGAGCCTGGACCAGTTCCAGGAGCGCATCCGCGTCTCGGTGGTGCGGGACACGGAGGTGATCCAGCTCGCCGTGGTCGACATCGACCCCGTCCGTGCCGCCGACGCGGCGAACGCCCTGGCTGCGGCCTTCCGGAGCCGCTTCTGGGAGTTCACCTCCCTCGACAGCCTCCGCATCGTTGACCCCGCGGAGCCGCCGGTGGAGCCGATTCGTCCGAAGCCCGTGCTCTACACCGCCTCCCCGGCGCCTTTCCCCGGGGGCGTCCGCGCCATGTGAGCCGGCGGCCGCGGAGGAGGGGCGGCAGGCGCTTCGGGCGCCGGCGGCGCCGGCGGGCGGCGCGCCGGAGACGGGTGTGACCGCGGCGACCGGGCCGGCGGTCTGCGTACGGACGGGCGCGGCCACGGGGGCGGAGGCCGCATTTGCAACCCCGGCGGGCGTGACGACAGGGGGCATCACCGCGGCCGCTCCGACGCCGGAGGCCACACATGGAAGGGATGGGTGAGACCCATGCGTGAGCGGGTTCCGATGCTGGACCTGGCCGCAGAGGTGGAGTTCCTGTGGGAGCCCCTGCAGGGGGCCATCCAGGAGGTGCTGCGCTCCGGCCAGTTCATCCTGGGCCCCGAGGTGGAGGCGCTGGAGCGGGAGCTGGCCGCCTACCTGGGCGTGCGCCATGCCATAACGCTCAACTCGGGCACCGATGCCCTCGTCATCGCCCTGCGCGCCCTGGGGGTGGGGCCGGGAGACGAGGTGATCACCACCCCGTTCACGTTCTTCGCCACCGTCGAGGCCATCTGCCACGCGGGGGCCACCCCGGTCTTTGCGGACATCGATCCGGACACGTTCACCCTCGACCCGGACCTGGCCGCGGCGGCCGTCACGCCCCGCACCCGGGCGATCGTGCCGGTGCACCTTTTCGGGCACGCGGCCGAGATGGCCCGCCTCCGGGACCTCGCCGGGGCCCACGGCCTGCGCGTGGTGGAGGACGTGGCCCAGGCCTTCGGGGGCCGCTTCCGGGGCCGTCTGCTGGGCACCCTGGGCGACTTCGGGGCGTTCTCTTTCTTCCCGAGCAAGAACCTGGGGGCGTACGGCGACGGCGGGCTCCTGATCACCGCCGACGACGCCCTGGCCGACGCCGCCCGGATGCTCAGGGCCCACGGCTCCCGCCGCAAGTACTACCACGAGCGGGTGGGCTACAACTCCCGGCTCGACGTCCTGCAGGCCGCCATCCTCCGGGTGAAGCTGCCCCACATGGACGAGTGGAACCGCCGCCGGCAGGCCGCCGCAGCGTACTACCAGGAGATCCTCGCCGACCTGCCCGGGGTGGTGCTGCCCGCCGTCCGCCCGGAGGTGGAGCACGTCTTTCACCAGTACACCATCCGGATCCTCAACGGGCGGCGCGACGAAGTGCAGCGGGCTCTCTCGGAGCGCGGAATCAGCACCATGGTCTACTATCCCGTGCCGCTGCACCGGCTGCCGGTCTTCCGGCACCTGAACCTGAGCCTGCCCGCGGCCGAGGCCGCCGCCCGGGAGGTGCTCTCCCTGCCGATCGGTCCTTTCCTGCGCCGGGACCAGCAGGACGAGGTCGCAGCGGCGCTCCGGGCTGCGCTGCGGTGAGGGTGGGCATGGTCGCACGAGTCCTGCGCGCCTTGAAACGCTCCGGCCTGCGCCCGACGGAACACCGTCCCCGGTTCCTGCAGCGCTTCCTGGACGCGGGCCCGCTCACGCGGGCGGTGGCCCTGGTGGCCGGGGGCAGCGCCCTCTCCCAGGCGCTGGTGGTGCTCACCTCCCCGGTGATCACCCGCATCTACTCGCCCGAAGAGATGGGCGTCTACGCCCTCTACACGTCGGCGCTCGCCATCCTGTCCTCGGCCGTCTGCCTGCGGTACGAGATGGCCGTGCCCATCGCCCCCACGGTGGAGGGGAGCGCCAACCTGGCGGCGCTCTCCGCCCTCGTCGCCGGGGCTGTGAGCGCCCTCGCCTGGGCGGTGCTCTGGTTCCTGCGCCGGCTGGACCCGTGGGGCCTGGCCGCGGCCGTCCCGACGGAGATGGTCTGGCTCTTCCCGCTCACCCTGCTGGCTTTCGGCATCCTCCAGGCGGGCGGCGGCTGGGCGACCCGCCAGCAGGCCTTCCGCCGCATCACCCGGTCGCGGGTGGTGGAGTCGGCCGTCTCCGCAGGGCTGCAGATCGGCCTCGGCGCGGCGGGCGCCGGCGCACTGGGCCTGGTGGTGGGACGGGCCGCGGGCTACGGCGCAGGCGCCCTGGTGCTGCTGGGACGGGACCCGGGCACGCGGGTCAGCCCGCTCCGCCTGCTCTCCCTCCGGGAGATGCGGGCCGCGGCCGTCCGCTTCCGCCGGTTTCCGCTCCTCGCCGCAGGGGCGGGCCTGCTCAACAGCGGCGGGCTGCAGGTGGCGCAGCTGCTCCTGGGCCTCTTCTACGGCACCCAGGTCGCGGGCTGGTACGCCCTGGGTCAGCGGATGATCGACGCGCCCATGACGCTGGTGGGCCAGGCGGTTGCTCAGGTGTACGCGGCCGAGGTGGCCCGCCTCGCCCGGGAGGAGCCCGGGGGAGTCCGGCCGCTCTTCCAGCAGCTGGCCCGGCGGCTGCTGCTGGTCGGCGCCCCGCCGATCCTCTTCCTCGGGGCCTTCGGTCCGCAGCTGTTCAGTTTCGTGTTCGGGCCCGAATGGCGCGAGGCGGGGATGTATACCCAGGTGCTGGTCGTGACCATGCTGGCCAGGTTCGTGGTCGTGCCGCTCTCGTACACCCTCGACGCCCTGGAGCGGCAGGACCTGCAGCTGTGCTGGGACGCCGGCCGCCTGATCCTGGTCCTCGGTGCGCTGGTGGCGGCGAAGGGGCTGGGGGCTCTCCCCGGGGTGGCCGTGGCGCTGTACGGCGGGGCGATGACGGCGAGCTACCTGGCGCTCTACGCGGTGATGCTCCTGGCCATCAGCCGGCCGGGCTGGCAGCGCCGGGGCGGTGTCGGCGCGGTCCGGGAGTCATAGGGAAGGGGGAGGGAAGGATGGAGACGCACTGGCCCAGCCCGCTGGCGCTGGACGGATGGCACGAGTTCAACCGCATCAGGTGGGGGGTCCGGCCGGAGCGGCTGGTCTTCGGGCAGTCCCAGGGGGACGGGGCGCAGCTGGAGGCGGTGCTCTACCTGAACCGGCGGGGCCGGGTCTACCTGCCGCACCACAATCCGTACCTGCCCGTCTGCTTCCGGCCGTCCCCGACCAGCTTCCCGTCCCGCAACGAGCGCCGCTGGCTGACGCTGGCGGAGCAGCTGGCCAGTTTCGCGCGCCAGAGGATGGGACACTCCAGCTGCCCGCTCTCGTTCCGCACCTCGGAAGCCAGCGCAATCTCGTCGAAGACAACCGAGCCGGGCACCCGCAGGCGCAGCAGTTCTGTCGCTTCTTGTTCGCTACGCTGCCGAACTTGCAGCGTGCAGTGCGGTTGGAAAGGGAAAGGGCTTGGCTGGAACCGAATTTGTGATTCCTTGAGCCGCTGATGCAGCTCTCGGAAAGGTGCTTCGTCCTTTAAGGATAGCCAGAAGATGTTCGTCCCGGGAAACCGGCGGACCTCGCCGAACTCGGTCTGAAACGCCCGGGTGCTTGCGGCGATGCGCTCCAGCACTTGCACGACCGCTTCGGGATCCTGATCGGGCTCGAGGGTGCCTACCCCGCTGGACCCCGCCACGGTCACCTCTACCGGGTAGGCCAACGGGTGCCCGTAGCGCTCCCGGATTCGCAGGATCTGATCGGCGATGGGCGACTGGACAGGGAGAATTACGTAGGTCGGAGCTGAGAAGTCCAAGCATGCAACCCCCTCTGTCATTATTCTGATAATGTCGCCATCATATCGCGCCATCGTTACGACCGCAACCCCCGACTGTGCTCTCCGTGGCGTTCCAAGGACGGTGGGGGTATGGGAGGCAGCGGCAGGACGGCGGCGAGGTGACCACCTCGGTGCCGCCACGGCGGTGAGGGAAATGGGACGCACCAGAAGGACGACGGCGGGGTGACCACCTCGCTGCCGCAAGGGCGGAGAAGGGGGATGGTAGGCACCGGAAGGATGAGGCGGGAGGGACCAGCTTGATGGCGTAAGCACGGTGAGGAAAATGGGAGGCAGCGCGAGGATGGTGGCAGGATGACCAACACCCCGCCGTAAGGGGGACAAGACGGAGGAGGCGGCGAGGGGGCGGGTGCGAACTGGGGCGTCGGCAGGCGCCCGATGAGCCGCTGGGCGGGCATGAAAAAGAGCGGTGCGTACGTGCACCGCTCTTGTCGGGCCGTGTTGCCGCTGAGGAACGACCACGCCCCGAGCCAGTCAGGAACGCTGACCGGTGGCGTCTGTCACTCCTTCTCTCCGACAACCGTAAACCGTTCGTTTAAGTGCTTCGGTTTCTCGATTTCATCGAGCACGGCGATGGCGTAGTCGGCATAGCTGATGTAGCTCTCGCCCCGGGAGTTATGCAGCAGCACGTCTTTCCCCGTGCGGTACTGGCCCGTTCGCTTGCCGTTAGGATCGAACACGGCCGACGGGCTGATGAACGTCCACTTCACGTCTGTGGTGGCGCGCAGGTCCTCGAGATTGCGGGCCTGCCCTCTGGCGGTGGGCTTGTACGCCTCCGGGAACCCCGGGGCGTCCAGCACCCTGAGGGTCTTGCTCTCGTCGGTGTAGAGGCTCCCGGCGCCGCCCACGACGATGAGGCGCACGTCGGTCCCCTTCAGCGCCCGGATCAGCGTGCGCCCTGCGTCAACGTGGGCCTGCTCCTCTCCGGGCGGGGCGCCGAAGGCGTTCACCACCACGTCGTAGGGCTTGAGGTCCTCCGCCGTCAGGTCGAAGATGCTCTTCTCCACCACCTTGACGTCTGGCCGGGTGACCTTCTTCGCGTCGCGCACAATCGCGGTTACCTCATGCCCGCGGTTGACGGCTTCTTCCACGATCAACCTACCGGCCTTACCGCTGGCCCCGATCACGGCGATCTTCATGCGCAACCGCTCCTTCATCACGGGTTTGTGGCTTGGCAACCAGTGAGCCCCGGGGGTGGGGGCGTGTGCCCGTCGATCCCGCACGGCCGCACCCGCGCCATCCCACCGCCGGAGCTAGCGGGTCATCCCGCCTGCCGCCACTACCCATAGTTTACCACCGGCTGCGCGAGACGCGCCATCCGGCGCCCTTCCACGCCTCACCGCCCTCGGCCCAGCACCCGGCATCGACCCCCGCACCCTGGCGCCGCACACCACCCTTGCGACTGGCCATCCGGCGCCCTTCCACCCTCATCGCTCTCGGCCCAGCACCCGGCATCGACCCGGATCTGGCGCCGCACGCCACTCCTGCGACTGGCCATCCGCCGGTGATCCAGCACCTGTCACCGTCCACCGCGCACAGCGGCGCAAACGACCGCCTCCGCCAGCGCCGCGGCGACCTCGTCGATCTCCGCATCGCTCAGGCCCCCGTGGAAGGGCAGGGCCAGCACCGTCCGGGCGACGGCCTCGGTAACCGGCAGGTCCCCGGGCCTGCAGCCGAACACCTCGACGTAGAACGGCTGCAGGTGGATCGGGGGGAAGTAAGGCCGACAGCCGATGCCCCGGCCGAGCAGGAACTGCATCACCCGGTCCCGGTCGATGGCCGGGTCCAGGCGCACCACCCAGACGAACCACTGCACCTGCGCCCCCGGGGCCGCCTCAGGGAGCGTGACCCCGGGGATCTCCGCCAGGCGCCGCCGGTAGGCTGCGGCCACCCGGGCCCGCCTGTCCAGCAGTTCTTGCAGCCGCGCCATCTGCACGGCGCCCACGGCGGCGCTCATCTCGTCCATGCGGTAGTTGTAGCCGAGGCGCACGTGGGTCAGCCAGGCGCCGTCCTCGCCTCGCCCCTGGTTGCGCAGGCTGCGGCAGAGGGCGGCCGCACGGTCGTCGTCTGTGACCACCACGCCGCCTTCGCCCGTGGTGATCTGCTTGTTGGGGTAGAAAGCGAACACGGCGCCGTGGGCGTACCGGGGGCTGCCGCAGGG
>ENA-UPSB01001558-UPSB01001558.1-bioreactor-metagenome-genome-assembly--contig:-NODE-1558-length-26221-cov-5.496102_pt1 | contig 26221 bp, 28 predicted proteins | sample MGYA00238182_ERZ773286 | MGnify/ENA primary metagenome ERZ773286 (study PRJEB29026, sample SAMN07631240) | bioreactor metagenome | isolation source: Switchgrass digestor | place: USA: Dartmouth... | reverse complement strand
TGATGGAGACCGGCTTCACGCTGAAGACCGTGGCGGTGGCCACCACCGCGTCGCCGACCTCCTTCGCCAGCCGCTCGAGCCCCAGCACGAGCTCGGCGGCGGCCACGAGCCCGTCCTTCCGCCGGCCCATCAGGGTCGCGCCGGAGTGGGCGGCGGTGCCCTTCACAAACACCTTGTAGCGGGAGGGCGCGGCGATGTGGCTGACCACCCCGACCGGCTTCCCGGCGAAGAGCAGCTCGGGACCCTGCTCGATGTGCATCTCGAGGAAGGCGGCGATGGGGCCGAAATCCTGCGGCCCGTCCACCAGGTCATACCCGGCGTTGTCCTGCAGGGCCTGGCCGAAGGTGACGCCGTCGCGATCGGCGTAGGCCATCAGTTCGTCCTCCGGGATCACGCCGGCCAGGGCCTTCGAGCCGAGCGTGGCCCGGCCCCAGCGGGCGGACTCCTCCGAGGTGAAGTTCACGATCCCGACAGGCACGGGCGGCAGCTGGCCGTCCTCCTTCAGCGCCCGGACCACCTCCAGCGCCGCGACCACCCCGACCACACCGTCAAAACGGCCCCCGTTGGGCACGCTGTCCAGGTGCGAGCCCAGCAGCAGCGCGGGCCGGTCCCACTCGCCCAGGACCGCGGCGGTGTTGCCGAATCGGTCGATGCGCACCTGAAGGCCCTCCGCGCGGCACAGATCGATGAGGTGGGCGCGGGCTGCGCGGTCGGCCGGCGTCAGGGCCAGGCGGGTGACCGCGGTGGGGCCGGAGCGGCCGAACGCCGCAAAGGCATTCAGATCCCGCTCGATGCGGGCAGGCTGAACAGGCACGGAAGATTCCCCCTCGCAGACAGGATAGACCGGCGGGGTCCTGCGGCCGGTGCGCAGGACCCCGCCGCACGTAGGGCGGACGGAACTACAGACCCTGCATGATGAAGGCGACGATGCTTGCGATGATCATGCCCGGGGCGTTGCGCTTGGCAACCTCCATCGGGTTGACATTCGCGATGCCGGAGACGATGATCGCCGCGCCCGCCACGGGGCTCATGGAGCGGCCGAGAGCACCGGCGAGGGAGGCGAGGGTGCCGAGCCGCTCGATCGTAAGTCCGAAGGTGGCCGCGTGCGGCGTGACCGCCTCGTTGAAGGCGATGGTGGCGGCGTCTCCGGAACCGCTCAGGATGGCCACGAGCATCGGACCCCACGTGCCGGCGGCGCCGATTGCGCCCTTGGCGCCGGTGGCCGCGTTCAGCAGCAGATCGATGAGGCCCACCTGGGTGAGGCCGGCTGCGAACACGCCGGCAGCGATGATGATGCCGATAACGTCGGCGTACGCCTTGCCCATGCCGTCGAAGAACGACTTGGTGAGTTCGGCGGGATTGGTCCGCGTGACCGCCAGGGCGATCATGGCGCCGATGACCATACACGCCGGCACCGTCAGGCCCCAGCTCTTCATGGCCGGCACCGTGGCGCCGAGGACGAGCAGGACCAGCGGCAGGATGGGTACCAGGGCGTAGATCGGGTTGACCCGGAACTGCTCCGTGCCGGCCAGGACGTCGGACTTGTGCCCGCGGTCCTCCTTGCGGATGAAGGCCAGGATGGTGAGGACAACGGCTCCGATGAGGCCGCAGATGATCGTGGCCGGCGTGACGACGGCGATGGTCTCGACCACAGAACGCCCGGCCATCTCAGAGACCATGACGATGTGGGCGCTGCCCGGGCTGAGGACCGAGCCGAAGGTGCCCGCCAGGACGGCTGCGGCCGCGACGGCCGGGTGGACGCCGGCGGCCATCAGAACGGGGATCATGACCGCGCCCACGGCGGCGCTGCAGCCGGCCGCGCTCGGCAGGGCGATGTTAATCAGCCACGTAGCGATGGTTGTCGCCGGAATCAGGATCGCCCGGGCCTTCGAGACCGTGCCCGCCACCGCGTGCACCAGGTGCTGGTCGCACTTGGTCAGCTTCATGACGTAGGCAAAGCCCATCACCGAACAGATCGCGCTGATCAGGCCCGCGTTGGTCATCGAGGTCTGGAACTGGGCGAAGGCCTTCATCGGCTGCAGGGAGATGATCGACATGAGGAGGCCGGCAGTGAACAGGACCATCCGGGTTTCGTACTTCTTCAGGATCGCATAGACGGTGAGGATGACGATGAGGACTCCAATCCATGGCAGCATGCGTGAACCACACTCCTTTGCTGCGTCCTGGCTATGTGATCGGCGAGGCTATGACCGGCCCCCCGCCGCGACCACGCTCTGCCTCAGGCCGTTGCGTACTCCTGGATCAGGGCGAAGACCACGTCACAGATGCGCTCCAGTTCTGCGATCTCGATGCTCTCCTGCAGGCTGTGGGCCCCGCGGTAGCCGGTGCCCAGGTTGCACGCCGTGACGCCTTTGGTGTTGAAGATGTTGGCGTCGCTGCCGCCGCCGGTCGCCCGCAGGCTGGGCGTCAGGCCCACACGGCGGATGGCCGCCGAGGCGCGCTGCACGACGGTGTCGTTCTCGCTCAGGTTGACCGGGCCGTAGGCGAACTGAATGTCGGCCTCCACTCGGGCGCCGAACTCGGCCGCGGTCTGCTCGAAGACCTCGGTCATGTGCCGGATCTGGGCCTCCATCTTCTCCGTCACGAGCGACCGCACGTCGCCCCGCATCTCGAAGGTCTCCATCACGATGTTGGTCGCCGTGCCGCCCTGGGCGATGCCCAGGTTCGCCGTCGTCTCCTCGTCGATGCGGCCGAGCTTCATGCGGGTGAGCGCATGGGCCGCGACGACCAGGGCGCTGATGCCCTTCTCCGGCTCCACGCCGCCGTGGGCGGCCTTGCCGATGACCCGGTAGGTCACCTTGGTCTGGGCAGGCGCCTTGGTGATGATCGAGCCGACGGGGGTGGAGGAGTCGATGATGTAGGCCTCCCGGGCGCTCAACTGCGAGAAGTCGAGGTTCTTGGAGCCGTTGAGGCCGCCCTCCTCGGCGATGGTGAAGACCACCTCGAGGTCCGGCATGTCCACGCCCTGCTCGATGGCCCGCCGGATGCCTTCCAGGATGGCCGTCAGACCCGCCGCGTCATCCGCGCCCAGGATCGTCGAGCCGTCGCTGGTGATCACGCCGTCCTTGATCTGCGGCTTGATGCCGGTGCCGGGCGAAACCCGGTCCATGTGGGCGCACAGGCAGAGCGGAGCGCTGCCGCGGTTGCCCTTGCGCCTGGCAATGATGTTGCCGGTCTCCCCGCCGATGCGCTGGCCGGCGTCGTCCCGCCGGACGGTGAAACCCATCGCCTCCAACCGCTCCTGGAGCAGGTCGGCCATGCGGCCCTCTTTCCTCGTCTGGGTGTCCGTGGTCACCAGCGTGAGGAAGGTATCGAGCGTTCGGCTGCGTTCGGTCAACGTTCTTCACCTCTTCGGGAGTATTCAGCATTTGGCAGGCACGCGAACTCTCGGGCTTGCCGTAAGTGTAACAACTGGCTGGGTAGACCCTGAATGGGGAACACGGCTTGTAGTTCGCCGCAGCGCACTGGTCCGTTCTGCCGAAAAGGCCCCTGACACACTTGGCGGTTTGGCGGCGCCGCGCCTGTCACTTAGTGCGGATGTCCTATAGGGCGGCGCACCCCGGTCCCCGTGGTCTGGGGTGCGCCGCGCCGTTGCGGGATCAGCCGCGGGCGAGCCGCAGCACGGTTCGGACCAGCAGTTCCACGCCGACCGACAGCGCCTGCTCATCGAAGTCGAACCGGGAGTCGTGGTGCGGGGCTGCGATCTTCGCCCCGATCATCATGTAGACCGCCTTTCCGCCCCGCTTCTGGACCCGGTCCATCATCCAGGCGTAGTCCTCGCTGCCGCCGAGGTTGCCGCTGGGCTTGATCTGCTTGACGCCGGCCGTTTCGGCCGCCGCCTGCCCCACGATCTCGGCCAGGTCGGGGTCGCTGGTGCCGCCGGCGGCGCTGCCCATGGGCTTGATCTCCACCTTCACGTCGTACATGGCCGCCGCCGCCCGGATGATCCGCTCGGCGTTCTCCCTCATGTAGGCGTCGATTTCAGTAGTCTCTCCCCGTGTCTCCAGCTTCATGACCGCGTGAGCGGGGGTGACGTTGCGGCCGGAGCCGGCCTGCAGGACGCCGACGTTGATTCGCGAGGCGCCGGACGCGTGGCGGGCGATGGCGTGCAGGTTCAGGGCCGCCGTTGCCGCCGCCAGCAGGGCGTTGCGGCCGGCCTGCGGCGCCGCGCCGGCGTGGGAGGGAACGCCGGTGAAGATGGCGTCCATCTTCGAGGTGGCCAGGAAGCCGCCCGCACCGGTGACGACGGTGCCCGTTTCCTTGGCGTCGAAGCCCAGGTGGGCGCCCAGCATGTAGTCCACGTCGTCGCAGACGCCGGCCTCCACCATGGCCTTGGCGCCGCGCACGCCCTCCTCAGCCGGCTGGAAGATCAGCTTGACCGTGCCGCGGAGCTGGTCCTTCATCTCGGCCAGGATGGTCGCCACGCCGAGGCCGATCGCCGTGTGGCCGTCGTGGCCGCAGGCGTGCATCGCACCGGCGTTGCGGGAGGCGAAGCCCTCCCGGTTGGGCCGGTGGTCCGGATCAGCCGACTCGGTGAGGTCCAGGGCGTCCATATCAAAACGCAGGGCGACCGTCGGTCCCTCGCCGCACCGCAGGATTCCCACCACGCCGGTGTAGCCGCCCTTCATCTTGCTGGCGATCTCCGGATTGGCCCCCTGGGCGATGGCCCGCTCCAGGTGGCGGTCCAGGTCAGCCTCTGAGGGGAGACCCGCCATGTGTTCCCGGTTGTGGACCTCCGGGCCGTACTTGACTTCGTAGCCCAGGGCGGTCAGGCGTTCCACCACCAGGGTGGCGGTCCGGAACTCAGTCCAGCCGCTTTCAGCGTGAGCGTGAAGATCCCTGCGAATTTCAACGAGTTCGGGAGTGAGTTGTTGCACACGAGAGGAAATATCCACGGATAACACCTCCTTGACCTCAATTATCCGCTACGGCCCGCAATGGTGGGTACCACCATCCGGACCGGTACCAAGAACCCGCTGGCTCTGCGCAAACAGCCCACCGCCCGCCGGACACGTGAACATAAGTATCCAGGGGCGAATCCCTGCCGAAGGCGCTACCTGACCGCCGTCTTGAACACGCGGAAGAGCAGCCACAGCGACGGCACGAGCACCAGCAGGCCGTACGGCAACGTCTGGAGCAGGAACAGAAGGGACTGGCCGGGCGCCAGGGCGCTCTGGAACGTGACGTCGGGATAGATGAGATAGGGCCACTGGCCCATGGCCCATCCGGTGAGCACCACCACCACCTGGCCCACGGCGAGGACCCGGGCCGCCAGGTAGCGCCGGGCGTAGACGGCCGCCGCCGACACCGCGGCCAGCGCCGCGCCGGTCACGAGCAAGAGCCCGGAGGAAGGCCCGGCCAGGTGCGCCCAGAGGTGCGGCATCGCGGAGGGCAGAAGGGGCAGGAGCGCAGCCGCCAGGACCGCCAGGACGGCCCCCGACCAGAGGGCCCTGCGACGGAAGTCCTCCTGCAGGTCCCCCCGGGTCTCCACCGTCAGGAAGACCGCGGCCAGATAGGCACACATGACGGTCGTCAGAAGGCCCATCAGCAGGGAGACGGGGCTGTACCACGTGCGTGCGGGGTCCACCCGGACCGCTCCGCCGGGCCCCACGCGGATCCCGCCGCCGGAGACCGCCGAGGCCGCCAGTCCCAGGAGGAAGGGGGTGACGGCCGAGGCGCCGCCGAAGACGGGGCTCCACACCCGCCACTCGCGCGAGTCCACGTCCGCGCCGGCCCGGAAGGCGAACGCCGCACCCCGGAGGACGATGCCGATCAGCACCAGGTGGAACAGCCCGAAGAAGGCGATGCCCAGGGCGCGGTACGCCGAGGGAAAGACGGTGAACAGGATCACGATGACGAAGATGAGCCAGACGTGGTTCGCCTCCCACACGGGCCCCATCGCCTTGGCGATGGCCTTCCGGTGCTCCTCGCGCCGGGGCCCCGCCGCCAGCAGGTCCCAGATGCCCCCGCCGAAGTCCGCCCCGCCCAGCACGGCGTAGGCCGTCAGGGCGAGCATCATCACGGCGGCCGCGGCCACCACGGGGTCGAGTCCCAGCCAGGCCTTCATGCCGCTCGGTCACCTCCTCGGGTCACTCGTGGCGCAGGCGACGGAGAAGCAGGATCAGCGCCACCGCCAGGGCGGCGTACAGCACCGTGAATCCCGCCACCGATGGGCCCATGCCGCCGGAGGGGGTGACGGCGTCGGCGGTTAGCATCGCCTTCCAGATGGTCCAGGGCTGGCGGCCGGCTTCGGACACGATCCAGCCCGCCTCCAGGGCGAGGTACCCCAGCGGCGCCGCACCGACCAGGAACCAGAGCAGCCTCCGGTTCCGTGCGACCTGCTCCGGTCGCCGCCAGCGGACACAGGCATAGTATAGACCCACCAGGACCATGCCCATCCCCGCCCCGACCATGAGCTGAAAGGAGAGGTGAACGAGCGGCAGGTTGGGCCATTCCTCCCGGGGAACCCGGTCGAGCCCCATCACCTCCGCGTCGACGCGGCCGTGGGCCAGGAACGACAGCAGCCCCGGCACTTCCAGGGCGCAGCACACCGTGCGCGTCTCGGGATCCGGAAGGCCCCCGATCAGCAGCGGCGCCCGCGTGCGGGTGGCGAAGAGCGCCTCCATGGCCGCCAGCTTCTCCGGCTGGTGCCGGGCCACGACCTTCGCGGACAGGTCCCCGGTGAACGGCATGGTGAGGGCCGCGAGGATCCCCATCGCCATGGCGATCTGGAGCGCCTTCTGCCGGAGCGGATCAGCCCGCCCGCGCAGCATGCCCCAGGCGTACACGCCGCTCACGGCGAACCCCGTGGCCGCGTAGCAGGCGAGGGTGGAGTGGATCGCCATGATGGGCCAGTGGGGGTTGGTGAACACGGTCCAGGGGCTGAGCGCCTCGGGCCGGGTCAGCAGCGTGGCGATGCCGATCGGGTTCTGCATCCAGGCGTTGGCGGCCGTCACGAGGAACGAGGAGGCGGCGCCGCTCACCGCCACTGCGACGGCGGTGAGCCAGTGGGCCAGGGGGCGCATCCGGTCACGCCCGTAGAGATACAGGCCGATGAAGATGGCCTCGGTGAAGAAGGCGTAGCCCTCGAGCGTGAAGGCCGGGCCGACGGTGCTGCCGGCGAGGTGCATGAACTCCGGCCACAGGAGGCCCAGCTCGAAGGCGATGCCGGTGCCGCTCACGGCGCCGATGGCGAAGAGCACGGCGGTCGCCCGGGACCACGTCCTGGCGAGGCGGTCGTAGTCCCGGTCCCGGGTGCGGAGGTGAAGATAGCCGGTCGCGGCGAGCAGGGCCGGCATGCCGACCCCGAGGGCGGCGAAGATCATGTGAAAGAAAAGCGAGTAGGCCATCTGAAACCGTGCAGCATCGAGGTGTGACACGCAGGTACCTCCCGAGGTCGTCTGAACGGCAGGTCGCCGCCAACGGGTGCCAGACAAGGACCAAACTGGGCTTGCGCACCCCGGGCAACTTCTGCGACAATATAATTGAATTGGGGGGATGCCCACATGAGCGAGCAGATCACCCGGACCGAGGTGCGCAGCCCGTCGGGACGGCTTTACTACATCGATGTTTCCGACGCGGGCTACGTGGCCGTATACGACGCAAGCGGCCGCAGGATGCTGCGCGTGAGCCTGAAGGGGATCAGCGCGAAGGCGATGGTCAGGCGGATCCGGGAGAACATCGAGACCGGCGCGCCCGCCTATCTGGCCGGCTGGCCGCCCAAGGATGTGGACCGGATCCTCTCTCAGCACGCCATCGCCTGCGAGCGGTAATCATCAAGCGTGTCGCGGGGCGCTGCCACGGGCGGCGCCCCGTCGTCGCGCCTTTCGCTTCACGTCGCAAGTCTGCCCATGCGGGCCCCCGTGCCATTCGGCGGGGCCAGAAGACGCCCTGCTTGTCAAAGATTCCCCCTTTCGGTACAATCACTACGGCAACTTCTGGGGGAGCGACCCACGTCGTGAAAGGGGTATTGACACGTATGGAGCGCAGCTTTGTCATGGTGAAGCCCGACGGCGTCCAGCGGGGCCTGGTGGGGGAGGTCATCAGCCGGCTCGAGCGGCGCGGTCTGAAGCTCGTCGCGGCCAAGCTGATGCGGGTCTCGCGGGAGCTGGCGGAGCAGCACTATGCCGAGTTGAAGGACAAGCCCTTCTTCCCGAACCTGATCGAGTTCATCACGTCCGGTCCCGTCATGGCGATGGTCTGGGAGGGTCCGAACGCTATTGCCACCATCCGCAAGACCATGGGGGCAACCAACCCGGCCAACGCCGAACCGGGCACCATCCGGGCGGACTTCGCGTGCGACGTCTCGTTCAACGTCGTCCACGGCTCCGACGGCCCTGCCAACGCCGAGCGGGAGATCAAGCTGTGGTTCGGCGAGGTCGAGCCGTCCTACGAGCGGTCCGTGGATCGCTGGATCTTCCCCGCGGGCTAGTCTGCCTGAGCCCGCGCGCGACGGCGCTGGTGACCTGCGGTCACCAGCGCCACATGCTATGTCGTGCTCCCTCTGCGCCTCACAGGTCGGCCTTCTGGCTGCGCCGGCCGGGGATGATGAGCACCTGGCCCGGCGTGAGCTGGTACGGCTCTGCCAGCTTGTTGGCCTTGGCGATGGCCCCGGGGGACGTGTTGAACTTCTTCGCCAGGCGCCACAGGCTGTCGCCCCGCCGCACCGTGTAGACCGTCTGGGTCTCCCGCGGCAGGAGCGAGCAGGGAACGTATACATCCACCCAGCCGTCCTTGGTCGAGGCCGCCAGCTCCCCCGCCGAGGTCGGCCTGGCGGCCACCAGCCCGCCCACGTAGAGGCGGCCGAGTTCCTCGAGCCGGCTCTCACGCCCCACGGCCATCACCTGGTAGAGGTAGATCGTCTGGGCCCCCGAGGCACCGGCGATGACCTCGGCCCGCCCGTCGTCGTTGACGTCGTCCAGGCTCAGCGAGCGGAAGTAGGCGTTGGGGTAAAGCAGGGTCTGACAGAGGGCCACCAGCCCGCCGGGGGTCAGCGCATAGAGCAGGACGTTGTCCCGGGTGCCCACCGCCACGGTGCCGGGCCCGCTCGGATCGACCTGGCCGACGGCCAGGGAGAGCGCGTCCTTGGGCAGTGCGGCCTCCGCCGCCAGGGCGTAGGTGTCGCCGGTCCAGCGGTAGACCTTCAGCTCGCGTCCGGCGCAGGCGACGATCTCCGGCGCGCCGTCGAGGTCGACGTCGCCGGTGGCGACCATCAGGAGCCGCCCCAGGCCACCGCCGCGCCACCGCCGGTGGTACTGCTGTTCCATTCCTCCTTCACCGTGTGTCCCGTGCTCCGTCATCCGAGCCCCACCTCGCAGAGCATCCGTCGGGGCTCCCGGATGTCTCAGCCCCTGTGAGACCAGCTTATGTCACCAGAAAGGTGGGTGTGCGCATATGACGCAGAAGAAGGTTCGCCTGGCGATCATCGGCGGCACCGGGGTCTACGACCCCCGCATCCTCGAGAACATCAGGGAGGAGGTCATCACCACCCCGTACGGGCTGGCGAAGGTGCGCATCGGCACGTACCAGGGGGAGGAGGTGGCCTTCATGGCCCGGCACGGCGTCGACCATTCCGTGCCGCCGCATCTCATCAACTACCGCGCCAACATCTACGCTCTGAAGATGCTGGGCGTGGAGCGGGTCTTCGCCACGACGGCGGTGGGCTCGTGCAACCGGAACATGAAGCCCGGCGACTTCGTCGTGGTGGACCAGTTCCTTGACTTCACGAAGAGCCGCGTCTGCACGTTCTTTGAGGGCGGCGAGGCCGGCGTGGTGCACACCGACGTCACCGAGCCGTACTGCCCCGAACTCAGGCGGATCCTGATCGCCGCGGCCCAGGAGGTGGGCGTGAACGCACACCCGGCGGGGACTTACGTGTGCACCGAAGGCCCGCGGTTCGAGACCGCCGCGGAGATCCGCATGTACGGTCAGCTCGGCGGCGACGTGGTGGGCATGACCAACGTTCCCGAGTGCGTCCTCGCCCGGGAGGCGGGCCTGTGTTACGCGACCGTCTCGATGGTCACCAACTTTGGCGCCGGTATCTCGCCCAACCCGCTGACCCACGAGGAGGTTCTCGAGGTCATGGCGGCCAACGGCGAGAACCTGAAGAAGCTGCTCTTCACCACCCTGCAGCAGATTCCCGCCGAGCGGGGGTGCGGCTGCCACCGGAACAACACAGCCCTGAAGGTGTAGGAGGTGACCCGCGTGCAGAGCAAGGTTCCGGTCTCGACGCTGCGGGATCCGTCGCTGGCGCCTGCCGGGCACCAGAAGATCGACTGGGTGCGGGCGCACATGCCCATCCTGAACCAGCTGGAGCAGGAGCTCGGGCGGCAGAAGCCGTTCGCCGGCCAGCGGGTGGCGATGTCGATCCACCTGGAGGCCAAGACCGCCTACATGGCCCTGGTTTTCGCCGCGGCCGGGGCGGAGGTGTTCCTCACGGGCTCCAACCCGCTCTCGACGCAGGACGACGTGGCGGCTGCCGCGGCCGAGCGCGGGGTCACCGTGCACGCCTGGCACGGGGCCACCCCGGCGGAGTACACCGAACACCTGGTGCGCACCCTGGAGGCGGCGCGCCCCACCCTGCTGCTCGATGACGGCGGCGACCTCACCTACCTGCTGCACACCAGCCGGCAGGACCTGGCCGCGGAGCTGATCGGCGGCTCAGAGGAGACCTCCACGGGCGTGCAGCGGCTGAAGGCCATGGAGGCCGACGGGGTGCTGCGCTTCCCGATGGTGGCCGTCAACCACGCCCGCATGAAGCACCTCTTCGACAACCGGTACGGCACGGGCCAGTCCACGCTGGAGTCGATCATGCGGAACACCAACCTCTCCGTCGCCGGCAAGCGGGTCGTGGTGGCCGGCTACGGCTGGTGCGGAAAGGGCGTCGCCATGCGGGCCAAGGGGCTCGGGGCGCGCGTCATCGTGTGCGAGGTCGACCCGGTCCTCGCCAACGAGGCGCTCATGGACGGCTTCGACGTCATGCCGATGGCACGGGCCGCGGCCCTGGGCGATATCTTCATTACGGTGACGGGCTGCGAGAAGGTGATCCGGCGCGAGCACTTCGAGGTCATGCGCGACGGGGCGATCCTCGCCAACGCGGGCCACTTCGACGTCGAGATCTGGAAGCCCGACCTGGAGGCCTTCGGCGGCAAGCCGGTCCGCGTACGGCCCAACGTCGACGCGTACACGGCCCCGGACGGCCGGCGGCTCTACCTCATCGGCGAGGGGCGGCTGGCCAACCTGGCCGCAGGCGACGGCCACCCGGCGGAGGTCATGGACCTCTCCTTCGGGGTGCAGATCCTCACCCACCTCTGGCTCCTGGAGAACCGGGGGAAGCTGGAGAACCGGGTGATCCAGGTGCCGGCCGAGATCGACCGGCGCGTGGCCGAGACCCGGCTCCGGGCCCTGGGTGTCGTGATCGACCGGCTAACCCCGGAGCAGGAGCGGTACGTGCGGTCCTGGCAGGTGTAGGCCATGGCGCAGCTCTTCGTACCGCTGCAAGGCGCGTTCGGGCAGATCGCAGGGTCGGGCAGGAACACGTGGGGCGAGTCGCTGGAGCGGCCCCACTGGCAGGGGGCCGAGATCGGCCTGTGCGACACCCTGCCGGACGTGCTGGGCGCCGTGGCGGAGGCCGAGTTCTACGAGTGGGTGATCGGCGCACACCACCCGACCCACCGGGAGGGCGGGCCGGCGTGGTGCCGGTTCCTGGACCCCGACCGCGCCGCGCGGGAGGAAGCCCTGGAAATCGCCTGCACCGCCGCCCGGGCGGTGCACCGGCTCGGGGCGCGGTACATCGTGTTCCATTTCCCCTGGCCGGCCCTGCAGGTACCCGGCGTCGACTACCGCTCGCTGGGCTGGGAGTTCCGGGACGCGGAACCGGTCCCGCTGGAGGCCTGGCCCCGGGGGGCCGACCTCTACGACTGGTGCCGCCGCTGCTTCGACCGGCTGGCGGAGCTGCAGGAGCAGGAGCGCATCCGGGTCGTGCTGGAGATCGACGGCCCCAACCCGCACTTTTTCGGCGACGACCTGTACAGCCGGCTGTTCTCCGAGTTTCCCGAGCTGTCCCTCTGCATCGACACGGGCCGGCTGGGGCTGCTGGCCCGCACCCACGGGCTGGACCCCGTGAGCCTCGCTGCCCGCTGGCTGCCGTGGGCCCGGTACCTGCACCTGCACACTTCGCTGTGGGATGAGCAGGGACGGTTCCGCAGTCACCTGCCCACGGGAGGCAGCCACACCGCGGACCGGTGGCCGCAGGTGACACCGGCTGCGGACATCGCCCGCATGGTGGTGCAGGCGCATCCGAACGCGGTGGTCGTGCTGGAGCACGACCCGCGGACGGTGTCCGCCGAGGAACTCGAGGCCAGCCACGCGTGGGCGGCTTCCCTCGTGAAGCAGAGCCCCGGTGGCTGAACACAGGGCCGGGTGGCAACAGCACCCGGCCACATGACGCAGGCAGGCCCCCTCGATCGACGCTGTCCCTTCGTTCGCCGATAGACCTTTGGTGCCATATGCACCGACGAGGTCTGTTGGTAACGTCATTGGTAACGGGTCGCCATCGGGGGGGTTATCATGCGCAACGACGAGTGGAACGCCGAGCAGGCTGCGGAGGTCCAGCGCGCGCTGAGGCGGTCCGAGGCCCGTCTGGCCAGCATGCTGGCGATCACCCCCGCCGCGACGATCGCCCTGGACGCCGATCAGCGGATCGTCCTGTTCAACGAAATGGCGGAGCGGGTGTTCGGCTACTCCCGGGATGAGGTCCTCGGCAGGCCCCTGGACATCCTGCTCCCGCCAGGCACCGCAGCGCGGCACCGGCAGCACGTCGCGGCGTTCGGGCTGGGGCCCGTCAAGCAGCGCACCATGGCCGAGCGGCAGGAGCTGACCGCCCGGCGCAAGTCCGGCGAGGTGTTCCCCGTCCAGATCGGCATCGCCCGGGTGAGCGTGGAGGGCGAGACCATCTTCCTCGCCGTGGTGCAGGACCTGACGGAGCGAAAGGAGACCGAGCGACGGCTGAGGGAGAGCGAGGAGCGCTTCCGCCTGGCGTTCGAGCACGCCCCCATCGGCGTGGCCCTGGCGGACGCGCAGGGCGTGTTCCTGCAGGTGAACCGGGCTCTCTGCGCCATGCTGGGGTACGAGGCGGCTGAGCTGACCGGCCGTCCGCTGTCGGGCTTTGCTGCGGGTGGCGAAGCCCTGCCGGAGCTTGCGGAGGTGCAGACCGGAGACGGCGCCGGGGCGCTGCAGGAGGTGGCGCTGCGCCACCGGGACGGCCGGACCATCTGGGTGCTGCTGAGCTGCGCCGCCATGGAGGGCCCGCGGGGCGAGAGCACGTACATCCTGCAGCTTCAGGACGTAACCGACCGCAGGCGGCAGAAGGAGGAACTGATGCGCCTCGCCCTCGTCGACTCGCTGACCGACCTGGCCAACCGGCGCCGGTTCCAGCAGGTGCTGGAGGAGGCGCTCTCCGAGGCCGTCCGCACCGGCACCCGCGGGTCGCTGTTCTTCATCGATCTCGACATGTTCAAACACATCAACGACACGCTCGGCCACCAGGCGGGCGACGAGGTCCTGCGGCAGGTGGCCGCGCTCCTCAGGCGCACCCTCCCGGAGGGCGACTGGGCGGCCCGGCTGGGCGGCGACGAGTTCGCGATCGTACTGCCGGGGGTGGACCAGGCGGAGGCCGCCCGGCTGGCGGACAAGCTGCTTGCCGCGATCCGCCGCACCCGGTTTGTCGGGGAGGAGACCCCGGTGTCGCTCACCGCCAGCATGGGCGTCGTCCTGTTCCCCGACCACGGCACGTCGGTCACGGAACTGCTGAGCAAGGCTGACATGGCGCTCGCCGAGGCCAAGGAGAACGGGCGGGACAGCTGGTCCATGTTCACGCCGGACGGGCACTGGCAGCGGGAGATGGAGGCCCGCTTCCTGTGGCGGAGGCGCGTCAGCGAGGCGCTGAAGGAGGACCGGTTCGTGCTCCACTACCAGCCGATCCTCGACCTCCGGCGGAACGTGGTCACGCACCACGAGGCGCTGCTGCGGATGGTGGGGGACGGAGGGGAGCTGATCTATCCCAGCCAGTTCCTGGGCATCGCGGAGAAGTTCGACCTGATCCAGCAGGTGGACCGGTGGGTCCTCGACCGGGCGCTGCGGCAGCTTTCCGACCTGCGCAGGGCCGGGCGGAGCCAGGTGCTGGAGGTGAACCTTTCCGGCCGGACCCTCTCCGACCCGGATCTGCCCGGCCTCATCCGCCGGGCGCTCGCAGACCGGGACGTGGAACCGTCCAGCCTGGTGCTGGAGATCACCGAGACCGCGGCGATCCGCGACCTGGACCAGGCGGAGCGGTTCATCTGCGAGATGAAGGGCCTGGGGTGCCGCCTCGCCCTGGACGACGTGGGCGCAGGCTTCGCCTCGCTCTACTTCCTGAAACGGCTGCCGGTGGACTTCATCAAGATTGATGGCGCGTTCATCCGCAACCTGCCCCACGACACCGCGGACCAGCACCTGGTCCGCGCCCTGGCGACCGTGTGCCGGGAACTGGGGAAGCGGACCGTCGCCGAGTTCGTCGAGTCCCCCGAGAGCCTGAGGCTCGTGCGGGAGTACGGCGTGGACTACGCACAGGGCTACCTGATCGGCCGTCCGGCACCGGGGCTCTGCGCAACCCAGGCGCCGTGTCACTAGGCAGGGGTCGATGATAAAACAGGCCAGCACTCGGGTGCTGGCTTTGTTTTTTCCAAAGAAGGAATGCGACAGGTCAGGCTGAAATAATAGTCACACAAATCATTCAGGGAGGGTCTGCGGCTTGGAGTTCCTCGTCTTCCACAACTTCCAGCTCTTCGCCCCGGTGGAGATCGCCGGGCGGAAGCGCTGGGCCCACGTCGACTCCGGCGCCACGCAGGATACGGCCTTCGGCGTTTACGACGGCGTCGAGGCCTGTGAGCAGGAAGTGCTCATCCGCGGGGCCATCAAGGACATGCACCACATGAAGGGACGGGTGCGCGACGTCTGTTTCCTCGGCGATGCGCTGGGCGATCGGGATGTGACCATCACCGACGTCCCGGAGTACGCGGATGCGCCCTTCCCGGTCAGCATGCGGATTGGGGCACCCACGTTGCTCTCCCGCCCGCTGCTGCTTGATTTCAAGGCCCTGCGCCTGGGTCGCGACCGGCTGCCTGAGCACTACCCGCGGACGACGGTGCCGTTGGAACTGTTCCGTGGGATCATGCTGGTGGAGCTGGATCTGGACGGGCAGAAGCTGCGAACGGTGGTGGACACCGGAGCAGGCATGAGTGTCGTGAACACGGCCCACCTGGCCGAGTGGAGGACGCCCCCGGAGCAGGTGTATGAGGGGGAGATCACGGACCTCACCGCAACGACCATGCCGGTTCCCGTGGGTTGCACGCGGCGGCTCTCGCTCGGCGGCCTCGTCCTCGAGAACTGTGAACACTATATGGTGGACCTGAGTCGCGCCGAGGCGGGGCTGGGCACCCGGATCGACGTGGTCCTGGGCCTCAACACCCTCCTGGCCTCGTCGACCGTCTGGTACATCGACCCGGAGGCCGGCCGAATCGAGATCACCACCCGGGGCCTGCCGGGGTAGAAGGCGCAACAGGAAAAGCCAGCACGCCCGTGCTGGCTTTCGTCTTGACGCCGCTTTGCGGCTTGCCATATCTAGCACCCGTGCCCTCCCAGCCGCTCCTGCAGACGCCGGATCAGCTCGGGCGTCTGGGCCTTCCGGTCCCGGTCGTCGGTGAAGGTCAGCGGCTCGCAGACGGTGATGGTGCGGGCCTCACGGTCAATGTAGAGCGGCACGAAGGGGATGTGCTGCTTCGTCGCCCTGTGGTAGAACCGGTCGACGCTCAGGAAGCCCTCGTAGAGCTCCGACACCTCGCTGTCGGTGCTGGCGTACTCCTTGTCCGGGAAGATGAGCAGGCTTTCGCCTCGCTTCAGCGCCTCCGTGCTCTCCCGGAAGGTGGTGAGGATCTGGGCTGAACCCCGGAAGACGGGGATGCACCCGGCCGACCGGTACAGCGCCGAAAGACCGAAGGAGGCCAGCCAGGCCAGGACGGTCGCCTTCCAGCGCGGCCAGCCGTAGCGGGCGCCGAAGGTGATGTCCCGGAGGTGCCTGTAACAGGCCTCCCTCTCGCCGAACTGGTGGAGCCCCCAGGTGCGCACGGGAACGGGCAGCCAGAGCAGGTTCAGGACGATGCCGTAAATGTCCGCATGCCGGCACAGGTAGACCGCGGGCTGGACCAACCGCTCCGGGTGGACGACCGTGTAGCGCGGGGTCAGCAGGCGGAGCACGGCCCGGCAGAGCCGGAACAGGTTTCCGTAGAAGGGCATGTCAGACTCCCTCGATTCCGCGGTGGGGTTTGAACAGCCAGCGCGGGTGAATCTGGTACCCAACCACCGCCAGCACGATGTCGGCCACAAGCTTGATCCAGACGGCCGTCCAACCGGTCAGCAGGTGCACGGCGAGCACCGCCAGGTAGGAGGCGAGCATCTGCCCGGCCACCAGCAGGTAGTACTTGGCGGTGGCGTCGGTCATGTTCCGCTCGGTGTGCACCCGGAAAAGCCAGTGCAGCAGGAGCCGGACGACCGACCCGACCGCGGCGCTGGCGATGCTCGCGACGAAGAGCCGCCCGGCCGGGGCCAGCGCCTTCAGCCAGACCAGGTCCACCCAGGCGAACGCGGCCAGAGTCGCCAGCGAGGAGAGGGCGCCGGCCAGCGCATAGGCGCCCAGGTGGCTGATCAGGATCTTGAAGATGGGCCAGGAGTCGCGCAGCGTGTGGTAGTGCGTGCCCGCGTTCTTGTTGAAGTAGAGCGTCTGGATCGGCATCTCCGCCATGGGGATGCCCTGCTTCATGGCCTGCACCAGGCAGTTGGTCTCATACTCGAAGCGATCGCCTGAGATCTCCGTCGCCCACTGCCAGAGGCTGATGGGCAGGGCCCTGAGCCCCGTCTGGGTGTCCCGCAGGTAGCGGCCGTAGAAGAGGTGGAACGCCCCGCTGGTCAGCCGGTTTCCGAAGCGGCTGCGGGCGGGCACGATCTTCTGGTTGAAGTCGCGGATCCCCAGCACGTACGCCTCGGGGTTCTCGTGGGAGGCCCTGGCCATGCCGCAGACATCTTCCACTGCGTGCTGACCATCCGCGTCCACCATGATCACGCGTCGATAGAGCCGCTGCCATCCCTGTTGCAAGCAATGGCGCAGGGCCGTCTTCAAAGCCGCACCCTTGCCGCGGTTCACCTCGTGCCGGAGCACCACGCAGCCCCTGAGCTCGGCGAGGCTGTCGAAGATGGAACGGCATGCGGGGCTGCTGCCGTCGTCCACGACGACGATCCGCTCGAAGCCGCGCTCCATCAGGGCCTGCACGTACTTCACCAGGGCTGGCGGCGGCTCGAGGGCCGGGATGATGATGATACTGCTTGCGCTGTAGGGGCTGGCTGCCTCGGCAGGATTCAAGTCCGTTTCACGCTCCCGTTCGGTTCGGGCTTCAGGTACTACTATTCCGCCTGAGAAGCAGGCGTTCCTGCCTGTCCCTTGCCCGGCCCCGGGCTTCTCCCAATCAGCATCCCCGATTCTCGGGATCGTCGTGCCCGCAGGGAACTCTTGCCGGTGCCCGACGGGTCAGTTAAACTAATCCTAAAATTGGACGGGCCTGCCGCGCCCGCCGATCGCTGGACGAGGAGGATTCTTTCATGGAACGGCTGATGATCGAAGGCGGAACCGTTCTTCCCATGACCGGACCGGCAGATGTCTACGAAAACGGAGTCGTCCTGGTCGAGGCGGGCCGGATCGTCTACGCCGGTCCCGGGGCCGGCGCCCCGGAGTTCCCGGGCGCCCGGCGCATCGATGCGGCGGGCCGGATCGTGATGCCCGGCATCGTGAACACGCACTGCCACGCAGCCATGACGCTGCTGCGCGGCTATGCGGACGACATGCGGCTGATGGAGTGGCTGCAGACGAAGATCTGGCCGGCCGAGGCGAAGATGACGGCGGAGGACGTCTTCTGGGGAACGGCGCTCGCCGCCTACGAGATGCTCTCCGGCGGCATCACCACCTTCCTCGACATGTACTTCCCCGCGGACGCGGTGGCCAGGGCCATCGAGGCGACGGGCATCCGGGGCATCGTGGCGCGGGGCATCATCGCGGTGGGCGGCCCAAGCGAGGCGCTCTCCCGGCTGGACGAGAGCAGAGAGGCCTTCCGCCGGTGGAACGGCAAGGCCGGCGGGCGCATCACCTTCATGGTCGGGCCGCACGCACCGTACACCTGCCCGCCCGACACGCTGCTGGCCTGCGCCGACCTGGCGGACCAGCTCGGCATCGGCATCCACATCCACCTGTCCGAGACGCAGGGAGAGGTGGAGGAGGCCCGGAAGGAGTGGGGCAAGACCCCCATCCGGCACGTGTACGACCTCGGCCTGATGAAAGGCCGGCACGTGGTGGCCGCGCACTGCGTGCACGCCGATGACGACGACATCGCCATCCTGGCCGAGACGGGCACCGGCGTCTGCCACTGCCCGGTCTCCAACCTGAAGCTCGCCTCGGGCCGCACGCCGGTCGCGAAGATGCGCCGGCAGGGGGTCGCGGTGGGCTTCGGCACCGACGGCGCCTCCTCCGAGAACATGCTGCACATCCTCGGCTCCGAGATGCGCATCGGCGCGATTCAGGCGAAGGAACTGGAGGGCGATCCGGCGGTCTACACCGCCTACGACGCCGTCGCCATGGCCACCATCGAGGCTGCCCGCGTGCTCGGGATGGAGTCCGAGATCGGCTCCCTGGAGCCGGGCAAACGGGCGGACATCGTCCTGATCGACACCGAGCGGCCGCACCTCACGCCCAATCACGACGTGTTCGCGCTGATCGCCTACTCCGCCCTGCCGGGTGACGTGGTCACGACCATCGTCGACGGCCGGGTGGTCTATGAGAACGGCCGGATGACCACCATGGACGGCAGGGAGATCATGGCCCGGGTCCGGGAGGCGGCGGCCAGGCTGGTCGCGAACTGAACATACCCGACGGCTGGAAGCACCGGCGCAGCGCCGGTGCTTCTTTCGCGTCCGTCGCCGGGCCATTCGCTGCAGGATAAAATTTTCCACACTATCCGAATCCTTATGTGCAAAAACCGTTTCCGCGGTTATGATGTATGGGCGGAAAGGAGGTGGCAGAATATGGGTCTCTCGCGGCGGCTCATCAGCGGGTTGCTCGTCGTCGGCGCAATGGGCCTGGTCATGGCGCAGTCGGCCGTGCACCCCACCGTCGTCGCGGCGGCGCCGGTGGGAGGGGCCGATGCTGAGCTGGTCGCCCCGCAGTGGTGGTCTGAGGCCGGGCAGGCCGCCTTGGGCCGATTCGCCATGGGCCTCGCCTCCAGCGGGTTCACCACCGCGGGCGGGGCGATCGGCGCCGTGCAGGGGTTCGTGGAGTACGCCGCAACCACCACGGGGACTGCGACGGTCTACACCATGGCCACGGCGTGGACAAACACGCTTGCGACATCCGAACCCCCGGCTGCTGTCAGCGAGGCGGCAGCCCTGCTGAAGCAGGCTTTTGATCACTAGAAACCGCGTTGGCAGGAAGCGACGGCGCTGCACCGGTGCCGTCGCTTCCTGCGCTTCGCGGCGCCCGTGGGCGGACAAGGAGTCACGGAACTACGTGGGAGTTTCGCTCTGAGGTGGAATACGTGCAACTATCGGAACACTTATGTACAAGATCTGGGCGGGCTGGTATGATGGACGGGCAGAAAGGGGGTGACAGAAGAGGGGTCTTCGGCGCCGGCTCATCAGCGGGCTGCTGGTCGTCGCCGTGATGGGTGTGGTGACGATGCAGTCGATGGTACAACCCACCGTCGTCGCCGCCGCTCCTGCAGGAGGCGCAGCCGGCGAACAGGTCACGCCTTCCCCGGGCACCTTCGCGGCGTGGGTCACCGCCCCGCTGAGCGAGACCGCGGCCGCCGTCGCGGGGTTCGTCGCCTGGCTCGCGGCGGGCGTGGCCGGGGGGAGGGGCGAGGTGGCCGGCGACCCGTCCGGTCTCGCAGACCTGTCCCTGGCCTTCGATCACCAGGATGCCGGAACGGATCCGGGTGTCAGCCCGGACGGGACAGAAAGGAGTTGAGAAGCATGTGCCTTCGGCGTCGACTCATCAGTGGGGTGCTTGTCGCCGCAGTGATGGGCATTGGGATGATCCAGTCGGTGGTTCAACCCAACGTCGTCGCGGCTGCTCCCGCGGATGGCCCGGCTGCTGAAGCGGTGACGTCGGCTACGTGGATGTACTGGGTCCCTACTGCACCTGCGCCCAGCTTCGCGCCCGCGATCACCGGATTCGCCAGCCGGTTAGCAACGTACTTCTTGGCCAGCAGCGAGATGGCTGGTGCTGTGCCCGATCTGCTTGCGGTGTCCGGCGCGTTTGACCACTAACCCGCAGGCGGTCTCCCAAGCCGCGCTCGGGGGCGTCCTGGGGACCGCTTACGCCTCGGCGGCGGCAGCCGGCACGCCCGCAACGACACTGGCCACCGTAGCCGGGTTCGCGACGGGCGCCGTGGCCGGCTTCTCCCTCTACGCCTCATCGACGCTCGGCGGCAACTCCGCCGGCGTCGCGGGAGACTGGTCGGCCCTGGCTTCCGAAGCCTTCGATCATTAGAGCCCGGGGATGTGGGGCGATGGCAGCGTCTCGCTGCCATCCCATGGTCAGTTCCGGGCTTCCTTGGATGGTGTTTCGCTCCGAGATAAAATGACACAACTATCTGAATACTTATGTACAAAAACTGGATCGGCTGCTATGATTGTCGGTGCAGAAGGGAGGTGACAGAAAATGGGCCTTCGGCGTCGACTCCTCAGTGGAGTCCTCGTCGTCGCGGTCATGGGTCTCGTGGTCATGCAGTCCGTGGTGCAGCCGACGGTCGTCGCTGCCGCTCCGGTGGGCGTTGCAGCCGGCGAATATGTCGCGCCTCAGTGGTGGGCTGAGGCGGGCGCAGCCGCTGTCGGCGGGGGCGTCTCGGGCGCAGTGACCATGGGACTCGGCGCTGCGTTGATCGGAACCCCCGCCGCCACGGTGGCGGCTGGCGCCGGCTTCGTGGCCGGTGCTGTGGGCGGTTTCGCCGGGTACGCAGCGTCCACGGCTGTGTCTGCTCTGCTCGGCAACAACGCAGCCAGCGATGCGGGGGACCTGTACGCGATGTCGTCCATGGCTTTTGACCACTAGAACAGTAGAGGAAGGGAGCGATGGCAGCCCCCGCGCTGCCATCGCCTCCTCCATTTCACATCAACCTGTGTGGAGTCCACCGGAAAGGGGGGCTGGGGGCGTTCGGCCCCGTGTGGATGCGATACACCGTGCGACAGCGAACCGCCTTGCTGGCGGCATTCTGTATCCTGTGCCCCTTGCTGATCGTGCACTTTGTCATCACGTATCTCCACCTGTCGCCGCTGAACCCGCTGAAAGTGGCGGCCTATCCGCTCGTGTCCTGGTACACCAGCGATGTGTTCGCACAGAACTGGTCGCTCTTCGCTCCCAACCCGATCCACCACAACTCGACCCTGTTGGTGCAGTGTCGGATCAAGGGCGGCGAGGAGACCGCCTGGTTCAACATCAGCGAGGGCATGAATGACGGCCACGACCGGAATCCCGTGGGCCCCTATGGACGGCTGGTCCGCATGCACGTCACCGCCACGCGCACCTACAACGCTAACGCCGATATGACGACGGAGCAGTTGCGGGAGACCGTCTGTGAGCGCGACCCTGACTCCGAGTTCTGCCTGCGTCAGGACGAGCACAGCAAGCGCATCCGGGCGGTGGGAGAGGAGATGCTGACCGGTCTCGGCTCGGCGGCCTGCAGCCAGGTCGTGAGCCCCGGACAGGAGGTGGAGGCGGTCAGGTTCCGCATGCTGACGCACACCGTGCGCCCGTGGTCGAAGCGGAACGATCCCGACTGGCAACCCACGGTGACTGGCACCGAGACCGATTGGCTGGCTTACAGGAAGGTGGCTCCCATCAACATGCGCCTGGTCGAGGCAGGTGAGTACGATTGAGCGGGTTCTGGGATAAGGTCGATGCGTTTCTGGAGTGGGCATCCACCCCGCGGCATCAGTACGGTGCACGGGTTGCTCGGGTCGGACTCGGGCTGGTCATGCTGTACATCTACTCGGCGAACTTCGCCCAGCGCCATTACCTCTTCGGTCCGAACGCCGTCTACGTGAGCAAGGGGGCGTTCAACCCGTTCGGGAGCGTGTCCCCGGCGATGTTCGACTTCCTCTACGTGCTGGCCATGGTGGCCGCGTTCGCCTTTGTCATGGGGCTCGGCGGCAGGCTCGTGACACTCCTGAACTTCGTGCTCTTCTGGGGCTGGACGAACGCAGCGCTGCTCATCGGCGACGGCGGCGACAACGTCCTGCGCATCATGCTGTTCTACCTGCTGTTCGCCGACCTGCACGGCAGCCTGAAGCCCAACGAGCCGTCGACCTGGCGGAAGGTGCTGGGCATCGCCCACAATCTCGCCCTTGTCGCGGTCGGCATCCAGCTCTCGGCACTGTACCTCACGGCGGGGATGCAGAAGGTGCACGGGGACATGTGGCGGGATGGCACGGCGCTCTGGTACATCCTGCAGGTCAGGGAATTCTCCCATCCCGTCGTCGGTCAGTTCCTGCTCAGCATGCCCGCCTTCACCATCGTGTTCACGCACCTGACCGTGTTCTTCCAGATCGCATTCCCCTGGCTCATCGTCCATCCCACGCTGCGCCGGTACGCCGTCGCCATCGGAGCGGCCATGCACCTCGGGATTCTCGCGGCCATGAACATTGTATCCTTCTCCCTGATCATGATATTCCTGGATCTCATGATGATTCCGGACGCCGACTACATCCGGCTTGGCAAGCGGATTGAGGCCGTGGCCGCAGCCTTCAATCGTCTGCGGCAGGGTTGGGCAGTGCGACCGTCTGTCGCCGAGGCGGAGCGGTCATCGTGATGACCGCGGCGCTTGCGCTTGAGGAGGTGCGGAAGCTCTTCGGGGGCCGGGCGGTTCTCGACGGGCTTTCCCTGGTCGTCCGCACGGGGGAGAGGGTGGCGCTGCTCGGCCACAACGGCGCAGGCAAGAGCACACTCCTGCGCGTGGCCTCCGGCCTCCTGCCCTTCGAGGCGGGCCGGGTCATCGTCGCCGGCCTCCCGATCCCGGCACGCCACCGCGAGGCGAAGGAGCGCATCGGGTACTTGCCGGACGTGGCGCCGCTCTACGAGGTGCTGACGCCGCTGGAGTACCTCGAGTACATCGCCACGCTGTGGCGTCTTCCCGCTGCCGCGGCCAGGGAGCGGGCGGTCGCCTACCTGAAAGAGTACCAGCTCTGGGAGGCCCGCAACTCCTGGATCCAGACGATGTCGAAAGGGATGCGGCAGAAGGTGGGGCTGATCTCCGTGCTCATGCGGGAGCCGCAGATCCTCATGCTCGATGAGCCGTTCTCCGGCCTTGACGCCGAGGCCATCGACCTGACGGTCCGCATCCTGCGGAACCTGAGCGACGACCGCACCCTCATCGTGGCCAGCCACGACCTGGAGCCGGTGGAGCAGGTGGCCCGGCGGGCGGTGGTGCTGCGGCAGGGCCGCGTCATCGCCGACTTCCCGGTCCGTCCCGGCCGGCTGGCCGGAGATCTTCAGCACGCGGTGCGCGTGGCGGCGGGGGTAAGCGTGTGAAGCGCGTACTGTGGGCCACCTTCCTTCAGAACCTGCGGTGCCGCTGGCGGCTGGGGCACGGTCACCCCCGGCGCCGGGTCCGCACCTCGCTCCTGCTGGGCGGGGTCGTGCTCCTCCACGTCGCCGTCCTGCTCGGATGGCGGCCTGCGCCGGGGGAGAACGTCGGTCTGGCCGGCGTCATCGGGTGCGCCGCCGCGGCGTACCTCTTCGCCAGGGGCGCACGGGGCCTCATGTCGCTGATGGATTCCGCCACCGACCTCCACATGCGGAAGATGGCCCCGTTCTCCCAGCTCGCTGTCCCGGCGGGCACCCTTCTGGGGGCGTGGGTGTACGCTGTGATCGAGGTCCTGCCCCTGGCGTCGGCGGCCGTTCTTGCCCTCGTTCTGTCAGGGCAGCCGCAAGCCCTGACGGGATATGTCGCCCTGCCGCTGCTGGGGCTGCCCGCCGCCGCTCTGGGCCACCTGTCTGCGGCGGTGTCGCTGCGCTGCATCGGGCGGAGTCTCACCCGCCTGGTGGTCAGGATCCTACAGTACGCGGCGCCTGCGGCTCCTCTCTACGCCGCGGTGGCCGGGATGGACATCACCGGTCTGTTCGGGTGGTGGGCGATTCGGGGCCGGCCGGCGGCCGCGGGCTTCCTGACGGTCCTCGCGTTGGGCCCCCTGCTGGCGTGGCTGGCGGCGCTGTCCACGCCGGCGGGAGAGACCGTGGCTGCCGGAGGTGCGCGGCGTACGCCGGAAGGCGTCACCCTGAACCCGGGGGGCTTCAGGTCTCTGCTGCGCAAGGAGCTGCGGCTCATCGTCAGGGATCCGCGCACATGGGCCCGGTTTGTCGGCATGCCCATCGCCGTGGTGCCCACCGTCTGGATCATGCTGAGCGCCGTGCCCATGCTGGCTGCGGTTGCGCTCGGGGTGATCGGCGCCGCCCTGACCGGCCTGTCGGCCGACGTGCTCACACGGAGCGAGGCCGAGCGCGTGCCCGTGCTCCGCCTGAGCCTCACCCCGCTGAGCCGGCTGGTCGCGGCCAAGACAGCGGCGACACTGCCGCTCGTGGTGCTGGTGGCCGCCGGCGGCGGTCTCTACCTCCTGTCCCAGGGCGTACCCCATGCGCCGGTGCTCATCGCCGCCGGGTCCGCCACGGGGGCGTTCAGCGCCTGGTTCAGCGCGCAGGATCGCTTCCGCATGTTCACCACGCCGAACACCTTCCTGAACTGGGTCGGCTACTTCCTCTGGCTGCTGGTCTTCCTCATGGCCTTCGTCGGGGTTCTGGGACACATTCAGAGCGGGCCCGCGGTCGGTGTCGTGTTCCTCGTGCTCACCTGCCCGCTGGCGGCGGGGGCTGTGCTGATCATCCGCCGGGCCCGGTGGTGATTCCGCATCAACTGCTCGGAGGTGCAGGGCGTGTCTGCGACGCTTTTCTACGATGGTTTCTGCCCCTACTGCACTGCGACCGCACGGGCGGTCCGCCGGCTGGACCTGCTGCGCAGGATCAGGGTTGTCTCGTTCCGGCACAGCGCGGAGTACGCGCAATACGGCATCACGGCGGAAGCGCTGGAGGAGGCCATGCACCTCGTCCTGCACCACGCCGGCGGCCACACGGTGTACAGGGGTTACGCGGCCGTTGTGGGCGTCGTCCGTCAGCTGCCGCCGCTGTGGATCTCCCTTCCGCTGCTCTGGCTGCTCGGGGCCGTGGGACTCGGGGACCGGGTCTACCGCTGGCTGGCGGCCAACCGGATCATCGTGCCGGACTCGCAGCACTGCGCAGACGGGGCCTGCCCCCTGCCATCATCCAACAGGGAGGAGTTGCTGTGAACCCCACTCCGTCCACACGCCTGCCCTGGATCCGTTCCCTCTCGCTGCTCGCGTTTCTGGGCCTGTTCTTCTACTCGGACCCCATACTCCGGCTCTTCCTGTGCTTCGGCGGCTTCATCGTATGGGGGAGTGATAACCCCCTTCTCAGGGCAATCTCTTACGTGGGCTTCCTCGGCTTCCTCGGCGTGATCGGGTTCTTCGTCTGACGCGCCGACCCGCTTCCGGGAACCGCCGGCCCGACGGCAGGAGCTTTCCAATCCCTGCCGAACGCATACGGCAGAGGTGAGACGCGTCATGGAATACCGCAATCTTGGCAGGAGCGGGCTGAAGGTCTCGAAGATGGCCCTGGGCACCAACGCGTTCGGCACCCGCAGCGACGAGGCGACCTCCGTCCGGATCGTCCACGCCGCGCTGGATGCCGGCATCAACCTGATCGACACCGCCGACATGTACGGGCAGGGCGAATCCGAGCGCATGATCGGCATCGCGCTGAAGGATCGTCGCTCCCGCGCCATCCTCGCCACCAAGTGCTGGTTCCCCACCGGCGAGGGGCCCAACGACCGCGGCACGTCCCGGAAGCACATCATGGATGCCGTGGACGCCTCCCTGCGCCGGCTGCAGACCGACTACATCGACCTCTACCAGATGCACAACTGGGACCCCGAAACTCCGATCGAGGAGACGATGCGCGCACTGGAGGACCTGGTCCGGTCCGGCAAGGTGCGCTACATCG